>Ga0335080_10000238_pt1 | contig 49113 bp, 61 predicted proteins | sample Lox_Sample_34_FD_206720 | JGI IMG/M metagenome (GOLD analysis project Ga0335080, IMG submission 206720) | Soil microbial communities from Loxahatchee National Wildlife Refuge, Florida, United States - Lox_Sample_3.4 | ecosystem: Environmental > Terrestrial > Soil > Wetlands | place: USA... | reverse complement strand
CGCATGCCGTCGAGATCGCGCTTGCGGTAGAGGCAGAGCGCGAGCATGGCCCGGGCGACGCCGTGACGGGAGAAGCTCTCCTTCAACTCCGGGAGCGCGCCCTCGAAGTCCTGGCGGATGTAGCGCAAGACGCCGATCTGCGAGTGCAGCTGGGTGGCGACGAGGAATTGCCAGGGCGCGAGCGCGAAGCCCCCTTGCAGCGTCTGCAGGGCCTTGTCGATGCGCTGGGCCATGAGGTCCTTCTGCACGGCGCCGAAGACCGCCTCCAGCTTCTTCCACGTCCTGCGAGCGAGCAGGAAATAGGCGAGCACCAGGGCGAGGAAGCCCGGCAAGACCGAGCCCACCCAACCCAAGTTCGACCCGAATCGGACCGCCAACGTGACGACGAGGCCGGCGGCGAGGCTGATGAGGAGGTTGTACATGGCGATCCCTGCGGCATGGATACACGCGCCGGCCGGCCGGCCGCAAGGGGAAATGGCCCTCCCCGGACTCGAACCGGGATGGGGGTGACCCCACTCGATTTTGAGTCGAGCGCGTCTACCGTTTCGCCAGAGGGCCCAGAAATTAAACTAGCAGATTGATCTTGTTTGCGCATCTTTGAAATTCGGTGTAATGATGCCGCCAATTCATTCACCAAGCGTCCTTTTCACCGAAGTGAAGGAGAAGCCAATGCCCCGTAGCGCCCATCGCGCCTCCGTCGAAGACGTCATCCTGCAAGCCGTCGAGTCCGTCGCGAACCGGACGTCGGCCGCCATCTCGCGCGCGATCGCCGACCTCCTCTCCACGCGCATCGAGGAGGAGGTGCAGCGGCAGGTGGCGAAGGTGCTCGGGAAGAAGGGGCGCGGCGCCGGGCGCCGCTCTGGGCGAGCCGCGCGTACGCGTGGCGAGATCACCCGCTGGGTGGCCGATCGCCGCGCCCGGCGGGTGCCGAACTTCGTCATCGAGCAGACCGGGCTGAAGACGAAGAAGCAGATCGTCGCGAAGTACGGCGACAACGCCGCCTTCGAGAAGGGCAAGTCGGCTCCGAAGGCGAAGTAGCGAGCCCGCCGGGCCGCCTTCCCCCCGCGCGGCTTCCATTTGTCCGGGGAATCGCCTGGATTGAGCGTTACCGCAATCCCTCCATTGATCGGCGACGGGGCCCTTGATCAATTGGACGGGCGAGGCGGGGGCGAGCGCCGCCCCGCCGCCCGGCCCTTGGTCGAGGGGCGGGGTCACTTCCCGGCGGTGCCGGCACGTCCCTTCTTGGCGGGCTCGGGCTTGGCGGCAGCCGCGGGCTTCCTCTCCGCGGGCGCCTCCGTCTTGGCCGGGGCCGGGGCCGGTGCGGAAGGCTCGGCCTTCTTCTCGCCGTCGGCCTTGGCCGCCGGGGTCTCCGCCGGCTTCTTCGGGGAGGCGTAGAGGTCGGAGTACCAACCGCCGCCCTTGAGCTGGAAGGCGCTGCGGGAGACGAGTTTGGCGAGGTGCTTGCCGCCGCACTCGCCGCAAGACTTGGGCGGGGGGTCGTTCAGCTTCTGCAGCGACTCGGTGACCTTGCCACAATCCTCGCAGAGATACTCGTAAATGGGCACGCGGAGATCATAGGAGCGGGTGCGCCCGGGGTCAAAGCGACCGGCGCCGGGGACGTCGCGGCGGTCCGCCGGGGCCGCTCGGGGCGCGAGCGGCCCTGGATCGCCGGCCCGAGGGCTTGCCGCGCCGGGGCGCCCGCGAGGCCTGTCCGGACTTGGAGACGGGCCAGGAGGCGGGCCCTGGCGGCGCGGGCCGCGCCGCCTCTAGCCCGAGCCGCTCGGCGAGTTGGGCCACCGCCGCGCGCGGAAGAGAGAGGCTGTCGGCGAGCGCCTGGTCGAGAGGGGGGCGCGCCCCCCCGGCCCGCAGGGCGCGCAGGTGCTCGGGCAACCTGCGCCGGAGGTCGGCCTCGACCTCCCCGAGGAGCCCCACGTCGCCGAGTGCGTCCGGGTCCATCGCGAGGAGGCGGGCCCTCTCGGCGAGCGTGGCGCGGCGGCGGTAGTCGCGCCGGCGTTCCTCGCGCAGCGACTCGGCTTCGGAGCGGAGCCCGAGCCGGTCGAGGGCGGATTCGAGCGCCTCGGGCGCGTAGCCGAGCTCCCTCGCCGCCCGCGGCCGGATCCCGCCCTCCTTGCGCAAGGTGTGGAGGACGAGGGCTCGCTCGCGCTCGGCGAAGGCCCGCTCGAGCCCGTGGTGGGCGAGGAGTTCCCCGAGGTCCGCGTCGGTCACCGGGGCGCCGTCCCTCCGGCGCCAGCCGGCCTCGATCGCCGACGTGAGCGCGGGTCGGCCCGCGCCCAGGCGCCGCAGCAGCCGGTCGAGGATCGCCCGACCCTCCTCCTCGAAGAGCTCCTCCAGGGAGGGACGCGGGGCCGGGTGCGCGGAGGGTTCCTCCCGCCGCTCGCTGGCCCGGCGGATGCGGGGGCCGGCGGCGGCCCGCCGCCCCCTCGCCTTGGGCTCGCGCCGGCGGCGGGGGGAGGTGCTCTCCGCGGCAGCGGGAGGGGCGGAGCCTTCCGGGGCGGGCAGGGGAGGCGCCGCCCCGCTCGCGAGCGCCACCAGTTCGAGCGGGCCGAGGCCGGGGGCCGGCGGCGGGTCGGCGAGGGTCGCCTTCACGGCGAGGAGCCGGTGCCACGAGAGGGGAGCGAGCGCCCGGCGGACGTCCTCCGCCGAGGCCTTCCGCCCGGCCGCCTCGCACCAGCGGACGGCGCGAGCCACCAACTCGAGGTCCAACTCCGGCATGGGCGGGGCGACCTTGCGACGGCGGCGCCCGGGAGTCAAGGTCCCCGCGCGCGAGCGGTGAAACCGGTCGCCGAAGCGGGGGCCGGTCGCGTAAGATGCGCGGATGAAGGCCCGAGCCCGGCCCCCCGAGCGCGTCCTCACCGCGGGGGCGCGCGCGGCGCGGATGCTCCTCTACCTCCTGCTCCTCGCGGCCGCGGCCGCCGCGCTCTGGACCGCGCCCGGGTTGGTGGAGACGGGACGGATGGAGCCGCGCTCGCACCTGCTCCTGCTCGCGCCCGCACTCCTCGCCCTCTTCGTCGCCGGCTTCGCGATCTACCGCTTCTCCCTCGTCCGCTCGGGGCGCTACCACGCCGGCAAGGCCTTCGTGCAGGTGGGCTTCATGGTGCTCGTGCTCGCGCTCCTGTTGCCGGGCGCGCTCGGGCGCTGGCGGGCGGCGGGGACGAGCCGCCCGGTCGACCTGACCCGGCAACTCGCCTCGAGGGACCCCGAGGCGCGCGCGATGGCGGCGGAGTTGGCGCGCTACCGCGAGCCCCCGGACGCGCTCCGCTACGTCCGGACGCTGGTGGTGCTCCTCGACGACCCCTCTGCGGAGGTTCGGCGCCAGGCTCGGGCCTCGCTCACGTCCCTCGCCGGGGAGGACGCCGGGGGACCGGGCTCGGACGCGCCCCAGCGCTGGCGCGCCTTCTGGTCCGCGCGGGGCGTCGCGTTCTCCCCCTGACGGCCCGCCCGGGCGAATTCCGTTGCGGTCCGCCGGCAGTTGTGATAATGAGAATCGTTATTAACATGGGCGAGCGGGAAGACAAGGCGCAGGGCGATCCGGGGGAGGCGCAGAGCTCCGCGCCGCTCGCCCGCGCGGCGCTCGCGCGCCTCGACTCCTGGCTGGAGGAGCGCGGGCTCAAGCACTCCCGCCAGCGAAACGCCATCGTCGAGGCCTTTTTCGCCATGGGGGGCCACGTCCCGGTGGAGGCGCTCGTGGCGCGGGTGCGCAGCCAGGACGCGCGCGTGAGCGTCGCCACCGTCTACCGCACCATGAAGCTCCTCGCCGAGTGCGGCATCGCCATCCCCCGCCACTTCGACGACGGTCAGACCCGCTACGAGCCCGCCGGACACCGCGGCCACCACGACCACCTCATCTGCACCGGTTGCGGGCAGATCGTGGAGTTCGAGAACGAGCGCATCGAGGAGCTGCAGATGCGGGTGGCGCGCAGCCACGGCTTCGACGTGCAGAGTCACAAGCTCGAGCTCTACGGGCGCTGCGAGGCCTGCCGGGCGGGGAGGCGGAAAGGGAAGGAGGCCCGCCCATGACTCCCCCCGCCGGCGCCGCGGCCCGCGCCGATCCGCTCGAGCGCAAGAGGACCGTGTCTGCAGCGCGCACCTTGGTGCTCGTGGGCAACCCCAACGTGGGCAAGAGCGTGCTCTTCGGCGCTCTCACCGGCACGTACGTCACCGTCTCCAACTATCCCGGCACCACCGTCGAGGTCACCCGCGGCTCGGCCACCATCGCCGGAGAGGGCTGGCACGTCCTCGACACCCCGGGCACGAACAACCTCCTCCCCATGTCCGAGGACGAGCAGGTGACCCGCGACATCCTCCTCAAGGAGGAGGGGTACGTGGTCCTGCAGGTGTGCGACGCCAAGAACCTGCGCCGCGGCCTGCTGCTCGCGGCGCAGCTCGCCGAGGCCGAGGTCCCCTTCGCCCTCGCGCTCAACATGGCGGACGAAGCGGCCGGGCGCGGTATCCGCATCGACAACGAGGCCCTCTCGGGCGAGCTGGGCGTGGACGTCGTCCCCACCGTGGCGGTGCAGCGCACCGGGCTGCCGGTGTTGGTGGAGCGCCTCCCGCACGCCCGCGCCTCCCGGTTCCGGCCGCGCTACGACGACGCCGTGGAGGCGGCCATCGCCGAGGTGGAGCCGCTGCTGCCCGCCCACCCGCGCCTCGCCCGCCGCGCGCTCGCCCTCATGGTCCTCGCCGGCGACGACTCCCTGCGCCCGTGGCTCGCGCCCCAGGTCTCCCCCTCCGACCTGGAGCGCATGGAGGAGGTGCGACGGCGGCTCGCTGCTCGCTACCCGGAGTCGCTGCGCTTCGTGGTGGCGCGCCAGCGGCTCGCGTCGGCGGACGCGCTCCACGATCGGGTGGTGACGCGCGGCGCTGCGAACGCCGGGAGCTCCTTCGCCCGCCGCCTTGGCGCCTGGTCGACGGCGCCGCTCGCCGGGATTCCCATCCTCCTCTTGGTCCTCTTCGTGGCCTACGAGTTCGTCGGGGTCCTGGGCGCCAAGGTGGCGGTCGACTTCCTCGAGAACACGGTCTTCTACGACCACGTCGTCCCCTGGACCGAGGGCCTCATCCGCTTCCTCGTCCCCGCCGGCCCGGTGCAGTCCTTCCTCGTCGGCCCCCCGGGACAGAGCTTCCGGCAGACGTCCGGGTTCCTCGCCGGGCGCTACGGGCTCATCTCCATGGGGCTCTCCTACGGAATGGCCATCGTCCTGCCCATCGTGGCCACCTTCTTCGTCGCCTTCAGTGTCCTCGAGGACTCGGGATACCTCCCGCGTCTGGCGGTGATGGTGAACCGGATCTTCAAGTCGATGGGGCTGAACGGGAAGGCGGTTCTCCCCATGGTGCTCGGGCTCGGTTGCGACACCATGGCCACTATGACCGCCCGGATCATGGAGACCCGCAAGGAGCGCGTCATCGTCACCCTGCTCCTTGCGCTCGGGGTCCCGTGCAGCGCCCAGCTGGCGGTGATCTTCGCCATGCTCGCCGGCGTCTCGCCCCGCGCCGCTCTCTGGTTCGGGGGCGCCATCCTGCTCGTCCTCTTCCTGGTGGGCTGGCTCGCCTCGCGGGTGATCCCGGGGCGGGGCTCGGACTTCGTGCTCGAGCTCCCGCCGCTGCGCGTCCCGCAGATGGGGAACGTGGCGGTGAAGACCCTGGCGCGCATCGAGTGGTACCTGCGCGAGGCCCTGCCGCTGTTCATCCTGGGCACGCTCCTCCTCTGGGTGCTCGACGCCGTCCGCGGCATCTCGCTCCTCGAGCGCGCCGCCGCGCCGGTGGTGGTGGGGCTCCTCGACCTCCCTCCCTCGGCCGCCACCGCTTTCATCCTGGGATTCTTGCGGCGAGACTACGCCGCCGCCGGCCTCTTCCAGCACTTCGAGCCGTTCATGAAGGCGGGGACGATGACGAGGGACATGAACATCCAGGTGACGGTGGCGCTCGTCACCGTCACCCTGTTCATCCCCTGCATCGCCAACTTCTTCATGATCCTGAAGGAGCGCGGGTGGAGGACCGGGCTCGCCATCGGGGCCTTCATCATGCCTTTCTCGGTGGCGGTCGGAGCCGCGGTCAACGTGCTCATGCGGCAGTTCTACTAGGAGGGTCGTGACCGCCATCGTCGCCAAGGAGGAACGCTGCCCGCTCTGCGGCTCGAACTTCGACGCCGAGGGGCAGGGCTGCCGGCCCAGCTGCCCCATGGCGCGGGGCTGCCGGGTGGTCTGCTGCCCGTCGTGCGGGTACAGCTTCCCCCAGGAGACCGGCCTCGCCGCCCGGCTGAAGGGCTGGCTCGAGAGGCGCAAGGAGGCGGTGCGGTGAGGGAGATGGACGGCCGGCGGGCCGAGGAGCTCCTCGAGGCGGTGTACGCGGAGCGCGAGAACGGCCGTGAGGACGTCCCGGCCATCCTGGCGCGGCTCGGCGACCACGCTCCCGGCGGCGGCGACGCCGACTTTCAGGCCCTGCAGCAGGGCGGGTGGGTGCGCCTGGAGGGGACGCGCGTCGTTCTCACCGAGGAGGGGGAGCGCAAGGCGCGCGGTGTGGTGCGCCGGCACCGGCTGGCGGAGCGGCTCTTCCTCGACCTCCTCGAGCTCTCGGAGAGCGCCGCCGAGAGCCAGGCCTGCGAGTTCGAGCACATCCTCTCGCCCGAGGCGACGAACTCGGTCTGCACCCTCCTCGGACACCCCCCGACCTGCCCGCACGGCAAGTCCATCCCGCCGGGGGAGTGCTGCAGCAGCGCTCCCCGCACCATGCGGCCGCTCGTCACCGGGCTCGCGAGCTTCCCGCTCGGCGCGCGGGCCCGCATCGTGTTCATCGCCCCCAAGTTCCACGACCGGATGGATCGCCTGGCGGCGCTCGGCGTGGTGCCCGGCAGCGAGGTCCGCCTGCACCAGCGCGCCCCGGCCTTCGTCCTCGAGGTGGGGGAGACCACCATCGCGCTCGACCCCGAGATCGCGAGCGAGATCTTCGTGAAGCCGGTGGCCTGAGGCGGGGCGCCCGCGGGCCCTCAAGGCCCCGGGAACGGCTTCTCCCTCTTCGACCTTGGGCTATCAGCCGATTTCTGGACGGGGTGCGCCCGGCTGCTAGCGTGCCAGGTACCCGTGCGACCCGCGAAGCGCTGGCTCCTCCTCCCCTACTTGGCGCTCCTGCTCGCGCTCTTCGTCTTCACCGGTGTGGAGTCGCAGGGACTCCGCAAGTACGAGCGCCTCCAAAAGGAAGCGGAGCGCTTCGCCGCCGTCAACGACTCCCTCCGGGCGCAGAACGCGCGCCTGGGCCGCGAGGTGCGAGCGCTGGCCGGCGACCCGGCCGCCCTGGAGCGGGCGGCGCGGGAGGAACTCGGCTACGTGCGGCCGGGCGAGATCGTGATCCAGCTCGACGAGCGGAAGGCGCGGCCGTGACGGCCGCCCGCGCCGGGGCGGCAGCCCCACGGGTGCGGCGGCGCCGGCTCCAGGCGAGAGAGGGGGCGACGCCGGGGCAGAAGGTTGCCGACGCCTGGCTGCGGGAGTCGGGTGCGGTGGGGCCCCTGGCGCGCCGCCGCTTCGCGCGGCTCCTCCTTCGCCTCGTCCCCGCGCTCGCGGTCCTCGTCGGCCTCCTCGAGCTCCTGCGCCGGGAGTTCTCCCGGCCGGCCCTGCGCCCGCTCGGCTACGCCTCGCTCGCGCTCCTGGGCGCCTCCGCCTCCTGGGCCGCCGCGCGGATGGTGCGGCGCTCGGCCGACGGGCGCAGCGCCCGCGCCTTCGAGCAACTCGAGCTCGGCTCCCTCGCGGCTGTGGGGGCGGCGGCCGTGGCTCAGCTCTCGGCCGGTGGCGCTCCCGAGGGACCCCTCTTCCCCGTCGTCTACCTCACCGCCGCCGTCGCGGTGGCCTTCCTCTCCCGCGCCGTGGGCCTGCTCCTCGTGGGGCTCGCCGCCTCCCTCCAGCTGGGGATCTGGTGGCAGCGGGGCGCGCCGGCGGAGGAGCTGCCCGGTCTAGTCGCACGGGTGGGATTCATCGTGCTCTTCGCGCTCCTCTACCACGCCGTCCTCTGGGCCCGTCTGGCGGCGGCGCGGCGCGCGGAGCGCGAGGCGGTGGAGAGGCGTCTGCGCGAGATCGACGAGCGGGCCCGGGAGCTGCGGTTGCTCGCTCCCGGGGGCCCGGACGCGGGCCCGGAGGAGGAGGGCCGCGCCCTGCAGCGGGGGCGCGCCGCGGTGGTGGAAGTGGAGGCGGCCTTCCGGGGAGCACTGGAGGTGGCGGAGGTGGCCCTGAAGACCCACACCTGCGCGCTCTTTCTCCTCTCCGCCGACGATCGCGAGCTTCAGCTCCGCGAGTGCCGCTCGCGCAGCGACTGTGTCTCCCGTCGCCCCCTCCCCGCGCGCGAGGGGGCTCTTGGCGGGGTGGTGGCGCGCGCCGTCCCGGTTCGTCTGCACGGCGACATCCGATCGGCGAGCTACTACGAGGACAGCACCCGGCCCCGAGCGCTCGCGGCCGTGCCGCTCGTCGATCGCCGCGGCGGGCACGTCCGCGGGGTGATCGTCGCCGACCGGCTCGAGAGCGAGCCCTTCACCGACGCCGACGAGGAACTGCTGACGCGCATCGCCGGTGAGCTCATTCGGGCGGTGGCCTCGGAGCGGATCCTCGTCGACCTGGCGCGCGCCCGGGACGAGAAGGAGAGGTTCTACGAGGCCATCGAGCGCCTCAACCGCACCTCCAAGCCGCGGGAGGTGTTCGAGGCGGCCCTGGAGGCCGCCGCGGGGTTCGCACCCCTCGACTTCGGCGCCGTGACGCTCCTCGTGGAGGAGGAGGGGCGGCGGCGCCACGAAGTAGTGCGGGCGGTGACCCTCGCCGCCGGCGAGCGCCGCACCTCCGAGGTGGAGGGGACGCGCTTCGCCGACAACGCCGGGCTGGTCTCGGCGGCGGTGCGGCTCCGCTCCTCCCTGCCGGGCAAGGGGATCCGCGTCTCGGAGGCGACCGTGCTCGACGAGGGCACCCGGTTGCGCGGCCTCGCGGCCATCAAGATCCTCCCGCTCAAGACCGCCGACCGCGTGCTCGGCACGCTGCTGCTCGGATCGAAGCGCGAGAGGGCGTTCCCGCCCGAGGCAGTGCGCCAGTTGGAGGTGATCGCCATGCAGGCCGCGGACGCCCTCCTCCGCGCCCGGCTCTTCGAGCAGAGCGAGCGGCTCGCCACCACCGACGGCCTGACGGGGCTCGCGAACCACCGAACGTTCCAGGCGCGCCTCGACGAGCAGCTGGCGGTGGCGCGCCGCTACGGCAAGCGCCTCTCCCTCATCCTCTGCGACGTCGATCACTTCAAGGCGGTGAACGACACCTACGGTCACCCGGTGGGGGACCAGGTGCTGCAGGGGACCGCGCGCGTGCTCCTGAAGGAGGCGAGGGAGACGGACCTCGTGGCGCGCTACGGCGGCGAGGAGTTTGCTCTGGTGATGCCCGAGACCGAGAGCGCCGGCGCGGTGGCGATTGCCGAGCGCATCCGCGCGCGCCTGGCCGAGACCGCCTTCCCGAGCGAGCTCGGGCCGCTCCGGGTGACCCTCTCGCTCGGGGTCGCCACCTTTCCCGACGACGCCCAGGCGAAGAGCCGGCTCATCGAGCTCGCCGACGCGAGCCTCTACCACGCGAAACGGCACGGCCGGAACCGGGCCGTGGCCGCCTCCGGGATCGGGGCGGTGCGGGCGGCCGCGCCCTGAAGCGCGAAGGTAGCGGGAAGCCAAGACCGGCGGTCGAGGAGCGCGCGCGGCCAAAGGGGGGCTTGTCCTTCGCGGGTCGGGCGCCGCCTCGTTCCGCAGAGGATCGGTGGAACGCGGGCGGGGGCCCCTGCTAGACTCCGCCCCCCCTCGGGCCGGTGCCGGAGGGGCCAAGGTGCGACTTTGAAGAAGAACTTCGTCCTCGATACCAACGTCCTCCTGCACGACCCCCGCTCGATCTTCGCCTTCGACGACAACAACGTCGTCGTGCCCATCTACGTCATCGAAGAGATCGACAACTTCAAGCGCGACCTCTCTAGCCTGGGGCGCAACGCCCGGGCGGTGGCGCGCTACCTCGACGACTTCCGCGAGCAGGGGCGGCTGCGGGAGGGGGTCTCCATCGGGCAGGGCAAGGGCAGCATCCGGGTCCTCTTCACCGAGCGGCAGCTCCCGCCCGAGTTGCGCAACGGCCACTCCACCACCGACGACCGGATCCTGGCGGTGGCCCTCGACCTGCACGAGCACGAGCGCGAGCTCCCCACCGTCTTCGTCTCGAAGGACACCAACCTGCGCATCCGGGCCGACGCCATGGGGCTGCGCACCGAGGACTACGACGCGGAAGGGGTGGCGCTCGACGAGCTCTGGAGCGGCGTGGCCGAGGTGGAGGTCGACCCCGAGGCGGTGAACCAGTTCTACAGCCAGGGGGCGGTGCCGGTGTCGGGGAGCGAGGCGCCCCCGCCGAACGAGTTCGTGGTACTGCGCGATCGGGTCAACGCGCAGCACAGCGCCCTCGGCAAGTACAACGCCGCGCGCCAGGCCTACGTGCCGCTCATCAAGCTGCCCAAGGAGGGCATCTGGGGGATCCGCCCCCGGAACAAGGAGCAATCCTACGCCCTCGACCTGCTCCTCAACGACGACATCCGGCTCGTCACCATTGTCGGCAAGGCGGGCACGGGGAAGACCCTCCTCGCCATCGCCGCCGGGCTGCACAAGTCGATGGAGGAGAGCGCCTACCAGAAGCTGCTCGTCTCGCGACCCATCTTCCCGCTCGGGCGCGACATCGGCTATCTGCCCGGCGACGTGGAGGAGAAGCTCAACCCCTGGATGCAGCCCATCTTCGACAACGTCGAGTACCTCATGAACCTCTCCCGGGCGGAGAAGAAGCTGGGGCGGGGGTACCACGAGCTCGTCGACCTGGGGCTCCTCGAGATCGAGCCCCTCACCTACATCCGCGGCCGCTCCATCCCCAACCAGTACATGATCGTGGACGAGGCGCAGAACCTCACACCCCACGAGGTGAAGACGATCATCACCCGGGTGGGCGACGGCACCAAGATCGTCCTCACCGGCGACCCCTACCAGATCGACAACCCCTACGTGGACCAGACGAACAACGGCCTCGTCCACGTGGTGAACCGGTTCCAGAGCGAGAAGCTCGCCGGCCACGTCACCATGTCGAAGGGCGAGCGCTCTCCGCTCGCCGAGCTGGCGGCGAACCTCCTGTGACGCCGCCGCTCGGAGCGCGCCCGTGAGCCGGAGCTCGGACGGAGCCGGCGCCCCCCGCGGGCCGGCCGGGCCGCTCCTCTCCTACCCCCTCGACTACGTCTTCAAGGTGATCGGCCTCGCCGGCGAGGACTTCGCCGACCATGTGCGCGGGCTCCTCGCCGCCGCCGGGCTCACCCCCCTGGAGGTGACGGTCCGCCCGAGCTCTCAGGGCAAGTACCACTCGGTGTCGATCGAGGTGCGCCTCGTCCGGGAGGAGGAGCGCCAGGCCGTCTACCGGGCGCTCGCCGGCGATGCCCGCGTGGTCTACTACCTGTGAGTCCTCAGGCGGCGAGCCGCCGCGGGGCGGCCGCGTAGTCGAGGAGCTCCACGCCGCGGGGCGCCATGCCGAGCGAGATCTCGCTGCGCAGCCCCTCGGCGTCGCCGCCCACCTGGATGGGCATCTCCTGGTCGAAGCTCATGGAGACGCGCTCGGCCTCGAAGTCGAGCAAGCCGGGGTGGGTGAAGGCGCCGGCGAAGATGCGCGGCACGTTGGCGATGAGCGCCGTGACCGGAATGCGCGTGGCGACGCGCACCTGCATCACGCCCGGGCGGCGGCCGGCGAAGGGGAAGGCGCGCAGCCCGAAGCCGTAGTAGGGAACGGTGCTGCCGGCGGCGAGCATGCAGGGCCCGGCGTAGAGCAACTCGCCGGGCTCGACCGGCCGGCCGACCCGCTCTCCCCCGGCGTCGAGGCGCCAGGCGAGGCCGCCGGTGTTCACGATCTCGCAGTAGGTGGGGCGGCGGAACACCTGGCGCGGGGCGGAGCGGAGCGCGATGGCGAGCCCGTAGCCCTTCAAGCCGGCCCCGAGCTTCACGCCGAGCTTCTGGCGGAGCCAGTTGTAGTCCGCGAGCACCGCGGCGTCGATCCCGACGCCGGCAAAGGGCGTCCGCCTCCCCTCGCAGGTGACGAGGTCGATCCGGCGTGCCGGCGGCACCTCCCCGCGCAGGTACCGCCGCAGGTCCTCGACCGGGCGCCCGGCCCCCACCAACTCGGCGACGGCGTTTCCCGTCCCGAGCGCGAGCACGCCGAAGCGCGGCATGGCCGCCGCCCGCGTCTCGGTGCGGTCGAGGAAGTGGTTCACCCAGGTCATGAAGGTGCCGTCCCCGCCACCGGTGAAGACCGTCCCGAATCCTCGGTTGACCACCGTGTCCGCGATCCGGTCGGCCTCCGCGTGGTTGCGCGAGAGGAACAGGTTCTCGGGCGGCAAGAGCCCCGAGAGATCGGCGCGGATGCGGGTGTTCACCTGCTTCGCGTTCGCGTTCAGCAAAACTGCGATCTGCTCGGGTGCGTGCTGCTCAAGGTCTGTCGCCAATGTGTTCCCCGCTTCCAGGGTCTGACAACGGCGTCGCGGAAAGGAGCAATCGGGGTGCCATGTGTCGGCCCTGTGAAAAAATGGACTTCATCCGGGTTGTTACGCCGCGGTGACACGTTTGGGTCGGACGCGCACAGCGAGAAGCGCGGGTGGCGGATCGCGTAAAGAGTTACGCACCTCACCGGCTCGGCCCGGCACCCCGGGGGCCCGAATGGGGCCCCTTGAACTGGTGCTCGCGCCCCCCCGCCAGCCGACCCCGCACGCTGCCCCGGCTGGCGCTCCGTCGCGTTTGACAGGGCCTTGGCGCGACTTAGCTTTCGACGCAACGGAGGCTTTGGAAACCATGGGAAAGATCATCGGCATCGACCTCGGCACCACCAACTCGGTGGTCTCGGTGATGGAGGGCAGGGACCCGGTCGTCATCACGAACGAGGAAGGCTCCCGCATCACCCCCTCGGTCGTCGCTTACCTGAAGGAGGGAGAGCGGTTGGTCGGGCAGGTGGCGAAGCGCCAGGCCATCACCAACCCCGAGCGGACCATCTACAGCATCAAGCGCTTCATGGGGAGGCGCTTCGAGGAGGTGCAGGACGAGACCCGGCGAGTCCCCTATCGGGTCGTCGCGGGACCGAACGGAGACGCTCGCATCGACGTCGACGGAAAGCTCCTCAGCCCGCCGGAGGTGAGCGCCCAGGTGTTGCTGAAGCTCAAGCGGGCCGCCGAGAGCTACCTCGGGGAGAAGGTGACCGACGCGGTCATCACCGTCCCCGCCTACTTCAACGATTCCCAGCGCCAGGCGACGAAGGACGCCGGCGAGATCGCTGGACTGAACGTGCGCCGCATCATCAACGAGCCCACCGCGGCGGCGCTCGCCTACGGCCTCGACAAGAAGAAGAACGAGAAGATCGCGGTCTACGACTTCGGTGGCGGCACCTTCGACATCTCCATCCTGGAGGTGGGCGACAAGGTGGTGGAGGTCCTCGCCACCAACGGCGACACCCACCTCGGCGGCGACAACATCGACCAGGTGGTGATGGACTGGCTCATCGCCGAGTTCAAGAGGGACACCGGCATCGACGTCTCCAAGGACAAGATGGTGCTGCAGCGGCTCAAGGACGCCGCCGAGAAGGCGAAGATCGAACTCTCCTCGACGATGGAGACGGAGATCAACCTGCCCTTCCTCACCGCCGACGCCACCGGGCCGAAGCACCTGGCCGTCAAGCTGAGTCGCGCCAAACTCGAGCAGATGGTGCAGCCGCTCGTCGATCGCTCCGTCGAGCCGGTGAAGAAGGCCCTCGCCGACGCCGGGCTGCAGCCCTCGCAGATCGACGAGGTAGTGATGGTCGGCGGCCAGACCCGCATGCCGCTCATCGACGAGACGGTGCGCAAGTTCTTCGGCAAGGACACGAACCGCAGCGTGAACCCGGACGAGGTGGTGAGCGTGGGGGCGGCGGTCCAGGGCGGCGTGCTCGCCGGGGACGTGAAGGACATTCTGCTCCTCGACGTGACCCCCCTCTCCCTCGGGGTGGAGACGCTCGGCGGCATCATGACGCGCCTCATCGAGCGCAACACCACCATCCCGACGCGGAAGTCCGAGACCTTCTCGACCGCCGCCGACGGTCAGACCTCGGTCGAGGTCCACGTGCTGCAGGGCGAGCGGGAGATGGCGAAGGACAACCGCACCCTCGGCCGCTTCCATCTAGAGGGCCTTCCGCCGGCTCCGCGGGGCGTGCCGCAGATCGAGGTCACCTTCGACATCGACGCGAACGGCATTCTCAACGCCACCGCCAAGGACAAGGCGACCAGCAAGCAGACGCAGATCACGATCACCCACTCCTCGGGCCTGGCGAAGGACGAGGTCGAGAAGATGGTCGCCGACGCCCAGTCGCACGAGGCCGACGACAAGAAGCGCCGCGAGGAGGTAGAGCTGAGGAACCGCGCCGAGAACCTGGCCTACCAGATGGAGAAGCTCCTCAAGGAGAACAAGGAGAAGCTCGCGGCGGCTACCGCCAAGGAGGTCGAGGACCTGGTGGCCGAGGCCCATCGGGTGCGCGAGCGCGGGACCTCGGAAGAGGTGAAGGCCGCGCTCGAGAAGCTGGAGCGGGCGAGCCACAAGGCGGCGGAGGAGCTCTACCGGGCGGCCGGGACGACCCCCGGTCCCGCGGCGCCCGGCCCGGGGCCCGACGCCGGCGCGGCGCAGCCGCAGGCGAAGAAGGGCGACGACGTCGTGGATGCGGAGTTCAAGCAGGTGTGACCGAGGCCTCTTACGAGGCCAGCGCCCACGAGAGAGGGCCGCCCGCCGGGTGGCCCTCTCTCGTTCGGGGCGCCGCGCGTGAACGGTGCGTGACGTTGATCAGGCTGGGGCGGCTCGCTTTTTCGCGGCCCCGCCCTTAGCATTCGCCGATGCAGCTCACCGTCCTCTCTCGCTCGGCGAAGATCTTCACGACGCGCCGCATCGTGCAGGCGGCGAGGGGGAGGGGGATCCGGGCCCGGGACATCGATCCGCTCCAGGTCGAGCTCGAGCTCGGGGGCGAAGGGCCGGCGCTCTACCACCGGCGCCGCCCCTTCCCGCGCTCGGACGTGGTCATCCCCCGCATCGGGCTGTCCATCAACCAGTACGGCCTCGCGGTCGTGAACCAGCTCCAGCTCATGGGGATCCCGGTCCTGAACGAGGCCCGGGCCATCAGCGCCAGCCGGAACAAGATGCGGGTGCTGCAGCTCCTGGCGGCGAGCGGCGTCCGCGTCCCGCACACGGTGATGGCTTCCGGCCCCTCCGGCCTGAAGGAGATGGTTCGGCTCGTGGGAGGCGTGCCGGTGCTCCTCAAGCTCCTCTCCCCGAACGAGAAGGCGGGCGTGATGGTGTGCGAGACGCGCCAGGCGCTCGAGTCGGCGCTCGAGGCCATCCTGCGACTGGGCCAGAACACGGTGGTGCAGGAGTACCTGCACGACGCTCGCGGGCGCGACATCCGCGTCCTGGTGGTGGGGGGACGCGTGCTCGCCACCCTGCGCCGCCGGCCGCGGGTGGGGAGGCTCGCGCGCTCCCTCCGCCAGGGCGCCCGCTTCGAGGCCGCCCCCGCCAAGCCCGCCTGGGACCGCGTCGCCCTCGAGGCGGCACGGGTGGTCGGCCTCGAGGTGTGTGCCGTCGACATGCTCGACGCCAAGGGCGGGCCGCGCGTCTTTGAGGTGAACAGCTCGCCCGGCATTCGGGAAGCCGAGGAGCTCTGCGGGGTGGACGTGGCGGGGGCCATCGTGGAGCGGGCCGTCGCGCTCCGCCAGACCTCAGCGAGGCCCCTGGAGAGCGGGGCGGAGCGCTGAGGCTGAGGAGGGGGAGCCGGGGTCCGGGGCCGAATCCCCGCGCCCGGGGCGGGCCCCCGTGTTATCGAATGCGGCGAGGGGAGGAGTGCCCATGCTCGCACGCGCCATCGCCCTGTCGCTCGCTGCCGCGCTCGCGGCACCGGCCGCCGCCGAGGTGGCCGCCGACGCCGCAAAGAGCTACCGCCTCGAGACCGAGGGGTCGACCGCCTCCCTGCGGATCGGAGAGAAGGGAAGGGTCGTCCTGCGCTTCGTGCCGGTGGAGAAGGGAGTCCACGTCGACCCGCGGGCCCCGCTCAAGATCAAGGTCGAGGCCTCCCCCGGGCTGCGCGCCGAGAAGGCGTCGCTCGGCCGCGCCGACGCGACCGATCCGAAGTCGGAGAGCCCGCGCTTCGAGGTGCCGGTTGTGGCGGTGGCGGCCGGCGCGCAGGAGGCGAAGCTGCTCCTCGACTTCTTCGTCTGCTCCGACTCATGGTGCGTGAAGCAGGCGAGGACCGTCGCCGTCCCGGTGCAGGTCCGCTGAGGGGCCCTTGCGCGTCGTCTACGGGCTCAACCCCGTCCGGGAGCTCCTCCGCGCCGGCGGGGAGGGAGTGGCGGAGCTGTGGTTCGCCGAGGGGGCGGAGCGCCCGCGAGCCTTCGCGGAGCTCGAGCGGCTCGCCGGCGGAGTGGGGGCGAAGGTGCGCGCGGCCCCGCGGGCGAGGCTCGACCGGCTCGCCGGCGCGGCGGGCCACCAGGGGGTGGTGGCGGTCGTCTCCGACTACCGCTACGCCGAGATCGAGGACCTTCTCGAGGGGGCGCGGCGGCGTTCCGAGCCCGCGCTCCTCGTGCTCCTCGACGGGGTCGAGGACCCCCAGAACCTCGGCGCCATCGTCCGCTCGGCGCACGCCCTCGGCGCCCACGGTGTCGTCGTGCCGAAGGACCGCTCGGCGAGCGTGACCCCGGCGGCGGCCAAGGCCTCGGCGGGCGCCGTCGAGCACTGCCCGGTCGCGAGGGTCACGAACCTCGCCCGCACCCTGGAGGAGCTGAAGGAGAAAGGCGTGTGGTCGGTGGCGGCCGTTCCCGACGGGGAGAGGGATCTCGGCGACGTCGACCTCACCGGGCCGACGGCGCTCGTGGTCGGCGGCGAGGGGGCGGGGGTGCGGGACCTGGTCCGTCGCACCTGCGACTACACGGCCCGGATCCCCATGGGGGGCGAGCTCTCGAGCCTGAACGCCTCCGTGGCGGCCGCCATCGCGCTCTACGAGGCCGGCCGCCAGCGGCGTGAATCCCCTGAGAGGAAGAGGCCTTGACAAGCTTCCGGGCGTCCTATACAAGACCCCGCTCCGGCGCGAAGGGAGCCGTGTCTTCGCGCTCCGGACAAGAGGAAGAAAACATCGAGGATCCGCTGGCGTAGCTCAGTCGGCAGAGCAGCTGCCTTGTAAGCAGCAGGTCGCGGGTTCGAATCCCACCGCCAGCTCTTCTGCGAAAGCTGGCTTCGACGTGGACGAGGTCGGACGAGGAAAGGTTCGGAGGGGTTCCCGAGCGGCCAAAGGGAGCAGACTGTAAATCTGCCGGCATCCGCCTTCGGTGGTTCGAATCCACCCCCCTCCACATGCTGCTCGAGGACACGCGGGAATAGCTCAGTTGGTAGAGCGTCAGCCTTCCAAGCTGAATGTCGCGGGTTCGAACCCCGTTTCCCGCTCCAGGCTCGACGAAAGGAAAAGGTAACGCCCTCTTAGCTCAGTCGGTAGAGCGCGTCCTTGGTAAGGACGAGGTCTCCAGTTCAATCCTGGAAGAGGGCTCCAGTCTTTCACGTGGAGGAGGCGGAGCCGGCCCAAGGCGGCCGGCGTCGGATCGAGAGCGATGGCCAAGGAGAAGTTCGAGCGCAACAAGCCCCACGTCAACGTGGGCACCATCGGTCACGTGGACCACGGCAAGACCACGCTCACCGCGGCCATCACCAAGGTCCTCGCCCAGAAGGGCCTCGCGAGCTTCATGGCGTACGACCAGATCGACAAGGCGCCGGAGGAGCGGGAGCGCGGCATCACCATCGCCACCGCCCACGTCGAGTACCAGACGGCGAACCGGCACTACGCCCACGTCGACTGCCCGGGCCACGCCGACTACGTGAAGAACATGATCACCGGGGCGGCGCAGATGGACGGCGCCATCCTGGTGGTGTCGGCGGCGGACGGCCCGATGCCGCAGACGCGCGAGCACATCCTGCTCGCCCGCCAGGTGGGGGTGCCCTACATCGTCGTCTACCTGAACAAGGTGGACATGGTGGACGACAAGGAGCTGCTCGAACTCGTCGAGCTCGAGGTCCGAGAGCTCCTCACCAAGTACCAGTTCCCCGGGGACAAGACTCCCATCATCCGCGGCAGCGCCCTGAAGGCGCTCGAGGGCGACAAGGGGGATCTCGGCGAGCCCTCCATCTTGAAGCTCATGGAGGCGGTGGACAGCTACGTGCCGACCCCGCAGCGCGCCAAGGACAAGCCCTTCCTCATGCCGGTGGAGGACGTCTTCTCCATCTCCGGCCGCGGTACGGTGGCCACCGGACGCGTGGAGCGCGGCGTCGTCAAGGTGGGGGAGGAGGTCGAGATCGTCGGCCTGCGCCCCACGGTGAAGACGGTGGTGACGGGCGTGGAGATGTTCCGCAAGCTCCTCGACCAGGGCGAGGCGGGCGACAACATCGGGGCGCTCTTGCGCGGCCTGAAGCGCGAGGAGGTGGAGCGCGGCCAGGTGCTCGCCAAGCCCGGCTCCATCACTCCCCACACCAAGTTCAAGGCGGAGGTGTACGTGCTCACCAAGGAGGAGGGTGGGCGCCACACGCCGTTCTTCAACGGGTACCGGCCGCAGTTCTACTTCCGCACCACCGACGTCACCGGCAGCATCCAGCTCCCGAAGGGCGTGGAGATGGTGATGCCCGGCGACAACATCGCGATGGACGTCGAGCTCATCACCCCCATCGCCATGGAGAAGGAGTTGCGGTTCGCCATCCGCGAGGGCGGCCGCACGGTGGGTTCGGGCGTCGTCGCGGAAGTGGTGGAGTAGCGAGGCGATTAGAGGCAGCCCCGGCGAACGGCGGTCAAGGCCGCGCAGCGCCGGGGCGAAATGCAGAGGCTCGACGAATGGCAATGCAGAAGATCCGCATCCGGCTCAAGGCCTACGACTACAAGCTTCTCGACCAGTCGGCCGGGGAGATCGTGGAAACAGCCAAGCGGACGGGCGCGAAGGTGGCCGGCCCGATCCCCCTTCCGACCCGGATCAACAAGTTCACGGTCCTCCGCAGCCCTCATGTCGACAAGAAGTCGCGGGAGCAATTTGAGATCCGCACCCACAAGCGGCTCCTCGACATCCTGGAGCCCACCTCCCAGACCCTCGACGCGCTCATGAAGCTGGACCTGTCGGCGGGCGTGGACGTGGAGATCAAGTAGGCGAGGACGCCATGGCAAAGCTCGACGTCTACAGCCTGGATCGAACGAAGGTCGGCGAGATCGACCTCAAGGACGAGGTGTTCGCCGGCCCGGTGAACGATCACCTCTTCTACGAGGTGGTGAAGGCGAAGCTGGCCTCGGATCGCTCCGGGACCCACGCGGTGAAGAACCGATCGCTCGTCTCCGGGGGCGGCAAGAAGCCCTGGAAGCAGAAGCACACCGGGCGCGCTCGCCAGGGCTCGACCCGCTCCAGCCAGTTCGTGGGCGGCGGCAAGGCGATGGGGCCGAAGCCGCGCGACTACGCCTATGACGTGCCCAAGAAGGTGCGCAAGTTGGCGCTGCGCTCCGCGCTCTCGCTCCGCCACAGCGAGAACAAGATCGTCATCGTCGACCGCTGGGCGCCGGACGCGCCCAAGACCCAGGCAGCGGCCGGGGTGCTCGCCAAGTTGGGCGTGCGGCGGGCGCTGGTGGTCGACGGGAGCGAAAACCAGGCGTTGCAGAAGTCGATCCGCAACCTGCACGGGTCGGACTTCCTCGCCACCCAGGGGCTCAACGTCTACGACATCCTTGGCCACGAGTACCTGGTGCTCACCGCCGACTCGGCCCGCAAGGTGGAGGAGGCGCTGTCGTGAACCTCTCCGTCCAGGACGTGATCGTCCGTCCCCTCATCACCGAAAAGGCGGAGCGCGGCCGCGAGGCGGCCCGCCAGTACGCCTTCGAGGTCCACCGCGACGCCACCAAGATCCAGGTGAAGGGCGCGGTGGAGAAGCTCTTCACCGTCAAGGTGACGGCGGTGCGAACCGCCATCGCCCGCGGCAAGAACAAGCGCGTCGGCCGGTCCATGGGCCAGCGCCCCAACTGGAAAAAGGCCATCGTGACCTTGAAGGAGGGCGACACCATCGCCCTCTTCGAGGGCAAGTAGGCAGAGAGGAGCGACCATGGGCCTCAAGTCCTACAAGCCGACGAGCCCCGGGCGGCGCCTGATGACGGTGTCGGACTTCACCGACATCGTCAAGAAGCGCCCGGAGAAGAAGCTCACCCGCGCCATGAAGCGGACCGGGGGGCGGAACGCCCACGGCCACATCACCACGCGCCACATCGGCGGCGGTCACAAGCGGCGCTACCGGGTCATCGACTGGCGCCGCGACAAGGATGGCATCCCCGCGAAGGTGGCGGCCATCGAGTACGACCCCAACCGCACCTCCCGCATCGCCCTCCTGCACTACAGGGACGGCGAGAAGCGCTACATCCTCGCCCCCATCGGGGTGGCGGTGGGGGACGTGCTCGTGTCCGGCGAGGCCGTCGACATCCGCCCGGGAAACACGCTCCCCATCCGCGGCATGCCGCTCGCCACCGTCATCCACGGGCTCGAGATCCAGCCCGGCTCGGGGGCGAAGCTCATCCGCTCCGCCGGCTCCTTCGGGCAGGTGATGGCGAAGGAGGGCACCTACGCCCAGGTGCGCATGCCCTCCGGCGAGGTGCGCCGGGTACTGCAGGACTGCCGCGCCACGGTGGGGCAGCTGTCCAACATCGAGAATGCCAGCGTCCGGGTGGGGAAGGCGGGCAAGAGCCGCTGGCTCGGGATCAGGCCCACCGTGCGCGGCCTGGCCATGAACCCGGTAGACCACCCGCACGGAGGCGGCGAGGGCAAGTCGGGCCAGGGCAATCCGCACCCCGTCTCTCCGTGGGGCCAGAAGACCAAGGGCCTGAAGACCCGCAACAACCGCCGCACCGACAAGTTCATCGTCTCGCCCCGCAAGCGGGGCGTGCGCAGCCAGGCGAGCTAGGACCAGGAACCATGTCGCGTTCGATCAAGAAGGGCCCGTTCGCCGACAAGCACCTCCTCAAGAAGGTGGAGGACGCGAACAAGGGCAACAAGAAGTCGGTCATCAAGACGTGGTCGCGGCGCAGCACCATCATGCCCGACTTCGTGGGGCACACCTTCGCGGTCCACAACGGCCGCAAGTTCGTGCCGGTCTTCGTGACCGAGAACATGGTGGGGCACAAGCTCGGCGAGTTCTCGCCGACCCGCACCTTCCACGGCCACACCGGCGAGAAGAAGGTGGTGGCGGCAACGCCGGCGGCGCCGCCGCCGAAGAGGTAGAGGAGCGGCCATGGTCGAGAGCGCGAGCAAGAATGCCGAGGGAGAGGCGGCCGGCCGCACGGCCGGGTCGACGCGCCGCGAGCGGCGCGCCCGCGCCGCGGCGGCGCGCCCGGTGGCGGGGCCGAACGCGACGCTGCGCTACCTGCGGGTCGCACCACGCAAGGTGCGCCTCGTCGCCGATCACCTGCGCGGGATGAAGGTGGGGGACGCCCTGGCGCTCCTCAAGTACACGCCCCAGGCAGCGGCGCCGCACCTCGCCAAGCTCTTGCGCTCGGCGGTGGCGAACGCCGAGGGCAAGGGCGGCCGCGTGGACGTGGACGCCCTGTTCGTGAAGAGCCTGACGGTGGATCAGGGGCCCAAGGCGCGGCGCTTCATGCCGCGCGCCATGGGACGCGCCACCCGCATCGACAAGAAGACGAGCCACGTATACGTGGAACTCGGAGTCGCCGGGCGGGCGTAGCGCTCGCGCGAAAGGAGGACACCTTGGGTCAGAAAGTTCATCCCATCGGTTTCCGGCTCGGGGTCATCCGGTCCTGGGAATCGAAGTGGTACGAAGAGAAGAACTACGCGCGCTGGCTTCACGAGGACATCAAGATCCGCGAGTTCGTGAAGGAGAAGCTGGGACAGGCCGGCATCTCCAAGATCGAGATCGAGCGGGCCGCCAACAAGGTGAAGGTGAACGTGCACACGGCGCGGCCGGGCATCGTCATCGGCAAGCGCGGCGCCGGCATCGAGACCATCAAGAAGGACCTGCAGGCGCTCACCGACAACGAGATCTTCCTGAACGTCATCGAGGTGCGCAAGGCGGAGACCGACGCCCAGCTGGTGGCCGAGAACATCGCCACCCAGCTCGAGCGGCGCATCGCCTTCCGGCGGGCCATGAAGAAGGCGGTGCAGACCGCCCTCAAGTTCGGGGCGAAGGGGATCCGCGTCGCCACTGCCGGCCGCCTGGGAGGGTCGGAGATGGCGCGCTACGAGTGGTACCGCGAGGGGCGGGTGCCACTGCACACCCTGCGCGCGGACATCGACTACGGCTTCGCGGAGGCGAAGACCACGTACGGCAAGATCGGCGTCAAGGTCTGGATCATGCGGGGAGAGGTGCTTCCGCAGTCCGGCAAGGCGCCTCGGGCCGGGGCGGCGCCGCGCGCTTAGTCGCGAGCCCGAGGACACGAGGAGAGCGAGATGCTTCAGCCGGCGCGAACCAAGTACCGCAAGATGCAGAAGGGCCGCATGAGGGGCAAGGCCTTTCGGGGCTCGGAGCTCAACCAGGGCTCCTTCGGCCTGCAGTCGACCGAGTGCGGCTGGCTGACGAGCCGGCAGATCGAGGCCGCGCGCGTGGCCATCAGCCGCTACGTGAAGCGGGGCGGAAAGCTCTGGATCCGGGTCTTCCCCGACAAGCCCATCACCAAGAAGCCGGCCGAGACGCGCATGGGAACCGGCAAGGGGCCGGTCGAGTACTACGTGGCGGTGGTGAAGCCCGGCCGCATCCTGTTCGAGATGGAAGGCGTGAACGACGAGATGGCGGCCAAGGCCTTCCACCTCGCGGCCCACAAGCTGCCCGTCGCCACCAAGGTGGTGAAGCGCGGCGGGACACTGTAGGAGGCGACGATGTCGACCAGCAGCGAACTGCGCCAGCTGAGTCCGGAGGAGCTGCGTGCCCGTGTCGCCGAGCTCAAGCAGCAGATCTTCGACATGAAGAGCAAGCTCAACACCGGGGTGCTCGACTCCACCGCCGAGCTCGGGAAGACCCGCCGCCTCGTGGCGCGCTGCCTCACCCTGGCACGCGAGTCGGAGAAGGGCATCCAGCGCAAGGCGAAGGTCGAGACCGGGCCCCGCAAGGGCAAGAAGGAGTGAGGCTCATGGAGCGCGGCAAGCGCAAGTCCCGCGTCGGTGTGGTGGTCTCCAACAAGATGGCCAAGACGGTCGTGGTCCGGGTGGAGCGCCGCATCGCCGATCGCAAGTACGGGAAGATCGTGAGGCGCGCCACGAAGTACAAGGCGCACGACGAGAACCAGGCGTGCAAGCCGGGCGACCGGGTTCGCATCGTCGAGACGCGCCCCATCTCCAAGGAGAAGCGCTGGCGCGTGGTGGAGACCTTGGAGAAGGGTCCGGAGGTCTAGACGTCATGATTCAGATGCAGACGGTGCTGGACGTCGCCGACAACTCGGGCGCCAAGAAGGTGCAGTGCATCAAGGTGCTCGGCGGCAGCCGGCGACGCTACGCCTCGGTGGGGGACGTGATCGTGGTCTCCGTGAAGGAGGCCATTCCCCAGTCGAAGGTGAAGAAGGGGGAGGTGGCGCGCGCCGTCATCGTGCGCACCGCCCGCGAGGTGAAGCGTCCCGACGGGAGCTACATCCGCTTCGACGGCAACTCGGCGGTGCTCATCAACAAGGACCTGGAGCCCATCGGCACCCGCATCTTCGGGCCGGTGGCGCGCGAGCTGCGCGCTCGGAAGTTCATGAAGATCATCAGCTTGGCGCCGGAGGTTCTCTAGGCCATGGACGTCCGCAAGAACGACACCGTGAAGGTGCTCTCCGGCCGGGAGAAGGGGAAGACGGGGAAGGTCCTCGAGGTGCTCCACGGGAAGGACCGGGTGCGCGTGGAGAAGCTCATGGTCGCGAAGCGCCACCTGAAGAAGGGGCGCAGCCAGACCAACCCCGACGGCGGGATCATCGAGAGGAACGGGACCTTGCACGCCTCCAACGTGATGGTGGTGTGCCCGAAGTGCGGCAAGCCGACGCGCGTGGCCCGGGTGGCGCGCGACGACGGCCGCCGGGTGCGGGCCTGCCAGAAGTGCAAGCAGGCGTGGGAGTAGCGGTGGGAAAGGCATCGTCCGCGGGCCCCGCGGGCCCGGACGAAGGCAAGGAGCGAGCGATGGCAGAGGCACGGCTGAAGACCCGGTACGAGCAGGAGATCCGACCGGCGCTGGTGAAGGAGTTCGGGTTCAAGAACGCCATGCAGGCACCCCGCCTGGAGAAGGTGGTGGTGAACATGGGGCTCGGCGAGGCCATCCAGAACGGCAAGATCCTGGACGCCTCGCTGGAGCAGCTCTCCGCCATCACCGGGCAGAAGCCGGTCGTCACCAAGGCGCGCAAGTCGATCGCCAACTTCAAGCTGCGCCAGGGGCAGAGCATCGGGGCCATGGTGACCCTGCGCGGAAACCGCGCCTACGAGTTCCTCGACCGCCTGCTCAACATCGCGCTCCCGCGCGTGCGCGACTTCAAGGGCGTGTCGCCCAAGGCCTTCGACGGGAAGGGCAACTACACGCTCGGCGTGAAGGAGCAGATCATCTTCCCGGAGATCAACTACGACAGGGTCGAGAAGATCAAGGGACTGAACATCACGGTCGTGACGACCGCGCGGAACGACGAGGAGGGCAGGGCGCTGCTCCGCCACCTCGGCATGCCCTTCCGCCAGTAGGCTTCGAGGAGAACGGTTCGATGGCAAAGCTTTCCAAGATGGCGCAGGCCGGGCGCAAGCTGAAGTTCTCCGTCCGTCAATACCACCGCTGCCCGCTCTGCGGGCGGCCGCGCGCTTACCTCCGCAAGTTCCAGATGTGCCGCATCTGCTTCCGCAACCGCGCGCTCCGGGGCGAGATCACCGGCGTCATCAAGTCGAGCTGGTAGGGAGAATCAGCGATGAGCTTCACCGATCCCATTGGCGACATGCTTTCGCGCATCCGCAACGCCTCGTCGGCGCGCCACGAAAAGGTGCTCGTTCCGGGCTCCAACCTCAAGACCCGCATCGCCGAGGTCTTGAAGTCCGAGGGCTTCATCAAGGACTACGTCCTGCACAAGGACGAGGCGAAGCAGGGGGCGATGACCATCTTCCTGAAGTACGGCCCCGATCGCGAGCCGGCCATCAGCGACATCAAGAGGGTGTCGAAGCCCGGGCTGCGGCGCTACGTGGCCACCGGCAACATCCCCCGCGTCCTGAACGGGCTCGGGATCGCCATCCTCTCCACCTCCAAGGGGGTGATGGTGGATCGCGATGCCCGCAAGCAGAAGGTGGGCGGCGAGCTCATCTGCACCGTCTGGTAGGAGAAGCGCCATGTCCCGTGTCGGAAAGCTGCCGGTGAAGGTCCCCGAGAAGGTGAAGGTCACCGTGGACGGCAACACGGTGAAGGTCGAGGGGCCGAAGGGCAAGACCGCCTTCCCCTTCAACCCCCGGATGAAGATCGAGGTGGGGAAGGGCGAGGTGAAGGTCACCCGGCCCGACGAGAGCCGCGCCTCCAAGGGGCTGCACGGCCTCACCCGCACGCTGGTCAAGAACGCCGTGGAGGGCGTGACCAAGGGCTACGAGCAGACCCTGGAGATCGTGGGGGTGGGCTTCAAGGCGGAGGCGAAGGGCAAGGAGGTGCACTTCGCCATCGGCTTCTCCCACCCGGTGATCTTCAAGCTGCCGGAGGGGATCACCGCCGAGGTGGACCCCAAGCAGACCCGGGTGACGGTGCGCGGAGCGGACAAGCACCTGCTCGGCCTCACCGCCGCCCAGATCCGGCAGCTCCGCCCGCCCGAGCCCTACAAGGGCAAGGGGATCAAGTACGTCGAGGAAGTGATCCGCCGCAAGGAAGGCAAGACGGGCGCGGCCTAGCCGCGACCCGCCTCATGCGCCGGCCGGTGGAGAGGCGCAAGGAGATCGAAGATGGCGATGAAGACCACGCCGCGCGAAAAGCGCAAGGCGCGCATTCGCAGGAAGGTCACGGGAACGGCGGAGCGCCCGCGCCTCACCGTCTACCGCAGCCTGAGCCACATCTACGCCCAGGTCGTCGACGACGTGAGCGGCAAGACCATCGCCTCCGTCGGGACCACCTCCAAGGCGCTGCGCGAGGCCGCCAAGGAAGAGAAGAAGACCGAGGCGGCGAAGAAGGTGGGCGCGGCCATTGCCAAGGCCGCGCTGGAAAAGGGCGTGACGCAGGTGGTCTTCGACCGCAACGGTTTCGACTACCACGGGCGCATCGCGGCCGTGGCCGAGGCTGCCCGGGAGGGCGGCCTCAAGTTCTAGGTACCCGAGGGGACGAATGGCTTCACTTATCAACCCGAACGATCTCGACCTGCAGGACCGGGTGGTCCACATCAACCGCGTCGCCAAGGTGGTGAAGGGCGGCCGGCGGTTCAGTTTCTCGGCGCTGGTGGTCGTCGGCGACGGCCAAGGACACGTCGGCGTGGGACTTGGAAAGGCCAACGAGGTGCCAGAGGCCATCCGCAAGGGCGGCGAGCAGGCGAAGAAGAACATCTTCGTCGTGCCGCTCGCCGGGACGACCATCCCCCACGAAGTGGTGGGCCACTTCGGAGCCGGACAGGTGCTGCTCAAGCCGGCGGGCGAGGGCACCGGCGTCATCGCCGGCGGCGCGGTGCGCGCCGTCCTGGAGGCGGCCGGGGTGCGCAACGTCCTGACGAAGAGTCAGGGGTCGAGGAACCCCCACAACGTGCTCAAGGCGACGGTGGCCGGGTTGAAGCGTCTGCGGAACCCGGAGCGGGTGGCCCAGATGCGGGGCAAGGAATCCGCCGAGATCCAGGAATAGGGCGGGGAGAGCGACGATGGCTGCCATCAAGGTGACTTTGAAGCGGGGTCTCGCGGGGTGCCCGGCGCCCCATCGAACGATCGTGGCCGGACTGGGGTTGAAGAAGCGGGAGTCGCACAAGCTCCTGCCCGACACCCCAGCCACCCTGGGAATGATCCGAAAGGTCGCCTACCTCGTCGACTGGGAGCGGGTGGACGCGGCCGCGCCCGTCGGGAGGGCGGCGCGCAGGGCCAAGGGGAAGGCCGCCTAGGCTTTGCGCCGCGGCCTTGAACGAGGGTAGAAAGGAACGCTCTTATGTCGCTCCACCAGCTCAAGGCGCCCCGCGGCGCCAACCGCGTGCGCAAGCGCGTCGGCCGGGGCCAGGCCTCCGGCCTCGGCAAGACCGCCGGCCGCGGCGGCAAGGGCCAGAAGGCCCGCACCGGCAACATGCACTTCGAGGGCTTCGAGGGCGGCCAGATGCCGCTGCAGCGCCGCCTGCCCAAGTTCGGGTTCATCAGCCACTTTCGGCGGGAGTACGAGGAGGTGCGCGTGGGCGACCTCGCCGCGCTGCCGGCGGGGAGCGTCGTCGACCAGGCGGCGCTGAAGGCCGCCGGCCTGGCTCACGGGCGCGCCGACGGGGTGGTGGTGCTCGGCAAAGGCGAGCTCTCCGGGGCTTACACCGTGCGGGCGGACCGGGTCACCGCAGGCGCCCGCGCCGCGATCGAGAAGGCGGGCGGGAAGGTCGAGATCGTTCCGCGCCCCCAGACGATGCACGAGAAGCGCAAGGCGGAGAAGCAGGTCAAGGCGAAGGCCAAGGGCTGATCGGCAGGGAAAGGGAACGCGATGCTCACCACCAGCCTCGCCAACGTCTTCCGGGTGGCGGAGCTGCGAAAGCGGCTCCTCTTCACGGTGGGGATGCTCGCCGTCTACCGGCTCGGAGTCTTCGTCAGCTCCCCGGGCGTCGACCGGCTGGCCATGCGTCGGGTGGTGGCCTCGCAGGGTGGCCTCCTCGGCCTCTTCAACCTCTTCTCCGGGGGCGCGCTCGAGCAGCTCAGCATCTTCGCCCTCGGCATCATGCCGTACGTCTCCGCCTCCATCATCCTGCAGCTGCTCACGGTGGTGATCCCCTCCCTGGAGAAGATGCAGAAGGAGGGGGAGGTCGGGCGCCGCAAGATCACCCAGTACACCCGCTACGGGACGGTGCTGCTCGCCGCCCTGCAGGGCTTCGGCATCGCGAGCTACCTCGAGACGCTCCGCGATCCCTCGGGCCTCCTGGTGGTCGCCCACCCCGGCTGGGGATTCCGCATCCTCACCGTCATCACCCTCGCCGCCGGGACCGCTTTCATCATGTGGATGGGCGAGCAGATCACCGAGCGCGGCATCGGGAACGGCATCTCGCTCATCATCTTCGCCGGCATCGTCGCGCGCCTCCCGGACGCGAGCTTCCAGCTCTACGCCTCCTACAAGGCACCGGGGTCCGGGCTGGACGAGCTGCGGGTGGTGATTCTCGGGGCCTTCATGATCGCGGTGGTGGCCTTCATCGTCTTCGTGGAGCGCGCCCAGCGCCGCATCCCCATCCAGTACGCCAAGCGGGTGGTGGGAAGGCGCACCTTCGGCGGGCAGAGCACGCACCTGCCCCTCAAGGTGAACACCTCCGGCGTCATCCCGCCCATCTTCGCGAGCTCGGTGCTGCTCTTCCCGGCCACGCTCGCCTCGTGGTTCCCCTTCCTGCAGCGGATCTCCGACGAGCTGCGCCCGGGCGGCTGGGTCTACAACACCATCTACGTGGTCCTCATCATCTTCTTCGCCTACTTCTACACGGCGGTGACCTTCAACCCCCTCGACGTGGCCGACAACCTGAAGAAGTACGGCGGCTACATCCCCGGGATCCGCCCCGGCAAGAAGACGGCCGAGTACATCGACTTCGTCCTGTCGCGCATCACCTTCGGCGGTGCGCTCTACCTGGCGGCGGTGAGCATCCTCCCCACCATCCTCATCAACCAGTTTGGCGTGCCGTTCTACTTCGGCGGCACCGGCCTCCTCATCGTGGTGGGCGTGGCCCTCGACACGGTCCAGCAGATCGAAGGGCACCTCATCACGCGCCACTACGAGGGCTTCACCGGGCCCAGGGGCCCGCGCATCCGCGGCCGCGCCGCGGTAAGCGCCTAGAGGCCGAGCGGCGCTCTCCGGCGCCACGGGAGTCGCACCATGATCCTCATCCTCCTCGGGCCCCCGGGCGCGGGCAAGGGAACGCAGGCCAAGCTCTTGGCTCGGGATCTGGCCGTCCCCCACATCTCTACCGGCGACATGTTCCGCGACCACAAGGCACGCGGCACCGAACTCGGCAAAGAGGTCGAGGCCATCATGAAGGCCGGCGCCCTCGTCCCGGACGAGGTCACGAACGCCATGGTCAAGGACCGCCTGGCGCGGCCCGACGTCGCGAAGGGTTTCATCCTCGACGGGTATCCCCGCACCACCGCCCAGGCCGACTTCCTCGCCCGACTCCTCGAGGCCCAGGGCAGGAAGATCGACCGGGCGCTCTCCTACGAGGTGGCGGAGGGGGTCCTCGTCGACCGGCTCAGCGGACGGCGGAGCTGCGCCCAGTGCGGCACGGTGTACCACCTCACCGCCCACCCCCCGAAGCGGGCGGGCGTCTGCGACAAGGACGGGGCGGCGCTGTTGCTGAGGGACGACGACAAGCCGGAGACGGTGAAGCGGAGGCTCGAGGAGTACGAGTCGAAGACCGCGCCGCTCAAGCGGTACTACCAGGGGCGCAACGCGCTCCTGTCGGTGAAGGGCGTCGGGTCCCCCGAGGAGATCCTGGCCGCCTCGAAGAGGCTGATGGGCATCGGCGGATAGGCCCGGGCCGCCCAAGAAGGTCCCCGATGGCCGTGCCGCTCAAATCGGCGGAGGACATCGCTCGCATTCGCGAGGCGGGCCGCGTGGTCGCCTCGGTGCTGGCGGAGCTCGCCCGGGCGGCGGAGCCCGGAATCTCCACCTTGGAGCTCGACCGCATCGCCGAGGCGGGCGCCCGGAGGCGCGGTGCGCTCCCCGCCTTCAAGGGCTACCTCGGCTACCCCGCGAGCCTGTGCATCTCGGTGAACGACGAGATCGTGCACGGCATCCCTGGGAGCCGGGTGCTGCGGGCGGCCGACATCGTCGGGCTCGACTTCGGCGTCGAACTGCACGGGTTCTTCGGCGACGCGGCGGTCACGGTGGAGGTGGGGCAGGCAAGCCCGGCGGCGCGGCGGCTCGTCGAGGCGACCCGTTCCGCGCTCGCCCGGGCGGTCGAGGCGGCGGTGGCGGGGGGTCGCGTCGGCGACATCGGGGCCGCGGTGCAGGCGCACGTTGAGCCGCTCGGCTACTCGGTCGTCCGGGACTTCACCGGCCACGGTATCGGTCGACGCCTGCACGAGCCCCCGCAGGTGCCGAACTTCGGGCGGCGCGGCACCGGGGCGGCGCTGCGCGCGGGAATGGTGCTCGCCATCGAGCCGATGGTGAACGAGGGAGGGCCGGCGGTGCGGACCCTGGGGGACGGGTGGACCGCGGTCACCGCCGACGGGCGGCTCTCGGCCCACTTCGAGCACACCGTGGCCGTGACCGAGGAGGGTCCCGAAGTGCTCACCCTGGCGGGGCACTGAGCACCCCGGAAGGGGGATGCCACGGTCGGCGCGCCGGCCGAGCGGAGGGTCGGGTCACGCTCCGCTTGCACGCGGGAAATTCCTATGTTATACGCCGCGCTTCGCAACTGCCCGGAAGGTCTGCGTGCGGTCGCACTTGAGGTAAGAAGGGCACGGGGGCCGCGGCGGTCCCCGAACGTCCCGCCGGAAGGAACGGCGGGGCTTTTTGTCTCGCCCCTAGAACTCTCGGTCGGGTGAAAAGGTCATGAAGGTCCGCGCATCGGTGAAAAAAATCTGCGACAAGTGCAAGGTCGTGAGGCGCAAGGGCGTGGTGCGGATCATCTGCGCCGCCAATCCCCGCCACAAGCAGCGACAGGGCTAGGCCCGACAAGGGCAGGAAAGCCAAAGAACCGGAGACAGAGGAATGGCTCGCATTTCCGGCGTCGATCTCCCCGCGGAGAAGCGCATCGAGATCTCGCTCCAGTACATCTACGGGATCGGCAAGACCACCGCCAAGAACATCTGCGAGAAGGCCACCGTCGACCCCACCAAGCGCACCAAGGACCTGAACGACGACGAGGTCCGCCGCATCCGCGAGGCCATCGAGGCCACCACCCAGGTGGAAGGCGACCTGCGGCGCGACGTCTCGATGAACATCAAGCGGCTCATGGACCTCGGCTGCTACCGCGGCCTGAGGCACAGGAAGGGGCTCCCGGTCCGGGGCCAGCGCACTCACACGAATGCCCGCACCCGCAAGGGCCCGAAGCGCGGGCTGGTCCGCAAGCCGGCAGCCGCCGCTCCGCCCCCCAAGGGCTAGAGGCGAAGAAGAGCCGACGGACCTGACAACGGAGATAGAGCGTGGCTGAAGAGAAGCAGGCGGCCGACAAGGCCGAGAAGCCGGTCAAGAAGGCAGAGGCCCCCGCGAAGGCCGAGACCCCCGCGAAGGCCGAGGAGAGCACCCCGTCCGCCCCGAACCTGGGCGGGATGGAGCCCGTCACCGCGTCGCCCGTCACCCCGAAGAAGGGGAAGAAGCGGGTGAAGAAGAACGTGGCGAGCGGGGTGGTGCACATCAACTCCACCTTCAACAACACCATGATCACCATCACCGACGCGGTGGGCAACGTGCTCGCCTGGTCGTCGGCGGGCGCGCGAGGCTTCAAGGGCTCCCGCAAGTCCACGCCGTTCGCCGCGCAGGTGGCGGCGGGCGACGCCGCCGCGAAGGCCATGGAGCACGGGCTCAAGACGGTGGTGGTGATGGTGAAGGGGCCGGGCGCGGGGCGCGAGTCCGCTCTGCGCGCCATCTCCGCCGCCGGGCTCAAGATCACGCTCATCAAGGACGCGACCCCCATTCCGCACAACGGCTGCCGGCCGCCGAAGCGCCGCCGCGTCTGAGAACAGCGAGGAGACCAAAGTGGCTCGTTACACCGAAAGCGTTTGCCGGCTCTGCCGCCGCGAGAATCTCAAGATGTACCTGAAGGGCGACCGCTGCTACACGGACAAGTGCGCCATCGAGCGCCGTCCGTACCCGCCTGGTCAGCACGGCCAGGGCCGGGTGAAGTTCTCGGAGTACGGTGTCCAGCTCCGCGAGAAGCAGAAGGTGAAGCGGATGTACGGCCTGCTCGAGGCGGGGTTCCGCCACGCCTACAAGAACGCGGCCGCCGCCAAGGGCAAGACCGGCGAGAACCTCTTGCAGGGCCTCGAGCTCCGGCTCGACAACACCGTCTTCCGCCTCGGCTTCGCGGACACGCGCAACGAGGCCCGGCAGCTCGTCCGCCACGGACACTTCCGGGTGAACGGGCGCAAGGTCACCATCCCGTCCTTCGAGCTCCGCCCCGGCGACGTGGTGGAGGTGCGGGAGCGCAGCAAGAAGGTGGTCCGGATCAGCGAGGCCCTGGAGGCCGTCGACCGCCGGGGGGTCCCGGCCTGGCTCGAGCTCGACAAGGCGGCCTTCAAGGGCACGGTGAAGACCACGCCGGCGCGCGAGGACGTCACCATGCCCATCCAGGAGCAGCTCATCGTCGAGCTCTACTCGAAGTAGCAGGGAGGCGCGGCTCGCCGCGCCCACCGGGGAAGTTCCTCACACCACGCGCCGCGCGTCCCACGGCGCCCCGACTCCGCTGGCCTGCGGAAATCGGGGAGGGGGCGGCGGCAAAGGAGAAGGCCCATGGCGGATGCACTCGTCACACGGAACTGGCGCGACCTCATCAAGCCGAGGGGGCTGGTGGTCGACCAGGAGTCCCTCACCAACACCTACGGCAAGTTCGTCGCCGAGCCGCTCGAGCGCGGCTTCGGAATCACGCTCGGCAACTCGCTCCGCCGCGTCCTGCTCTCGAGCCTCCAGGGTGCACGAGTTCATGGCGATCCCGGAGGTGGCCGAGGACGTCACCGACATCATCCTCAACCTGAAGGAGGTCCTCCTCCAGATCCACTCCAACGAGCCGAAGAACCTGCGCATCGAGGCAGAGGGCCCGCGCGAGGTCAAGGCCGGCGACATCGTCGGGGACGGACAGGTGGAGGTGCTCAACCCGGGCCACCACATCCTCACCCTGAGCGAGGGAGGGCGGGTGCGGGTGGAGATGACCGCCCGCCGGGGCCGCGGCTACGTTCCGGCGGAGCGGAACAAGGTGCCCGGCCAGCCCATTGGGACCATCCCCATCGACGCGCTCTTCAGCCCCATTCGCAAGGTGAACTACCAGGTCACCAACGCCCGGGTGGGGCAGCAGACGGACTTCGACAAGCTGACGCTGGAGGTGTGGACCGACGGCTCGGTCGCCCCGGCGGACGCGGTCGCCTTCGCCGCCAAGATCCTGAAGGAGCAGCTCTCGATCTTCATCAATTTCGACGAGACCGAGGAGCCGGTGAGCGAGCCGCTCGCGGTTCCCGAGCAGGTGCTGAACGAGAACCTCTTCCGGTCGGTCGACGAGCTCGAGCTCTCGGTGCGCAGCGCCAACTGCCTCCAGAACGCCAACATCAAGACCATCGGCGATCTGGTGCAGAAGAGCGAGGCCGAGATGCTGAAGACGAAGAACTTCGGGCGCAAGTCGCTGAAGGAGATCAAGGAGATCCTGGCCGAGATGGGACTCTCCCTCGGCATGAAGCTCGAGAACTGGCCGCCCAAGACCGCGCCGCAGGCCCCCAAGGCCTAAAGGAAGAGGCGCTCTACGAACCCGAGGGAGACGTCGAGATGAAGCACCGAGTCGCTGGCCGCCGGCTGGACCGCACCACCGAGCATCGCACGGCCATGTTCCGCAACATGGTCACCTCCCTGCTGCGCCACGAGCGCATCGTGACCACCGCCCCGAAGGCGAAGGAGCTGAAGCGGGTCGCCGACAAGATCGTGACCCTGGCGAAGCGGGGAACCCCGAACGCCCGGCGCATCGCCTATCGCGACGTGCGGGACGCGGAGGTGCTGGAGAAGCTCTTCGGGACCTTGAAGGAGCGGTACGCGTCGCGCCCCGGCGGATACACCCGCGTCGTGCGGGTGGGGCGCCGCCACGGCGACAACGCCGAGATGGCCGTCATTGAGCTCGTGGACCGGGCCCCGGCGGCGGAAGGCAAGGAAGCCGAGCCGGCGGCGGCGGGAGCCGACAAGAAGAAGGCCGGGAAGCCCGAGAAGTCCGAACAGAGCGAGAAGAAGGCCCCACCCGCCGGGAAGACGGCGGCGAAGGGCAAGGCCAAGAAGGCCGCGAAGGGCGAATAGCCCGGAAGGAGGAGTTCCCGATGGCCGTGGTCCTGCGCCTATCCAGGGCGGGCACGCACAAGGCGCCGTTCTACCACGTGGTGGCCACCGACTCGCGCAAGCCGCGGGACGGCCGCTACCTGGAGGACGTTGGCTTGTACGACCCGACGAAGACCCCGATCCGCCTCGAGCTGAAAGCCGAGCGGGTCGAGTTCTGGCTCAAGGCCGGTGCCAGGCCGAGCCCGACGGTGGCGATGCTCATCAAGAAGGCGAAGAAGGCCGCGCCGGCGAAGGCGTAGCGCCGGCATCGAGGCGGTCATGCGCGACCTCGTCGTGTGGCTGGCGCGGGAACTCGTCGACAACAAGGAGGCGGTCCGGGTGGACGCCATCGAGCGCGACCGGGCCACCGTCTTCGAGCTCACCGTCGACCCGGCCGACCTCGGCCGCGTCATCGGGCGAGGCGGCAAGACGGCGAAGGCGTTCCGGACGGTGCTCGACGCAGCGGCGCGCAGAGAGGGGCGCCGGGCGGTGCTGGACATCCTCGACTGATGGCCTGGGTCCGGCTCGGCAAAGTGGTCCGGGCGCTCGGGCTCGACGGGCGGTTGGGAGTGGCCGGGTCGGAGGGTGCGCTCGCGCGCCTGGGGCGAGTGGCGCTCTTCCGCCCGGGAGCGGAGCGGCCGGAAGAGCGGAAGGTGCTCGAGGCCCGCCGGCAGGGTCGGTTATGGGCACTGCGGGTCGAGGGCGTTGGCGATCGGAGCGCGGCGGAGGCGCTCGTGGGCACCGAGGTGCGGGCGCGCCGGGAGGAGCTGGGGGAGGCGGGAGAGGGCCTCCACTTCTGGGTCGACCTGGAAGGCCTGCGAGTGGTGACGGAGGCGGGTGAGGATCTGGGGAGGGTGGAGGAGCTGTACGTGACCGGGGGCGTGGACGTGCTCCTGGTTCGCGGGCCGAGGGGGGAGAAGCTCATTCCCCTCGCGCCGTACGTGAGGTTGGAACGGGAGGTGGGGCGCCTGGTGGTCGACGCACCGCAGGGGCTCCTCGAAGAGAACAAGGAGGGTTCGGAGGCGAGAAAGGGCGAACCGTGAGGCGGCTGGAGGTCGACATCCTGACGCTCTTCCCTCGCATGTGCGAGGGGTACCTTTCCGAGAGCATCCTCGGGAAGGCCAGGGCGAGCGGGTTGCTCGTCGCCCGCGTGACCGATATTCGGGAGCACGCCGGCGGGCGGCACCGAGTGACCGACGACGCCCCCTACGGCGGCGGCGGCGGGATGGTGATGAAGCCCGAGCCGGTCACCGAGGCCATCGAGGCCGCGCGCGAGCGCCTCCCCGGGGCCAAGGTCGTCCTGACGAGCCCGCGGGGCGTCCTCTTCCGCCACGAGGTGGCGCAGGAGCTGGCCCACCACGGAAGGCTCATCATCGCCTGCGGACGATACGAAGGAGTGGACGAGCGCGTGATGCGAGTGGTCGACATGGAGGTCTCGATCGGAGACTTCGTCCTCACCGGCGGGGAACTCGCCGCGCTCGCGGTGGTGGACGCCGCGGCCCGGCTCGTCCCCGGGGTGCTCGGGAACGAGGACTCGGCCGGCCAGGACAGCTTCGCGGGCCGCGGACTGCTCGAGTACCCCCACTACACCCGCCCGCCGGTGTACCGTGGCGAGCCGGTCCCGCCGGTGCTGCTTTCGGGGGACCACCGCCGCGTGGAGCGGTGGCGCCGGCGGGAGTCGCTCCGGGCGACGAGAGAGAGGCGCCCGGACCTGTTTGCCCGCCTCGCGCTGAGCGAGGAAGACCGCCGGCTCCTAGAGGCCGGTGACGTGGAGCTATAAGGAGAGCCGAACCATGCTGCGCAAGGCGATTTCGGACGTCGAGGCGAAGTACCTCCGCAAGGACCTGCCGGATTTTCGCGCCGGCGACACCGTGAAGGTCCACACCAAGATCAAGGAGGGGGACAAGGAGCGCATCCAGATCTTCGAGGGCGTGGTTATCGCCGCGCACCGGGGGAACGCGCGCGCCATGTTCACCGTCCGCAAGACGAGCTACGGGGTGGGCGTGGAACGCATGTTCCCGCTCCACAGCCCGCGCATCGACAAGATCGAGGTGACGAGCCGTGGCGACGTGCGTCGGTCGCGGCTGTTCTACCTGCGCGAACTCCAGGGCAAGGCGGCCCGCGTCCACCAGGAGGAGGGCACCGCCGGTGCCGAGGGCGCCGCCCCGCCGGAGCCGCCCAAGGGCTAGGCGGTCGCAGGCTGGCCTGAGGCCGGGTCTGAGGGTAGTCTCTCGCTGCGGTGGTCCTCCTCGAGATCGCAGCTCAGGGAGTGCGCGGGTTCGCGCCGTCCGGGGGAAGGCTCGCCCTTCGCCCCGGATACAACGTCGTCTCCGTCGACGGCTCGCTCTTGCGCCGCCTCCTCGAGGCGCTCTGGTACCCGGAGAGCCCGGCCGACTCTGTGCCGCGCGCGGCATCGGGGCAGCCCGGGCAGACGGCCCGCGCCGGCCTCACCGTCGTCGGCAACGACGGCGTGACGCTGCGAGTCCTACGCGACCTCGCCGGCGGCGCACAGCTGCAGCGCTTCGACGGGGAGAGGCGCGCCTTCCTCCCGGTCTCCCAGGACGTCGCCCAGATCGCCGAGCTCCTGCGCCAGGGCACCGGGGTGCCCGCCCCCGCCCGCTTCCAGGCCCTGCTGGCGCTCGCCGCCGCGGACCTCCCCTCGAAGCAGGGAGCTGCGGCTCTCGGGGGCGTGGCGATGCCGGTGCGCAAGGCCCTCTCCCCCGACGAGGCGCGCCGGAAGCTCGCTGGGCTCAAGGAGGAGCTCTCCAAGGCCGAGGCCGCCGAGAAGCTGCAGTACCAGCTCGACGGGCTGCAGACCCGGCTCTTCAAGGTCGAGGAGCTCCTCAAGGCGGGGGAGCAGGTGCGCGAGCGCCTGCGCGTCGCGGAGGAGGCCCTCGCCGGGCTGAAGGGCGCCGAGCAGGGCGTCGCCGCCCTCGGCGACGCGGCCCAGCGCATCGGCGCCAGCGAGCGATCGGCCTCGCGCCGCGACGAGGCACTCGCGAAGATCGCCCAGGAGAGGGAGGCGCTCGCCGGCGTTGAGGAGCGCCTCCCGGCATCTCCCTTCTGGAAGGAGCGCGACTTCCTCCTCGGGCTCGGGGGAGCCGCGGTCGCCTTCGCCGTGGCCCTCATCACCGACTGGCGCGCGACGGCGCTGCTCGCCATCCCCTCGGCGGGCTACTCGGCGTTCCTCGGGCTGCGCTCGGTCGGCGAGGCCGAGGTGGTGGAGCGCTCGCGGCGCCGGGCCCGGCTCCTGGTCGAGCGGGAGCGCAAGACGCGCGAGCTGTACGATCGAGAGACCGCCGACGTCCGCGCCGCCATGAAGGCACTCGGGGTCGACCACCTCGCCGACCTCCGCGACATGGTGGCGCGGCTGGGGCAGGCGAGGGAGGCGGCGGACGGCGAGCGCCAGCGGCTCGCCGAGTGGGAGGAGCGCCCCGAGACGCGAGACGCCGCGGCCGAGCGCGCCAAGCTGCAGGAGCAGATCGGGGAGATCGAGGGCAAGCTCACCGAGGAGGCGGGCGGTTACGTCCGCGATCCGCGCACGGTGGAGGCGGAGATCGAGCGCCTCGAGGCGGAGGCCGAGGCGCCCTCCGAACCGGTGGCGGTCCCAGCCCCGGCGGGGCCGCAGGGGGATCCGCTGAAGGGGGCGCTGGAGCGGGCCGGGGCCGAGCTCGGCGGGACCACGGGCGCCGCCCTGAGGGCGGTGCAGCCGCGGCTCTTGCAGCTGTTGCCCGCCGTCTCGGCACAGCGCTTCTCCACCCTGCTCGCGGACGAGCGCGGCAACCTGCTCGCGCAGGGCGGTGGAAAGACGCTCCCGGTGGCGACGCTTCCGCCCGCCGACCGAGACCTGCTCTTCGCGGCGCTCAAGGTGGGTTTCTTGGAGCACGCCCTCGCCGCCGGCAAGGCCGTGGCCCTAGTCGAGGACGCCTTCGGCGGGTTCGCCGAGCCGGTGAGGCGAACGCTGGCGAGGCTGCTCAAGCAGCTCGGGCGGGCGGGGCAGATCGTGCACGCCACCTCCGACGCTGTGTTCCGCGAGGCGGCCGACCACGCCCCATGAGGACCGCCGTCCCGCTGCCGCGCCCCACGGCGCGCCTTCCCTCGCCGCCCGGCCCAGGCGGCCGCGGGGCCCCCTAGCTTGTCCGCACCGCCGAGAGCCGGGGAGGGAGGGAGCGGGACCCTGTTCGTCGTCGCCACCCCCATCGGGAACCTCTCCGACCTCTCGGCGCGGGCGGCGGAGGCGCTCCGTGCGGCGGGGGTGGTGGTGGCCGAGGACACGCGCCGGACTCGCACCTTGCTCGCGCACCTCGGGATCCGTCCGCCGGAGCTCCTCTCGCTTCCCGCCTTCGACGAGGAGGCGCGGCTCGGGCGGGTGGTGGACCGCCTCGCCGCGGGGATCGACGTGGCGCTCGTCACCGACGCCGGCACTCCCGGGGTCTCCGACCCGGGAGCCCGCGTCGTGAGTGCCGCGTGGGATGCGGGGTCGCGGGTGGTCCCGGTTCCGGGGCCCTCGGCGGCGCTCGCCGCCCTCTCGGCCTCGGGCCTGCCGGCAGATCGCTTTCTCTTCGCGGGGTTCCTGCCTAGGAAGGGGGGCGCTCGCGCCGAGGCGTTGCGCGGGCTGGCCGGGGTGAGGGCCACGCTCGTGCTCTTCGAGGCGGGGAACCGGGTCGCCGACACGCTCCGCGATCTGGCCGGCGCGCTGGGCGACCGCCCGGCGGCCGTGGCCAGGGAGCTCACCAAGGTGCACGAGGAGATCGCCCGCGGCCGCCTCCGCGCGCTCGCCGAGCGCTTCGCGAACGAGGTGAGGGGCGAGGTGACGCTGGTGGTGGCGGGAGCGAGCGAGGAGGCGAGGCCGGAGCCCGAGGAGGCGGTCGAGGTGGAGATCGATAGGCGGCTGCGGGCGGGCGAGGCGCCCGTCGAGGTCGCCCGGACGGTGGCGAGGGCGCGCGGCATCCCGCGCCGCGATGCCTACGCCCTGGTGGAGTCCCTGCGCGGCCGGCGCCGGTAGCCCGCTCCCGGCGCTGGGCCGCGCCTCAGTCGTCGAGGCCCCGCAGCCCCAGCTCCTTCATCTTCACCTGCAGCGACTTGCGGCTGATCTGGAGGCGCTTGGCGGCGCGAGTGACGTTGCCGTCGGTCTCCTCGAGGGCCCTGGAGATGAGCTCGCGCTCCAGCTCGGCCTGCGCCTGTCGCACGATCTCCTTCATCGAGGCTCCGCTCGGGGCGGCGATGGCGCCGATGGGGCCCACCGCCGCAATGGGCATCGGCGCGCCCGTCGTCTTCTCGCGCAGGGACTCCGGGAGCTGGGAAGCGCTGATGACCGGGCCATCGGCGAAGAGGACCGATCGCTCCATCAGGTTCTCGAGCTCCCGGATGTTCCCGGGCCACGAGTACCCGAGCAGGATCTCCAACGCGTCCGGGTCGAGCCGCTCGACCTTCTTGCCGAGGCGCCGGTCGTACTTCTCCACGAAGTGCTGGGTGAGCGGGGGAATGTCCTCCTTGCGTTCGCGCAGGGGCGGCAGCGCGATGGGAACCACGTTGAGCCGGTAGAAGAGGTCCTCGCGGAAGCGCCCCTCGGCGATGAGGGACTTGAGGTCGCGATTGGTAGCGGCGATGAGGCGCACGTCCACTCGGATGGTCTTGATGCCCCCCACGTGCTCGAACTCGGACTCCTGCAACGCCCGCAGCAGCTTCACCTGCATCTCGACCGGGATCTCCCCGATCTCGTCGAGGAAGAGGGTGCCGCCGTCGGCGAGCTCGAAGCGCCCGGGCTTAGAGCCCACGGCTCCGGTGAAGGCTCCCTTCTCGTAGCCGAAGAGTTCGCTCTCGACGAGGTCCTTGGGGATGGCGGCGCAGTTCACCTTGATGAGCGGCTGGTCGCGCCTGGAGCTGCCGCGGTGCAGGGCCAGGGCAACGAGCTCCTTGCCCGTGCCGCTCTCCCCGGTGATGAGAACCGTCGAAGGCGAGTCGGCCACCTTGGAGATGACCTCGTACACGGCGCGCATCGCCGCCGATTGCCCCACCAGCGGCGGGCGCTCCGCGTCCCCCGCCGCTGGGTGCAGGTGCTGGCGCTCCAGGTCCCGGGCTCGCGTGGCCTTGACGATGACCTTCTTCAGCTCATCCTGCTCGAAGGGCTTGGTGATGTAGTCGAAGGCCCCGGCCTTCATGGCCTCTACCGCGGTGTCCACCGTTCCGTGCGCGGTGATCATGATGACCGGTACGTCCGGGAACTCGGTGCCCACCCGCTTGAGCAGCTCGAGCCCTCCCAGCTTGGGCATGATCAGGTCGGTGATCACCACGTCGACCGGGCTCCGGTGCAGGACCGCCAGCGCCTGCTCGCCGTCGGCAGCGGCCGTGGTCTCGTAGCCCTCGCGCTTCAGCATGGCGACGAGGACGCGGCGGATGTTCAGTTCGTCGTCGACGATGAGCAGATGCGCCACCGGGTCGTGTTAGCACGACTGCGGGGGGAAGGGGAGAATGGCGCTAGGCGCGGCGGCGTCGCCGCCGCCTACGGCGCGACTCCTCCTCTGCTGCCCGGGGCGGTGGCAAGGCCGGCGCCTCCTCGGGGAGCCCGGGGAGGGAGATCACGAACTCGGCGCCCTCGCCGGCCGACGACGACACCGCGATGGTTCCCTGGTGCGCCTTCACGATGCGCTGGCTGATGGCCAGCCCCAGCCCGGTGCCCTTCTCCTTGGTGGTGAAGAAGGGCACGAAGACGTTCTCGCGCGCCTCGACCGGGATGCCGGGGCCGGTGTCGCGAAAGCGTACCTCCACTCGATCCCGGGCGTGGGACTCACGCCAGGGCGCGAGCTCGTCCCGGGCCAGGTGGGCCGACACTGTCAGCCGCCCTCCCCGGGGCATGGCCTGGAAGGCGTTGATGGCCAGGTTGAGGAAGACCTGACGGAGTTGCTCCGCGTCGCAGTTCACCATTGGTAGATCGGGGGCCAGGTCCAGGGCGTACTCGATCCCTGGCGGGACGTCGGGGGCGAGCAGCTTGAAGGTCCGCTGCAGGATCTCGCTCACGTCTCCCGGGGACATCGAACTCTTGAGCGGGCGGGAGTAGTCGAGGAACTGGCTCACCACGCCGTTCAGTCGATTCACCTCGTCGACGATGATCTCCAGGAACTCCCGGTCGTCTCCGGCCACCCGGCGCGGGTCGAGGTACTGGATGGCGCCCTTGATGGCCGCGAGCGGGTTGCGGATCTCATGAGCCAAGCCGGCGGCCATCTCTCCCAGGGCGGCGAGGCGGTCGCGCTCCTTCATCTGCTGGTAGAGCTTGGAGTTGTCGATGACGAGCGCGCAGCGATCGGCCACCTCGATGAGCGCCGCGATCTCGTCGGAGGCAAAGGCTTCCTGCACGCGCTCGTCCCAGCAGGCGAGGAAGCCAGCGACGCGGTCGCCGACGAGCAGCGGCATGCAGATGCCGGCCTTCATGGTGGTCATGGCGACGCGCGCGTCGTCGAGCCGCTCCAGGTCTCGAGCCGCCGCCAGGTTGGCGCGGGCCGAGCGGACGCTGCTCGCGCCGGCGGCGGGGTCGCGCGGGAGCGCCGCCTGGAGGTCGGCGATGCGGCGGTCGAGGTTCTCGAGGAGCACCGCCTTCTGACCCTCGCCGGCGGCGCGCAGGACGGATCGGGCCGTCCCGGGCTCGAGGAACGGCGCGGGCTCGGGTCCCCGGAAGGCGAGCAGACGGTAGCCGGGGCGATCCTCGGAGAGGAGCCAGAGGGAGGCGTGCGTCACACGCCGGGTCTCGGTGAGGCCGTCGAGGACCACCCGCCCGAGCTCGAGGGGGTCGATGACGGTGGCGATCCGATCGCGCAGCGTCTCCAACTGCCGCACCAAAACGTAGCGCTCGCGGAAGAGCGTGACGACCACCCACTCCTCGACCTTGGTGCGAATAGGCTCGAAGAGCGAGAGGATGACGAGCGAGGCCACGACGGTGTTGAAGTAAAAGAGCCCGGGCCGGTCTCCGACCCAGGAGACCAGGCCGCCGTAGATGGCGGCGAGCACCAGGCCGAGCAGGCTGACCACCAGGATCTTGCCCAGCAGCTCGTGGAGGTCGAGCAGGCGGTGGCGGAGCAGCGCCTGCGAGAGGAAGAACATGTAGAGGGTGAGGGCGATGAAGCCGAGCCCCTGAAGCGGCCAGGCGAAGCGGAGCCGGGGCAACAGGTCGAGCGCCGCCAGCGCCACCGCCACCACCGCTCCCACCACCAGGTAGGTGAGGCGCGCCCGGTCGACGCGCGTGGGCGCCGCCAGCATCCGCCCCCACAGGACCGAGAGGACGGCAGTGAGCCCGACCAGGACGAAGCCGGTGACGAGGAGCTTGGCCAGGTCGACGTGGACGAGAGGCGAGGCAGCCACCGCCAGTCCCGAGACCGCCCCGGCGAGCATGAGATCGCGCGCCCGCCGCGCGGGTCGCTCCTTCACCCCGAGGAACTCGAGGAAGAAGGCGAGGGCGGCACCGGGGATGAGCGCCCCGGAGAAGACGGCCACGCGCTCCCAGAGGGTGTGGGCGAAGGCGGCCTGCGGCCAGCCGTAGAGGAACCCGGCGGCGGAGTAGACGCACAGGTCGAGCGACAGGAGCGCGAAGAGGGTGAAGACTCGGGGGCGGTTGGCCCGCAGCAGGGCGGCCCCGGCCAGCGCCAGGGTGACGATGGCGGCGAGGAGCGCGGCCTGGCTTCGGATGTCCACCGGCCCACAATCCTAAGCCAGAACGGGTGCCCCGTCCCCTCGCTTGACCGCTGCCCGTCCCTCCCGCAATGTCCCCGGAATGCTCCTCGCGGTGCTCGGCCTCGTGCTCGCCGCGGCCCCGGCGGTCGCGGTCACCGAGCTCGACATCCGCCCGGTGTTCGAGGCGGGGCCACTCGCGGAGACGGCGAGCGTCCTTCGCTCGGGAGCGCCGGCCGAGGTGGCCAAGGCGCTCGAGGGTCGGCCCCAGCCGGAGGCCCGCTTTCTGCGGGCGCGGGCGCTCCTGCAGGTAGGCCGCGGGGGGGAGGCCCTCGCGGCCCTCTCTGGGCTCGCGCCGTCCCTGCCGGCCGTCTCGGACCGCGTCTACGCCCTCACCGGTGAGGCGGCGGTGGCGGCCGGTCGTCCGGAGGAGGCGGCCCGGGCCTTCGGGCAGGTTCCGGAGGGGTCCCTGGCCTGGCCCGGGGCACGCCTGGCGCTGGCTCGCCTGGCGGCCGCGGCCGGCCGCCCGGCCGAGGCGGGCGAGGTGCTGAGACGCCTCCTCGCTCTGCCCGCCCCGCTCGATCTCTCGCGGCCGGACCCGGCAGCGCGCGCGCTCCTCCTTGCCGGTCGCACGGTCGCCGCCACCGATCCGGCGCAGGCGCGCCACCTCCTCCTCGACTGCTACGCGCGGCATCCGCTCGCGCCCGAGGCGCGCGAGTGCCGGTCCTCGCTCGACGCCCTCGAGGTGCCCTACGGAGCCCCGCCGGGCGACGAGGAATCCCTTCAGCGTGCCGAGGCGCTGCTCGACTGGAACCGCAACGAGCTCGCGCTCTCCGAGGCCCGAAGGCTCGCCGACCGGTTCCCGGAAGGCTCGCCGGAGGCGTGCCGGGCGAGCTTCGTGAAGGGCAAGGCGCTGCGCAAGCTCCGCCAGTACGGGCGCGCCGCCGAGGTGCTGGGCCTGGTCGACAAGGGCTGCCCCGATCCTGCCCTGCGGGCGCGCGCCCTCTACCTGCTCGCGGTCGCCCGGGCGAACCTCGATTCGGGGGAGGGCGTGCGCACCTACCGCCGCTTCGCCCGGGAGTTCCCGGACCACCCGCAGGCGGACGACGCCCTCTTCTTCGCCGCCGACCTACTCTCGCGCGAGGGGGCGGTGCCGGAGGCGCGGCGCCTGCTCGCCGAACTCGTCGAGCGCTATCCCCAGGGTGACTTCGTCGCCGAGGCCATGTTCCGGTCGGCTTGGCTGGCGAGGCGGGCGGGCGACCTCGACGGCGCCATCTCCTCGCTCGAGCGCATCGAGGACCGCTACCGGGACCTCGACCCTTACGAGCACGCCCGGGCCGCCTACTGGCGCGGGCGCGCCCTCGGCCAGCGGGGGAGGAGGGGGGACGAGGCGGCGGCGAAGGCGGTCCTCGCCTCGGTGGTGAAGCGATATCCCGCCGACTATTACGGTCTCCTCGCCCAGGCACGCCTCGGCTCGAGGGAGGAGGAGCGCCGCGCGCCGCCACCGGCCGTCGGGTTCGAGTACCGGCCTGGCCCGCTCGCGGCGGACCCCCATTTCCGCGCCGCCCTGGCGCTCTTCCGGCTGGGACTCCTCCGCGACGCGGCCGACGAGCTCAACGCCGTCGACCGCAAGGCGATCACGACGGTGGGCCCCGAGGGACCGGAGCCGCTCCTGCTGCTCGCCGAGCTTCTCGACCGGGCCGGCGATCCGAAGGCCGCACACGGGCTGCTCCGATCGCAGGGGCGCCAGGTACTCCGCCAGCCGCCCGCCGGCATGGGGCTGCGCGTCTGGCAGGTGGCCTACCCGCCTGCTTTTCGAGACGAGGTGCTCCGCTGGGCGCGCCCAGCCCGCGTTCCTCCGGACCTCCTCCAGGCCATCATGCGCGAGGAGAGCGCCCTCGACCCGGTGGTGGTCTCGCCGGCCGGCGCGGTGGGGTTGACGCAGCTCATGGTGCCCACCGCCCGGGAAGCGGCTCGCCGTCTGGGGCTGCGGGCCCCGGGGGAGGCCGACCTCATGGAAGCGAGCCTGAACATCCGGCTGGGCGCCGTCCACCTGGGAGATCTGCTGCGCCGGTTCGGGGGCTCGGCCCCTCTTGCGGTCGCGGCCTACAACGCCGGGGAGACGCCGGTGCGCACCTGGTGGAAGGCCGAGGCCGGAAAGCCGCTCGACGAGTTCGTGGAGGAGATCCCCATCCAGGAGACGAGGGGCTACGTGAAGCGGGTGCTTCGCAGCTACGCCGCTTACCGGATGCTCTACGGACGCCCGGGCGACGAGGTGGTGCGGCTCCCGGAGCGGCTCCCCCGACCCTCCGGCGAGGGCGCGCGGGCGTCGGCTCGGTGACGAGCCGGAGGCGGGGCAGGGCATCGCTGCGGGCGCGGCCGACCCGTGATAGGGTCAATGGAAATGCTCGACTCAGCGGTCCTCGTGCTCAACCGGGTGTACCAGCCGGTTCACGTCACCTCGGTGCGGCGGGCGATCTCGCTGCTGTACCAAGGAGTGGCCCGGGCGCTCGACGAGCAGTTCCAGCTCTTCGACTTCGAGAGCTGGGCGGCGGTGGCGGCCGCGGCGCACCACGAGGCGATCCAGACGCCGAGCCGGCGCATCCGGGTGCCGCGGGTCATCGTGCTCGTGGCCTACGAGCACCTGCCGCGCTCCCGCATCCGTTTTTCCCGGTTCAACGTCTACGCGCGGGACGGCAGCACCTGCCAGTACTGTGGTCGGCGGTTGCCGCGCTCCGAGCTCAACCTCGACGTGCCGAGGTCCCGCGGCGGGACCACCTCCTGGGAGAATGTGGTCTGCTCCTGCGTCGCCTGCAACCTGCGGAAAGGAGGACGCACTCCGGACGAGGCGGGCATGCACCTCCTCCACGCCCCGGTTCGACCGCGCTGGAGCGCGGTCTTCCGCAGCGCCTCCCGGCGGGCCTTCTATCGGCAGTGGATGCCGTTCCTCGGCCAGGTCGACGCCGCCTACTGGAACGTCGAGCTGCGCGACTGAGAATCCATCCCCCGACAGGAGGACTCTCTGTGCGCGGTATCCCACCCAGCACGCGCTTGCCGCCATCGCCTTGGTGCCGGACGGGTGCTGCACTATCATCGACCGGGATGGGTGATTCTCCGACGTTGAAGCTCGTCTCCGGGCCCCTCGCCGCGGAGCAGGGGGCGAAGCCGCGACCACAAACGCAACCGCGCATCGGCACGCGCGCGCGTCGGATCCTGGCGGTGGGGGGCGGGAAGGGCGGCATCGGGAAGAGCCTCATCTCCGCCAACGTCGGCATCGAGCTCGCCCGCCGCGGGAGGAGGGTAGTGCTGGTGGACGCCGACCTCGGCGGGGCCAACCTGCACACCTGCCTCGGCATCGAGCAGCCGAGGCGGACCCTCTCCGAGTTCATCGAGCGGCGCCTCGAGAACATCGAGGAAGTGGCGTCCCCCACCGGGATCCCCAACCTCACCTTGGTCTCGGGGGCGATGGATCAACTCGACGTGGCGAATCCCCGCTACGCCCAGAAGATGCGGCTCCTCCGCCAGGTCCAGACGATGGACGTCGACTACGCCATCCTCGACCTGGGCGCGGGAACGCAGCTCAACACCCTCGACTTCTTCCTCGTCTCCGACCACGGGCTGCTCGTCCTCGTCCCGGAGCCGACGGCGGTGGAGAACGCCTACAGGTTCGTGAAGGCGGCCTTCTGGCGGAGGCTCAGGAACGTGGCCACCGTTTTCGGCGCCGAGCCGCTCCTGCGGAGACTGCTCGAGGAGGGGGCCTTCCAGAGCCCCCTCGAGATTGTCCACGCCATCAGCGAGCGCGACCGCGACGTGGGGGAATACCTGAGCCAGCAGATGCAGGCCTTCCGGCCGCGGCTGGTCGTGAACCAGGCGCGTACCCAGCAGGACGTGGAGATCGGGAGAGCGGTGGTCACAGCCTGGAGGCGCTACTTCGGGCTCAACATGGACTACCTGGGCGTCATCGAGTACGAGGATGACGTGTGGAAGACGGTCCGGGCGCGGCGACCCCTCTTGCTCGAGTACCCGGGGTCGCGCGCGGCCCGTTCGGTCGGGCGCATCGTCGACGGCCTCTTGGCCCTCGACGCCGGGTCGGGGGACCTCTGGTGAAGCGGCTCGTCGACCAGACCTACTACGAGCTCCTGGAGATCTCGCGTTCGGCCCTCCCCGAGGAGGTGGAGCGCGCCTACGAGAGGGCCAAGGCGCTCTACGGCCCGGGCTCGCTCGTGGCCTACACGCTTCTCGCGCCAGACGACGCCGAGCTCCTTTCGCAGCGCATCGAAGAGGCCCGCTCCGTTCTGCTCGACGAGCACGCCCGGGCGAGCTATGACGCTCGGATCCCGCCGGAGGCCGGGGAGGCGCGCCTTCCCCGGGCACCCCCGGCGGCGCCGCCGCCGCCCGAGCCGGCCGTGGAGGCCGCGGCGCAGGGCGCGGCCGCGAGCGGTGTGGCGCCGGGCGCCGGCGGCGAGCCGGCGGCACCCGGCCCGGCGCGCCTGGGGTTCGAGCCGTCCTTCGCGCCCCCCGACGGAGCGAGCTGGACCGGGGAGCTCCTCCGGAGGGCACGCGAGAACCGCGGCCTCTCAGTGATGCAAGTCTCGGAGCGCACCAAGGTGACGAGGCACCACATCGAGAACATCGAGGGGGAGCGGTTCGACCAGCTGCCCGCGCCCGTCTACCTGCGGGGCATCCTGATGAGCGTGGCGCGCGAGCTCCGGCTCGACGGACAGAAGGTCGCCCGCTCGTACCTGGAGAGGGTGGCGCAGGCCCAGAAGGCTCCCGGGAAGCACCGATAGCGGGCTTCCCGCTTTTTGACCGACCGGACCGGGAAGGCTAGCATCCGCCCCATGCCGCTCATCGAGACCCCCGAGCAGGCGATTCGGCTGGCGCGGGCGATCTGCTCGGACGTCTCGCTCTACAACGAAGAGAAGATCGTCCGATCGATCGAGCAGGACAACTTCTTCGACGCGCTGCGCGAGGAGCTCGAGGAGGGGCGCGAGCTCTATCGGTCGCGCGTCGCCCCCGCGCTGTTCTCCCGCACGAACTTCTACGACCGCGCCATCGTCGACGTGATCCTCCGCTCGAAGGGGCACGTGAAGTCGAGGATCTGGTAGCGGGGGAGCAGGAAAGGGCCGTCCTCCGGCGGCCCGGTTGCGGCAGACCCCGCGGATCGGCCGAGTCCGGTGTCACCCGCGAGCGGAGGCCGACGGCCCATGGAGGAGGGGGAGCGCCGAGAGGTCCGGGCCGGTCCGGCCGAGACAGGGGTGCGACTCGACATTGCGCTGGCGCGGCTGCTGCCCGAGCTCTCGCGGGCTCGGGCGCAGCGACTCGTCGCCGAGTCCCGCGTCCTCGTCGACGGTCGCCCGGTGCGAGCCTCCACTCGCCTGCGGGGAGCGGAGCGCATCGAGGTGGTGATTCCGCCCCGTCCGGCCTCCGGACTCGTGCCCCAGGACCTTCCCCTCTCGATCCTCTACCAGGACGGAGACGTCCTCGTCCTCGACAAGAGGGCCGGGATGGTGGTCCATCCGGCGCGGGGGACGCCTCACTCGACGGTGGCGAATGCGCTCCTCCACCGGCTTGGATCGGGCCCGGGAGAGAGGTTCGGCCTGGTGCACCGGCTCGACAAGGACACCTCCGGCTGCCTGGTCGTCGCCCGGACCGAGGTCGCCCTCGCCTCCCTCGTCGGGCAGTTCAAGGAGCGCACGGTGGAGAAGACCTACCTCGCGCTCTGCCACGGCCACCTCCCCGAGGAGGGTCGGCTCGACACGCCGTACGGGCGCCATCCGCGAGAGCGAACCCGGTTCACCTCGCGGGTGCGGACGGGGCGGCGCGCGGTGACGGGCTGGAAGGTGATCGAGCGCTTCGGGGACCTCGCCGTGCTCGCCGAGGTGAGGCTCGAGACGGGGCGGACCCACCAGATCCGAGTTCACCTGTCGGAGGCGGGCCACCCCCTCCTCGCGGACGCCGCCTACGGTGGCACTCGGCGCGAACGGCGGTTGCCGCCCGAGCACCCGGCGCGACTCGCGGCCGCCGCGGTGGGGCGCCAGGCGTTGCATGCCTGGCGCCTCGGGTTCGAGCACCCCGGCACCGGGCGCCGGGTCCGGGTGGAGGCGCCGCTGCCGGAGGACTTCCGCGCCGGCCTGGCCGTGCTGCGGGGGGCAAGAGGGGGGCCGGGCCACGTCGCGTCGAGGCGGGTCTGAGGCTGCCACATACCCTCGCGTCGGGCCCCGCTCCCGCAGGAGGGGGCGGCGCGCCGCCAGTCGCGCCGC
>Ga0335080_10000236_pt1 | contig 49587 bp, 45 predicted proteins | sample Lox_Sample_34_FD_206720 | JGI IMG/M metagenome (GOLD analysis project Ga0335080, IMG submission 206720) | Soil microbial communities from Loxahatchee National Wildlife Refuge, Florida, United States - Lox_Sample_3.4 | ecosystem: Environmental > Terrestrial > Soil > Wetlands | place: USA... | reverse complement strand
CCGCGCGCGCGAAGCCATACCTGGCGCAGCCCGAACAGGTCCAAGTGGCTGATCATGAAGGTCGAGGCGAGCACCACGCACCAGCCCAGCAGGCTCGTGGCACGCAGCAGGGCGGCCGCGGGAGGAAGGTCCACGCGCCACACGACCGCGGGAACCGGCCGCCATTGCCAGAAGACGAGCGCCAGCGTCAGGCTGGCGAGAAGCACGTAGGTGCTGCGTTCGGCCTCGGGTGGGACAACGCGCGTCCACCGGGTCTTGAACGCGGGGCGAGCCATGACGCTGTGCTGCACCGCGAACAGGGCGAGGAGCAGCGCGTCGATCCCGAGCGCCGGCAGCATGGCCGTGCTCGCGGGCCCATCGAGGGATCTTGGAACGACCACTCCCTCGACGAAGCCGACCGCGTAGACGAACACCCCGAAGAACACGAGATACGCCACCACCCCGTAGACGACGACGCCAGCTCCTCGCATGACGGGCTCCCAGCGGGGGGCGCCGGGCCGTGTGCCCGGCGCGACCTCCGCAGAGAGGGGCGCCAGGATCGCTCTGGCGGCCGCCAGGGGTCAGCTGGCGTCAGGTCCGCCAGGAGAGTGGCGGCCGAGGCTTGTACCCGCATCGCAGCCCGGTAGTGACCGACCGCGCCAGGTGATCGGCGAGCTCCGGGTGGACGGCGCGGAGGCCCGCGATCGCCTGACGGATCCGGCCGCTCACCGCCTTGCGCGAGCGCTCTGCCGTGTCGCCCAGACGGCGCGCGCGCCCGCCGAGGCCGGTTGCCGCGCGCACCTCGCGCAGGACCTGCTCGCGCTCGGCGCCGAGCGCGTGCACCCGCCCCACGTCGTGGTTCGCTTCCGCCTCGTCGAGGAGCCGACCGACCTCCGTCAGGCGCCTCCGACAGCCATCGAGTGCGGCGCGGTCGAGGACCGGGTCCGACCCGGTTCTGGAGGTGGGCTCGCCACCCGAGGCGAGCCAGAGAGCGTCCACCTCCTCTCCTGGGCGGGCGAGCAGCACGCCGAGGTCGCGCAGGCCCTTCGAGTCCTTCACGTGGACCGTCCTTCCTGCGTAAGCGATCTCCCACACATCCCCGTGGCGCAGGAACGCCACGCCGTCGTCCAGCGCGACGCCGGGGGAAGCGCCGCCGAGGAACCGCAGCACCGCGTCGGTGATGGGCCGGGCGTCGCCGTACCAAGGGATGTGAACCTTGCCCTCGAGCGGAACGAACTCGGCTCCCGGGATGACCGCTGCGGCCTGCCTCCCGGCCTCGAAGGCGATGGCGCGATCTCCGGTGCGGTGCAGCAGCAGTGTCGGACACCGCACCTTCGGCGCATCCTGCCGGGCGTCGAGCTCGTAGGCGAGCTGGAGGAGGCGGGCCGCCATCTCGGCCGTGGCAGAGACCCGCTGCAAACCCGCCAGGTCGTTCGCTTCCTCAACCGAGATCTCTGGCGCAAAGATGTCGGCGAGCGTCTTGGAGCCGACGCCCCAGCTCGCCCGGACCAGCGCCAGGAGAGCCGACTTCACATCTGGTGACGCGAGCGCTCCTCCATGTACGTACCCGCCGCAGAGGGCGAGGTGCGTGACGGCTTCCGGATGGCGGGTCGCGTAGGCGACCCCGACGGGCGCTCCGCACGACTGCCCGAGCAAGGCGAAGCGCTCGAGGCGCAGGTGGCGCACCACGGCATCGAGGTCGCCCATCTCCGCCTCGAGGGTGAAGTCGCCCCGCTCGCGATCGCTCAACCCGACGCCGGCGCGGTCGTACCGCACGAGCGTCCGCTGGGACGCCAGCGCGGCAAAGTAGCCGCGGCTTCGAGGGCGCTCCCAATCGTGCTCGACGTGGCTCACCCACCAGGCGGGGCATACGAGCGGTGGCCCCGCTCCAACGACGGCGTAGGCGATCTTTCGCCCACCGTGCCCGGTGCAGTACCTGATGCGCTGCTCCAAGCTGCCCAACCTCCCGTGTCGCGACGAGTCTCTTATGGCGCGCGCCGTGTCGCGTCACATCCGCAAGCGAGACTGCACCCCGAGAGGGTAATGGAAGAGGAAGAGCAGGCCACCAACGTCAGGAGTGGCGAGGGAGGCCCGGCCCGGCCTCCCTGAGCACGGTCGCACGGGCCATAGGAACGGGTTCGTGGGGCCGGGAGTGCCGCAAATGCGCAGCCGAGAGCCACTCGCGCCCGAGCGTCCTCGCCGACCCTGTTCCAGCGCGCCTATGGCCACCTTTACGACGACGCGCCCGCGGTTCCTGGGCCAGGCCCTTGTCGCTTGGTCGTCTCCTCCTCGAACCGGTGGTGCAGGAGGATCGGTTCTCGGGACTTGCGAGCGCGCAGGTTGAGCAACTCGACGAGGAGGGAGAAGGCCATGGCGAAGTAGATGTAGCCCTTCTCGATGTGGTGGCCGAGGGCTTCCGCCACCAGCACGACCCCGATGAGAACGAGAAACGACAGCGCGAGCATCTTGACGGTGGGGTGGCGCTCGACGAACGTGCCGATGGGGCCGGCGAACAGGAGCATGACGCCTACGGCGATCACCATGGCCGCGACCATGATCGCCACGTGCCGCGCCATTCCGACCGCCGTGATGACGGAGTCGAGCGAGAACACGATGTCGAGGACGGCGATCTGCGCGATCACCGTCCACAGGACACTCCGGGCGCGCGGGGCGTTGGGCGCCTCCTCGTGCCTCACTTCGAGCTTGTCGTGGATCTCGTACGTTGCCTTTCCGATCAGGAACAGGCCTCCCGAGAAGAGCACGAGGTCGCGGCCCGATACAGCGCGCCCGAATAGGGTGAAGAGCTCACGCGTCAGCCCCATGACCCAGGTGATCGCGAAGAGGAGGCCGAGCCGTGTGAGTAGCGCGAAGCCCAAGCCGAGGCGTCGAGCCAACGGCTGCTGGCTCGCCGGCACGCGGGCCGCGAGAATCGTCAGGAACACAATGTTGTCGATGCCGAGGACGATCTCCATCGCGGAGAGCGTCCCCAGGGCCACCCAGGTCTCGCTTCTCGTGACAAGTTCGAGCATGGTCACCGTCGTTGGTAATCCGGGCCCAAATATACGCCCCGCGAACGCAGAATGATTGCGCGGCGCCTCGAGTCTTGGGGACAGAATGGTCGACGCACTGAGGTCGTGCGCCACTTTGCGCCACGGTCGGGAAGGATTGCCTTCTCGGGAGATACACGCCTAGACGCACGGACACGCGGGCTGCTCGGCGTGATGCCGTTGAATGGCGCGCTGTTGACACACGGCTCTCCGGAGCGACGACGGTCGACTCGGCATACCAGGCGGCTGCGGCATGCTTTCCCTCCCTCAACGTATGCCCCCGAGTGCCTCGCTGGTGCTCGGCGGGCCCCTCTTTCACCTCTTTTGACGAGCGCACCTCTCGGGCGACGCGCTCTTGGCCCCGAGCCCCGACCGTTCGAGGCAGAATCGGGAATCGCTGCCGCGTGAACAGCGCGCCGGTCGACGCTCTTCAAGCAACAGTTGGTGATTGCGTCACGCAATACGCAGGATCACGCCCGGGACGGTTACCCTTCGATACGGCAGGACCGGCAAGTTGCACGCGGCCCACCCGAACAGGAAGTATCTTCGCCGCGATGGGGTCGAGAGAGCCCCCATTCAAACAAGGGCGCTCGGCAGATACGGCCGCGGCACGAACGGCGCCGGCCCCCGCAGCGTCATCGCGAACACCCCGAAATGGGGTCCATCCAACAAAGCGAAGACTTACTTGCGCGTCGTTGGCCTCGTTCACTCTCCGGCCGCAGCGAGGGACCTGTGTCGAGGTTGTGCCTGCATCGGGTTATGGGCGGCTCGCGGACCAGCTCCGCGTTCCAGGGAGGGGCCGTCGAGAGCAGGCCCGCGCGCCGTCACGTAAGAGATAGCGGCTTCGTGTAACGGAGACGTAACGGGGCCCCCGAAGGGAATCGGCGGCGCTGCCAATGCGGGATGAAGGATTTGTACCGCTGAACGAGGAAGCGCCGTCCTCGACCCACGAACCTGCGGCCCGGCCCTGCCCGGAGGTTTTCCCCCGGCAGCGGCCACACCTTGAAGGAGTGGCCAGAGAGAGCTGGGGCCGACCTCGTCACCTCATGGGAAGCGGACGCATGAGCCCGCCCTCGGTCCAAAGTGCGTTCAGTCCGCGGTCCAGGCGGTAGGGCTTACCCGTCGTGCGTTGCAGCATCTCCCCATAGTTGCCCACCACAGCGATGACCTTGGCGGCCCAATCGTGCGCGAGGCCCAGGGCCTGGGCCGTCGCAAAGTCGCGCCCGAGCAACTGCTCGGACCGCATGTCCTTGCGTTGGAGCGCCGCTGTCACGTTCTCCTTCGTGATCCCCAGCGCTTCAGCCTCGACCAGCGCGCTGACTACCCAGTCGATCACGAGACCGAACTTCGGATCACCATAACGATACGCCGGGACAATTGGGTACAATCCGAACCGATCCGGCAGGAATACGAACTCGTTGGTCAGTGCGTGAAAGTTGGCGCGCGACTGAGCGAGGCGCGACTCCGTGGCCGTGCCCGCCTCACATCGACGAACAGCAACGGCCGCGTCCATTTCGCCCTGCTCGGAGTGGGCCATCAGCGCGTACGGAATGCCTCTCGCGGTCATCTCGTCGCGAAGCACGCGGTAGGCCTCGCTCATGTCAATCGCGCAGATGAGCTTGTCGCGCAGGTCCGTCAGCTTGGTGATGCCACTCAGCTTCGAAACCATCACGCGCTGCGAGTCGTAGAAGACCGGTGGTCCGAACCCAATGCCGAACTGCACCGCGGTCGCTGCCGAGGGCGAGATTCCGACTGCAAGCTGGATCGCGCCCGCCTTCAGTGCGCCGATCGCCTCGGGCTCGCCTGGAAAGGCCTGAATCGTCAGACCGCTATCGTCGCCGAGGATAGCGACGGAAACGGCACGGCACACCTCGGCTCCCAAGCGCGAGAGATTGCCATGGACATCCTCGCTGTTCCAGTCGTCCGCGGCCACGACCGTGCCGCACTCCAGATGATGAGCGGCGCGGATGGACTCCAAGACTTGAGCGGGCTGGCCGGCTCGAGCCATTGCGACATTTGCGTGCGCAAGCAGGCCGCCGGCGATGAGACTCGGAAGCAAGCGGGGCATCTGGACTCCAACCAAGACCGAAGAAGAAATGACGCGAGAGGACGGAGGTCAGGGACCTCCGTCCTCCCGGTGAGTACCTCAATTCAGCGGGCCGCGTCTCAGGGCGTCCACGTCCCGGAGGTGGGCGTGCCCGGCGACTGGGTCGGACGCGGATTCACGTCGACCGGGTACGTGTCAATCGGCTGCCCCGCCTTGTAGGCCTTCCACGACGGGAAGTCGGTCGGGAGAACGCCAATCGCCTCGCACGCGCCGTTGGTATAGCCGTTCGGCGAGTAGTAGTTGCCGTTCTTCCCGTAGCCTGCCTGCACCAGGTGAGGCAACGACGCGACGGCACCCGAAGGGATCTGCGCCTTCGAGGCAGGAATGGGCTCCTTGAACCCCCGCAAGACGTCGTAGTCGAAGGCTTCGGTCAGGTCGCCGACCTCGTTGAATGGATCGTCGGAGGGGCCGAGGTCGCGCTGTCCGAGGTTCTTCTCGCCGAGCTCGCGGCCACGGACCTCGTCCGGCAGCAAGGCGAGCGGAACGAGGCCGTGCAGCTCGTTGATGAACTTGATCAGCGAACCGTGCTCGCTGTAGCGGTGCGAGATCGCACCCGCCCTGGCGAAGGGCGAGATCACGAGTGTCGGGATGCGCGGACCGGCGGCGAGCTGCGAGCCGTCGGGGAGCGTGCTGCGCCGATGAGGCGAGACGTGGTCGTAGAACCCGTCGGTCTCGTCATAGGTGATGATGATCGCGCTCTCCGACCAGTAAGGACTGTCGGCGATCGCGTTGACCGCCTGGGCGGCAAGTGCCTCGGAGATCTGCTGATCGGAGTAGGCCGGATGATCGTCGTTGCCGATGAACGCCTTCTGAATGGCCGGCGTTGGATCGACCGGGATCAAGCCGGCGTTGTTGTTGTAGCCACCGCGCAGGTAGAACACGCCGCCTTCCTTCGGCAGCGTTCGGTTCTCGACTGCGGTGAAGAAATCCGCAGCGCCGTGCAGGTTGCTGTTCAGCACCACCGGATTGTCGGCAAGGTAGCCGAAATACTGCGGGCCATTGTGATGCAGGACATAGCCGGTGTTCAGGGCCGGGTTGGGAATGCCCGCCGCGCAGTTCGACCCCGGCAACGACGAGCCCGGCCCGCAGGACGCATCGTTGGCATTGAAGCCCTGCTGATACCAGCCCCAGTTGACCACCGAGTCGAAGGCAGCGATGGCCTTGATGTCGTCCTGGACGTCCAGCAGGTCAAAGGCGGGATTCGGGTCGCTCGCGATGATCTCGTCGATCTTGTGCCCCATGAAGGACAGCGGAAGGCTGGCGAAGGTCAGGTTGAGCGCCGGGTTAGCCGGATTCTCGTCGGTGTTGTACGGGGGCTTGACCGTATTAGGGTCGAAGTTCGAGCCCGGGAACGGACCGGGATCGGCGATGATCGGCACGAACGCATTCGTGTTGCCCGCATGAACCGGATTGGTGGCGCTGAAGATCGCGCCCAGAGGGTTCGGGAAAGAGGGGTTCGCATAGGTCACCGTCGGGCCTAGTTCGTTATGAAGTGCCCACTGCGTCTCGCCCGACTGACCGGCGATGATCGCAATCGCATTCGGAGTCGACGGCCCGACGATGGTCTGCCGGAAGTTATCGAAAAGCACGAAGTTCTTTGCCCACATCCACATGAAGGGGATCGTGTCGCAGTCGATGTGGCTGAGGTTGGCCTCGCCCTTCTGCTTCTGCGCGAGCGTTACACTGGTCGGCGCCGCGCCCGACTTGTTGACGATGGTGCCGGAATCGTCGGTCGTCAGACCCTCTTGATCCATCGCGTAGCGGTCATTCGCCGCGATGCCAGTCGTGGCGTCGACGTTCATGCTGTTCGCCATTCCCTGGTGGCTGTGATCCATCGAAATGTAGTCGGCGGGGTAGATCGGCACGATCGTGCCCGCTGCAGTCACGACCGCTTGCGGCATGAGGAACGGAGAGATCGTTTCGGTCTTGAGCGCCGTGTCCAGGTACGACTGGTTGAAGCTGGCCGTATCCTTCGCGGGCTTGTGGCCGTGCGGCGCGCTGAAGAGCCCGTTGGCGCCGGGGAAGGTCCCGAAGTAGTGGTCGAACGATTCGTTCTCGTGGAAGATCACGAAAACGTACTTCACCTTTTGGCGGAGCAGCTCGATTTTCTCTCTAAGCGACAACCGATCACAGTCGTCGTCTCGTTCTCGGTTTCGATCGCGTTCGTGGCTTTCGTCTAGCTGCGCGGCGTCCGCGGACGGGCCGGCGAACGCCGGGGCCGCAACGCCCTGGAGAAAGAACGCCACCGTGGCCAATGCCAGGCGGGACTTCAGCTCCCTTGTCATGTGCACCTCCATCGGGTGGGACCACGCGGAGGCTAGCGGACGGCACTTTCAGCGGCGTGGACGTCTTGCGACAACTACGTGTCTGTCGTGATCCGAGGGGACTCGGCTGGAGGCCTGTTTCAACTGTGAAGGCTCGCGGGATAGGTATGGGAACCCACTCGGGTTCCTGGCCCATCGGCTCTGACGCCTGTGGAGAGGATCCGAGGCCCCAGGGCTTGCGCCTTCGCGACGCGTCATAATCAAAAATTCGCTCTGTCGGATGCGCGGAAGGTACCGCCCGGCACCTGGCTAGTACCTAAGCGGGTATCGCGCGACGACGGCACGGCCAGGCGTACGCGTCCGGGGGCCCGGCGACTCCCGGACTGCGCTGTCGGTCGCCTGGGGAGGGCGCACGAGAGTGGGGCGCGCTCGCGACCGGCCCGGTCAGTCGGAGCGAGGTGGCGATCGTGAATCCCCCGAGCCGTAGCGGGGAAACACACTGCCTCGAACCCGAATCCGCGGGACTGAAGACGGCGCAACTCCGCGTTCCAGGGAGGGCGGCCGAGTGTTGGCCCGCGTGCCGTCACATCAAGGGCAGGCCGCGACGCGGCCCTGTCCCGCCGGGAGCTGTTTCACTGTGCGCCGGGAGGCAGCGCGTTCAGCTCGTCCCGCAGGCGTCTCAATGCGTCCACCTCTCCGCGCGCGCCGAGCCGGGCGCGCTGGAACTCGGGGCCCCAACGCGGATCGACCCCCAGGCGCAAAATCGCGGCCCCGGCGCTCTGCAGGTTGAGGCCGAGCCAGACGAGGCGCCGAGCATCGGCGATGGTGAGCGGTCCGTCTGGCAACAGCATGCGTACGCGTGCGCCGCATGAGCAGGACTTCGCGGCGGGCACTTTCGTGAGATCGCAGCCGCAGTCAGGGCAGAGCTCCATTTCGAGGTGCGAGGGCACGCGATCACCCTACCGCGAGACCCATCCCTGGCGACCGATTCCCGGCGGCGATTCGGGAAGTGTAACCATCGTTACATTGTCCCGGCGGGCGTTCCGTATTAGGGCGCGCGTGAGGGCTGCGCGCACCGTCGCGGGCCCAGGAGCGTGCCGATGCCAACTCGCGAGCGGTTCTTCGAATGCATCTTCAGCTCTGACCGGAATGAGTACCGGTTTCACGTACGCGCTTGGGACGCGGCGGAAGCGGAAGCACACCTTCGCGCCTCGCTTCGAGCGAACGGGCTGCGCGAGCTGGGTGCCATCCTTGTTCGCGACGACCACGGCACCCTGTTGCGCAAGGCAACCTACGCGGGCGAGGGGTCGTCAGCGAGCGCGTAGCGAGGCGCGTCAGGCAGACTCGATGAGGCGGGGCCGCTCTTGCCGGGGTACGGCAATCGAGCAGAGGGAGCTGGGGCGAATACGCGATAGGTTCGAGAGCGCGAGCAAGGTCGAGCCCCCAGGATCCGCCTCGACCGGTCCGGGAGCTGGACCGGGACCCGGCGGACCTGGGCTACCGACCCCGGTAGTCCGTGGGGCGGAGCCCGTGCTTCTTGAGGAGCCTGTGCAGGCTCTCCCGCTCCATCCCGGCGCGCGCGGCGGCCTTCGTCACGTTCCCGTGGAACTCCCTGAGCAGGGCAACGAGGTACTCCCGGGAGACCCGGTCGTGCGCCCGCTCCACCGCCTCGCGATAGGGCAGAGAGGCGAGGACGGAACCTGGTGGCAAGGCCGTCGGAGGCGACTCACCGATCTCCGCGGGAAGGTCGCGCGCCTGGAGGGTCGAGCCGGTGCTCACGGCGACCGCGCGCTCGATGGCGTTCTCGAGCTCGCGCACGTTGCCGGGCCAGGGATACGAGGTCAGCACCCGCAGGGCCTCCGAATCGAGGCCCGCGACCTCACGCCTCATCGCGCGGGCGTGCTTCTCAAGGAAGTGACTCGCGAGCAGCGGCACGTCGTCGAGCCGCTCCCGCAAGGCCGGAAGGCGCACAGGGAAGACGTGCAGCCGGTAGTAGAGATCCTCGCGGAACCGACCGGCCTGGACCTCGGCCTTGAGGTCGCGGTGGGTGGCGGCGATGACGCGGACGTCTACCTTCAGGGGAACGTTGTCGCCCACCCGGCGTATCTCCTTCTCTTGCAGCGCCCGGTTGAGCTTCACCTGCGTCGGGAGCGGCAGTTCCCCGACCTCGTCGAGGAAGAGGGTGCCGCCGTCCGCCTCCTCGAACAGGCCGGGTTTCGCGCCCGCAGCTCCCGTGAATGCACCCTTGGCATGGCCGAAGAGCTCGCTCTCCACGAGGTCCGGCGGCAGCGCACCGCAGTTCACGGCGACGAAGCGCCGCTCCTTCCGGGACGAGTGGTAGTGCACCGCCCGTGCGGCGAGTTCCTTGCCGGTCCCCGTCTCGCCGAGGAGGAACACCGTGATGTCGAGCCCGGCAGCCTGCTCGAGGAGCTTGTAGACGGCCTTCATCTTCGCGCTCTTCCCGACGAGGTTGTGGAAGCCGTAGACGCCCTCGAGCTCCTTGCGTAGGGTCGCGGCGTCGTCGCGGAGCCGCTTCCGCTCTGCTGCTCGCGCCACCGTGAGCGCGGCGGCGTCCGGGTCGAACGGCTTTTCCAGGTAGTCGTAGGCCCCCATCTTCATTGCCTGTACCGCATCGCCGACCGTTGCGTACCCGGTCATCATCACGACCTCGGTGAGAGGCGAGCGCGCCTTCGTCGCGCGGAGCACTTCGAACCCGTCCGCGCCCGGCATGCGAATGTCGGTCACCACGACGTCGAACTCCTCCGTGGCGATACGTGACAGCGCACGGCCGCCGTCCGCGGCGGTGGTGAGTCGGTAGCCGTCGCCGAGGATCTTCGCGAACAGCTTCAGCATGTTTTCCTTGTCGTCGACGACGAGCACCCGAACCGGGAGAGTCACGGTGAGAGCCCCCCAGCGCAGGCAGGCAGCCACAGCGCGAACCGCGCCCCGCCGAGCTGGCTTTCGCCCGCCTCGATGTCGCCCCCGTGCGCCCTCGCGATCGCTCGAGAGACCGCGAGCCCGAGCCCCGTCCCCTTCGGCTTGGTCGTGTAGAACGGCTCGAAAAGGTGGGCCCGGGCCTCGGGGCCGATCCCGGTGCCGCTGTCCTCGACCTCCACGCTCGTCCTCCCTGGCTCCTCTCGGACGCGGACGACGACGCGCCCCCTCGAACCGGCCGCCTCGGCGGCGTTCCGGACGAGGTTTGCGATGACCTGCCTGAGCTTCTGCGGGTGCCCGGGAGCGCCCCCGCTGCCCTCGACCGCGATCTCGATACCGTCCAAGAGGTCGGACTCGCGCAGGCGCTCGACGATCTCGCGCGACATCCTGTCGAGATCGACTCGCTCGCGGTCGGGGGGCAGGGGCCGCGAGAGATCCAGGAGGCCTTCCACGATGTCCCGCGCGCGGAGCGTCTCCTCCTCGATGACCGCGAGGTCGTCGGCGAGCGGTCCTTCCGCCTTCTTCGCGAGCAGGCGCACGTAGCCGAGGATGACGCCGAGCGGGTTGTTGATCTCGTGGGCCACGCCCGCCGCCAGTCGCCCGATCCCCGCCAGCTTCTCGCTCTGGACGAGGCGCTCCTGGTGCTCCTTCAGCGCCGCCGTCATGGCGTTGAACTGCATCGCAAGAGCTCCGAACTCGTCGGAGGATGCAATATCGATCCGCGTGTCGAGGTCGCCGCCCGCCAGCCGGACCGCTCCGGCGCGCAGTCGCCCCAGGGGCGTGGCGATCGATCGGCCGATGTAGAGGCTCACGCCGGCGGCGAGGAGTGGGGTGCCGAGCAGCAGCGCCACGATCCACCCGTAGGTGCGACGCTCGACGGCCTGCATCTGGGCACGGGAGGCCGCGATCGAGGTGTCGGAGAGGCCGACGAGGTTCTCGACCCGCGCTTGGATGCGCCCGACGACCTCCTGTGCCCGGCCGTGCTCCGTCCGGACGAGGGCGCGATCGCCGCGGAGGACGGCGGGCACGATCGAGTCGCGGAAGAGCGCGTCGAGTTCCCCGCTCGCGTTCTCGATGTCGGTCACCCAGGCCTGCGCGGCTCGGGGCTCCTGCCTCCGGAGCTCCCGCGTCAGCTCCAGGACGTGCTCGCGGGCCTCCGCGTAGAAGCCGAGGTGGCTCGCGTCCCCGATGATGATCGTGTGGGCCTGGTGCGCGTACTGGTCGCGCACGGCGCTCTCGAGCTCGAGAGCCAGGCGGCCCGCCTCCTCCTGCCTCTTCATCTGCTCGAGGGCCGACCGGGTGCTCCCCAGCCCCGCGAGCGCGACCCAGGACGTCCCCGAAACGGCGAGGACCAGCATCCCGAGGCCGAGTACGAGGCGCCTTGCGGTGCCCGACCAATCCTTCCAGGAAATCGAGCTCATGACGGTCTTCGTCGTCAGCAAGACTCGGGCCCCCCTCCCCGCTCCCGATTTCATTGGCTTCGAGTCTCGACCTCCCATGCGGCTGTAACCGGACGCATTACACCGTGGCCTCGCGGGAGACAGGGTACCAGTAGTGCTTAGGCCCCGGCGAGTTCGTAAGCCGTTTGAAAGAGTAGTGGTTTCCTCGGCCGGGGGGGGGCGGCACGGCGGCTGCTTAAGGGGCCGACTACCCCCAACAGGAGAAGCTCATGATCCTTCGCTCCGTCGCCATCGCATCGGTCCTCGCGCTCGGTCTGCTCGTGCTCCAGAGGCGACCACGAGCACGGCGACAATGGCGCGTCTTCCAAGGCGTCGTCCGTGTCTGTTCCGAAGGACGCGCAGCTCGTAGAGCTCGCAGTCACGAAGGAGGGGTTCGTCCCCGCGACGGTGAACGTGAAGAGCGGGAAGCCCGTGCACCTCGTCGTCACGCGCAAGGTCGAGCGGACGTGCGCCACCGAGATCGTGATGAAGGACTTCGGGGTGAAGGAAACCCTGCCACTCGGTCATCCCGTGTCGATCGTAGTCACCCCGAAGGGGCCGGGTCAGTATCGGTACGCCTGTGGCATGGACATGATCGCCGGCGCGCTGAGAGTCCAGTAGGGACCCGGGCGGCCCGCGAGCACGAGTGGATCGCGGGGGCATTGGAGATCGGATGAACTGCGCACGGGTCGTCGCGGCATCGCTCGCCTTGGCCCCCACCTTCGCCCCCGCCGTCGGGGACGTTCCTCCGCCGTCGATCGCCCTGCCCGACGATCCGGCGTTGCGTCACTTCGTCGACGAGGCGCTCGGGCGGAACCCCGATCTCGCGGGGTCCCGCTCGACCGTTCGGGCAGACCGCGACCGCGTTCCGCAGGCGGGGGCGCTGCCGGACCCCACGCTGACCCTGGGGATCCAGAACGACGGTTTCCAGTCGATCCAGATTGGCAAGATGGAAACGTCCTTCTGGCAGGTGATGCTCACGCAGCCCGTTCCCTGGCCGGGGAAGCTCGGCGCCCGCAAAGACGTCGCTCGCGCCCTGGCTGCGGTGGCCGAGGCCCGGCTCGAACGTCAGCGGCTCGCCACCACCGCCGACATGGAAAGGGCCTACATCGAGCTCCTTCTCGTCCGGGAGCAGCTCACTCTCCTCTCGGACCTCGACGCGCTCTGGAAGGAGGCGGAGGCCATTGTCCGAACCCGGTACGAGGTGGGCCAGGCCTCGCAGTCCGATCTTCTCCGGGCGCAGCTCGAGCGTTCCCGACTCCGGCAGCGGCGCGTCGCCTTGGAAGAGCAGGAGCGGGAGCGCGTCCAGGCGCTCAATACCCTGCGGGTGAGACCGCTCGACGAGTCCGTCGCGACGAGCCGCGCCCTCGCCGCGCTGAGCCCCCCCCCGCTCCGCTCCGCCGAGGAGGTCGCCGTCGATGCGGAAGCCCGTAGCCCGGACCTCGCGATCGCGCTCCTCTCGGTGAAGGCCGCGGAGCGCAGCGTGGAATCGGCTCACCAGGACTGGTTCCCGGACATGTCGGTGAGCGCGGGAGTCATGCCCCGGGGCCAGATCGAGCCGATGTGGGCGGTCCAAGTCGGTTTCACCTTGCCGGTGTTCGGAGCCGCGAAGCAGTCGAAGGCGGTCGACGAGAGCGTGAGCCGGCGCGAAGCCGGTGAGAGGGAGGTGGAAGCGACGCGCCTGCTCGTCCTCCTCCGGGCTCGCGAGCGCCGCACCTCGCTCGCGGCAACACTCGAGACGATCGAGATCTACCGCGGCGGCGTGCTCGTCCAGTCCGACGCCGCTGTGCGCTCGACGCTCGCCCAGTACAAGGTGGGCAAGGTCACCTTTGCCTCGGTCCTCGAGGTGATCCGCGGCCTCGTCCTGGACGAGGGAGGATACCTCGGCGCCCTGGCGGGGGTGCAGCGGATCGGAATCGCTGACCGTGAGGTCAGCCTCGCACCGGTCGGCGTCATGGACACGGGCGCCGCGGGCGGCGCCGCGGTTCCCGGCGCGGGCAGGGCGGGAGTGGCGGCCGCCGCCGCATCGGGTCAGGCGGCAGCTGCGACCAGTCCCGGCGGTATGCCCGTCGGGATGTGAGGCCGAGGGGAACGTCGATGAGCGACCAGATCGATCTCGCGGGTGGACCCCGCCGGAGATTCGGCGTCGTAACCCTACTCCTCGTCCTCGCCGTCGGGCTGGCCGTCGGCGGCGCAGGGACCTTCCTCCTCTCCCGCCCACGCGGCGGGCCGGAGCACGCCGGCCCGGAGGAGGCAGCGGAGCGCTACACCTGTCCCATGCATCCGACGATCGTGATGAATCACCCCGGCGACTGCCCGATCTGCGGCATGACCCTCGTGAAGGTGGGGGGCGCCGAGGGAGGGAGCACGGCCGAGGGGCGCAAGGAGGAGAGAAGGGTCGCCTTCTACCGATCGCCCATGGATCCGAGGCAGACGTCTCCGACGCCCAGGAAGGACGACATGGGCATGGACTACGTCGCGGTCTACCAGGACGAGCTTCACGTTGGCGCGGCAGTGGAGGGGCTCGCCCCCGTGAGCATCGACCCGCGCCGGCAGCAACTCATCGGGCTTCGGACCGCCGAGGCCACGGCCGGACCCGTGAGCGCGAGCTGGCGGACGGTGGGCAAGGTGGCAGTCGACGAGACGCAGGTCCACCACGTGAACATCAAGGTGGGGGGCTTCGTCGAGAGGGTCTACGTGGACTACGTGGGGAAGACGGTGCGCCTGGGCGAGCCGCTCTTCACCGTGTACAGCCCCGATCTGGTGAGTGTGCAGGAGGAGTACCTCCTCGCGCTCAGGACGCGGGAGATGCTCGAGGGCGGAGGCGTTGCGAAGGATGCCGGGAACGACCTCGTCACGTCCGCCCGCGAGCGTCTCAGGCTCTGGGACATCCCCGAATCCGAGATCGAGCGGCTCGAGCGGACGAAGCAGCCCACGAAGGCGCTCACCTTCCACTCCCCGATGTCCGGGATCGTGACGAAGAAGGACGTCGTCATGGGGCATCGCCTCAACGAGGGCGACATGCCCTACGAGATCACCGATCTCTCGCGTGTCTGGGTGCTCGCCGACGCCTACGAGTTGGACCTCTCCCGCATCCACCTGGGCATGCCGGCGAAGCTGGCGCTCGGTGCCTTCCCGAACCGGGTCTTCACGGGGCGCGTCGTCTTCATCGATCCCATCCTCGACCCCAAGACCCGGACGGCCAAGGTGCGCCTCGAGTTCGCGAACCCCAAGGGGGAGCTCAAACCGGAGATGTTCGGCGAGGTGACGCTCGAGAGCCCGCCGCACGAGGGGCTCCGCATCCCCGCTGACGCGGTCATCGACTCCGGGACAAGGAAGGTCGTCTTCGTGTCGCTCGGCGAAGGTCGGTTCCAGCCACGCGAGGTCCGGGTGGGGGCGACGAGCGGCGACACCGTCGAGGTCCTCTCCGGGCTCAGGGCTGGGGAGGAGGTGGTGACGCGCGCCAACTTCCTCATCGACTCGGAATCGCAGCTCCGGGCTTCCCTCGCGGCCATGGGTGGAAAGTAGGGATGATCAAGCGGGTCATCCGCTTCTCCGCCGAGAACGGGTACCTCGTCATCGCGGCGACAGGGCTGCTCATCGCCCTCAGCGTCTACGCGATGAGGAACATCCCGCTCGACGCGCTTCCGGACCTCTCCGACACGCAGGTGATCGTCTACTCCCGCTGGGACAGGAGCCCGGACATCGTAGAGGACCAGGTCACCTATCCCATCACCACGGCGCTCCTCGGCGCCCCGAGGGTGAAAGCCATCCGGGGCTTCTCGGACTTCGGATTCAGCTTCGTCTACGTCATCTTCGAGGATGGCACGGACCCCTACTGGGCGCGTACCCGGGTCCTCGAGTACCTGTCGAAGATCACCTCCCAACTGCCCCCGGGGGTGAAGACCGAGCTCGGACCGGACGCGACCAGCGTCGGGTGGGTCTTCCAGTACGCGCTCGTGGACAGGTCCGGCAAGCACAGCTCGGACGAGCTCCGCTCCTTCCAGGACTGGTTCCTACGGTATGCCATCCAGTCGGTGCCCGGGGTCTCGGAGGTGGCCACGGTCGGCGGCCAGGTGCGGCAGTACCAGATCACCGTCAGCCCGACGAAGCTCGCCGCCTACCGGCTGCCCCTGGAGGCCGTGATCAACGCCGTCCGCAGGGGGAACAACGACGTGGGGGGACGCCTCGTCGAGCTCTCGGGACGCGAGTACATGGTGCGCGGTCGCGGTTACGTGAGGTCCATCGCCGACCTGGAGCGGATCGTCCTCAAGTCCGAGGGCGGCACCCCCATCCAAGTGAAGGACGTGGCGCAGGTGGCGCTCGGCCCAGAGATGCGACGGGGCGTCGCCGACCTCGACGGGAAGGGCGACGTGGTGGGCGGGATCGTCGTCATGCGCCAGGGGGAGAACGCGCTCAACGTCATCGAGCGGGTGAAGGCCAAGATCCACGACCTCCAACCGTCGCTACCCGAGGGCGTGGAGATCGTCACCACCTACGACCGGTCCGAGCTCATCGACCAGGCGATCGACACGGTGAAGCACAAGCTCGTCGAGGAGGTCCTCATCGTCTCGGCGGTCATCCTCCTCTTCCTCTGGCACTTTCCCTCGGCCATCGTCCCGATCGTCACCATTCCCGCATCGGTCGCGCTCGCCTTCATCCCCATGTGCCTCATGGGGGTGAACGCCAACCTCATGTCGCTCGCTGGGATCGCCATCTCGATCGGCGTCCTCGTCGACGGCGCCATCGTGGAGGTGGAGAACGCCTACAACAAGATCCACCACTGGCAGGTGGAGGGTTCGAAGGGCGATTTCCACGACGTCCGCCTCGAGGCGCTCCTCGAAGTCGGGCCGTCGGTGTTCTTCTCGCTCCTCGTTATCGCCGTCGCCTTCATGCCGGTCTTCACCCTGATCGACCAGGAGGGGCGCCTCTTCCGGCCGCTCGCCATCTCCAAGAACCTGGCGATGGCCATCGCTGCGCTACTCGCGGTCACCCTCGACCCAGCGATGCGCATGCTCTTCGCCCGAATCGAGCCCTACCGGTTCAAGCCGAAGGCACTCGCCTGGCTCGCCACGCAGGCCCTCGTCGGCAAGTACTACTCGGAGGAGGGGCACCCCATCAGCCGCGTCCTGCACCGCGTCTACGAGGGCCCCTGCCGGTTTGTGCTGCGATACCCTCGGGCGACCATCGCGACGAGCGTGCTCCTCGTCGCCGCGACGGTCCCCGTGTACCTGCGGCTGGGCTCGGAGTTCATGCCGCCCCTCAACGAGGGCACGATCCTCTACATGCCCTCGGCCGTGCAGCCAGGCATGTCGGTCGCCGAGGCCGCTGCGGCGCTCCAGCTCCAGGACAAGCTCCTCCGCACCTTCCCCGAGGTGCAGAGCGTCTTCGGCAAGGCAGGTCGTGCGAACACGTCGACCGACCCCGCACCCTTCTCGATGATGGAGACCACCGTCGTCCTGAAGCCGGAGTCGCAGTGGCGCGAGAAGCCGCGCTGGTACTCTTCCTGGGCCCCGGAGTGGATGAAGGTGCCGCTGCGGCCCTTCTGGCGCGACCGCATCACCGAAAACGAGCTCCGCGAGGAGATGAACGCCGCGCTCCAGCTGCCCGGCATTTCGAACGCCTGGACCATGCCCATCAAGGGGCGCCTCGACATGCTCTCGACGGGCATCCGGACCCCGATCGGCATCAAGATCTCGGGGGCCAAGCTCGCGGAGATCGAGGGCGTGGCTCTCGAGACGGAGGTCGCGCTCCGCAAGCTCCCCGGCACCCGAAGCGTCTACGCGGAACGCGCCGCCGGCGGCTATTTCCTCGACTTCGCCCTCAAGCGAGAGGAACTCGCCCGCTACGGCCTCTCCATCGACGACGCGAACTCGATGGTGATGACCGCCGTGGGAGGGGACGAGCAGGGCGTGACCGTGGAAGGCCGCGAGCGCTATTCCATCAACGTTCGCTACGCGCGCGACTATCGCGACGACCTGCAGGCGCTCAGGCGCGTGCTGCTGCCGCTGCCGGAGGGCGGGCAGATTCCCATGGAGGAGATCGCAGACGTCCGCCTCGCGTCAGGGCCGTCCATGATCCGGGACGAGAATGGCCTCCTCGCAGGCTACGTCTACGTCGACTTCGACACCTCCAAGATCGACATCGGGGGCTACGTCGAGCGAGCGAAGAAGGCCGTGGAGGCCGAGGTGAAGGTGCCGACCGGCTACGCGCTCACCTGGAGCGGCCAGTACGAGAACATGCTGCGGGTGCGTCAGCGCCTGAAGCTCGTCCTCCCCATCACCATCGTCCTCATCTTCGGGCTCCTCTACCTGAACACGAAGTCGGCGATGAAGGCCGGGATCGTGATGCTTGCCGTGCCCTTCTCGGCCATCGGCGCGGTCTGGTTCATGTGGGTGCTCGGCTACAACGTCTCCATCGCGGCCTGGGTGGGAATGATCGCTCTCATGGGGCTCGACGCCGAGACGGGGGTGTTCATGCTCCTCTTTCTCGACCTCGCCCACGATGACGCGAGGAAACGTGGACTCATGAGCACGCGCGGGGACCTCGTCGAGGCGATCGTCCACGGAGCGGTGAAGAGGGTCCGGCCCAAGGCGATGACCGTCATGGCTGCATTCATGGGGCTCCTCCCCATCATGTGGTCGACCGGAACCGGGGCGGACGTGATGAAGCGGATCGCCGCGCCCATGGTCGGCGGCCTCGTCAGCTCGTTCGTACTGGAACTGCTCGTCTACCCGGCCGTCTACCTGCTCTGGAAGAGGAGGGGGCTTCGAGATGCTCCTCCGTCGGCGCCCGGGCGGAGCAGTGCGGTCGCGCTCGAAGCTGGGGCCTCGTAGCAACGAGATGTCCGGGTGGGCCGGACCGGGCCATTCGCGATCTGTTCCCGCACCGGCTCCGCCCCGTCGCGCTCAGGTGCGCGGTGCCGTGCCCACGGCGCCCTCGGCGAGTCACTCGGGGTCCGGGATAGGGATCCCGAGCCACTTCATCACGAGGTCCCGGGCCACCGCCTCCTGGTTCGTGCCCTTGACGATCGCGCGACCGTCATCAAAGAGGGTCATCTCGTAAGGCGGGGAGAGGAGCCGAACTAGGAACTCGGAGACGCGCACTTCGCCGAATGGCTGAGGCGCTCGTCAGGTTTGGCCGGCGGTGGGGAGAGACTCGCACCTGGACGGTGTCCTCGCAGAGGACGGTCACCAGAGACCCACTCGAGTCGAACACTCTCCGCACGTTGCCAGCGTCCAGGCCCTCGGGGAGGTCGAAGATCTCGAATTCCACCTTCTACCCCTCGGCAGGCTTCCGGTGGCACGCGTCGGCTTGAGGCACGCTGAAATGACAGGAGACATCCTCACCGCCTTCGTCTCGAGGGAGGAAGCCGAAGCCCCGCTCCTCATCGAACCAGCGGACCGTACCCGTCACCATCTCGACGTCCTCGTCTGACAGCCGGCGGCACCGCGGCCGCTCGGCCAGCCCGACGCGCGCGAACTCGCAGGGCCCAAGAGGCGCTCTCGATAATTACGGTCTTATCGTGTCTACGGATTCGCCCCGGACTCTCTGGTCTCCATCAACGTCGGGCCAAGTCATCCCGGCAGCGAGCCGAGGGTTCGGTCCAGGTCGGCGATGAGATCGGCGGGATCCTCGATGCCAATGGAAAGCCGGATGACGCTGTCGCTGATGCCGGCCCGCCGCCGCGCCTCCGGGGTCATCGAGGCGTGGGTCATGGAAGCGGGGTGGGCGACGAGGCTCTCGACGCCGCCCAGGCTCTCGGCGAGCGTGAACCAGCGCAGCGTCTTCAAGACGTGGTCCACTCGTTCCTGTCGGCCATCCCGGATCTCGAAGCTGAGCATTCCGCCAAAACCTCGTTGCTGCGAGCGGGCGAGCGCGTGCTGCGGGTGGGTGGCAAGCCCGGGGTAGTGGACGTTCGCCACGGCCGGATGGGAGGCGAGGAACTCGGCTACTGCGTGGGCGCCGGCCTCGTGCGCCCTCATGCGGAGAAGGAGGGTCTTCAGGCCCCTTAGGACGAGGAAGGAGTCGAGCGGGCTCTGGGAGGTCCCGAGCAAGTTGTTCATGCTCTGGATGCGCTGGAGCATCGCGACCTGGCCAGGAGCGGCGACCAGCGCGCCACCCACCACGTCGCTGTGACCGTTCAGGTACTTGGTGGTGGAGTGGACCACCAGATCGGCGCCGAGCTCGAACGGTCGCTGCAGCACCGGGGAGAGGAAGGTGTTGTCCACCACGCTGAGCGCCCCTCGGGAACGCGCCAGCTCGGCCACCTCCCGAACGTCGGTGAGGCGCAGGAGCGGGTTGGACGGGGTTTCGATCCACAACATGCGGGTGTTGGCGCGGAAGGCGGCTCGCACGGCGTCGAGGTCCGCGAGGTCGAGGTAGGTGACCTCGAGGCCGTAGGCGGTCTTGGCGTGCTCCAGCGCGCGAAAAGTCCCCCCGTAACAGTCGATGGTGCACAAGAGGTGGCTACCCTGGGGAAGGAGGTTGAGCGCCACGACGACGGCGCTCATTCCCGTGCTGGTACACGTAGCCCCCTGGCCGCCCTCCAGCAGGGCGATCGCCTCCTCGAGCGCGGCGCGGGTCGGGTTCCCGCTCCGGGTGTAGTCGTAGCCCGCATTCGTGCACACGTCCCGGAATGCGAAGGTGGAAGTCTGGTAGATGGGTGGCATCACCGCGCCGTAGGCCGGGTCAGGCTGGACTCCGGCGTGGACGCATTGTGTCCCGACCGCCGCGCCCGGCACGAGCGCGGCGCGATTCACCCAGCCGGCGCGCGCCGGGGAGCCCGGCGGAAGGATGGTGAAGTGGTAGGCAGGGTTGCCTGGAACGTTCGGGTCCAGGTGGACTTCTTGGGGCATGGGACTCTCGGGATGAGGCGTGAGGGATTCTCGACTCGTTTAGGGGCCGATGGGCGGCCACACCGGGACCGGAGGATACCGCTCCGGCGCCTCCCGAGGGGCCGCGAGCGGTCCTCGGATGGCGAACCCGGTGGCAGGGGGCATGGCGAGCCTTCGGGTGGCTGGACACCACTCGACGTGGCCCGGGGTGTTGTTCCTGCGGTCCTTCTGGGGGATCTCCCGAAGCGGAGGTGATGACCCTGCTCGTAATTGAGTCGCGCGGCTTTCTCGAGGGTTGAGGCGGCGAAGCCGGGAAGCCGGTGGCTTCCCCCAACGAACCCGGACGGCGAGCGCCGCCGTTCCGAGCAGGGGGCATCCGACGAGGTCTCCCCGGCCAGTGACCGGGGACGTTTGCCACGAATTCTAACGTGGCGACGACGGCACCTTCGCTACAGCCGGACGCTGTATGGGACGCCGGCGACATGGGCTCCGGGGAACTCGTCTTCCTGCTTGCGCAGCGCCTGCGGGCAATGGGTCCGGGGCAAGTGCCGAAGCTCACCGCCACCGATCTCGGGGCGCCCCACGACATTCCCGGCCTGGTGCCGGCTCACGGAGAACCGGCTGCTCCTGGCGGAACATCCCCACTACTTCATCCAGCGCAAGGAGTGCGTTGCCCTGCGGGGTGACTACCGACCGCTCCTGGGTCTGCTCTCCCGCGCGCGAGTGGGGACGCTCTTCCTGGAGCTAGCCACGCCGCGCGCCGGCGAGTTGGAGGTTCGCGCGGCAATACCCCCCGAGAAGCGCATCGGCGTCGGCGTCGTGAACCAGAAGGTGCCGCGGGTCGAGCCGTTCGACGAGGTGTTAGCGAGAACCAATCGGGCAGTGTCCTTTCTCGGCGCGGATCGCGTTCTGCTGAACCCAGACTGCGGATTTGCGACGTTCGCTGACAATCCGCTGAAGTTGCGAAGGGCAAGCTCGCAATGGTCGTCGAAGTGGCTCAGCGGCTCCGGGAGCAGCATCGGGTGCAGGGCTGACCGCTCGTCGCTCACGGGCCCGGATGGCGAGCCAGGCGACGCCGATTCGGAGGCGAGCGGGCAGCGTGCGGAGCGTCTATTCGCTCGACTTCGTGGAGGAACCTTGCGGGCTGCCAAAGCCCGGAGCCGACGCGCTGCATGCGCCTGCCGCCCCTTGGGAGGGCATGAAGCGTTTGCAGTCGGCGTGGAGGGCGTGGGGCGCGACGTAGATGGTGAAGTCCGCAGCGCGACCAAGGAGGTCACCCGCGCATCTCGTCCACCCACGTTGAACAGAAGCTTTTTCCGCCCCCAGATCCTGCGCCCCTTCGAGTCTACCCAAGTTTCCGCTGAAAGTGCGAGGTGCCAACGGCAACCGCACGCGGCAGAGCGAAGAAAAGCGCTGTTTGGAGAACAGCGGCAACGGCCTGCTCGAGACGAATCCCCAGTCTCGTTGTAGCGCCATAACCCCCAAGTGGCCTGACAAGCAGGTGGCGCAGCATTTGCCCGCCGAAGAACAACCGCCGAGGCAAACATGGGTCCAAGCCGCGAGACCTTCCCGGCCCCCCGCGAAGGGTTCGTTCTAGCCCACTTCATCACGAGTCGTGACGTTGTTCGCTCAGCCGCCTTCTATCAGGACGTGCTAGGCGGGAGGGTCGTCAGCGCGGGTGAGCCAACGGCTGTAAGGCTCGCCAACGGCTGGATCATCATCAACGTTGGTGGTGGACCGACCGACGACAAACCCGACGTGATCCTGGAACCGCCGCGCGACCCCCACAGGGCGAGTTCGTTCCTGAACATTCGGGTTGCCGACATCCAAGCCGCCTATGACGAGTGGCGGCGCAGGGGAGCAGAGTTCCTCACGCCGCCCAAGCAGCACGCCGATGAGATCCGTTGCTATATGCGAGATCCCGACGGCTATCTCATCGAGGTCGGGCAATCGACCGAGAAGTCGTCGTAACAGCCCTGGGGGCCTTGCTCGTCGAGGGCCGTGAGGCCAGTCCAGCACCGTCGGCTCAAGATGGAAGATGAAGAAGAGAGGGAGCGGTGTTCCGGAGTGCGAGATCAAGAGATCCGTGCGGAGTTGGCGCAGCATTGGGCGGCTTCCGACGCCAACGACTTTGAGACGGAGCACCGCATCTATCACGAGGATGCGGTGCTGGAGTACCCGCAATCAGGCGAGCGCACCCGCGGCCGACGCAACATACAGAACCAACGCGCTAGTCAGCCAAGCAAGAAGCGGTTTGCTGTCCGGCGAATGATTGGCAGCGGCGATCTTTGGATCACCGAATTCATCCTGACCTATGACGGCAAACCTTCCTACACCGTCAGCATCATGGAGTTTAAGGGCGACAAGGTTGCCCGGGAAACACAGTACTTTCCGATCCGTTCGCGGCCCCCGCATGGCGGGCTCAATGGGTCGAGCGGATGGACACGTAGGTTCGAGGTGCGAGGGCTCGGTAGCGACGGGTGCGCCTCGGTATGCGATTAGGGCAGCGTGGGGCAACTCGGGTTAAACCGGCAAAGGAGTGGTGGGACCGTTGATGTTGGGAATCGTTTCACGGCGTATCCTGCAATAGAGGGAGTTAGAGGTGGATTGGAAGCGGTTGGTTCAGTGCGGGCTGTTGGGCAGCAGGGAGTGGGACCAATACGCGATCCTGCTCGTGCGCGTTTCGATCGGGCTGTTCTTCGCCATCTCCGGGGCAAACAAGGTGTTTGTTCCCGACGGCAGGCGAACTATGTACGAGACACTCGCGGGGGCCAAAGTCCCGTTTCCTCGCGTGATGACGTATGTCGTGTCGGGTATCGAGTTCGTTGGTGGATCCTTGCTGGCCGTGGGATTTCTTTCGAGCCCGTCCTGCGCGGCTTTATTGGTAGACATGCTTGTCGCCATCCTGACCACGAAGGTTTCCGCCATGCCTGAGGGACTTTCGCCTCTGAGGTGGCTCGACGATTTCCTCTACCTGCCGGAAGTGTTGTACGTGCTCTTCTTCATCTGGCTGATCTGTTCCGGTCCGGGAAGGTTCAGTGTGGACTACTGGCTCCTCGGCGGGACGGTGGGAGCTTGCCGCTAGACAAGAGCGCGATGGTCGCTCCTGGATGCTCGAAGCCGCCCGGTGAGCCCCACCAAGAGGATGCAGAGCGCTCTTGACGGCTGGATCGGCGACCGTGCGCATCGGGGGAGTGGCGGCCTCGGGCCTCGCATCTCCCGGGAAGAGGCCACCTCCTGGAGTAACTGGGCTTTGCAAGTGCGCCGTGTGAGCCCAAAACCTTTCGAGCTCTCCTTCTGGTGGAGGGCCACCCTTGCCGGGCGACGGGGGGACGTTGTACGACCGCCGCCGTGCCTTGGCGCCCCGCCACGCCCGCCGACGACGAGGCCATCGTGGCGATGTGCCTCGCGCTCAACGACGAGGACCCTGGCCCGCGGATGGTGGATGCGGCGCAGGTGCGCCGGACGCTTTCGGCCCTTCGGGCTGAGCCGGTCAGGGGCCTGACCATCGTGCTTGACGAGCGCGGAGCCCAAGTAGGCTACGCCCTGCTCATCTCCTCCTGGTCGAACGAACTCGGTGGTGAGATTTGCAGCGTGGACGAACTCTGGGTGACGCCGAGCCTGCGCGGGCGAGGCCATGCGTCAGTTCTCCTGAGGTCCCTCATGAACGGCCAGGGACCTTGGCCTGCCAAGCCGGTGGCCATTGAGCTTGAGGTGAGCCCCGGGAACCCACGCGCCCGCGCCCTCTACGAGGCGCTTGGATTCGAGTCCTGCCGGGATACGAAGATGCGGTGGCGGCCCTGAATCCGGGAAACGGGCACTGCAGCCGCCCGCCCCGGTCGGGGAATTCGGCAAGGGGCTCCGACTTTCATGGCGTGGCTCGTCCCGGAAACGGCCAGGATGTCGTCGCCGGCCTGGGCCCAAGCGGCATTGGCCGTCAGGGCCGAGCTTGTGCGCGTCCCGACATGAGGACCGTCAGGGCGGCCGCCGCGACGAGCAGCACCCCGCCGAGATGAAAGGCAAGAACATGAAACGAAGCCAAGTGTGCGCGGCAAGTGACCTGCAGGGCCGCGTCAGCCGCCAGTGCACCGGCTACGCCACCTGCCGCGAGAGCGCCCCACATCGTCGCGCGTGACCCTCGCCCAACCCCAAACCACGCCGCCCCTGCTACGACCGCGGCCGAGAAGAGTTCCGTCATCAGGCACTCCGCACCCGTGCCGGGGTCGATGGCTCCAGCACTGCCTCCCACCAGCGCGGCTGCAATCGCAGCGATGACGGCTGCCAAGACGATCCCCACGGCGAACCTCCCGGCCAGGGAGGAGACGATCACGGCCGCGAGGGCGAGTCCGCCCCCTATCATCCAGTCCTGGGGAGCCTGGGACCGCTCGTGTGCGAAGGCGACCAGCAGGACGACCGTGCCGATTACCCCCAGCAGGGCCCAGGGCGAGAACCGACGTGGCGACGCGCCCTCGAGGGCAGCCGAACCGCCCTTCGCCGCGGCCCACTTCTCGAACCCATCCATAAGGGCGCTGTTCAGGGCCGGAGAGATCTCCGGCGTTGGGATTCGCCGGAGGGCCTGGCGAGTCAGGTCCAACTGGCGCAGGTAGGCCCGGCACCCGTCACAGGTCCGGAGATGCTCATCGAAGGCAAGGCGGCTCGTAACGTCCAGGGCGCCCTCGGCGCGATCGGTCGCCATCGCCGTCATCTGCTTGCAAGTGAGCTTCACGGCCTGCCGCCCAATCGATTCTCGAGCGCCCGCCGGACCTTCGCCCGGGCGCGGTGGAGGAGCACCCTCTGATTGGTCACCGTTATCCCCAGAACGTTACAGATCTCGTCCGCTTCCAGTCCCTCGACGTCCCGCAGCGTGATTACCGCTCGTTGCGCCTCCGGCAGTTCCCGGATGGCGACCTCGATGGCTGCCAAGCTCTCCGCGCCCATCGCCAGGCGCTCCGGGTCCTCCTCCGTCCACCCGAACGGCGGCTCGAGCCAGGCGCCGCCCTCGTCGAAGCGATCCGCGTCGACCGAGCCGTCGCCAAGCTGCTCGCTCTTGGCGAGCGCCGAGAATGGAACGGTCCGTCCTTCCCGTACGAATCGAGTCCTCGCCTTGTTGATGAGGATCTGGAAGAGCCACGTGCGCAGGGACGAGCGGCCCTCGAAGGAGGAAAGGCCCGTGAGCACGCCGAGCCACGTCTCTTGCACCACCTCCTCTGCCACCGCGTGGTCCCGGACGAAGCCGAGAGAGACGCGGAGAAGCGAGCCCGAGTGGCGCGCCACCAAAAGGGCGAAGGCGGCGCGGTCACCGGTTCGCAGCCGGCTCAGCAGAGCCGCATCCGCCTCGCCCGAGGCGGAACTGCGCGCCGAAGTTCTCTCGTCGGCTGGCATCGATAGGCCGGCGCCATCATGGCCGGTTCGACAGCGGAGTCTGATCCCAGAAGGGGCGTGGGCCGTCCATCTGTAATGATTGCGATTGATCCTAGTCAATCGCGGCATGAACCGAACGCTCCCCGCCGCCGCCGTCGTTGGTGCCGCTCTCGCCGTTCTCGCTCCCTGCAAGGCTCAGGCCGAGGCGTTCGCCGTGAATCCGGAGGCCGGCAACAACTCCCTCTCGGCGGTATTCGACGCCAAGCTGGGCGAGCGGATCAACGCCGTGAGCTCGTCGGTCGGCTGCGAGCTGAGCTACGACGAGGCGAGCGGAACGGTCTCCGGGACCTGCTCGGTGCCGCTCGCGAGCATCCGCGTCGACAACGACGACACCAAGAGCGACCACTTCCGGCAATGGGCGACGAATAAGAAGTCTGACCCCGCCGCCTGCCGCATCGAGGCCGCCTTTTCCGGCGTGGTGGTCGGGAAGCTCGCCCCGGCCACGCCCGCCCCATTCATGGCTGAGATCCCGTTCCGAGTTTGCGGACGGGGCAGGAGCGACGGTGCGAAGGAGAAGGTGACGGGGACGGCGCTGCTCTTCCCGGCGGGCTCCTACGGCGAGCGGAAGACCATTCGCGTTCGCGCGACCGTCACGGGTTTCGACCGCGACGCCTACCGCATCGGCCCGAAGTACACCGACGGCTGGCTTGCCCGCGTCCAGTCGCTCGCCCAGGTCGTCGCCGAGACCGGGACCATCGAGCTCTCCCTCTTCGCCAAGGCGAAGTGAACGCAGCACCCACCGCAGCAGCCAACCGAAAGGAAGGACCATGATCCGCAACGCCGTGAAGGGCACCGCCATCGCCGCCGCCGTCTGCTCGATGCTCGTCGCCGGGACCGCCCGCGCCGACGAGAAGCCGAAGGAGGGAGCCGTGCACTGCGCCGGCATCAACTCCTGCAAGGGGCACGGGAGCTGCGCGGGCGCCGACAACGCCTGCAAGGCCCAGAACTCCTGCAAGGGCAAGGGCTGGGTCGAGACGAAGAGCGCGAAGGAGTGCAAGGACAAGGGCGGCACCGTCGTCGCTTCGAAGATGTAGGGGACCCGCGATGGCCTTCCAGCGCCTCGGTCTCGGCCACGGTATCGGGCTCCGGACTAAGCACTTCGGCCAGTTCGAGTCCCAACCGTCACCGGTGGAATGGGTGGAGGTGGTGACCGAGAACTTCATGGCCCAGGGAGGCCGTCCCATCGCCCTGCTGGAGAAGGTGAGGAGGGACACGCCGGTCGTCCTGCACGGTGTGTCCCTCTCCATCGGGTCGATCGAACCGCTGTCGACGCGTTACCTGGACGATCTGGCTCGGCTCGTGGATCGGATCCAGCCGGCCATGGTGACCGATCACCTGTGCTGGGGCACCTGGTGCGGGCGGTACCTCCACGACCTCCTGCCGCTGCCGTACACCGAGGAGTCGCTGGTGCACGTGACCGCTCGAGTGGAGGCGGTGCAGGAGCGCCTGGGCTGCCAGGTCTTGCTCGAGAACCCTTCTGCCTACATGGCGTACCGGGACTCGACGATGACCGAGTGGGAGTTCCTCGCCGAGCTATCCCGGCGCGCCGACTGCGGGATCCTACTCGACGTGAACAACGTCTACGTGTCGGCGCACAACCTGGGCTTCGACCCCATCGACTACCTGGACGGCATCCCCGCGGACCGTGTCGGCCAGTTCCATCTCGCCGGACACAGCAACAAGGGGAAGTTCCTCCTCGACACGCACGATGCACCCGTGCCGGAACCGGTGTGGTGCCTGTACCGGGAGGCGCTCCGCCGGTTTGGCCACGTGGCCACGCTCGTGGAGTGGGATGACCGCATTCCGCCTCTTGCCGAGGTCGTAGCGGAGAGCCGTCGCGCCGAGGCCATCGAGGCAGAGGAGCTCGGGCCCGTGCTGCGGAGGCTCGCGTCATGACGCTCGCCGAGACCCAGGCCCTCGTCCACCAGGCGATCACCTCGGGGACAGAGCCCGCGCGGGGACGAATCGAGGGCTGCATCGCGGACACGCCGACGCTCTCCAGCCACGAGTGCGTCGAGGTCTACGCCAACATGTACCTGTGGAGGCTCGTCGACGCTCTGCGGGAGACCTTCCCCAACCTCTCGAAGCACCTCGGCGACGGGGCGTTCGCCGGCCTGGCCGAGGACTACGTCCGTCGCCACCCGTCGGAGCACCACGACATCGGCCAAATGGGGAAGCTGCTACCGGCATTCCTGCGCGAGTATCCCGATCCGGAGCGTCCCGACCTCGCCGACCTCGCCGAACTGGAGTGGGCGCGAAACGAGGTCTTCTTTGCACCCGACGGGCCGGCGATGGATGAACAGGTCTTCAACTCGATTCCGGCGGCGAAGCTCGCGAGCCTGAGACTGCAACTTGTGCCTTCCGTGCGCGTCCTCCGTTTGGCACACGACGCGACCGACCTCTGGCGCCGCCTGGAAAACGGAGAGCCGCCCGGTCCGTCGATGAATGCTCGCGCGACCGCCGTGGTGTGGCGACGGGACTTCCAAGTCTTCCATTGCAACGTGTCGCTTCGGGAGGGGGAAGCGCTGCGAGCGGCCCGGGCTGGAGGCACATTGGGGGAGGTCTGCGCTTGCTTCGAAGGCAGCCCGGAGCCGGCCTCCGAGGCGTTTACTGCGATCTCGAGCTGGCTTGTGGAGCGGTGGCTCGAAGGCAGCGGTGACGCGGAGTTTCGATCGGAAGCTTCGACCCTCGGCGCTGCTCCCGCACGGCTGTCCTAGCGGGTCGGCGCGCTGCCCCCGTCGCGTGCCCGGCCGCGAGGGTGAGGCCCCAGGGTCGGCGGGTGCGGAGACGTTGCAGGGTCGACGAGCGCCCCCTGAAGGTTGAATGCAAAAAGAGCGTCGGGTTAGCGGTCCTGGCTATCTAGCGGAAGAGCCGGGGCAATTCGGGAAGGCGGGAGATTCTGGAAGCACCGTCTTGCGCGCCTCGATGTGAAGATCCTGGAGGTCGTCCTCCAGGTCGACGGGCCGGAAGGCCTAGTCCCCGGGATTCCCGTCACAGGGTATCGAGGCGGGCGGGCGCAGAATGACGCTCCGGGCGCTCCGCGGCACGGCCGCAGTGGACAGGGAAGCTCTACTTCCTGCTCTGCCGGATTCCGCGGGGCTTCTTCGACGAGACATTCCGGGTGCAACTGGAGAGTGTGCGAGGCTCCGCGCGAGAAGTCTCGCTGAAGGCGACAACTGCGGCGGCGGACGCCTTCGCCGACACGCGCCGTTCACCGACGGGTCCGATCTTTCCGACCGGTCGACGGCCGATCGCGGGGTGCCCCGAAGACGAGTCGCGCCGGGTGGGCCGCCCGATTCTTCGACGAAGTGTAGGCGCTGCTCAGGGGGGAGGCACCGAGCCGCCCTACTCATGTCAGCCTCGAACTCGCTCCAGCCGGGAGCAGGGACGATTTTAGGGTCGGTCCTCCACTACGGACGGCACTCAGCTCCCGAACAGCCGCCAAAGATCGACGCCAGAGTTGCTGAGCAGTCGGTGCGCCCGCTAGGCAGCGTGTCGCGACTCCGGGCCTGCACCCACCCCGAGAGGTTGCCCGACGGACAAAGCCCGACCAGCTCCCGTTGGGCGCGCCGACGCGAGCCCACGTTGGTTCTCGACCCAAAGGGTACTTGCCGGCTTCGCCTCAGGCTCCAGATCGTCTGGATGTGATTCCGAGTCGTCCGGCTTGTTTCCTGCGAAGGGAGGCTGTGCAGCGGACGAGAGGGCGAAGCGCGTTCCTGAGGGACCTGTCCGCAGGATCCCCCATCGTGCTGCGCTACCACCGTCTCGCCGACCTGGCACGGAGAAACGCCGCAAGCTTCGACACGCGCGGTCGTTCGGCTGCGCGCAGTGCTTCGTTGGGCCGTGGAGGAGACTCAAATTGACAAGGGAGGTTCTGGCCGCATTCGCAGTCGGTGTCCTGGCGCCCTTGACGGGATGCGGTTCTTCTGCCGGTAACAGCAATTGTGGCGCAGCGGGCCAGGTATGCTGCACCGGCAGCATCTGCAACAGCGGGCTGACCTGCGGGAGCGGGACGTGCGAAGCCGCGACGTCGTCCTCCATCTGCAGCGCCGATAACTGGTGCTGGCAGAATCCCCTTCCGGCAGGAAACTACCTCAACAGCGTGTGGGAAGGCGGGGCGAGCGACGTCTGGGCGGTGGGCGCGTTCGGAACCATCGTTCATTGGAACGGCAGCTTCTGGGCAAGCCTGACGAGTGGGACCCAGAAGAACCTGAACAGCGTGTGGGGAAGCCGGACGAGCGACGTCTGGGCGGTCGGTGACTCCGGCACCATCGTCCATTGGAACGGCAGCGCTTGGACGAGTTCGACGAGCGGAACGGCGAACTTCCTGGCTGGTGTCTGGGGAGCCGGGGCGAGCGACATCTGGGCGGTGGGCAAGTCCGGGACCATCTTGCACTGGAACGGCAGCTCGTGGTCGAGCGCGACGACCGGCACGAACCACCTCTATGGTGTGTGGGGAAGCGGGGCGAGCGACGTTTGGGCGGTGGGCGCCGCGGGCACCATCCTGCACTGGGACGGCGGCGCGTGGTCGAGCTCGAAGAGCGGTACCGCGAACGACCTCTCTGGTGTCTGGGGAAGCGGGGCGAGTGACGTCTGGGCGGTGGGTGGCGCGGGTACCATCCTGCACTGGAACGGCAGCGTCTGGTCGAGCTCGACAAGTGGGGCAACGAGTGATCTGTACGGCGTGTGGGGAATCGGCCCGAGCGGCGTCTGGGCGGTGGGCGTCTCTGGCACCGCCGTGCACTGGGACGGTGGGACATGGTCGAGCTCGACGAGTGGGACGACGAACAACCTCTACGGCGTGCAGGGAAGTGGGGTGAACGACGTCTGGGCGGCGGGCGACTTCGGTACCGTCCTGCACTGGAACGGCAGCGGGTGGTCGGACCCGACGAGCGTGACGACGAGCTCGCTTTCCGCCGTGTGGGGTAGCGGGCCGAACGACGTCTGGGCCGTGGGGGACCCCCTCGCCATCTTGCACGGGGGCGGCGCCGCCTGGTCGATTTCGGTGAGCGAGGGAATGGCCGCTCTTCTCGACGTCTGGGGAAGCGGGCCGAGTGACGTCTGGGCGGTGGGCGAACCATTCCTCGCCCACTGGGACGGCGGAAGCTGGTCGGCGAGCGGGTCGCCGGTGACGGCCGTGCTTCTCGGCGTATGGGCAAGCGGGGTGAGCGATGTCTGGGCGGTGGGCTTTGCCCCCGGCGACACGCCCGTCATCTTGCACTGGGACGGCGGCACCTGGTCGACCCCCGCGAGCAGTGCCACGAACGATCTGTACGGCGTGTGGGGAAGCGGAGCGAGCGACGTCTGGGCGGTGGGAGCCGCAGGTACCATCCTGCACTGGAACGGCACTGCCTGGTCAAGCTCGACGAGCGGAACGACGAGCGATCTGTATCGCGTATGGGGTATCGGGCCGAGTGGCGTCTGGGCGGTGGGCGCGGCAGGCACCATCCTGCACTTTGACGGTGGCAACTGGTCGAACTCGCCGAGCGGGACGGTGAACAATCTCTACGGCGTCTGGGGGAGTGGGGTGAGCGATGTCTGGGCGGTGGGCGACTCCGGCACCATTCTGCACTGGGACGGCGGCGCCTGGACGAACTCGGCGAGCGGGACGGCGAACAGCCTCTACGGCGTCTGGGGAAGCGGCGCGAGCGATGTGTGGGCGGTAGGCGTGTCCGGCACCATTCTGCACCGCGGTTCGAGGTGAGCCGTGGGCCGCTTCGAATCGTGGGCCCGGCAAGAGGCTCATTCGCTGCAGGTTGGCTTCGTTGGGAGTGGAGAACTCAAAGCAGACGTCGATGAGGTGCTCCTTCCGCCGCCTCGGGGTGCACGACCCGTATGGGTTATCCCGGCAAACGAACGCTTACGGCGCGCCGGCACTGACTGGCCCGCACTCGTGACCTCTGTCAAAGGTTGCGCCGTGACCTCCCGCCCCGCTTGACGTTCGGCACGCCCGACCTGGCGGACCGCCCCGCGGGTCCTCGGCGATGCCGTCGCGGGCCTGCGGTATCATATGCGGGGGAGCGGGCCATGAAGAACATCGTCAGCGTCAGTCTCGGCGCGAGCGCCGGGGACTACGACTTCACCACGCGGTTTATGGGCCATTCGTTTCGGCTCCGCCGCTTTGGCGTCGACCACGACGTCGCCAAGGCGCTCGACATGCTGGCGCGCTGGCAGGGCGAGTGCGACGCGCTCGGCCTGGGTCTGGTCGCTGACCATCTGCTCGTGGGGACGCGCCGCATGGAGGACCCCATCACGGCCGAGCTCGAGGCGGCCGTCTCCGAGGTACCGGTCACCACCGGAGCTCGCCTCCGCAGCTTCCTCGACGAGTGGGCCATCCGGCACATCCAGGCCCATGAGCAGCGTTGCTTCACGAACGCACGGGTGCTCTTTCTCTCGGGGCTCGCGAACTACGCGATCGCGCAGGCCGTGTCCGAGTACACGCACAACCTGCGCTTCGCTGACCCGCTGGTCCAGTTCGGTCTCCCGACGATTCTGGGATCGGTCGAGCAGCTTGAAGCCTACGCGGCGCTCACGGCGCCCGTACCACGCCAGCTCCGGGCGCTCTGGGGGAAGGCTCCGCCGGCCCTTCGCGAGGTTTGGGCCAGGCCGATGCTCGACAGGGCGGTCCGCAAGGCGGACATCCTCGTCGGTACGCACGACGACCTTGCCGTGGTCGGGCGCGAGGCTCTGGACCGCAAGATCGTGCTCACCTCGGCGATCTCCGACGCGGAGGTGAAGCGGCTCGGGGACCAGGGGGTCGACGTCGTCATCGACCGCACGCCGAAGCTGCTCGAGCGCGTCGTCGGTCTCAACGTCATCGAGGCCATGATCATCGCCGCCCTGGGCCGGCAGCACCGCGACGACATTCTCTACGACGAATACCTCGAGATCTTCGGCGAGATGAAGCTCGCGCCGCGCATCCTCTTCCCCTCTGGCAAGCCTCGCCGGGTGAACCGGTTCGCCTTCGTCATCCATCCGCTGTCGCGGGAGTACCTGAAAGCCTCGAAGCCCATCGCGCTGGCGTCGCGCATCGCCCCGTCGATCGTGCTGCCCGTCATCGAAAAGCTCATCGCGTACGCCCCGCCTCTGGTGTTCTCGCGGGTCACCGGCATCAAGTCTCCGACTGGCACAGAGGCGGAAGGCTGGCTCATCACTGTGGGTGGCACGCCCAAGGAACTCCTGGCGCACAGCCCCGAGTTCACGTACCGGCAGTTACTCGCCGCGGCCAAGATCGCGGAGCGGCTCGGAGCCCAGATCATGGGTCTCGGCGCGTTCACCAAGGTGGTGGGCGACGCGGGCGTGACCGTCGCGAAGCGCGCCAGCATCCCCATCACCACTGGGAACAGCTACAGCGCGTCCGCTGCGCTCTGGGCCGCTGCCGACGCCGTGAAGCGCCTTGGGCTCCTGGAGCGCGGCGAAGGCGGCAAGGTCGCAGGGAAGGCGATGGTGGTGGGGGCGACCGGCGCCATCGGATCCGCGTGCGCCCGGCTGCTCGCCATGTCCTTCGAGGAGGTCTACCTCGTCTCGCCGGAGATCGGAAAGCTGCTCACGCTGCGCGAGGCGATCCTGGCCGACACACCCGGCGCGGTGCTGCACCTGTCGAGCAAGGCGGATGAGAATCTGCGCGACATGGACCTCGTCGTCACGGCCACCTCCGGCGCTGGCAGGAAGATTTTGGACATCATGAAGGTGAAGCCCGGATGCGTGATCACGGATGTGGCGCGGCCGCTCGATCTTCCGCCGTCGGAGGTGGCGAAGCGCCCCGACGTGCTGGTGATCGAGTCGGGCGAGATCCAGGTGCCGGGCAACGTTCGCATGCGCGACATCGGCCTCCCGGACGGCGTCGTATACGCGTGCCTGGCCGAGACGATTGTCCTTGCGCTGGAGGGCCGGTTCGAGAGCTACACCGTCGGTCGCAACATCGAGTGGGAGAAGGTGAAGGAGATCTACAAACTCGGTCTCAAGCATGGGATGCGGCTGGCGGCGATCTCGGGAGTGAACGGACCGTACAGCGACGAGGATATCCGCCGCGTCCGGGAGTTCGCCCTCGCGGCCCGGGGACGCGCATCGGACGAGGAGGCGGCGTACGCGCCCGAGCACGCGGAGGCGTGACCGAGCCAAACCCGACGAGACGAGAAGAGGCCCGAACGAGGGGCCCGTCTCCGGTGCGGAGGACGGAACGGGCGCCGGGGCGGCGAGCCCGGGGTGCGGAGCAGCGTGAGTGGGAGCAGGCGCTGACGGCGCCCGGAGCGAAGGCCAGCACGAGCCTCGAGGAGACCGCAGAGAGACCTATCCGCCGCAGCGGGGGCAGCCCTGCAAGCGGAGTGGCTTCTCGAGGTGACAGGCTTCGAGCAACTCGGAGTCGCCGAAGATGCCGGCCGTCGGGCCGTCCGCCGCCACGCGCCCCTCGCGCAGGACGACGGTGCGCGCGCAAACGTCCAAGACCAGGTCGAGGTCGTGGGTGGCGACGATCTTGGTGTGCTCGAAGGAGCGGAGCAGGCCGATGAGGCGGCGACGTGCGGCTGGGTCGAGGCCTGCGCTGGGCTCGTCCATCACCAGGACGTCAGGGGCCATGGCGAGCACGCTGGCGATGGCGGCGGCTCGCTTCTCGCCGCCGGACAAGCGGTACGGGGGCCGGGAGCTCAGGCCGGCGGCCCCCACCCGCTCCAGCGCTCCGCCCACGCGGGCGCTGACTTCCTCCGCGGGTAGCCCGAGGTTGAGGGGACCAAAGGCGACGTCGTCCGCAACGGTGGGCATGAACAGTTGGTCGTCGGGGTCCTGGAACACGAGTCCGAGGGTCTGGCGAACGTGTCCGAGCGTTTCTGGCGTGACAGGCCAGTCCCCCACGCGAACCCGCCCCGATGACGGGAAGAGCACGCCCGCGAGGTGCAGAAGTAGCGTTGACTTGCCCGCGCCGTTCGCCCCCACGAGGCCGACGGACTCCCCGTGGTGGAGTTCGAAGGAGACGCCCCGGAGCGCGGGCGTTCCGTCCGGGTAGCCGAAGTGGACGTCCTCGAGGCGGACCAGGTGATGGCTCATCCGGCGACCCCGAAGACGGCAGTGCCCAGCAGTCGCGGAAGATTCGACACCCGACACAGCGCGAAGTAGGTGCACCAACAGGCGACGAAAGCGATGTCGGAGAGGCGGGCCCGGAGCGGGCGGCGGAGCCGGACCTGGCCGGCGAATCCCCGGCATGCCATCGCCACGTGGATGCGCTGCGCGCGCTCCAGGGTGCGGAGCAGGACCTGGCCGAGCATGGAGCCCGCGACCCGGATCCGGGGGCTCGGGTGATTGGGGGAGCGGAGGGCGTGGGCTCGTAGAGACCGAGCTACCTCCTCGGAGAGAACGAACAGGTAGCGATAGAGGAAGAGCAGTTGGACGACCAGTACCTTCGGCACTTTGAACCAGGCGAGCGCGGCTGCGGCAGCGTCGAGTCCGGTGGTCGCGACGAGCAGCAGGGCCGCGCTCACGCTCAAGGCGAAGCGGAGAAGGATGGACGCGAACGACGCCCACCCCGCGGTGACCACAATGGGACCGAGGGAGCCAAGCGGCTGCCTGTCGAGAAACGGTTCGAACGCGCCGACGAGGACGGCGAACGGCGACACGAGTGCCATCCGCCAGACGATCGGCCCCAGAGGCACGTCGCCAAGAGCGAGAAGCACGAGGGGATATGCGCCGAGTGGCAGGAGGGCGCTCACCTCGAGGCGGCCGAACGAGGCCACCGTGACGAGAAAGGCCGCCGTGGTGACGAGCTTGGCGCGTGGGTCCACGCGCGCGATGGGCGTGTTCGCACCCGCCAACTCGTCGAAGCGACCGAGATGGGATAGCGCGGCAGTGATGCCGTCCGCCCTCGTCACGGACGCGAGGCTGGCCGGGTACCCCGCCGAACGCCGCGGAGGCCGGCGGCCAGGAGCCCGCCGAGCGCGAGCGTCAAGGCCGCACCGGCGAGTCCGGAAAAGGAGACCGACGGGTCGACCTGCGGCCATGCTCGGCCTGCCGCGTCCGCGGGGCGTCCTCGATTCATCGGCCCCTCGCCCGGCGAAAGGCCCGTGGCCTCCCCGGCGAGGATTCCCCGTGGCACCTCGGGCTCCGCCGGCACGCCGACGGAAGCCCGTGCGAGGGACCACTCGAGGCCGTCAGGCGCTGAAGACGCGAACCACGACAGGGCCCCCGCTACGACCACGGTGGCCATGAGAACCCCGGTGCCGACCCGACGCGCCCATGGCCCCGAGACCGTTGCCTCTCGGCTCCCGGGAGCGAGTTCGGGCCGCGCATTCCGGATGAAGAGGACCAAGAAGGTGGTGATGAGCCCCTCGATGACGCCGATGGCGAGATGGATAGGCTGCATGAGGAGCAGGAATGTGCCCAGGGAGATCGAGGCCCGCCGGGACAAAAGGGTCTCGACCACGATGGCGAGCGAGCCGAGTTGGAGCGCGACCACGGAGCTCAAGACCGTCGCGACCGCCAGGCGGGCGCGGGAAGGGCGCGCTCCCGCGATCGGGGCGAACACGAACGGGTAGGCGACGAAACTGGCGAGAACCCCGAGGTTGAAGATGTTGCATCCCAGGGCCAGCAAGCCTCCGTCCGCGAACAGGAGGGCCTGGACGGCGAGCACGGATGCCATGACGAGGAGGGCCGCGGAAGGACCGAGCAGGATCGCGAGGAGCACACCGCCGCAGAGGTGACCACTCGACCCGGTACCCGGGATGGCGAAGTTCACCAGCTGCGCCGCGAAGACAAACGCACCGAGCACACCCATGAGGGGAACGCGTCGGTCGTCTGGTCGCCGTCTCAGCGCGCGCGCGGAGAGAGCCGAAGCGCCCGCGGTGGCCACCCACATCGAGGCAGCTATGGAGGGGGAGACCAACGCGTCCGACATGTGCATGGCGAGTGGAGCCCTCGTAGCACGGCTGCAGAGTACGTAGCACCATCGCGCCTGCGCAGCAAGGGACATGCGCAGGCCGTTTCGCGGTCGACCGGGTGAGGCGAGGGTCGCGCCCGGCGGGAATGGCCGTCTTCCAGCACCTTCTAGTGAATCTGCCCGGATTCGTGCGCCGGCGGGTCCGCCGCACCGGGCTCTCTGTCCTCTCTTGCGCGTTGGCCCCAAGAGGTTACTCTGGTGACCTCGATTCTTCGAGGCAGGAGGTCACCGGTGGTCGAAAGAATCGGCATCTCCCTGGAGAAGGATCTGCTGGCGCAGTTCGACCGGCTCATCGCCGACAAAGGATACGTGAATCGGTCGGAAGCCGTTCGCGACCTCATCCGCGAGGCGCTCGTGCACCGCGAATGGGCCTCTCATCCGATAGGCGCCGAGCAGGTCGCCGTGGTCGCGCTCGTCTACGATCACGACTCCTCCAGCCTCTCGCAGAAGCTGGCGCACCTTCAGCACGAGAACCATCGAGCGGTCGTGTCCTCCCTGCATGTGCACATGGATGCCCACAACTGCCTGGAGGTTCTCGTCCTCCGGGGCAGGGCCGGGACGGTCCTAAAGATGGGCGAAGGCCTGGTAGCCACGAAGGGCGTGAAGTTCGGCAAGCTCGTCCCCGCGACGACGGGGGAGGCGCTCCACTGACTCTTTCGGGCGGTATTATCAGGGCTTAGCGGCAGGGATCGGGGTCCTGGCCACGACGGGTCGGCCGGCCGGACGTCGAGGAATCCGACGGCAGCCTCCGATTCGTATCCTTCCGGACCTTCGCACGGGGGCCGGGAGTCCAGTAGCACACTTCAAGAAATCGTCTATAGTGCGTCGGACCGCAGTAGCACGAATGGAAAAGTCGTAAGCGCCACGCGGGACGCAGGACGAGCCGATGAGCGAACGCCTCTCGATGTCCTTCCTCGCGCTCGTCCTCGCTGCTCCTTCGCTGGCCGAGGATCAGGTGGCGGCGCCGCCGGCAGGCGAGCCGGTGGTGGCGGAGGGGCAGCCCGCCCGCCCGGCGCCGCGCGCGGGACCGAAGACGGACGCAGCGCAGGAAGGGCCGGACTACGGGGAAGAGATCGAGGTCGTCGGGCACTACCAGAACCAGGTCGGCACGTCGACTTCGGCGAGCGCGGGAAGCTACACGAGCGAACTCATCGAGGACCGGCCGCTCCTGCGACCCGGGGAGGTGTTGGAACTCGTCCCGGGCCTGATCGTCACGCAGCACAGCGGGGCCGGCAAGGCCAATCAGTATTTCCTGCGCGGCTTCAACCTCGACCACGGGACCGACTTCGCCACCCACGTCGAGGGGATACCGGTCAACCTGCCGACGAACGCCCATGGTCAGGGGTATATGGACCTGAACTTCCTCATCCCGGAGCTCATCAGCCACGCCGACTATTGGAAGGGTCCGTACTACGCGCAGAACGGTGACTTTTCCTCCGCGGGAGCCGAAGACGTCTACTACGCGAAGGAGTTGCCGCGGGGACTGCTCCTCGGGACGCTCGGATCGTTCGACTATGCTCGCGCGCTTGGCGCGGGATCCACCGACCTCGGCGGAGGGAAGCTCCTCTTCGCGTTCGAGGCGATGCACGAGAATGGACCGTGGGAGGTCCCCGAGAACTTCTGGAAGCTCAACGGGGTCTTGCGATGGACGCGGCCGGTCGGAGACGGGACCCTCACCATTCTCGGTATGGGCTACTTCGGGCAGTGGACCGCCAGCGATCAGGTTGCACAGCGCGCCGTCACTTCCGGTGAGATCGGGTACTTCGGTTCGTTGAGCCCGTCCGACGGCGGGTCGGCACACCGCTACAGTCTCTCCGCCGAGTGGGAGGGCAAGGCCGCTGGCGGCCAGCTTCGCGCCTACGTCTACGCCGTGAACTACCAGTTGGCCCTCTTCTCGAACTTCACCTACTTCCTCGTCGACCCGATCAACGGGGACCAGATGGAGCAGGCCGAGCATCGCTGGTTCCAGGGCACCTCCGGCAGCTGGGCTTGGAGTGCCCCGGCGGCAGGGATGGACCTCTCCTGGAGAGCGGGCTGGGACGGACGGTTGGACGAGATCAGCCCGGTCGCGCTCTACCACACCGTCGCCCGGCAGCAGATCAACACCTGGAGCTCGGACGACATCCTCGAGGCCAACGGCTCACTCTGGGCCGAGGTGGGAGCCCGATTGACACCGTGGCTCCACGCGATCCTCGGACTGCGCGGGACGCTCTATTACTTCAACGTGCAGAGCAACAACCCGTTCAATTCCGGGACCAGCACGGACGGGCTCCTCCTGCCGAAGGCGACCGTCACGCTCGGACCCTGGGCGAAGACGGAAGTCTTCCTCAACTTCGGCGAAGGGTACCATTCCAACGACGCCCGCGGCGTGACCAGCACCGTTGACGCGAAGACCGGACTGCCCATCAAGCCCGTCACGGCGCTGCCGAAGTCCTGGGGCGCGGAGGTCGGCGCCAGGACGCAGATCATCCCGAACCTTCAGACCTCTCTCGACTTCTGGGCTCTCTACCTGGATTCCGAGCTCATCTGGGATGCCGACAACGGAACGACCACGCCGTCAGCCCCGACCCGGCGGCTGGGGATAGAGTGGGCGAACAGCTACCAGCCCATCCGCTGGCTCGTCTTCGACCTCAACGTCGCCTGGTCGCAGGCCATCTTCACTCAGGACGACCCCACCACAGGAGAGCTGGCCGGTCAGCCCGTGCCCGAGGCGATCGGGTGGACCGTGGCCGCAGGGGCCACCATCCGGGACCTGGGCCCCTGGTCCGCCAGCCTGTTCCTGCGCTACTTCGGGCCCCGAGTGCTCTGCACCGAAGGCACCTGTGGTGGATCCGGAGGCCCGCAGAACGGCACGCCCATCTGGTCGACCTCCAGCACCCTCTTGAACGGCCAGGTCTCCTGCCAGTTGACCGGGAACGTGAAGCTGACCCTCGAGGTGCTCAACGTTCTGAACGCCAGGGTGGACGACATCGCCTACTACTACCAGTCGCGGCTGCCCTGGGAATCCCCGGCCCAGTACCCCCAGGGGGTCTGGGACTACCAGGTCCACCCCGCCGAGCCACTGCAGCTCCGAGGCACAGTGACCGTTCAGTTCTAGAGCCGTCGCGAGGCGGAGGAGGCGTGAACCATCCATGAGCACTCGTCCAGCCATCGCGGCCGCCCTGCTCGGCGTTGGCGTCGGCGCGTGCGGAGGGACAGGGGCATCGAGCTCGACAGCGACCGCCCCGCCTCCTCCCACCGCGTGGAAGATGGTCTCGGCTGGGTTCGATCATACGGTCGCCATCGCTTCCGACGGCTCGGTCTGGGCCTGGGGCGAGAACGTGTTCGGCCAGCTTGGCGACGGGACGACGACGCCGAAGAGCACGCCGGTTCCGATAGGGAGCAACTTCGCGCTCGCGGTGGCGGGCGGTGCGCACACCGTCGCGCTCACGGCGGGTGGGGCGCTGTGGGCCTGGGGGGACAATACCTACGGCCAGCTCGGCGACGGGACGACGGCACAGCGAAGCGCGCCCGTGCTCATCGGCACTGGGTTCGCGTCCGTCGCGGCCGGGGGCTTCCATACCGTGGCCATCAAAGCGGACGGCACGTTGTGGGCCTGGGGAGACAACACCCATGGTCAGATCGGCGACGGAACGACGACCCAACGGGAAAGTCCCGTGATGATCGCCGGCGGCTACGCATCCGTGGCGGCGGGCTTCAGCCACACGGTCGCGATCACCTCGGGAGGAGTCCTGCGAGCCTGGGGTGACAACGGCGCCGGTCAAGTCGGAGACGGGACGACCGCGCAGCGGAACGCCCCGGTGGAGATCGGGACTGGGTTCTCGGCGGCTGCGGCGGGCCTTCACACGGTGGCGCTGAAGACCGACGGCAGCCTCTGGGCCTGGGGCCTCAACGCCAATGGGGAGCTCGGGGACGGGACCACGGACAATCAGATGTCCCCCGAAGAGGTCGGAAGCGGGTACGTCTCGGTCGCTGCCGGATACGTCCACACCGAGGCTTTGTCGACGGCGGGAGAGTTGTGGGCCTGGGGCGACAGCACCCACGGCGAGCTCGGGGACGGGACCACCACCCAGCGAAACGCGCCCGTCCGGATCGGGAGCGGGTACGCTGCCGTGGGCGCCGGGGGGTGGCACACGGCGGCGGTCGGGGCGACCGGTTCATTGTGGGCGTGGGGCGACAATACCTACGGCCAGCTTGGCGACGGCACGCTCGCCCAGCGAGATGCCCCCGTTGCGATCCCTTAGAGGCCCGTTGATCGGGGCCCGGGTCGACGACCACTGAGCCCCCCAGGTCCCGGCAGTAGTCCGAGGAGGCTCCCGTTCGAGACCGGGGAATCTCGGCGGGAGCGCGACGCGGGGGCCTGTGGACGAGTCGAAGTTTGCCTGGCCGACTAGCCTCAAGGAGAGCGGGGGGCATGCGACAGGGAGCCAGCTTCCCCCCCCTTCACGGCCCCCCGGGAGGCGCCTCCTGCCCGGTTCGCCCTTCTCCCGGAGCGCCGGGCTGGGGGGCGACCTTCATCCGCGGGATTACCTAGCGGAGAGACTCGGCATATTGCACCTTCGTTCAACCCGTGAGGATCCGATGAAGACCATCATCCGCGCCATCGTCATCGCTGCTATCCCGTTCGGCGCCATTGCCCAGCAGCCACCGGAGCAGCAGGGGCCGCACCACCACCACGGCCCGTCGCCCGAAGCCATCGCGGCGTGCCAAGGCAAGGATGCCGGGGCGCCTTGTAGCTTCAGTCACCACGACAGGACCGTGCAGGGAACCTGCTTCACGCCGTCCAGCGACAAGCCGCTCGCGTGCCGCCCCCCGAAACCACCCGCCGGGGCACCGAAGCCGCAATAGGACGCATCTGTCCCCGGAGCGGAGCCCTCCAGGCGTCGGAACTGCGCAGCGGCTGCCTCCACCCCTAAGGGAGCAGGCCCTGCATCAGGGCCTGCCGCAGCACCTCTGCAACCGTGTCGAGCGAGGCGCTCGTGTCCGTGAAGGTCTTGGTCAGCGTCGGCGTCTGCGAGCGTGACTCGCCGCCCACTAGGAATGGCAGCGCCCGACGTCCGAGGCGCAGAAGCCGTTCATCGTAGAAGGCGGACTTCGCCCTCTCGCGCAGTAGCCGCGCCAACGCCACCATGTTTCCGGTGGCGGAGGGCTGCATGTCCGCGCCCAGGCAGGAGTAATCAAGTTGGGTCTCCGCGAGCGTTGCGGCGCGACCATCGCGTGCGTAGACGACGATCACCTGTTCGTAGGCCTCCTCCGACGAACGAATTGTCTTCGTGGAGGATTCGGTCAGCACGAGCCCGCCAGTCAGGACAGCGGTGCCCGGAGAGAATTTCGTCGTCGCCTCCGTCCGCTCGACCTCGGTGCGCGACTTGCGAAGGCCGCGGAGGATGGCCAGCACGTCGGGCCACTCGACCTCCATCGAGTTCCCAAAGCGGGGTGTGAAGGTGACGCCTCCGTCGTGGATGGCAGCGGAGTGCGCAAGAGTGCGGTCCTTGTCGGTCGGGCACGGCGTATCGACCGCGAGCGCTGCCAGACCGGCCTTGCGCAGCGCGGCGACGAGCGTGTTGGCCTTGTCCAGTTCAAGGCGTGCCAGGAGAGCAGGTGGCTCGGGCGCAAGGCGCATCCGGGCTTCCGCGAGCGTGAACCCTGCTGCGTCGGCCACTGCCCGGGCTGCCTCCTCAGGGTGCGCCGGGGCGCGCGCGATGGCCACGAGCTTCATCAGTGCAGCCTACCAGAGCCCACTTGGCCTGGCGGGCCCGAAGGCCTGACGGGTCCACCGCCGCCCACGGGTCAGCTTGCCGCGTGCTCCGATGCGCGTGCGGCGCGAACGAGGGCATCCGCAAGTGACAAGGGCCCTGATCGAATCTCGTCCACATTGACGGTGATGGCGTCCTCGCAGAACTCCCTCCTCGGCTCGCCCACTGGGGCGATGACCAAGACTGCCGCCGGCACCAGCGTGCGGACCCAGCGGACCACCGCGCGCACTCGGCTGTGGTTTGGCTTCGACGTGACGACAACGACGAGGGCTCGCTTGGGCATAACTGGGGCAACGAGGCGAGCGGCGAGTCGATTCCCGTCTTCACGAACCCTTCACATCTCATCTGGGCAGCCTCCAAAGGCGCAGGTGCCAGGGCCCGACGCGACGCCCGCATCCTCGCGGTGGCGCAACGGTGGCGGGACGGAAATCGCCGTGCCGTGGCTGGACCCGGGTGGATCGATCACGGGAAGCCATGGGGAAGCACTTCGAGCGCCTCGCCGGACCGCGGCCGACGCCTCGCATCCCACGGGCGGGCCGTGCGGGCGAAGGTTCGATAAAGTCGGTACCGTGACCAAGAAGCTCACCCGCACCGGCGACACCTTGGCCCTGGTCTCCATCGCCAGCTCCTCGAGGCGACCGGAAGCTCTGGCCTCGGGAGAGGGAATCGCGGCGCTCGGGCGGCTGGCGAGAACACCGCTTCATGGGAATCCTCTCTTCCGGGAGCGTGCTCGAGGCGAGGACACCAACCTTCCGCTCACACACGGAGGAGCAGACCGAAATGGCGTATGACCTTGAACTCGCCGCGCGAGTACGCGAGATGCTCGGTGGCCGCAGCGAAGTCACCGAGAGGGCAATGTTCGGGGGCCTCGCGTTCCTCTTGAAAGGGAAGATGTTCTGCGGCGTTCTCGGGAACGAGCTCCTCGCGCGCGTCGGCCCCGAGGCTCACGACGCGGCGATGGCCCAGCCACATGTCCGGATTATGGATTTCACGGGTCGGCCCATGCGTGGCTACGTCTTCGTCGGGCCTGCGGCGATCCCGACGACCCTCCAGCTCAAACGTTGGGTGAAGGACTGCGAGGCTCACGCGGCCACCCTCCCGGACAAGCCTCCGAAGAAGAGGGCGACCGCCCCGCGGCGTGCCGATCGCGCTCGTCGCGGCCCCGGGCCCCCCCGAAGGCCCAAGGCTGCGGGCCGGCGCTGATTCCCTGCGCACGGCACTCCGCGAGAACGGGCTCCGCGAGCGGGTCCCATCCTCGTGCGGGATGGCGAGGGCGCGGCGTTGAGGAGCGTGCCCTGCGATGGAGAGGGGTCGTAGCCGGCGTCCCCCGGATGACCTGAGTGCGTCGGCGGTGGTCGATCTTCAGCGCCGAGAGCGGGTCATGGCGACTCCGGTCAAGTACACGGCCCCGAAGATGAGCGTGAACGGAAGCCATGTCCCGGCGAAGCTCCGGAACATGGCGAGGCTGCGGTTGATGACCAGGGCGACGAGGAAGAAGTCCAGCAGCGCGATGAACGCGAGGATGAGGGATGCCGTCGGAAGGGGCGCGGTGTAGCGGAAGCGGCTGAAGTAGAAGCTGGACACCGTTGCGGCGATGAGCGGCGCCGCGATCGCGTGAGCCAACAGGGCGTTCGCCTGGGACGTGACGTTCGTCCCGATCGCCACGGTTACGCCGCAGAGCCCCCAGATGACGAAGGCGTGGAGCATGAGCGTCACGGCCACGCGTGCCCTGGTCGGCGCCGGCCGTGCCCCTTCGGGGTCAACCGCTATCATCGCCATGTATCGAATCCTCCCATGCCTTACGACAGGCGTCTCCCTTGCGCCCCGGCCACCTTCATCGTAGAAAAACGATGTGAACTCCTCCGCGAAGAGTGTCTCGACGTGCGCCCCACCCGCGAACGACGGGCCCGACCTGCGGCCGGTAGAGGGCCCCGAAGCCGACGAGGAGCTGGCAGGGCTTGCCAAGGCCGTGGGTCATCCGGCACGAGTCCAGATTCTGCGCCTTCTCGTTCGAAGGGAGGCGTGCATCTGCGGTGACATCGTGGAGGAACTGCCGCTCGCCCAGTCCACGGTGTCGCAGCACCTCAAGGTGCTGAAGGAAGCCCGCCTCATTCGGGGCGACATCGACGGGCCACGCGTCTGCTACTGCGTCGAGCCCCGTACCCTGCGGCGCCTCAAGGCGCTCGTCAGCAGTTTGTAGGAGTCGTTCGTGACAACTTCCGCTCTCGCAGTCCCAGCTCATCGCGGTGGCGCGCGCCGGCTCTCGTTCCTCGACCGCTACCTCACGCTCTGGATCTTCGTCGCGATGTTGGCTGGAATCGCTCTTGGGTTCTTGGTGCCTGGCGTCGTGCCGATGCTGAACCGCTTGTCTGTGGGGAGCACCTCCATCCCCATCGCCATCGGGCTCATCCTCATGATGTACCCGCCACTGGCGAAGATTCGCTACGAGGAAATGCCCCGTGTCTTCCGGGATGGCCGGGTACTCGGGCTGTCCCTCGCCCAGAACTGGGTTGTTGGCCCGGCGCTCATGTTCCTCCTGGCGGTCGTGTTCTTGCGCGACCGGCCCGAGTACATGGTGGGCCTCATCCTCATCGGCCTCGCGAGATGCATCGCGATGGTCATCGTCTGGAACGACCTTGCGAAGGGCGACACTGAGTACTGCGCCGGCCTCGTAGCCTTCAACTCCATTTTCCAGGTGCTGTTCTTCTCCGTCTACGCGTGGCTCTTCATCTCGGTGCTGCCGGGGTGGCTGGGCCTGAAAGGCGCCGAAATCCACATCACCATCGGCGACATCGCCAAGAGCGTCTTCGTCTACCTCGGCATTCCCTTCCTGGCCGGCGTTGCTAGCCGGTTTGGGGTCAGGACGCTGAAGGGCGAGGAGTGGTACCGCAAGGTCTTCATCCCACGCATCTCGCCCATCACGCTCGTGGCGCTGCTCTTCACCATCGTCGTCATGTTCTCTTTGAAGGGCGAGACCATCGTGCAGCTCCCACTCGACGTGGTGCGCATCGCGGTCCCGCTCCTCGTCTACTTTGTCGCGATGTTCTTCCTGTCGTTCTTCATGAGCCGCAGGGTCGGCGCGACCTACGGCCAGACGGCGACGCTCTCGTTCACCGCCGCGTCGAACAACTTCGAACTGGCGATCGCCGTAGCGGTCGCCACGTTCGGGATGTCGCACGGGGCGGCCTTCGCCGCCGTCATCGGTCCGCTCGTCGAGGTGCCGGTCCTCATCGGGCTCGTGAACGTGTCCCTGGCGCTGCGGGACCGCTTCTTCTCCGGCGAGGCAGCCGAGGTGATGGGCATGAAGAAGTGCGTCGCCGGCGTCGAAGACCCCAGAGGCAGGACAGCCTAGCGGTTGAAGGGAGTAGAAGATGGCTGGCAACATCTACAACGTTCTCTTCTTGTGCACTGGCAACTCGGCCCGCAGCATCATGGCGGAAGCGGTGATGAACCGACTGGGCCGCCCCAACTTCGAGGCGTACTCCGCCGGGAGTCATCCCACAGGCACCATCAATCCCTTCGCCATCGAGCAGCTGCGTCGCATCAAGCTTCCCGTCGAGGGGCTCCGGAGCAAGAGCTGGGAGGAATTCGCCGCACCCGGCGCCCCACCGCTTCACTTCGTCTTCACGGTTTGCGACAGGGCGGCAGCCGAGACCTGCCCCGTGTGGCCTGGTCAGCCGATGACCGCCCACTGGGGCGTCGAAGACCCGGCGCTGGTGGAAGGCTCGGACGACAAGAAGCGCCAGGCTTTCAAGAACGCGATAACGACTTTGTGCCGCCGCATCGAGCTGTTCCTGAGTCTGCCTCTGGACAAACTGGACCGCCTCGCTCTCCAGAAGAAGCTCGCAGACATTGGCAAGAGGTAGGGACCATGCGCATTGAGACCGGGACCACAGCGCACCTTGCCTTCATCCGGTCCCTGCTCGACAGCTTGAAGCTGCCCTCGCAGGACGTCGGCGCTCCCAACCAGAGCTTCCTTATCGCCCGAGACGCTCACGACCTGGTGGGCTGCGTGGGACTCGAAGAGTACGGAAGCGTCGCCCTGCTTCGGTCACTGGCAGTCGCGCTTCCCTGGCAAGGCCGTGGGGTCGGCAGGGCCCTCCATGATGCGGCGCTCGGCGTAGCGCGAGGGCGGGGCATCCGTGAGGTGTTCCTGCTGACAACGAGTGCCAAAGCCTTCTTCGCTCATGCAGGGTACGGTATGGCAGGCAGGGATACCGTGCCCGCCCCCATTCAATCGAGCCCTGAGTTCCGGGCTCTCTGCCCGGCTTCGGCGGTATGCATGAGCAGGCGACTCCTGTAGCGCTGGCGCGGTTCGTAGCAATAGGGGAGGGGCATGGCTGACAAGATTTCGAAGGAGCCACTGGACCGTTTGGTAGGAGCTGTTCCAGGCAAGTACCGTGAGAAGGTTGCCCAGGTGGCTCACCGCCTCCGCGAGCTGCTCCCTCCGGTGATCGTCCAGCACCGAATTGACGCGCTCGAGCAGCACCTTGACAGGCGACTGAGCGCAATCGAAGCGAAGGTCGAGCAAATTCTGCAACGGCTGGAGAAGCGGTGAGCCGTCACGCCTGCGGAGGTACGTTAGTTCGGGATGCCTCGGTCGAATTCCTGCCGGGGGCGGAGGACCGCCCCTTCTCGTCAATCACTCGGCCATCGATAGACGCGACTACTACTGGAGGGTGCTACGTCGATGCCGTCCGGAACGGGTGGCCGGTGCCTCTCCGTGCGGGTGAGCCAGTCCGATGCCGCGCGCAACGCGAAGTTGTAACCTGTGGGTGGCTCAGGACCATGACTATCGAGCGCTCGGCCGGCCCCGCGGCGCCCCAGCGCTAGCTCCGGAGCGCCCCGGGCTCCCAGCCCCAGGTCGTAGGGGCGTTCGAGGCGCCTCGGTTGGCGAAGCCCTCGCAAGTACGACCGCCAAGGAGCTCGCCGGGCACGCCAAGCGAAGTCGACTAGTTAAGTATGGACACCGACGGGTAGTGAACACACCTGCCGCCGGGACACGCCTCTCGTTTGGAGGCCGGTTGGAGACGGGGGAGCCAGGTCCCGGCAGACATGAAGGCCTCGAGGTGGATCTCATGCTCGAAGCGCAGGGTGGCGGCTTGATCCGGCTGTCGAGCGAGCTCTCCGCGGTGCTCTTGAGCAACTCGGAATGCGACCGCCACGCTTTCCGGAGCCCGCCCACCACCGGCTTGCGCGCAGTGAGAACCAGCGGAACTTCGAGCCGGGGGTTTCCGGGGCGCGGCCTCTACGTGACCTTTCATTTCTTGGAGTAGCCCGTGAAAGCCTCGCCGTAGAGCCCAATTTCATGGGGCCCGCAGCGGAAGACGCGGAAGACGGAGTTCTCAGGCACCAAGGATTCTCCCGCGTGGCTCGATGGCCAGTAGCTATGCAAAAGCGGAGGCGATATCCCCAGCCCCGGCTACGCGGGGCAGTTGGGGGCGCGCGACGGGGCACGTGCGGGGACGGCATTTTGCCTAAGGGGTCAGACGAAGAACGACCAGATGAGGCCGAGGACTGGGCGCCAGGTCCGGGTCGGTTGGAGGTACGTGAGCGCCGTGAAGTTGACCTCGAGGGTCTGCTTCAGATCGCCCACCTCGAATGGGCACTGAACCCCTGCTTCCATGCGGAACTGCGACCACATGGCTGGGGGGCTCTGCCAGATGAACTCGACGTCCACGAACGGAGTGAGGGCCAGTTCCTTCAGGTTGAACTCGCGCTCGAAACGGAGCCGGTCCCGGAAGCGCCAGGAGAGAGCGTCGCTTGCGAGGAGGTTCCACCGGGTCGTCACGCGATGTCGGTTGGTGGCCAGGATTTCCCACGGGAGGAAGTACCTCGGCGTGACGTCGAGCTGGAGGGAGACGTATTCCGAGCTGCCGACGGACCCGGGGTCGATCGTGTTGCTGTAGCTCGCGCCGAATCGAATGTTCAGGGCGTGGGTCTTCGCGAGGTCCGCGCTCAGGAGGCGCCGCCCGAGCGCGGCCAAGGACCAATCCATGAAACCGCCCACGTATCCGCCCGCGTAACTCTGGGCCGGTATGAGGGCGGACTGAACCTGGAGGATCAGCCGCATGTTGCCCGTGACCGAGTCGTAGAGGTCAATCTCTGGCTGGATCTGGAAGGCCCTCTGGGGCCCGAAGAAGTCGCTCGCTCGAGATGACGTAGGCGCGGTGGCGAGGCCGAGGCAGGCCACGAGCGCGGGCCAGCGTGCGCTCGCAGGAGCTACGCGGGATCTCCGCATGGCCCTCATGGATGCGCATTCTCGCCGGCCCGTCCGTCCTCGAGCAAGTGAATCGCCACGCGCCGAAGGCGGCGCGCTAGAAATGCGTGCATACGGGTCTGCCTCATCACTTTGCCTCACTGTACGGGGCGCGTTGGAGCGACTAGCGAGCGCGAGAAGCCCGCAACAGGCCCCGATTGCCGGGCCGCAGTCCTGGCCAGTCGGGCGCGCATCTCGTCTTCGTTCCCATCCGCGACGGCGACAGCCTGCTGCAGGCGCAGCTGCATAGCCTCGATCTCTTACAGATCGTCCACCAGGCGCGCGGCCATCGGCCCGATGCTCGTGCGCTCGCCATCGAGCAACAGGCGAACCGCGTACGACGTCAGTGCCTCGCGGCGGTCGATCCTGCCCATACCCTCGGCCATCGAGCCGATGAACTCACCGAGTCCCCGGGTCCAGTGGAGTCGCGGCTGTCGTAAGCGGCGCCGAGCCCTACGCCCGACAGCGTGTACCCGGCGGGATTGAAGCCGTGGTAACGCTGTACGCGTAGTGGCTCGTGATGGTGTTGGGGAGGGGAGTTCCGGTGCTCGAGCGCCATAGGTGTCCTGGTTGTAGAGGAAGAAACGCCAGTCGCCCAGGAGCTCCAACTCGTTCCGGGACGT
>Ga0335080_10000235_pt1 | contig 49825 bp, 36 predicted proteins | sample Lox_Sample_34_FD_206720 | JGI IMG/M metagenome (GOLD analysis project Ga0335080, IMG submission 206720) | Soil microbial communities from Loxahatchee National Wildlife Refuge, Florida, United States - Lox_Sample_3.4 | ecosystem: Environmental > Terrestrial > Soil > Wetlands | place: USA... | reverse complement strand
ACCCACCACGATTGGCCGCTCGAGGGCGGCGGCATCGCGGATTACGGCAGAGAGATATCGCTGCGAGCTCGGCAGCGCATGATAGTCGCCGACGAGGGCAATGTGGCTGCCGGTGATGGCGGCCCGGACCTGATCCGTTCCAAGCAGGGTTTCATAGGACCGATAGGCTTCATAGAAATCGCGAAGATACTTCCGTCCCCCGGCATGGTCAAAGGAGCGAATCTCACGTTCCACACTGGCGGTCGCATGGAGCTGGGCCACGATGCGCCGTGATCGTAAGATGCCAGTCGTTGCCATAGTGGACTGCAATGCGTTGTCCGCGCCTCTACCGAGAATTGCTATTTGCCCCGCGGCCGAGTTTGACGAAGTGTCTCGCCACCCCCGCCTTGACTTGCTTTGGATGCGCCCCTATGCTCTAACGTCTTGAGATCATTCGGCCATTTCGCGCCGTAGAGGAGCATCAAGTTGCCTGTACTCCCGCCGGAAAACCTCACTATCGCCACCACTGGCGCCAGCGGATCCATGTTCTTAAAAAGCTTTCTTCTCACGGTCGAACGAGACGACCGTGTGAAAACGGTGAACTTTATCGCCTCTGACAGCGGTCTGCGCGTCCTGGCCGAAGAACTTGCGATCGAGGGCCGCACGGACCTCATACGTCAAATCATCGGCTCACCATCGGCGAAGATTCAGGTACAGTCGAACGCCGATATCGGCGCGAACGTGGCCAGCGGGTCGTATCCTTGCGATGCCATGGTCGTCATTCCGTGCAGCGTGGGTACGCTCGCGCGCATCGCCAACGGCATTGCATCCCACCTGCTGGAGCGCGCCGCCGACGTCACTCTGAAAGAACGGCGGCCGCTCGTGCTTTGCGTGCGCGAAACTCCGCTGAACAAGATCCACATTCGCAACATGTCGCTGGCCGCCGAGGCCGGCGCGACCATCTTTCCGTTGATCCCGACCTTCTATAACCATCCCTCGAGCGTCGAGATCATGGCCCAGGAATTCTCCAACCGCGTGCTCGCCCATATTGGGCTTCCTCAGCCGAACGCATATCAATGGAAGAGCGGAGGTTAGAGGTGCAAGTGAGCGGCAGTTCAAAGTCTGCGGTGAACAGTTCGAGAGCGGCCCAAAGGCCGATCCCTTTTCCACCACTGGCCTCTACATAAAGTCCCCTGGTTCAGTCTAGGGAGGAGCAGGAACCGAAGGTAGGTATCTGCCGGGCATGTACTGTGAGTTATCGCGGAAACAGAGGAGACCGACAGCAATCCGGTAACGAGTCGAGAATGCGCTTGGGAGTGCGCGCCAAGCATGGATGATGGCTGATTTATGAAGGGAATGCCGGGACGAGAGGGGGTACGTCTGGTATAAATATAAAGGACTGTTGCAGCGACGATCTGCGCGGCCTCCGGCGATGTGACCTCGGCCATGCAGGCGCGGGATCGGAAGGACTCAAGTTACAGACCAGCGACAGTTTCGCCGAAACGCGGCGGCTTCCTGCAAGTCGCTCCGAAATAAAAGCACGGGCGCGTAGCTCAATTGGCAGAGCAACTGACTCTTAATCAGTAGGTTGTAGGTTCGATTCCTACCGCGCTCACCACTTAACCCTAAGCAGCCGAATTGCTTACCTGTGCTGGTTCATTGCTGGCGGGCGGCAGTGCGTTTTCGTGGTGACCACCGTCGGTGACCACTTCCGAGCGATTGCCAAATTTCGAGAATGCTGCCTCAACCGCGTCTGCCTGTGGGTGACAGTACCGCTGCGTGATCGTAATCGAACTGTGCCCTGCGATCCGCGCCAGCGTGAATGCATCGCAGAACGGAGACATGAGTGTAAGGGCCGTGTGGCGCATCACGTAAGGCTCAAAAGCGGGAAGGGGCAGCAGCAGCGGTTTTTCGCCCGCAGCCTCGCGCTTCGCATTCGTCTTAACAGTCTCAGCGTTCACCTTGGCAATTGCCGCTGAGTGCTGCGTTTTTCCTGTCCCCTGTTCCAAGTGTCCACCCTTCGCAGTCGTAGGGAATACCCAACGATCGGTAGGCTTTCCCTGCGCTTCGTGGCGATCCCTCAGCATCCTGTACACGTCGGGAACCATCGGCAAAAGCCGCCGTGCGGACTTGGATTTTCCCTCTGAGACTTGAATGAGCCCGCCTGAGCCATTCAGTAGCACGAACTCCCAGCGCAGCCTGTAAACCTCGCCAGGGCGCATTCCCGTTCCCAAAATCAGTGTGGCCGCGTCCTTCCACGGCTGGCGGCAGTTGTCGAGGTAGAGCTTGATTTCCGCGTCGGACAGCACGCGACTGCGCTGGCGTTCGCCCTTCGCTAGCGGGATGCGAACGGGCTTTTCGAGTTTGCCCCACTCAAAGGCTAGATTCAGCGCACGGCGCAATGTGCGAAGCCCGCAGTTGATGGTCGAGGCGGAAAGGCTGGCGTAACGAGCTGCAAACTGCGTGGCGTCTTTCCCAGTGATTTCGGTAATGCGGAGCTTTGCTAGGTCGGATGTACAGAGGCGATCCGCACCGTACTCGTAGTAATCCAGCGTTTTGGCTTTGCTGGCAAAGCGAGTGCGGGTGAACGGCAGGAAATCTTTCTTGAGAAACTCCGCAAGTGTCAGCGCGGGCTTCAATTCCAAGATGCCCCAATTACCGCGTGCCAGTTCAGAACGAATCTTCGATTCGATTGAGCGTGCGGTTTTTGCATCCGTTGCGCGGGTGCATTTGTGAATGGCCTCGCCTTTGAACATGAATTTGACGCGGTAGTACTTGCGGCCTTTCAGCTTGTAGATCATTGGTTGTTCTCCTTCCGTGTCTTACTTTTTCGGGGACGGCCGCCCAGTTTGCCGTTCTCCCGCGATGCAGCCGCCTTGCGCTTCGACTTCGCCGCGCCACGGCAGGCAGGACAGTAGCAAACCAGCGGGACGTTGTGTATCGGGCATTTCATGGGAGTAATATTAACCTAACACGTTAGGTTTGTAAAGCACCTCGTGACACTGTTCCACGGTGCGACTAGTTGGAGCGTGAAACTGGAAACCTCTTCAACCATTGGACAGAGTATTTACTGGTAATAGCCGCGCCGCTCTTCTCTTCCGTCTCTCGTTTTTCCTAAGGTCACGCTCTTGGGTGATTTGCTCTGTCTGCCTTTGGCGGCAGTCATTCGCAAGTCGAAGAAACTCAGGGTCATCAAAACACAACGCATACGTGTTGCAAGCTCGAAGGCCATCTTTGTCTCGGTGGGTTTCGACTCTCAGAAAACGAAGCGCTCGAAACCGCTTGAGCGCAGTTGCAACCGTGCTTTGGCTCCGCACTCCCCCGTACCTCATCATGCCGCGATAGGAAATCGTGACTCTGCACGTCCCAGCGTCTGCAAAGGTATCTAGGACCGGGACAATTGACCGCTGCGCTGGCGTGAGCGAGGCCCAGATGCCGGAACGTATTAGTGTTTCGAGGGCAGAGGCGCTTGTACCGACACGGTGTCGTTCCGGCCATCGTTCTTGGCGTTGGATGTGTTCCCCCTTTGCCATAGCTGGGACCTTGTAACGCGCTGTCATCCATTTCAAAGCTGCGGGAAACTTCAATCCGAGCACGCTCATCACAAGGTCAATCGGTGATAATGGCGTCGGATCGCATACAAAGCACTTCGCCCGGTTGCGGCGCTTAGAGAGTCCAACAGACGGTGTACGGTCACCATGCTGGTGGTTCTCCGGACGCCAGCAATGCATCATATTGCCGGTAATCTTCAACCCGAGTTGCCCCGCTACGTCGCCGATTGGCACAGACTCGCGAATGTACTTGCAATCAGGAGGCTGCCAAGATCGCACTCAGCGGCCTTCCTGTTTGCGGTAGTCGATTTCCCCGCCGGAGCTGTGCCCTTCGATCCACGAATCAAGGGCTTCGCGGTCGAAGCGGAGGGACTTTGTTCCAATGCGGGCGTGCGGTACGCTTCGCTGTCGAACCCCTTTCCGAAAAAATGCCACACTCATTCCGACGTATTCTGCGGCCTGTCGAATGTTCAGCCATTTCCGTGTTTCCATCGAAATCTCCTGTGAGATTAGGTATCTCATTAACAACTTGAATGCAATTTGGAGGATCTGTGGAAAAGGCTGAGATCAGACGAGAGGAGTTGGTAGTGGGCCAGAAGATTCTCGCACGTCTGGACAAATATACGGCTTCGTAGCCGCACCCCTCTGTCCTTGACAAAAATCACGCCACGGAGCGAGCAATAGACACGGGGGGGCCCGATCTACCGGAGAAAATTTGCATCTATCTCGAAGTCAACGCCGATAAACTCCGGCTTGGGTTGCTCGACGACCTGTACCGCTGACTCTTCTGGGATATTGAACGTTGGCTGGTTCACATAGACAAATCGGTATCCACCCATGTGGGTCGTACGCGATTCTTCTTCGGACGGTGCGGGCCTTCCGTAAGCGCGATCTAGTAGCACCTGCGAGGCATGGACTGCTTGAGGATGTTCCGGATCAATGGCAATTTCGACCAGATTATCGAAAATCTGGCGGAGCCGGGTTCGTCCCTGCTCGTCCAAAGCTTGTTTCGTACCGGATTCAAGGTACCGGCGAAGCTTGCTCGCAAAGCTTCGCGTGCATTTCTTCCTTCCTTCGGCTCCCTGACCGGGGCGAAGCGTCGCCATCTTGTTTGGATTACGAACTGCGGGCGGCAAAGGGATTTCGCTAGCGTGGTTCATATAGCGGTTTTCCTATTTCTTCAACGCCTCGTCCGCTTCTTTGGAGATAAAATCTAACAGGTCCTTTTCTGTCCCGCAAAAGCTTTCACAGCGGCCATAGTATGCTGCGAAGCTGTCTACGGTGTATGAAACCTCTTTAGATACCGGATGACCCGGGGAACCGCTGACAAAAGAGTTGCATTCGGCCTGTGCCCGGTCTTGTTTCTTGACTAATTCCTTTAATTCCTTCTTTGTCGCTGCCCGAGGATGGTCTCTCAAGTCTGTAGACTTGAGAATTACAATATGCCCAAGGCGATACGGCAGCTTGTCGCACGTAGCCTTCGATTGGTTGTCCTGCGCTTTTAGGGGCCAGCAGGATGATACGAAAAGCGTGACGAGAAGAGCGAGTCGTCCCATAACCCCCATTTTCGCACTTCTTGTTCAATGGCAGGGATTGAAATTGCGTCGTAGCCATTCGTCGGGCCCGATTACGCCAGCTTGTGAAGTGCGAACCGGGGCACTTGCCCCTTTGTTCTTCACAATCCTCTAGCTCTCGGATAGCATCGACCCTGATGCTACTCGTAGTCTTTTGGTGCTGGTGCGTCTTACGATTCTGATCCCGACCACCCTGCGGGTAGAGGTTCTTCGGTCGAAGAACATCGGCCTCCGCTCGCAAACGGCCTCTTTGATAACAGGCATCCATTCTTGGAAGTGATGGACTCTTTTCCAGCTTGCAAGCCGCTGATACCACGTCTGCGTAAACCTGGTGTTGTGGTGGAGGAGCAGTTAGCCGAAATTCAGGCGGAGGCTATCACTTATCCCGAGCGGCACCGGCAACTAACAGCTATTCGCTACTACCTTAGGCAAGCACTGTGGCAGTGCGAAAACCGTTGGAAGGGCATCCATCATGGAATTACGAACTATGCGACGTTGCTCGATGAGATTGAACGATGGCGGCTTGAGTGGAATGACAAGGTTTGCTTTGTCACTTTTAACTACGACACCATGCTCGAAGAAGCGATGGCACAGGTTCTGCGCTTAGAGGTTCTAAACATGGACAGCTACCGTGACTGGGGAAACTACTCGCTGTTCAAGCTGCATGGTTCAATCGACTGGGGTCGCATCGTCGAGGGGGTCCAAAGGGGTGGCCGTCCTCCTGGTTCTTTCTACCAACAAATGATAGACACACTTCCGGACAGACTCTTGATTACCGGAAGATATACGCTTTGCACTATTCAGATGCATCCGAAGCCGGATACTAACCTCGTGTTGTTCCCCGCTCTGTCAATTCCGGTCCAGAAGAAAGACGTGTTCGAGTGTCCTCTTGCACACATTGCGGCTCTAGAGGCAAACTTGCCACACGTCACGAAAATGATGACTATAGGATGGCGAGCAACCGAAGCCGAGTTCCTGAACAGACTGGTGAGCTACCTACCACGACAAAGTGGCCCGTTGCCTATTCTGCCCTCGAAGGTGCGATCGCCTAAACTACTGATCGTCTCGGGAAGCGACGACGGGGCACGGGAAACCGCAGTCAACCTCGCTCGGTACGGAGTGACCCACAGCCCCGCTCAAGAAACCTACAAATCGGTCGACACCGGATTTACCGGTCTGATAACTCATAATCTCGCGACGCTAAGGGACTTTCTTCGGACAAGCTGAGAAGTCACCGAGCACGAAACCACAGGGTTCCTCGATGAAGAGTGTGTGAGCGCGAAGGTCCTGCAAATGTGCACCGCATCAAAAAGTGACTCTCAAGATAGGGGTCTGCGGGTCCCTCCAGTCGTCGCTTTCGAGCGGGGAAAACCGGTGTGGGGGTGCGAAATCCTCCACGAAAAATTCTCGCTTGATTGAGTGTCCGAGACGTGTTGCAGCCGGTGACCAGCGTTGGTGACTACCCCCCGCCGCTCTAACGTATGCTTAAGCGTTCCCAGCGTGCGGTGGAAGGTGCATAAACAAAGAAGAAATAACACTTCGAAGCGGGTGAACACACTTCGTGCAAGTTATTGATTCCGCGTCAAAGTACAACTCTTAATCAGTAGGTTGAAGGTTCGATTCCTTCCGCGCTCACCATCTTTTGTTGCAACCACAAGATTTATGCCGCACTCTCGTCTGTGTCAGACTGCTTCTGAGCGGTTGGTAGCAAATCCTTTGGTAGCAAATCGCTGCCCAATAGCTTCTTGCTCGCCACTCTGAGACCCGCACGGATGTCCTCGGCACTGGCTTTGTCGTACGCGTTCATCGCCAGATCAACTTTGCTGTGATGGAGCGTGTCCGGGCTCGAGTGTGCCACCCGGCCGGTTGAGGCGATGCAAAGGGCGAGCCACCCGCCGGTAAGAGAACACCAGCGGCTTTTCGATGACGCGGGTTCACCGCAGGGCAAATCCCGGATAGGCGGCGATAGACGGCTAATCGCCATGATAGACGGCTAATAGCGAATAGGAGAGGAACGAAGATACCACAGGCTGTCAAGTCCGATCTCAGGTTGTGTGGGCGCTGAGCATTTACAGAGATTGAGAATCAACTGAGTGCTGGGTTACGAAGCCGACGCCGATCTTCCGGAGAAAATCAACGGGAGGAGTGCCTCCCGCGAAGATCCAGACAAAGTGATTGGGGAGCCTGTGAAGGGTTCCTCCGACATCGATGATGACGGAATCCCGTTCGAACTTTACCGGTCTTGAGTCAAACAGGACCTTGAGTCTGCCAGCCCCAACATACTCGCGCAATCTCTTCGCGTTGCGTTCTTTAATGCGAGTGAAAATCTTCTTTCGATAAGAGACCGTCACCTGGTTTCCAGGTTGTTGCGCGAGGGCTATGGCCGCCTCGACCGCGCTATCTCCTCCTCCAACGACGAGAATGCGCTTACCGGCGTATTGATGCGCATCGATGAGACGATACATTACCTTCGGAAGATGTTCGCCGCTCACGCCGAGCTTTTTCGGATTGCCAGCCCGGCCGGTCGCAAGCACAACGTAGCGAGCGCGGTGTTGTTGCGTGGGAGTCGTGAGAGTAAAGATGCCGTCTTCCGACTTGCGGATATCTTCAACGATTGAGTCGGTGCAGACATTAAAGTCGGCCCGGTTCAGAACCATATCCCACACGGCAAGAAGATGCTCTTTAGATAGCTCAGTTTTGTTGAGTTTGCCGAACAGGGGAAACTCCAGCGGCGGGGTGGTGATGACTTTCTGGCGTGGAAATTTCGCAACCGTGCCGCCAACCTCGTCTTTTTCGATCGTCAGATAGCGGAGTTTGTTCTCTATGGCTCGCAGAGAGGCACTGATGCCGGCCGGGCCCGCTCCCACAATCACAACATCGTAAGCATTCGGGGCCGGGGGTGGGATAGTTTTAATCCGGTTAGTGATGGTGTCAACGCACTGCCGCCCCTGATTTACCGCGTTCTTGATGAGCGGCAGACCTCCGAGTTCTCCGATGATGAACAGATTGGTGAGCGTGGTTTCGTACTCGGGCGTGAGACGGGGAGTGTTGGCATCCGTTACCGGACGCGCTTTCACCAACGTGATAGCTCCAACCGGACAGGCGTCCACACAACGCTCGTGTCCAATACATTTCTGCTCGCTGACAACAAAGGCCCGGCCCGCCATCATCGCGATGACGTCGCCCTCGGGGCAGACATTGGCGCAGCCCGAGCAGCCGATGCACAGCGCTGCATCAATGTAAGGACGCACGGCCCCCGAGGCTTGGGGCTGAATAGCCGATTGTGCGACAACCTCCTGCGCTTTCCGTTCATGTCGTTTCCAAGTTCGCCGATACCGGTAAACGAAAAACGCAATGATCGCAAGCGCAAGGATGATCGTGCCGAATGTCTCCATGGCCGCTTGCGCCTCAGACAAATCCGAACAACATAGCGATGCAGATATGAATTAGAGCGAGTGTGGCAAAGGCATAGCTGAAAGGCCTGTGCACCACGTGCCACAACTTAAACACTTGCCGGGCCTGCGAAAGAAGCAGGATTCGCCGACACAACCGGGCTTGCTTGGCGGCAATATGAAGAACATCTTCGAATCGTGCGTGCCCGATGGGCCGAAATCCGCCCAGAGACTTGAAGTAAGCTGCGCCCGGGCCGCGCAGGAACTTCATGCGAAGGCGCGCCAGCCGAAACGGAAGCAGTACGTCGGACAAGATCAAGTAGCCGAGCGCCGTAAATGAAGACCAATGAGGAATTCGAGTTACCGGCGGCAATGGGAAAACTCTTCGCAGTTCCGCCTGCGAAACAATTCTCTGCCGCCCGAGTAACTCCCCAAAGTCGAGTAAGGACGCTTTCGCCGCAGCCTCTTCCCGCAATACCTGAGCATAGAGATAACGTCCGACCAGCCCGCTTATCGCAACCGCCACCATAGTCCAGAACGCAATTCCCGCGAGACCGTGAAACTTGAAGGAAGCGTGGAACGCGATACAGAGCGGCGCTGCAATTCCGAAAAGGATGTGATGGTCGAGCCAGTGTTGGGAGTGGCCGAGCCTCTGCAGCCAGGCCCAACGCTTACGCAGAGGATAGAGGAAGATTCCGCATAGCATTAGCACGCCAAGGAACCCTAAGCTGAGCCCAACTTCACCGCTGGGCTTCAACAGGTGATGCTCTGGGGAGAACGCCCGTTCTGTCGGGCCCAGCCGGTAGTAGGTCCTGCCGTAGAGCGCAAGCACAAGTGCGGCTGCCAACACCGTGAGTGACATCAGGGTCAGGAGCCGGCGATGGCTCTTCTCCGTCGTGCGTACTGCCACCGGTAGGTGGGTCACGGGATACGTCGTCATTTCACTGGGCCCTTTGTATCGAATCGATATCCAAGGCTAAGATGCCATTGGTCGTAACTCATCTGAGTTCCGTGCTCAATCGTGTAACCGCTCTGCAGGAATGTGTGCCTTGTCAGATTCGTGTCGAAAGAACTGTCCACAAATACTGAGTGCTGGTTGACGGTGAAAGCTGATGTGAGACTCTGACTTCCGAATTGGACATCCCACATGACGCGATTTCCCAGAGACCGCGACAGCGAAAGAATCCGGTAAATTCCGCCGGCAAATGAGCTGTCGAACTTGGAGTAATGAAAGTCTGCGCGGATCCCAGAATGGCCGACATCTTTGAGCGCGAGGCCATAGTTCTGGTTCAAGCTTCGCTTGAGATCCCCCGTCTTGTCGCTGCGACCGACCGTGGTGTATACGCTGACGTTCTTCGCCAGATTAATTCTTACGGTGCCGTTGAAGCCTTGATACAGGAGTTTGTCCACTGTCCCAGTACCGATTAATGCGGTCGCGGCTGTAGGCACATCCCGGAAATAGTTGTGAACAAGCTCCAGCCCAATCCATCGGCGAGGTTCGATTCGCAGCGTCAAGTAACTGCGGTTGATGCCAGTTCCGGGCGCGATGCCGCCGGTGCTTGCGCCCTGCGGCGAATCGACAATCAGCGAGTGATATATGGAAAAGTGCCTGGAGTAAGACACCGCGTTCTCCAGAAACAGATACGGGCGGTCGAGTTGCCACTTGAGAAAACTGAGTGCGACTCCGGCTGTGCTAGTGTAGTGAACGTTGTCGAGACTTCCACCCTCGAAGTTAACGAATGTCCCGGCGATCTGTTGATCGGGACGATAGTTCCAGGTGGCCGGATTGGGAGTCGACCCGAAGAAAATCCCCGCAGTTATCTCCTTTGTGATTTTCCGTCCTCCGTAGCCTCCGTCAATCGTGTCGAGGCTGGCGGCCCATGGCAAATAGAGACGGCCGAACCCCGCAACCCACCTGGAGCCGGGATTGTCATAATAGAGCTGAATGATGTAAGTGCGATCCAAGTAGTTCTGAATGGTGCTTTCATCCGGCTGAGAGTTGGTTGTCAGTCTTCCCCTCCAGTATCCTTGTAAGTTCCAATGAGTTCCGGCGATCTGAGTGGAGTCTGTTTGAAATGCAAGACCCACCGAGGCGCTGCGGCCCGGTGTGGAACCGCTGCTGCTGAGTCCGCTATAGTCCAAGGCGACTCTGGCCCGAACGCGGCCCTCCGCGGTTGGGTGCTGAACGGGTTTATCGTTTTCCGGCATGACGGCCGATTCAGGCTGTGGAAGACTGCTCACAGCCAGGTTAGGCGCAGGCTTCTCTCCCAGCCGGGCGTAATCGGCTTGTGACAACTCGGCCCAATCGCCCGGCTTAAGGGGGCGCCGTGGATTATGTATTTCTGCTACAGAAGAAGTTTCCGCCAGAGATACGATTTGCAGTTCGGCAACAACGGTCCCCTGCGGATTGGGATCATCGTTTCCCGATGCCGCCAGCTCATGGACCAGGAGTGTCATTCCCTCGGCAAGACCTGAACTGCGGCCTCCGTTCAAGTAAGCCGCGCCTTCGGCGACGTACCGTACCTTGAAACTCGGGTGAAGGTCCGCATCAGAAGGAGTTGCAGGTGCGGATGAAGTTCCCGGCCTCGGCGCTGGCTGCGGCCATAATCTCGCCAATGGAGAAGCCGTGGCAGCGGGAACTGCGCCCTTGGACCGATGCCGAGTACCATTCACGGTTCCGAGGACAACCACAATCACCGAGTTGCCTACCGTCGTGACCGTGTAAGGATGAGCCCAATCGAGATCGGCGACGGCGCGCGTCACGGGCGGCTTCGCACTGTAAAGCCCCAAGCGGACTTGCCTTACTCCGTTACGATTCACCGCAATCCGTTTTTGCCGCGGCAAACTCAACGTGGCCGGGAAGTCCACGATCAGGCGATCAGGATTGGTCGCCACGGTCACCAAAGGAGTTATCGGAGAGGTAAGGATAACTTCCAGTTGTGTTTTGTCGGCAGCGCGTGTAACTCGCAGTTTCCGAATTGTCGCTGTCTCGGCAGCGGCATGGACCACAAACAAGAGTCCCAGTAGGAGCAAAACATAGCTATCTGCGAACAATCTCATTGGTTATCGTCCTAGCGTTTTCTTCTAAGTGACGGAATAACCGCCGTGCGCCAACTATCGATGTTGTGACATTCCGTGCACTCGGTTGAATATCCCAACGCCTGGTGATTCGGCGAGGTTGCTTTCTGATATGCCTGCATGTGGCAACTGACGCAGTCGGTGGATAACCCCTGGCGATTAAACTCGCCTACGGCGCCGGCCTTGTGGCAGGAATAGCAATCGACCGCCGCGTGGGCACCAATCAGGGGAAAACGATCCTGGTGCCAATTGACGTTTTGGCGCCACACTTGCCACCCGCTCACTCTATGACAGAGGTCGCATTGCGCTCCATTTCTGCGCCGGTGAATGTCGGCATGACAGTCCTGGCAGTTTCTGCCGACATTGGAGAAGACCGGTTTGACATGGCAGTTCTGGCAGGCCACGAAAGAGTGCAATCCGCGCAAGGGGTATCCAGTCTTGCGGTGATCGAAATCGGGCTTTTCGCGGATTGGCTTCCACGCCGAAGCGTTATGACAATTTGCGCAAGCAACTTCCATTGGCCCATGCGGACTCGTAGCGGAGTGCGGATCAACCGCTCCAGCCTGTTTAGCAGGCACAGCCGCGGCCATCTGGAACAGCAGCGCGGTCTGTACGAGCAGAGCGGCGGCCGTCATCGCCTGCTTCCTCTCCGGCCAAGTTTCGGCGTCACCCGCATCAATAACTCCTTATCAGTTTGTAGCCCTGCTGAGTTTGCTCACGTTGTGCCCGTGACATGTCACGCATTCTTTTGGAGTGGGCTTGTAAAAAAGGACTGGTCTTCGATCCACAATGCGTGCCAGTTTGTGACAGCTTTCGCAGGGCGCTCTACGGTGTGCTCCTTCGAGCCGAAATGAAGCTTGTCTCTCGTGGTCAAAACGCGAGGGCTTCCACCTTGCGGTGTCATGGCAAAGGCCGCACTCGGTTTTTCCGTTCTGCGAGAACTGTTGCGCGTGAACATCGGCGTGACATGCTCCACAGCGAGCGCTGGCGAGCGTGAAGTCAACCTGCACCAGCCGGGCTTTTGGATCCTGCGATTTGTGACAATCCGCGCACTTTGCGAGCCTGTGAGCGCCGCCCAGAGGGAAAGATGTCTTGGAGTGATCAAAACAGGAAAGATCGTTCCAGGCTGTCGTGGAATGGCAGATTTCGCATCCCGTCGTTCCGCGACTGGCTGCTGCGGTGCGCAACACAGCGTCAAAGCGCCCGGCATGAGGATCGTTGTGACAGGTCCTGCAGGACAAATCCGGCCAGTGGTACCGGGCGGTTGCTTGTTGCTTGAAACTCGATGGTACCTTGTGGCAATCCACGCATGGGGTCGCGATGTGTCCGCCACTCAGGGGGAACGCGGTTTCATTGTGCTTATGCAGACGAAACGTGGAAGGCCGAAATCTTTCAAGATTGTGGCAATCCTGGCAACGGTTGAGATAAGGAAAGCCGGTGAATTGCCCGGCATGTTGGTCGACGTGACAATCGGTACAGTTGCGGAATCTGATTGCATAGACAGTCGCTCGGCCTTTTGGGATATGACATTGGGTGCACCGTAGAGTGGCATGCTTGCCTTCGAGCGGGTAGGCGGTAGCGGCATGTTCATTTCGTCCGAACGTGGAAGGCTTAAACGTGTCGGCAGTGTGGCAGTTGGAGCATTCAATTCCGCCCGCGCGGTTTGCGAATTGTCCCCCATGAGGATCCGGTCGATGACAGTCCGTGCACTTCTGAAAAGCCAATGGTTCGCGGAAATTTGCTCCTCGATGGCATTGCACGCACTCCACTTGCCGATGCTTACCTAGTAACGGAAACCTGCTCCTGGAGTGATCAAAAGTCTGATTTATGTCCGCAGACGACGGGCTACGCCATGCGGCAGTATCGTGGCACGACCGGCAGCTTTGCGAAAATGCGCCTTGATGGGGGTCCCTGTGGCAGACTCCGCAGTCGCGGAACGGAATCCCGAGGTAGCGTACTTGCCTGGCCGGGCCTGAACCATGGCACTGAGCGCAGGCAACACGGAGATGCAACCCCGTGAGCGGGTAGCGCGCAAGGGAATGGTCAAAACCTTTTATGTCAATCTGCTTCCAGTCCGTGAACCAATGGCATTGCAGGCAGTTATTACCAAGCCTCCGGTTGTGCTCGTCTCTATGACAGCTGATGCACGCCGGAGAAAGACCAAGAAGAGTTTTGCTACGGTCGGCCACACGAATCGTCATCGCCTCGGCAGCGGACATATGGTCGGGCGAGTGACATCTTCTGCAAGAGAGTCCGGCGTGATGTCCTTCCAGTTTGTACCCGGTTGTGTCATGGTCGAAATGTGTTATATCCCACTTAATCAAGACAGAAGCGCGGCCGTTATGTTCGGGATGACAGTCGAGGCACTTGTTACTGGTCCCGGGTGTGATGTCATAAGTCGCGTGCAACCCCCGATGGGCGGAGATCCGATCCGCTATCTCTTTGTGACAGGTCAAACATCGAAAAGTCCGCGTACCGGTCGAGAGTTCGTGGCAACGAGTGCAGTTTCCGAGCCCAGAAAACGACTGATGCGCCCGCGAGAGCTCGCCTGGAGAAATCTGACCAGCCGCCTTGGATGATATGCACAACATAGCCACGGCAAATCCAACGATCCAGTAAGCACGAATCAATACCGGCTTCACCATCGCGAACAATCTTCACGCCCGCTATATCTGTCTTGTACTTTGTGCCGTCGATCTTGCTGACTCGTTGACACTTGCAACAGTCGTCAATGCTTCAACACTGCCTTATAACGAGCCTCAGCAATCGCTGCTGGCACTTTGTCCGTCGACGATAATGCGGCAATAGGCGTCTCGTCTTCGCTCTCTGGAGGACCGTCCGCCGTGTCATCCTGCGACTGATAACGATCCAGATATTCCTGAGAGCTTGGTTTGAGAGGCAGATCGATGGTCGCGCTGATTGCAACACCGTTGGCATCCATGGTGACAGAGACGGGGTCCTGGATCTCTACCAAGCCGTTGCAATCCAGAATGTTGTAACTGGCGACAAAGCGCTGCGCCATGAACGTGAACAGCGAATTAGCGGTACCTGTGGGCGATGGGCCTGCGAGCAACGCTTCTTTGTTCCGCAGAAGGCGGTGAGGCGCGATTCGAAGCATGTGCCGGCAATATCGGGCCGTGTCGGCTTGTTCAACCCGGTTCACTTCGCGCTGGTCGACGCCTCGGCGATACGCGTTGATCTTGTCCAGATTAATAGTCCCATCGATATTCAGTACCATCGGATCAGCGGCGGGAATCCGGGCCACAGGACGTTGTTGATGTTTACGAGCTTGAATCTCATTGAGCGCCAAGCCGGGTACCAAGTGGCCCGGATCGGCTAAGTCGGTAGCTTTCCATGGCGTGCAGCCGATGGCGGGATCAAGAAACCGGTCTAACAAACCGTTGTCACTCGGATTCCCGAGTACGGTAGCGCCGCTCAGTGTTTGCTGATTGGCAGATGTGTTCTGGGCGAGCAGCCCGTCCGTAGAGACCAAGTAAGTCACTGGCAAGTTGTCGCTTTGGTCTTGATCGACTACAAAGAAATCTCGTACTGTGGGGCACTTGTGGTGATCGCTGGCTTCCCCAAGCGGCGGCACTCGCAACTGCCCAGCCCGGAGGGCCTGGTGAGCGGCTTTAAAGAAGGCTGGCGCATTGCAGTGCGAGTACTGCCCGAAAATGTTGTTGGGCAGCCCATTTACACATGCGCTCGAGTCAAGTACCCCGGGAGACGCGCCCTGCTGAAGCAAGTTGTCTCCGTTAAACCCAAACCACAATGCGACGACAGCATGCGGGGGGAGAGTCGGAAGTACCGGTGGGACTGCCGGCGCTGTGCCAGCATCGACCACCAAGGGGTTATAGATGTAAATCTGGCCGCTTGCCGGATCGAGGATGGCAGCCTGAACAAAGGCTGATGAATTCGGGTTGGTTTCATGACAGGGGCCGTCCGCGGGGTTCATCGCGGTGAGTTGGTAGGGGGTCGCCAGGCCGACTGCGGTGAAGGGGGCAGAAGGAATGATGATCGTGCAATTAGGATTTTGTGCGAGTAAGAGTTGAGATGCGATCAACAAGAACAGCATGGTCAAGGCGTAGCGTAAGTTGATGGTCATAGATACACTCCTCCTGCATAGCTTTTGGACACACGTTGGCGCTCGTAGCAAATCCCTTTGACGGGAGGCGAGTAACATCCCACGATTTCGCGCGGGAGCAAGCTGGCCGAATCAGAAGTGGCGATAAGGGAACGGCCCGGTCTCGTTGTGACGCGCGGAAATTATCTGAACTTGGTCACCGCGGTACCAGATGTAAGTGGAGTGTAGGTGTGATCGAATTCAAAAACAAGTGTCGGAAGGGCACTCCAGAAGTACAAAAATCCGGAGTGCAAACGGACCGGCTACCCACTGTCCATTTTCGCGGGGGGCGCATGCTGCTTTTTGTTGCATGAATGGAGGTTGCGGGGTAGCCGGCCAGATGCAGGCAAACCTAGATGACCACATACCCGTAAACACACGTCGAAACCGCAGGCGGATGTCCTCCGGACATATGCGCTTCATAGTTCGAGCCCGACAATTGAGAAGAGCTCGATACACCCCGCTTGCGTGAAAAAAAGGGCCGCTTGCGCGGCCCATCAGAATAAGCAGTTAGAAGCCCCGGTTACTTGCCGGTTCCCGTGAGGCTTGATGTTTGCGGGCTGCCGACAGCACTGTCGCTTACTTGCAACGTGCCGGTGCGGGTTCCAGTCTGCGTCGGCGTAAAGGTCACGCTAATGGTGCAGGTGGTCTTCGGCGCGAGGGTCGCGCCGCAAGTCGTGGTGGAGACGGCGAAATCTCCGGTTGTCGAGATCGAAATGCCGGTAAGTGAAGCCACCGGCTGCTTGTTAGAGAGCGTGAATTTCTTAGCTGCGCTGGTCGTCCCCACCTTCAGGCTCGCGTAGGTTGCGGTTGCTGGAGTCAGGGTTGCCTGCGTCGTGCCTGTACCCGAAAGCGGCACGCTCTGCGGGCTGTCTGGGGCGTTGTCAGTGATTGCGAGTGAGCCGTTGCGCGTACCGAGTTGCGTGGGAGTGAACGTCACCTTGATCATGCATTTCTTTCCCACACCCAGCGTGCTGGCGCAAGTCGTCGAGCTTACGGCAAAGTCGCCGCTGGTGCCGATATTGGAAATACTCAGCGTCGCTGCGCCGCTATTTGTGAGGGTAACGGTTTTCGCCGCGCTTGTGGCGCCTACGACTTCGTTGGCCCAAGTCAGAGAAGCCGGCGAGAGGGTCACGGCCGTGGTACCGGTAACCGTCAGTTGCACCGGCGTCTGATTTGTCAGAGCGCCCGAAGTGCCCATGATCGTCACCGTGGATGTGCCGGTGGTTGCCGAGCCGCTTGCCGTCAAGGTCAAAGTGCTGGTTGTGGTTGTCGGATTGGGATTAAACGCGGCAGTCACGCCGCTGGGCAGGCCAGACGCGCTCAGCGTCACACTGCCCGTAAAGCCGTTCGCGGGATGCACCGTGATGGTGCTGGGACCGTTGCCGCCCTGGGCAATGGTTACGCTGGTTGGATTTGCGGATAGCGTGAAGCTTGGTCCGGACGATCCGGCAAGCGCTGTGATGAGGTTAGCGCCATTGGGACTGCCCCAGCCGGTTACAAGGTCGTAGCCCGTGACCGCCGAAAAGCCGCCATTGCCGCCAGAAGTGATGTCATGAAAATCGGTCGTAAAGCCCGATCCTACGCCGATGTTATAGAGCGTGGGATTTATGAAGCCAACCGTCGAATTTCCGTTGGCAACCGCCTGTTGATTGACAAGAGCCATGTAGCCAGCCCACATGGGGGCGGCGAAACTGGTCCCACCCCATGTTCCCTGACAACCCGCCGTTCCGGTTTGGTCGGCACAAACCCAAAAGTCGAAGTTTGCTTCAGCGGAGACATCCGGAATGTTGCGCAGGGTTTTCGAGCCCCCGTTGGAGGAATTGATCACGCCGGAGAGCTGCTGCCAGGACGGAATCGCAATGGAGTCGGGTGAGATTCCGCCGCCGGCGTCGGCCCATGCGGTCTCCGAACTCCAAGCACCTCCCGCTTTCGTCGTCTGCAGGTCCGTGCCGCCCACGGCGGTGACAAAGTCGTCTTCGGCAGGATAGTAGAAAGGCGCGGACGGGGTGGGATAGGAGCCATTATCGCCGGAAGCCTGGAAGAAGTTCTGCCCCTGCGTCGCAAACTTCTTAAAGTAGGGGTCGTCGGTCGAGGGGTCTGCCGGCGTCCAGGACCACGAAGAACTGATTTGCGCGCTCAATGGAGAGGCAGTCGACATCGCGCCGAGACAGGCAGTGTCGAGAAAAGTTCCTGAGCCATACGCATCGCCGCATACGTACATATAAAGCATGGTCGAGCCCGGGGCCATGCCCATGGCCTGCGTCATGTCGAGCGTCTGCTCGCCATCGTCGCAGCCATTCGAAGCGAGGCAGGAAGTGCTGTAACCGCCTTCAGAAACGAGGGTGGGGGTGTAAGGTTTGGTTTGGCCAGCGCTCGAATAGTAGTTATTCAGGTCGACCAAGTCAGTGCCGGCGAGCTCAAGCAGGGCGATGTTCTGGCCTGTTCCGGTGAGCGCGGTACCGCCATAGTAGGCAGCCCGCATGTCGCTGCCGCAATAATAACCGTGGCAGGAGCCGGCCACATTCGAGTGCACCGTGACGTTTCTGTGGCTGAACATGGGATGGGGAAGCGAATAGTTGTCCAGGCCCGAGATGTGCCACAACTGGAATGGGAGGTCCACCGTGGGCTCGCGGTCGGGTGCGAAAAACATGCGATTTTCAGTGGGGTGCTTGTAGAGGTCCATGGTCAGATGGAAAGCCTTCTCTACGCTTGCCACCGTGCCCTTGAGTTGAAGGTCCATTGCATCGCGTGATCCGCCAATCACCTCGAAGCCGCTCGCCGCGGCCAAATGCAGCACGGCGTCATATTCTTCCTGGCTCGGACCGAACCTTGCCGTGAACTCTTCCGGGGTGAGGAAATGCCGGTATGAGGGACTGGAAGGATCGTAAAGTTCCTGTAGAAAATTATCTAATTCAGGCTGATGGCGAAGAGCCAGGACGATGTCGAGCCGCAAAATTTGGGTTGCGGGGAGCCGTCCGAGAGACTGCGCTTCCCCTCTTACGACGGCCTCGCGCACATGACGAGTTAGCAGGGACTGTGGCTGGCCAAAGCTGAGGAGGGATACGGCCACAACGAGGAAAGGCAAGAGCACACTCGATCTTCTGGTCACAGATTCTCCTTCTTTTAGACATCTCAGAATTAGTGGAAGTTTTTTGTTCTGCCGCTCGCTTTCGATGCCGATGAGGGCGGCGGACTGGCGGGCGAGGGCACCCGGATGTCATTTTATATCGCGATTCCGCGAGAAAAGCACGTAAATTCTCCGCGAGCCGAATAGCCGATCCTTGGTCAGCGCGAAGCCAAAGCAGCGTCCGCTCTGAACCACCCCAACATCTGCACCTTGCATTGAAATCGACGAAGACGGCGGCCAAACGTTCATCGTCAAGGAGTAGCTGTTGGGGATCGACTCTTTTATGCTCAAGACCTTCTCAGCTTCCATCATGTTGAAAAAATCGAGATGCTCGAGAGGAAGTTGTGCCGATGCCCTTTGAGTGGTCCATGATCTTATCCTCATCCTAAACGTACTAAAGGAGTTGGTTGACTTATAAGGGGAGACGCGGGTAGGCTTACTGCCAATTCCTTCCTTTGATCCGAGGTAGGCCGTGGGGCACGAGTCGGCAGGCGAGGTCACTCGATTATTACAGGGATGGCAAAGGGGAGACCGAGCGTCTCTGGATGCTCTATTGCCCCTGGTTTTTCAGGAATTGCGCCGTCTTGCGCACGCTCAACTTCGCGGCGAGCGTCCCGATCACACTCTGCAAAGCGGGGCCCTCGTAGATGAGGCGTATCTTCGTCTCCTTGGGCAAAATCCTCCCGAACTCTCCAGCCGTGCCCAGTTTTTCGCCATTGCAGCTCATCTCATGCGGCAGATTCTGGTGGACTACGCACGGCGCCATCGCGCGGAGAAACGCGGGGGCGGGGTGGAAACCGTGAGCCTGGAGGATACCTGTGTTCAAGAACCGATGGGCGACCATAAGAGCATGGATGTGGTGGCCCTGGACGATGCCCTGAGCGCCCTGGCAGGGATCGACGCCCGGAAAGCGCAGGTGGTTGAGCTGCGTTTTTTTGCGGGAATGAACTTCGACGAAACCGCCGAGGCTCTCAAAATATCGCCGATGACCGCCTGGCGGGACTGGGTGACGGCGCGAGCATGGCTGCTCCGCGAGATGAGTCGTGAATCAGCAACCGGAAGCTGACCACCATTCCATAGATTGGAGATCTGTCTACGTCGATGGACACTGATCGCTGGAAGCAAATTGAACTCCTGTTGCATGCCACGCTGGAACAGCCGGCGAGCGAACAGGAGGAATATTTGCGGAGGGCGTGTGCGGAAGACGCGGACCTGCTCGCAGAAGTGCGCTCGTTATTGGCCGCCCATCGCGAAGGCGGAGGCTTCCTGGATTCGGGATTGGTGAGTCCCGCCGACATGCCCACGCAGACAATGGATGCTGTCACGGCCCGGACACGCTTCCGCTCCATGGTGGGCGAGACCGTTTCTCATTATCGGGTCCTGAGCCGGGTGGGCAGCGGTGGCATGGGCGTGGTGTACGAGGCGGAGGACGTCAAACTGGGCCGCCGCGTCGCCATGAAGTTTCTGCCCGGGGAAGTTGCCAGCGACCGAAACGCGTTCGAGCGCATGCAGCGCGAGGCCCGCGCGGCGTCGGCTCTCGACCATCCCAACATCTGTTCGATCTACGAACTTGGCGAGGAGGACGGCCAGCCCTTCATCGTAATGCAACTGCTTGAAGGCGAAACACTGCGCGAATGGATCGAACACTCTTCCAAGCGCGACAAGCGCACGCGGTTGAGCCAGGCAATCAATCTGGCAGTTCAGATCACGCGCGGACTGGAAGCGGCTCACGAAAAAAACATCATTCATCGCGACATCAAGCCGGCAAACATTTTTGTCACGGTGCGCGGCGAAGTGAAGATTCTGGACTTCGGCTTGGCTAAAGTGGTGGAAGAAGAACAGCAAGCAGCGGGAGGCGAGGAGGACCTGACCGGCAGCACAGCAGTGCGGGACGAAGGGCCGGAACTGGCGCTGACCCGAACGGGCGCGAAGATGGGCACTGCCTTCTACATGTCACCCGAGCAGATTCGTGGCGAACGACTGGATGCAAGGAGCGATCTTTTCTCGCTCGGTCTGGTGTTGTTCGAAATGGTGACGGGCCTGCGCGCTTTTGCCGGCAATACCGGAGCGGTGGTTCACGAGGCGGTGCTGCACGGGGTGCCCAAGGCGGCCCGCCAGATCAACCCGGGGGTTTCAGCCGGGGTGGAACGCATTCTCGCGCGAAGCTTGGAGAAGGATCGGGAGCGCCGCTATCAATCCGCCTCGGAATTGCGGGCCGATCTGGAGCGGGTGAACATGAAGTCATCGGCCCTGACCAGCACCGGTGCGAAGGCAGCGCTCGCACTTGTGGCACTGGCAGCAGTGGTGCTCGGGGCGAATGTAGGCGGGATTCGTGATCGGTTTCTGCGCCTTCCCGCGTCCAGGGACGCGACCGGGCCGGTGGTGCGGCGCCGGGCCGTCGCCGTGCTCGGCTTCAAGAATCTCTCCGGGCGGGACGATGAGGCCTGGATATCCACTGCGCTCTCGGAAATGCTGGAGGCGCAGCTTTCCTCGGGAGAACAATTACGCGTTATCCCCAGCGAGGATGTTGCTCGCATGAAGATCGATCTTGGCCTGCCTCCTGCAGACAGCTACGGACGCGACACGCTCCGCAAGGTGCGTGATCGTCTGGCCGCTGACGTCGTTGTCCTCGGTTCTTACCTGGATACCGGCAAAGATAGCGGGGGAAAGATCCGGGTCGATCTGCAAGTGCAGGATGCGGCGGCCGGCGAGACCATTGCCGTCATTTCACGGGATGGAACCGAGGCGGATCTGCCTCAGTTGGCGACCCAGGGTGGCGCAGGATTGCGGCAGAAGCTCGGAATAGCCGACGTTTCCACGACGGAAGCTACGCAAGTGGCTGCTTCGGCCCCAGCGAACCCGGAAGCTACACGTCTGTATGCCGAGGGACTGGCGAAGCTGCACGTTTACGACGCTTTGGCGGCTCGCGATCTGCTCGAAAAGGCGATTGCCCGCGACCCGAATCATGCGCTCTCTCATGCGGCCCTCGCCGAGGCATGGGCACAACTCGGGTACGAGAAAAAGGCGGAAGAAGAGGCGAAGAAGGCGTTCGATCTCTCAGGCAACCTGCCCCGCGAGCAACACCTCGCGATTGAAGGGCACTATCGCGAGTTTGCCCGCGATTTTGCAGCCGCAATTGAAATCTATCGCACCTTGAGAAACTTTTTTCCCGACAACCTGGACTACGCCCTGCGGCTGGCATCTTCGCAGAACAAGGCCGGACATCCCAAGGACTCGCTCGACACCGTTGCCCAGATGCGTCTCTTGCCCAAGCCCGTCAGCGACGATGCCCGTATCGATCTCGCCGAGGAACACGCGCAAGGCTCATCAGGCAATTTCGAAGCTTCTCAAAAAGCCGCTGCGGCGGCTACGTTGAAAGCGAAAGCAGAAGGCTCGCTCATGGTGCAGGCGCAGGCCACTAGTGAGGAAGCGTTCGCCTGGGACCGGCTGGGCGATCTGAACAAGGCGGCCAGTGAAGCGGCGGAAAGCCGCGATCTAGCCTCCCGCTCCGGTAACCCCTTTGAGGCCGCGCGTTCCGTCCGCTATCTCGGCGTCATTTTGTATGACAAAGGCGACTTTGCGGGGGCTGCCAATGCGTTCCGGGAAGCATTGGCGATCTGTCAGAAGATCGGTGCGCGCCTGTTCCTGGCGAAGACTCTGATCAGCTTGGGAAATGTTTACTATGACCAGGGGAATCTCCTCGAAGCAAAACGCTACTACGAGCAGGCCCTCCCGATTGATCGCGAAATTTCCGCCGATCCCGCCGATATTGGAAGCGACCTGGGGAGTATTGCCAACGTGCTCGACGGACTGGGCGATCTTGCCGGTGCGACGAAGATGCAAGAAGAGTCGTTGCAAAGGTTTCGAGACGGCGGAGACCAGCGCGGCGAGAGCGACGTGCTGAACAATCTGGGAAATGTCCTGACGGAACGTGGCGAGTTGAAAAAGGCGATGGTGTATTACGAACAGGCCATCGCACTCGCGCAAAAAATCGGGTACAAGGCGGGCGGTGCCGTCGATCTCGAAGGCCCCGTTTCCATTTTCTTCGATCGCGATCAACTGGCACAGGCGCGCCAGCGGGAAGAGCAGGTCATCTCGCTGAAGAAAGAGGTCGGGGACACTGTGCAAATCGCCCAAAGCCAGACCGAGTTGGCCAGGGTCGCGCTTGAGCAGGGAAATATCGCGGAGGCGGAGGGACTGGTGCAGGCCGCCTCCCCCCGGTTCCAACAAGAGACGATGACCGCCGCCGGCAGCCAAACGGCAGCACTCCTGGCTCGCATCCTGCTCGCGCAAAAGAAGATTGCGGAAGCGAAAGCGGCGGCAGATACTGCCGTGGTCTTGTCGGGGCGCACAAGCGATCGCTCAACCTACATTATGGCGGCCCTCTCGGCGGCCGAGGTGAATGCTGCGGCCGGCAAACAGGCTGCGGCGGCAAAGTCGCTGCACGCCGTTCTGAACGAAGCAGCCCGCGATGGTTATAAGCAGTTCGAATTTGAGGCGCGCCTGGATCTAGGCCAACTCGAACTTGCCTCTGGGGCGCCTTCCGGCCGGCAGCGATTGCAGCAGCTTCAGGAAGAGGCCAGCCATCAGGAGTTCCTTCTGATTGCCCGCAAAGCCCGCGCCGAACTGGACCGAGACTCGGCGCGCGCACAGGCAGCGCGCTAAACAGCCCTAAAAGCCCGTCCTTCCTCGATGCTTCCTCAGAATGTATATCTTGCCGCAAACTGAAATTGGCGCGGCAGGTTGGAGGTGGAGGTGATCTGGCCGAACTGGTCGCCGGCTGGGCCGGTGCCCCACCCATTGCTGTATGTGGGGACATTCGGTGCCGAAAACTGTGGCCGATTGGCGACGTTATAACACGATACATCGAAGCGAAGGGCCCGCATTTCGCCGAGCTTGACGTTCTTGGAAAATGTCAAATCCAGATTGTCGGTTCCCATGGTGCGCAGATGATCGAGATATGCCGGCGCATTTCCCGGAATGTACAGTTGGGCCGGCACAGCGAAGCAGTCGGCAGTGAACCATACCGCGGCCGTACGCGGCGCTCCTTTGCTGGGATCGCAAGTCATATCGGCGCGCTGGTTGAGGTACTGATTTCCGCCGATGGTCGCCGACGAAACACCTATATATGGCGAAGGAATCGGGACTCCGCTGCTTAAGTAGAAAATTCCGTTGACTGTCCAGTTGCCCAGGATCGCGTCCGATGCCCCGTTTAGATTCACAGCCCGGCCGTTCCCCACAGGCAGATCGTAAGATGCCTGCCATGTGAATTGATATTTCACGTCTTGCGGGCTGACGGAATGCTCAAAGCGCAAGTTCCTCCAGTCCTGAGGGGAGCCGTTATGAAAACCGACAAAACCCAGGGGAGGATTGCCGTCGTCGGTCATCAGCTTGGCCCAGGTAAAAGAGGCCAGAGTCGTGAAATGATGGCTCAGACGCTTCTGCACCTTCGTCTGCAGTGAGCTGTATTCGGAATCTCCCCCGGGATAGCCGCTGACGACCACGCCATTGGTTTGGCCGGTAATGCTGTTCACGCCAGTATTGAACTGAGGGAAGGGTTCCGCCGCCAGAAGTTGATCGAGGCCCGCGCCGGAGGTTCCGAGCTGGTAGATCTGACTCAGGTTGAGTTGGTTCAGATCGACAGAGCCAATGGGAAGGAAGAGTCCACGGCTGCCCACATAACCGGCACTGGCGACAATCTGGTGCGGAAACTCGTATTCCAGACCAAAATTGAAATTGTAGGTTAACGGAGTCCGCTGCGAATGCAGCATCGTGGTCAGATTTGCACCGAGGTTCGTAAGGAGGCCGTTCGGCGCCAACTGCGATGGGGGAAGTAGTCCGTCTGGAAATGGGTTGCTCAACGAATAGGGGCCGGTGACACTGGCGGCTCCCCCAGGTGCGCACGAAGTGTCGCTGTTGATGACGATATTGCCGCTGGGCAGAGCGCAGGTTGCATTCCAATCGTTGCTGGTGGAGTACCCATCACTATCCACCAGGGAGCCGCTGACCATGTGCACGCTCGGCCCGTAGTAGAAGCCGGCGCCGGCGCGAACGACCAGGTGCGTCTCTGCCTGCCATGAGAAGCCGAGGCGAGGGGCGAAATCCTTCCAGTTAGTGGTAAATGGCGAGCGGTTGCCGCCAGTGGCAAAGACTTCGCCACCGGTGAAATTGCCGCCGGGGAAATTACCTACTGGGCCCGAGGAACCCTGAGCTGTAGGGTCAAAGTACTCGAGGCGATTGTGGCGCTCGGTCTTGCCGCCGAAGATATCCCAACGCAGCCCGGCGGTGATGGTGAGATTCGGTTTGGCGTGGTAGGTGTCTTCTACGAAGGCGGCGTAATACGGGCTGGCATTTGCGGAGAAGAGATCCTGCGTAAAGTTCACCGATTCGATTCCTGAATTTCCCTCGCCCAGGAGGAATGAAGCAAAGTCGCTCCCGCCCACAGTGGTGAGGGATGCGGGCGAAGTCTGCTGGTCGGTCGCCGAAATATCGAAGTAGTACCAGCCGGCGGGCGCCGGTGGCTGTCCCACGTTGAGGAATCGCTTCATATACTCCGCGCCCACGCTGAGTTCGTGCTTGCCAATGATCTTGGTGAGGGTCGCGCTCGCGTCGTGGTTCATGCTTGCATACACGAAGGTGTCATAGTTCGCTGTGCCACCGACGGCGCTGGGATTCCCGATGTTATTCGTAAGATCGTTAAAAAATATAATTGGAAGAATCTTGTAGGCTTGGGCGGTGGCCAGGGATGCGGGAAAGCCCAGCGTAGTGATGTCGAATCCGTTTTGGCGCGGGTCGCCGCCCTGATTTTCATAATGGCGCGTAAAGGAATAGCGCAGTTGCAGCACCGTCGTTGGGTTGATGGTTACGTCGTCGCCGACAATAAAGTTCCGGGCATTCGTGACATTCTGCGCGTAGTACGGATCCCAATCGTTGCCGAATGCGTTCACCCCAGCGCTGAAGAGCCGCCCAAAGGAAAAGCGGCTAAAAAAGCGCTGCTTCTCGTTTCTGTCGTAGTCCACGCGAATGTCGAATCTGTGCGCAGTGGAGGGGGCAAGGCCGGGAACGTAAAGATTGCCCAGGTGATTGCCGGTGTCCGCATCGCAAGTGGAGGGACTGGGGAAGTTGCACTTGGGGAACATGGATAGGAACGTTGCCGCGATTGGATTGACCGGGGTATAGCTGGTAATTACGTTGTGTGTCGGAAATTCCTGCCGGGTTCCGTCCGGGTTATCGGCGACCAGGGGGTTGTAAATGGTATCGCTGTCATTCGAAAAGTCGCCGGTTCTTTCCGCCGTGGTGGGAACGGTGAAGACATTGGTTCCGTCAAACAGTTTCTGCTGCGTGGCTTCGTAATCTCCGAAAAAGAAGAGCTTTTTGCGCACGATCGGGCCGCCAATGGCGCCGCCTTCCTGGTAGCGATGAAAGGCCGGTGCCTGATTGGGGGTGCCAGCCAAGATCTGGCTTTGTTTATTGAAGTAGTCATTGGCCGAAAGAATGTTCGGACGGAGATAAACGAAGCCATCGCCATGGAAATCGTTGCCACCGGACTTGCTGACCATGCTGATCACACCGGCCGCTCCGCTTTGATAGGTGGTGGGAGTGTTCTGCGTTTCCACGCGGAACTCCTCCACCCCGTCCTCTGGGATCTCCATTGCCGGGATGATGGCGGCCAGGTTGTTTTCGGCGATGCCGAGCGGGCTGCCGTCCAGCATGTAGTAGATGGATCCCTGGATCGCTCCATTGATGGTGTAGGACGAGACATCGATACCCGGACGCCCGCTTGAGATGTTTTCGATAGGCACAGAATCGGCCGCACTGGCTGATCCGTTGACAGGAGTCACACCGGCGCTCAATTGAATCAGATCGTAGATATTCCGGGTGAGGGTGGGGAAGCGCTCGATATTGGCCGACTCAATCAACTGGCCTACGGTTGAGTTGCTGGTATCCGCCAGGGCAGACGTTCCGGATACCGTGACGGTCTCAGTTACGCTGCCGACTTTTAAAGCGATATTCACGGTCGTCGCCTGGTCCACAGTTACCACGACATTGTCCTGGGCGACGCTCTCGAAGTTTTTTTGACTTGCCGTGACCAGATAAGCGCCCGGTTGTACGGAAACGAAGCTGTACAAGCCCGCCGCACTGGTAACGGTGTGCAGAGTGACACCCGTTGCATGGTTAACGGCGGTGACACTGGCGCCGCTGACGATCGCTCCTGAAGGATCGGACACCAGGCCGCTGATGCCGCCCCTGCCCGCCTGGGCCAGCGCTACCGAACCAGTGCAGAGGAAGAGAAGACAAACAGAAAGAAGATTCCAGACTCCGCTGACAGCCGCATTTCCCCTATGCATGGAGCGCCTCCTGAACCCTGGACCTCGAGGGCTAAAACAATGGCAAAACCCCGTTATTAAAACGTATCAATACTGCGTCAGGTCTGATTGCGGTGTCAAGAGAAAACACCAAGCCTTCATGGTTAAGCCCAGTACTCTACGTTGCCGGAAAGTCGTGTCAGGCGAGTTCACCGCTGGTTTACGGCACGAGACTCTGAGTAGCTCGCCGGAGCGAGCGCCCGAATCTCGATCCGTGGGAGCGAGGCCAGTGGGCGAATTGCCGCCGGTATCTTTTTGGCTTTACACCGGAGCGCGGGTGGAATCTCTCACGGTCAGCTCCGGGGCAATCTTGCGATGCACGGCAGGCAAGTCCCGCTTTTCGACCATGGCATTGATTCCCTCCAGAACAATACCGGTTGCCATCGCCCCCATGGCTTCCATCGGCTGACGAATTGTGGTCAGCGAAGGCGTGCACAAGCTTGAGGCGGCGACGTCGTCAAACCCGACAACCGAGCACTGTTCGGGAATTTTCAGCCCTGTCCGCTTCAGCGCCCGGATGGCCCCAAATGCCGTCATGTCGTCGAAAGCCATCAACGCGGTGAAAGGGCGCTTCGTCTTTAGTATTTCCTCGGTGAGCCGGTAGCCGCTTTCAAAGCTGGACGTCGGATCCTTGGACTCCGGGAGATCGACAATGAGCCGCTGGTCCAACTCAAGGCCCCGGGCTTTGGCGAAGGAGCGAACCCCTTTCCAGCGCGGCGCGCTGTCAGTCAGGGTCTTGGGTCCTCGAATAAAAGCGATCTTCCTGTGGCCAAGGGAGTACAAGTGTTCCGCAGCGGTATACGCGCCGAGTTCATTGTCGACGATGACCGAACTGATCGCGTCGTTCTTCAGTTCCCGCCCGATCATCACTGTCGGAATGTTGCTTTTTTCCAGGTCCCCCAGAACCTCGATGTTCACAAACAGCCAGTTCGCCAGCACAATCAAAGCCTCGGCACGCCGGTCCAGCAGCATTTCCAGATAACGCTCGAAGCGCGCGCGCTCGTTCTGTACATCGGTCAAAATCGGCAGGTACGATGCCTGATAAAGCGAGTTCTGAATACCGCGGAGCACCAGGGTGCAGAATGGGTCGGTCGCGTCGAATACCATGACGCCCACCGTGTGGCTGCGCCGGCTGCGCAGGGAGCGTGCAAACAGGTTCGGACGGTAGCCCAGCTTCTTGGCCGCAGCTTCAATCTTTTTTTTTGTGATGCCGGGAATGTAGCGGGCGAGGGGAGCGTTATTCAGCACAATCGAGACGGTCGTCGCAGAAAAGCCGCTCTCCCTTGCCACATCCCGAATCGTCACCATAAGAAGTCCATATCATACTCGAGCCGCGCGCGAGGAAGGACCACTCGACCGTCAATGCGCCGCGCCGGTAAATGGCCTTACTTGCTCTCGAGAAAAGTGCTGCTGCTTGCGACGTTCCACCCATCCACGCTTATGTTCAAATCAATGCCGTTGCTTTTTTCCGAATCGAATCGTGCCTGGAGCTCGCGTTTTTCTCCCGGCAGCAGCGAAACATAATTGTCGTCCCAGAAAATTGGCACAACGTCGTCGCCGGTCCTGGCATCAGCGATTCGCACGTGCACCATGAATGCCAGGCTCGCCGCGGGATTCTCGATCGAAATGCGAATCACTTTTTCTCGACCTACCGTCGAAATGGAGCTATGAGAAGTAACTTTCACGGGCGGCAAGGTGTTCAGGCCGGTCAAATCGGCATAAGCCTTCTCCGGGACATACACGTCCTCAAGCTTCTTGGCATAATCAAGGACATCAGGCCTGGTCGAAAGCCAGTAGAAGTTGTCGCTCAGCGGTTCACCTGCAGAATTCCGCAGCTCCAGTTTCAAGAAGTACGTCGCCGAAAGGTTCGGTACGGATTTCAACTCAAAGGCGCGAATGCTGCCATCGGCGGGAATGTCAACCGTTGCGCTCTGGGTGGCCTTTTCCCCGGCGTTGATGTCGTAAATGGTTGCTTTTACCCGCGCCCCCGCCAGAGCGAAGTCATGGCTGTTGAGCACCGCAACCGAATTGTCATCGTACGAGTACTGAATGTGCACCGGTTCGCACGCCTTTTTCGATCCGAAGTACGCGCCCGAGGGAACAAGGTAATAGTCGTACAGATTCCAGATGAGCGAGGGCCAGGCATTGTTCAGCATCCACTGAATCACGCCTGTCGATTCATACTTGTTTCGCCCGTATGCCTCGAACATTGCCCGCTCCGCCTCGTAGTTCATGGCCTGTGACTTGCGAAGAAAGTCTTCGAGGCCGGCAGCCTTGCCATAGCGATTTTCCAGGCCGGTCGTAAATCTTTCGATAGTCGTAAACCGCTCCAGCCCGGCGTGGTAGTTCCAATATTCATCGATCGGCCATAAGTGATCGGCGGGAATGAATTTTTTCAAGCTCGGCAAAGTGGGAATCACGGGGCCGGGGCTGGTTTCGGTGTTGTAGCCGAATGCGCCGCCCCCTTTCGTATTCGTGAGCCAAAAATTCGGAGGAACATAGTCGTAGGGACCCGTCATCTTCACTCCCGACGCGCCCGTCACTTTCGTTTTCTGCCCCGACGCCGATGAAACCGTCGGGTTCGGCCAGTCAACATCCTTGAACGCCTGCAAGTACATCTTCTCAACTTTGGCCGATGGGGGATTGTCGCTGCCGTACAGGAAAACGAACACGCTCGGATGATTTCGCAGCCGCACCGCTTGATCAGTCAGCGAGGCCTGCGCAATTCTGTCTGTGTCTTCCGTCCACTTGCTCCACTTCTCCCAGAAATCGCAGCAAGTCCAGCCCGGCATAACGAGAATTCCTGCGCGATCCGCCAAATCAAAAAACTCGTCGCGTTCCATGCGTCCTTCCAGGCGGATTGCGTTCAGGTTCATGCCGCGCACGTAGTCCATGGCGGCCTGCGTTCGTTCCGGCGACCAGCGCAGCAACATATCAGGAGCCCAGGCTGCTCCGCGGACCAGCAACTTGCGGCCGTTGATTGTGAACAAGCGATATCCCTTGTCGGTCAGCCGGGAGGTCACCTCGCGGATGCCAAACTGCGCTGTCGTTGAGTCGGAGACTTGCTGAGCGGTCTCTACCCAAAGTTGCGCGGTGTACATCTCCGGCTTGCCCATCTGATAGGGCCACCACAGCCGCGGATGCGTCAGACGGAGTTGAGGAAATTGATCCGGCGTAAATACGACCTTTTTCGTTTCAGACGCCGCCAGGGTAACGGTTTGGCTCACCCGAATTCCTTCAATCTGAGCGAGGACAGTTGCCTTTGATTCCCGCGCCTCCGAGTTGTGCAAGTCCGCCGAAATGGTCAGAGCTGCAGTCCTGTATTCCGCGTCCAGCTTTGTCGCCACAAACGGATGGCGCAGGGAAACCATGCCACTCTCGGTGAGAAAGACGTCCTTCCATAAGCCCATGTCTTTATCTGGTGGCGTCGGATTCCAGTCCACCCACGTCATCGCCAAGTCGGTTTCTTCCGGAGGAAAAACTTCAACCGCCAAGCTGTTTAGTTTGCCAGCAGCCATGAACTTGCTGACATCAAGCTCAAACAAGCGCATCATCCCGCGTACGTCTTTGGCGTCGCCGACCTTCTGACCGTTCAACCAAATGTTCGCGCGGTAATTAATGCCGTCAAAATGCAGCCATGTCACGTGCCCGCTGGCCATGGCAGACAGATTGAACTCCGTGCGAAACCACCACGAGCACCGGAACGGACTGTCCGGCGGCATCGCTTCATTGGCGAAGAAACTCTTGGAGGAGTAATCCATCCCAGGAAGCGATTTCAGGTTCAATCCGAAATATGGATTCGGATATGTCCCGTCAGACACCAAGGCCGCGACTACCGTCGTCGGCACGCGGGCTATGTGCCAACCATCCACAGAGAATCCGGGGACTGAAATTTCCGCCCCCGACGCCTTCACGTCGCAAGACGACTGAATACGCCAGTTCTCAGCAAGCAGAATCCTGGCGGGCTCATCTGAAACCGCCGGGTTTGCGGCCATGCATTGCAAGGTGAGAACGAGGACAAAGGCAGCCAAGGTCGAGAACGGTGGCGGGGTTCGGAAACGCTTGCCTGGTACCACCCCGGAAGCGGTCTTGCGAGGACTCGTCACGTTACGTACCTCCCGCGCGAGAATAATGTTTATTAAAACGAATGAATGTTGATATATATTGCATCCGATGTCAATGGAAAGCGGTGCGAAAATCATGTTGGCGGCCCCGGAAGGGCGTTGGAAAAATCTGTCTTCCCGTTTCTCCTGCACCGTGACCAATGCAAGGTCCTACTCGCCACTCTCTTTTATTCGAACCGGCATTCCTGCTAAGGTGAGTGCACATGAGTGAGGCGGGAATCGTAACTCAGAGCCCATCGACGCCGCACCTGAAACGTGTGCTGACGCTCTGGGACCTCATTCTTTACGGCATCATAGTGATCCAGCCCACCGCGCCGATGCCGGCCTATGGAGTATTCAGCAACGCCGGCCAAGGCCATGTGGTGACCTCCATCCTCATCGCTATGGTGGCCATGGTTTTCACTGCCATGAGTTATGGCCGCATGGCCCGGGTCTACCCGAGTGCAGGTTCAGCCTACACCTACGTGGGACGTGAACTCCATCCCGCCCTCGGCTACGTTACCGGCTGGAGCATGACAATGGACTACATACTCAATCCGTTGATCTGCACCATCTGGTGCGCGAAAGCAGTGGCCGATCTGTTGAGTGGAACGCGTTATCAGATTCCTTATCCCGGCCTTTTGTGGCCAGTCATTTTTGCCGGCCTGTTCACTGTGCTCAACCTCCGCGGTGTGCAGACATCTGCGCGCATTAACCGCACCTTGTGCGCCATCATGGGCGCGGTCATTCTGGCGTTTTTCTGGTATACCGTCCGCTACCTCTTTCATATTCCGCAGTTTCCGGAAGCATATTTTCTTCGTCCCTTCTACAACCCGCAGACGTTTACGGTCAGCCGGGTATTTCACGGCACTTCGGTCGCGGTGCTCACCTATATTGGATTTGACGGCATCTCGACGTTGTCGGAGGAAGTGGAGAATCCCAAGCGCAACATCTTCCTCGCCACCGTGCTGGTCTGCGTGGTCACGGGTGTATTGGCGTCAGCAGAGGTTTACGGAGCCCAATTGCTGAGCTTCCATCGTTTCGGAACGGATTTCGGGGTGTTTTCGCAATTTGGGGATGAGAACGTATTCAGCCATGTCGCCGGCATTGCCGGCGGAGTTCTTATGACCAAGGCGATCAGCCTTACACTACTTGTTGCCACCGTGGGTTCCGGCATGGGCTCGCAACTGGGCGCGGCGCGGCTCCTTTACGGCATGGGCCGAAGCGACGCAATCCCAAAGAAGTTTTTTGGTGCGATTCACCCCCGCACGCGGATTCCGGCGAACAACGTAATTTTCGTGGGTGCGATCGCGCTGGCCGGGGCTTTCCTCATCAGCTACGACAACGGCGCGGAGCTACTCAACTTCGGTGCGCTGATTGCATTTATGGGCGTCAATCTGGCATCGCTTACGCACTACTACATTCGAGGAGCCGACCGTCACTGGCGGCAATTGCTTCCGCCGGTACTGGGTTTTCTGATTTGCCTGTTTATTTGGATCCACCTCTCCAGGCTGGCGCTGGTTGTGGGCTCCATCTGGATGTTGGCTGGCATTGCCTATGGGGCATGGAAGACCCGTGGATTCCAAGGCAACCTGGTGAATTTTGATTTACCGCCGGAAGAATAAGAAGATCGTTTTCTTGAGGAGCGCAGAAAACGTTCGCCGAGTTCCTGCGGGTATCAGTGGCGGGCCAGGCTCCCCGCATGCCTGAACCGCTGGTTCCATACTTCCGCAGCGCCTATCAGTCCAACGTCCGCTCCCAAACCTGCCAATAGAATCTCGACGCGATCGACCGGGATGAGCCTGCAATTCTGGCGGATCACCTCGCGCATACGTTCCAAGAAAAGGACTGCGCTCTTCATGACGCTACCGCCCAATACGATTGCCTCGGGCGCAAACGCTGTGATGAGGTTCGCCATTCCGAGTCCCAGGTAATAGGCCTCGTGTTCTATCGCGCGTTGCGCCCACTCGTCCGAGGCTTGCGCGCGCAGACAGATCTCGCGGGCGGTGAGATTGCGGTTCCCGTAGGTCGCCGGCGCATTTTCCTTCATCCAGGCCGTCATTGCGGGCCCAGCGGCCAGACTCTCCCAGCATCCTCGGGCTCCGCAGGTGCACGGCGGTCCCAAGGGGTTGACGATCTGATGCCCGGCCTCCGGATGGTATCCGCCGGCGCCGCGATACACCGCGCCATCCAGAATCACGCTTACGCCGATGCCCGTCCCAACCGTCACATAGAGCAAACGCGTTTTCGACTTTCCGGCTCCCCAGCGCAATTCTCCGAGCGCCGCCGCATCCGCGTCGTTCTCCAGAGCCGCAGGCACGCCGAATTCCAGCGACAAAACATCAACCACGTGCCCGCCTTCCCAGCCTTGCAGGTTGTTTGCGTTTCCCAGGACGCCATTCAAGCTGTCGAGTGGTCCCGCGCACCCGACCCCAATTCCACGGAGTTTGACCTCGCACGTCTCCGCACACCGCCGAAGCAGGGATGTTACCCGCTGCATTGCGTAATCGAAACCGCGCGCAACCTCCGTGGGGCACTCATTTTTCGCCAGGACGCAGCCGTTTTCGTCGACTACTCCGACTGCGATCTTAGTCCCCCCAATATCAACCGCGCCGATCATGCTCGGGTGCCGCCTTCCATGACTGCTCTCACACAGGTCCAGGGCATAAAAGCCCTTTATTAAAACGCTTTAATAGTGAAGTGTTCCGCATTCCTGTGTCAAGCACAATTGCGATCTGTGATTGCCTTAAAATGTCAAAGACTGTTCTGCGAGAACCAAGCAGGGAGTCCCAGCCCATTCATGGCGACGAAACAATCGATGATCGCGGATTGGCAGCTGGGCGGTTCCAGCCTAGCGCGCCGCAACCCGCTGGCGGCCATCGGGGTTTTCCTGGTCGCTATGTTCCTGATTTCTGCAATTCTTGCCCCGTGGATCGCCCCTCAGGATCCGGCCAGCATCCATCTTCCGATTCGCCTTCAGCCGCCGTCTTCCCAGCATCCCTGCGGCACCGATGAACTCGGGCGCGACATCCTTTCGCGCCTGATTTGGGGAGCCCGTATTTCGATGTTCGTAGGATCCAGCGTCGTTGCCGGTTCGTTGCTGCTCGGCCTTATCATCGGCTCACTTGCAGGCTACTATGGCGGTCGCATCGACCGGTTCGTCAACGTCGTTTTGATGAATGCCTTTCTTTCCTTCCCTGGCATACTGATCGCGATCGCGTTCGTCGCTTTTCGCGGCCCGGGGATTTTTAATCTTGTTCTTGCGCTCTCGATTGGAGGCTGGGTGGGCTATGCGCGACTGGTCCGCGCCCAGGTATTGGTAGTTCGAGAAAGAGAATTCGTCGAGGCAGCGCGTGCGCTAGGTGCCAGTGACCTGCGCATTGTTCTGACCCACATCGTTCCCAACATCATTCAGCCTGTCATTGTGCAGGCTGCCATCGGCATGGCGGGAGCCGTGCTTGCCGAAGCGACCATGAGCTTCCTCGGACTCGGCGTTCCTCCACCAACCGCAAGCTGGGGTTCCATGTTGAACGACGCCCGCTCGCATCTGTTCGACTCGCCCCACCTGGTGATTTTCCCCGCAGTTACGGTGATGCTGGCGGTTCTGGCCTTCAACTTCATTGGCGATGCGCTCCGCGATTTCCTCGATCCTCGGTCCCGTATCGAAGCCGGGTTGTAACCCGTCGGTATTGGCATGTTTCCGAGCGCATTCATGCGCCTTTAACATGTCAAGCGCGGAATGCCGGGAATTATGCGCAAGCGGTGACCTTTGGGTCGTTCCCACGTCTATAAGGAAGATCGCGGAACTTTTTCCAAGGCTGGTTCGTATGAACAAATGTATGGAGCTTCAATATCAAATCGAACGCGCAGAAGATGTGGCCGTCGTGCGGTGTTCTGGACGCATGGTGCGTGGGGCAGCACTTGACAATTTCCGCCGCCGAATCGAGCAACTCGAACGTCTTCGTGTATTGGTGCTGGATCTCTCCGAGATTCAGCAAACCGACGCTGGAGGTCTGGGAACACTGTTGCTTGTGCGCCGGTGGGCGACGCTGAATTCTGCTCGTCTCAAACTGGTGGACCCACCGGTCTTTTTCCGCCGGCTGCTCGAGGCAACCAATTTGAATTCGGTGTTTGATATCTCCTCGCTGAAGGATGCTCTAAGCATCCTTCGGCCTTCTCAATGTCCTCCGCGCTTTGCGATCGCCTAGGGTACCCGTGAATTTGCGGGTAGCTTCCCACGATGCTTTATAATTCGCGCGCATGGGACGACCGCGGTCAGCAAGCCCAAGATTTGACCCGGATGATCACCCTTCTCGCGACCGTCTCTTCCTTTCTCGTTGTGCTTGCCCGAAGTTTCTTTTCAGTGCTCGCCGGCTTCAGGCTCTTCCGTGTCCTTCCAGGGTGAGGTTCGCCCGGTGACGCGCCTCGCTCGCAGGCTCCGCCTGATCGATTACTTTTCGCTGGGGTGGGGGACGATGGTCGGCGTCGGCTGGCTCGTCATCATGGACGACTGGCTCAACCGTGGCGGCCCGCTGGGCGGAATTCTTGGCTTCGCCATCGGCGGTGTCTTGCTGCTTCCCGTCGGATATGTGTACTCCCGGCTCGTTGCCGCCATGCCGGACGCTGCCGCTGAGGTGGCCTACACAGCCGGCGTGTTTCCTCGACCCATCAGCTTTTTCACCGGCTGGATGATGCTGCTTGCCTACTTCATCGTTTGCCCGTGGGAAGCCGTCGCCGTCGGCCGCCTCGCCGGCTTCATCTTTCCATGGCTGAACCGGGTCGAGTTGTATCGCGTTGCGGGAAAGGCAGTCTACTTGCCGCACCTCGTCATCGGCCTTGCCCTCACAGCTCTCGTAACGATCGTCAATTATTGCGGCATTCGCTTGAGTGCCAGTTTTCAGAACTGGACCACCTTCGGCACCCTCGCCCTGTTCGTAACGTTTGTTTCGCTGGGCGTCGTGCGCGGATCGCCCGCCAATCTTCCGCCTCTGTTTACCCACGCGCCGGTTGTATCCATCCTGCTTGTGCTGCAGATTGTGCCTTACTTTATGAACGGTTTCGAGTCGGTGACCAAGGCTGCCGAAGAGGCCAACCCGGAGTTTCGCTCTCGCGGATTCGGGAGCGTCATCTTTGCCGCTATCATTGTCGGCTTTCTTTTCTACATTATCGTGATCGCTGCGGTAGGTTTCGTGGCACCCTGGCATCAGCTCACAAGCGAGCCATTCATGACGGCGGTTGCCTTCGAGCATGCTGTCGGCTCGCGCTGGATTGTCAGTATCATTCTCAGCGCCGCCCTGCTTTCGCTCTTTAAAGTTTTCAACGGAAATTTTGTCGCTGCCACCCGCTTGCTCTTTGCCATGGCCCGTCGCGGGCTGCTCGACGACCGCCTCGCCAAGGTGCATTCCCACAATCAGACTCCGAGCACCGCCGTTTTGGCCGCCGGAATCGGCACCGGTTTGTTCATGTTTCTCGGGAGCGCAATACTGGTGCCTATCTCTGAGGTCGGCTCGGTTGCATCTGCGGTTGGCTGGTTTGCAGTGTGTGTGGCGTTCCTGCGGATGAAGCCGCTCCCGATTCAAACGCTCATCGCGGTCGTTGGCGCGCTCGTCGCCCTCGCCATGATGCTCATGAAATTTCTGCCGTTCGTGCCGGGCGCCTTTTCCAGCTGGGAGTGGCTGTCGCTGGGACTGTGGATTATCCTTGGTATGCTGCTGGGCCGGAGAACAGCTGCTCCCCGGAAGCCCGGTCGCCCAGGCACCGGTCCGGCTTCTTTCCGGCAAAACGAATAATTATGGACGGAACGTACCTTATGACCGCACGAAACCGTTTGATTCTCGCGTTGTTGATGGTCTCGGCTATCTGCTTCGCCGCAGAGAAGCCATTCGACATTGTGATCGAGCATGGCCGCATCATTGACGGCACCGGATCGCCATGGTATTCGGGGGACATCGGAATCAAGGATGGCCACATTGCCGCTATCGGCAGTCTCTCTGGAGCGGCACGCAATCACACGATTGACGCGAAAGGCAAAGTTGTGGCGCCCGGCTTCATTGACATGCTGGGCCAGTCCGAAATCACAATCCTTGTCGATCCACGGTTGCCTTCAAAGATTTTCCAGGGCATCACCACTGAGATTACAGGTGAGGGTGGATCCGTCGCCCCGCTGAATAGCGCGATCGTCGAGGCCGATCGCCCCGCGTTTGCGCACTATAAGGTCAATGTGGACTGGCAGACATTTCGCCAGTACTTTGCACGCCTGGAAAAGCAAGGCATGGGAATCAATCTCGCCAGCTATCTTGGCGCAACCCAGGTGCGACGGGTGGTGATCGGCGACGCGGATGTGCAGCCCACTCCTGAGCAGCTCAACAAGATGAAGTCTCTGGTCCGCGATGCCATGCTTGACGGCGCCGTCGGCGTTTCGACTTCGCTCGAGTATGCGCCCGCGCCCTATGCCAAAACCGATGAAATCATCGCGCTCGCTGCGGAAGCCGCTAAATTCGGCGGAATCTACGCGACTCACATGCGCAACGAGAGCGATACCGTGCTCGAGGCTATCGACGAAGCTCTCCGCATCGGCCGCGAAGCTCACATCCCCGTCGAGATATGGCACATCAAGGTCGCCGGCAAGAACAATTGGGGACGCATGCCCGAGGTCGTCGCCAAGATCAACCAGGCGCGGGCCCAGGGCGCCGACATTTCCGCCAACACCTATGCTTACCCTGCCTGGTTTAATTCCATGTCAGCGTTTGTTCCTCCCTGGGCCCACGACGGAGGCGATGCGAAACTGGTCGAGCGCTTGCGGGACCCTGAAATTCGCGCCCGGATTCGCAAGGACATGGAGACGCCCTCCGGCAGTTGGGATAATGAATGGCAGGAAATCCCCGGTCCGGAAGCCGTTATGATCGGAGTCGTCCAGAACCCCGACATGAAGAAATTCCAGGGCAAGCGCCTCTCTGAAATTGCGGAGATCTGGCACAAAGACCCGATGGACACACTCTTTGATCTGCTCATCGAAGACAAGGCTTTTACCGAGTGTGCGGTGTTCGGCATGTCGGAACCGGATGTCGCCCTTGCCCTTCAGCAGCCCTGGGTTTCCATTGACAATGATTCTTCCGGAACGTCGCCCGATGGCATCCTTGGCGACGAGCACCCTCACCCCCGCGCTTACGGAACGTTCCCGCGAATCCTTCGTAAGTACGTCCGGGAGGAAAAGAAACTCACGCTCGAAGATGCCATTCGCAAGTTTTCGGCGCTTCCTGCGCAACGCATGCGCCTCACCGATCGCGGCGTCCTGAAACTGGGCATGTGGGCCGATGTGGTTGTCTTCGATCCTGAGACCGTCCGCGATGTGGCGACCTTCGACGATCCCAATCGTCTATCGCAAGGTATGGCGTTTGTATTGGTCAACGGCGTGCCAGTCATTGAAAACGGCAAGATGACCGGTGCGTTGCCAGGAAGAGTCCTGCGCGGCGCGGGTTATCAGCCCTAGCGCTCAGCTCGACGGCGCGCGGACAAACGCTGTGCTCTGGCTGCCACTGTCGTTCGAAACTAAAGAAAAACGTTTCGCGCTCTAGGACGCTGCCATCCATGCAAGCTCGCCATCGCCAATCCAGTCCGGCAAACTTCGGCTGGCGACGCCTTATCGTGACTTCTGCGCTGTTGCTATCGGTCTCCCGTCTCTCGCTTGCCCAAGGCGGACCGCCCTTTTACACCAACGATCCCGGCACTCCCGGGCACCTGAACTGGGAAATTAACTTCGGGTACATGCCGTTTCTCTACGACGGCCAATCTATAGCCCACACCCCCGATGTCGACATCAACTTCGGAGTGGGAGACCGCATTCAGTTAACCTACGAGAGCGCCTGGCTGCGTGTTCACAACCCGGGCCAGCCGGTGAAGTATGGATTGGAGCAAGATCAACTTGGTGTGAAATGGCGCTTTCACGACGCCGGAGAAGCGCGGTCGTCCCTCTCGATTTTTCCGCAGCTTTCTGTCAATAATCCAAACAACGCCGTCATGCGGGGGATCGCGCCTCCCGGCTGGAGCTTGATCCTGCCCGTTGAATTCTCAAGGAAACTCGGTCCTGTCGATGTCGATCTGGAAGCCGGATATCAGATTGTGCATTTGGGTCCGTATGGATGGCTGGGCGGCATTGTCGTGGGCCACGAACTCACCAAGAGACTCGAGCTCGACTCCGAATTCTATGCGACTGGAACCTGGCGCCCCGGATTCGCTCAGCCCACCCTGGATGTGGGGGGCCGGTACAAACTGCATCGGCCGTTCATCCTGCTGTTCATGGCAGGCCGCGGCGTCGAACCGGCGCGCCGCGACCAGTCATTTTTCGTTGGCTATTTCGGTGTTCAGGTTCTTCTACCGCCGAAACAGTTCGACAGGGAATAAGAAATTCCTCTATGGTTTGATCCCGCTGCTCGCTTCGGTTCGGCTTACTTCCTAATCGGCCGGCGCCACGTGCGGTTTCGAAATCGTGCCCGTTACATTCCACGATTGCTCGTCGCCCCTCGTGAAGCTGAAGTTAATGCCGGCGCTTGCACTGGACGTTCCACTCACCTGATAAATGCCGTTGCGCGATTCCAGCCTGCCCCCGGAGAGCTGCCATTTGCCTCCTTTCAGCTGCAAGTCGCCGTCGAAACGGTGCACCGGCAGCGGAGCCGGCGCACCCGGAATTTCAACGTGTGCCAAAGAGCCGTTTCGCATGCTGAACTGTACCCTCGCGCCCGCATTAGTCAACAATTCCGGAAAACTCGCTCCTGCACTCTCCAATTGAAACGAGCCGTCGGCATTTCCCGTAATCCAGGCATCGTTCATTAGCGCGGTCAAGCGGTCGAGAGAAATATTCTGAAAGCTTCCGTTCCCGTTGTATGTCAGGCGCGGCGAGCTCGCATCGATCGTCCAGGTTCCTTCGTGAATACCCTGAAGAAATTGAGCACGGAGATGATCGAGCCGGATCCTGCCATGATCAGCTGTCATGACCGTGCTTAGCTGAGTAGCTACCGATTTCTTCATCTGGAACTGGGCAACCTGCAAACTGCCGCTGGCACGAAGAGAAGCAAGGCGGGAGGCTTGCCCGCTCCCGGCCTCCGCGGAGCTGAGAATCCGGTACCATGGGCGCTTGGCAGGGTGCGGCGTGAACCATTCGGCCAGATCCGTCGTCGAGAGCCGGTCAGCGCTCATCTCGAATTCAAAAGAACAATTGGGGGCGCAATGGCGCGCGGCCCGGACCCAACCGCTCCAGCGGGTCGTCCCCGTCCGCACGGAGAGTTCCTGCACCGACGTCACGTCAGGGGAAAGGGTCACCGTTGCGAATGCGAGTTCAATTGGAACGTTGAGCCCTCTGGTTTCCGCGCGAACATTTCTCAGTTGAGCGGTCCCCGTGGCGTTGGGCGCGGCGAGTCCCTGCCAGGCGCCGGAAATGTTAAGGTCCAGCTTGGTCGAGCCTTCGGCCGCAGGCTGGAAGGCCGGGACACCGAACACGTTTTCCAGGCGAAACAGATTCTTCAGGTCAAGATTGCCTCGCAAGAATAAGTCATAACCGCTGATGGAGACCGATCCTCCGACGCTCACCGCTGGCCCAGCGTCCACTGCCAGCGATGAGGGGCCAATTCGCAAATGGGGTTCCGCAGGCGCGAAATAGTTTTCCTTCGTGTTTGCTTTTGCACGGCCCGGGACACGGGGCCCGTCGCCTTCGCCTTGTACCAAAGCCAGTGGAATATTGCCCAGAATGATCGAGTCTCTTCCGCCGTTGGATCTCAAGCGCACTGCCGTTGCTTCGCCACTGCCGCTGAACTGCGCGTGTTCGGAGGCCGTCCGGGTGGCATGGAACTCCGCATTCAGCAGCCCGTCACCCTCCTCGTCCTGTGGCAGTTGTTGTTTGGCGAGATGCGCGAGCGCGACAAGAGAAGCAACGGGAACTTTCGAAGCCTCGACGGTCAAATTGTAGCGTCGGGGCGGGCTAATCGTCCCAATGTCTCCGCTGACGCGAAGCTTGCCCGCGCCAATTGGCGACTCGCAGAGCAACTGCGAAAACGCGCCCTTGACTGCGTTGTACTGTCCCCCGCAGTGCGTCGCCAGGCGAATATTCCGGCTGTCGAGAATGTCATATCGGCGAAAGCCTTGAATTGCAGCCTGGCTCTCGATCATGAGTGACTCAGGGGTTCCCTGGAGATTCGCAGCCAGGTCCACTCCTCCCCGCCAGCCGCGGTCTTTTCCCGTCAGCAGCTTCGTGATCTGTCCGAGTTGCCCCTTCTGCCAGGCCACCGTCAGGCGCATGGGGGTCTCCCGCAGCCTGGCCGCGCGCTGCCATATTGCATTGATCTGGACTTGGCCTGTATCGGTCAGATTGAAATCCGTACGCATGGGTTGGGCTTTCATGCGCGCCCCCCAGGAATTCTCAGACTCCTGCCAGAGGGCGACGTCGGCATCCACCAGAGCGTAGGCTTTCTTCTCCGGCCCTGACTTGAAATTGATGCGCGCGTTGCTGGCCTCGAGATAGGGGAACGCGGGGCGGCGCTCCGATGCGGCCTTTTGCGTGGGGGCGGCGGGAATCTGAGCGTTGCGTTCGATCAGGCTTGCCAGATTCCATCGGCCGTCGGCGGAACGCACGATGTTCACGCTCGGCTCGCTCGCGCTCAGAGTGGCGATCTCCAGCCTTCCCCGCAGCAGGGAGCGGAAACGAACGGCAGCAAAAACATCCTGAGCGCGAATCATCGGCTCGGCGCTGAAGGCCGGATCGTCGTAGATCACCAGGCCTTCAAGATCGAAACCGGGCCGTGGCAAGGCATGCAAGCGCACGTAGTCTATGGTGACCCGTCTTCCCAGCGCATTCCCGATGGAAATGGAAATCCGGTTGCGCAGTCTGGACAGGCCGGGGCGAAACAGGAAAAGAACCGCAACCAGCGCGGCCATAATGGCGATTCCCCGCCTGGAACGGAGGAGGTTCACCTTACAATCCGCAGCGTTCGCGACCAGCGCGTCTCGTCGAAAAAGTGAATGATGATGTGCGTCAGGAATCCAAAACGGTCGCTCCAAGCGGTCATCTGGTACTGGTCGGGTGGAGTAAGGAACGACCAGTAAATGAACATGGGACGCCCGATCACGTTGGGGCGGGGAATAAAACCCCAATACCGGCTGTCATAACTTACATCCCGATTATCGCCCATTGCGAAGTAGCTGTTGGCCGGCACCACCAGGTCCCCGCCCTCAATGTGAGCGGGCAAATCGAGCTGCCAGTCCGGGGCCAGGTTATCCCGGATCGATGGAGTGACCGCAGGAAAGTTTGCGCGGTAAGGACGCCGTTCTTCATCGCCGGCATCGTTCGGGTCTGCCTTGTGTTGAACGTAGGGTTCCTCCAGTTTCTGCCCGTTCCGGTACACAACATCGTCGCGGAGGTGAATCCGGTCGCCCGGAATTCCGATGATGCGCTTTACAACGAACAGTCCGTGCTCCGCCGGCGACAGAAATACCACGATGTCGCCGTGCTGGATATTCCGGTAGGGCATGAGAGGTCCCAGCCAACGCGTTGCCGGTGCAAATTGTTCCCGGTTCACAAATACGTGGTCGCCGATCAGAAGAGTGTTTTCCATCGAACTCGATGGAATCTCAAACGCCTGCACGATAAAGGTAATGATGAACAAACCCGTGACCAAAACGCCGGCCAACGAGGCCAAAAACTCGACCGTAGTCTCTTTCGTCTGTTCCTGGAGCGTGACTTCTTCTTTCTCTTTCTTGGCCACTTTGTAAGATTTTTCCTTTTTTACCGAATCAAGTGCATGGTCCGCGACCAGCGCGTCCTGTCGAAAAAGTGCACCAGCACCTCAGAGATTCTCCGCAGTTGCTCCGCCGCGCTCATCTCAGGTCCATATTCCGATGTCTGAAAAGACCATGTGATAAACATCGGGCGTCCAATCAGCTTTTCTTTTGCGACGAAACCCCAATAGCGGCTGTCATAGCTATTGTCGCGGTTGTCGCCCATCGCGAAATAGTTGTCCACCGGCACCACGATATCGTCACGCTCGATGTGGCGCGTTATCTCCCTCCGCCATTGTTGGTTTCTTACCCCGGCAATGGACGACGCCGGCACAGCCGGGAAGTTGTCGCGATACATGGACGCGTAGGTGCCGTCATTTCCAAGCGTGTGCTTTGCGTAGGGCTCGTTCAGCTTTTCGCCGTTCCGGTACACCTCGCCGTAGCGCAGGTGAATACGGTCTCCGGGAACTCCGATGATACGCTTCACCAGGATCAACCCCGGCTGCTCGGGGGACATGAAAACCACGATGTCTCCAGCGCGCGGATCGCGATAGGGAAGCAGCAGATCAGCCCACCTCGACTTGGGTGCAAACTGCTCCTTGTTTACCAGCAGGTGGTCGCCGATCAGCAGGGAATCTTCCATAGAGCCCGACGGAATGGCAAAGGTCTGTGCAACAAACGTGATAATAAAGAAAACAGCCACCAATCCTTCGGCGAGCCCTGCCAGAAACTCGACCGGCGTCTCCTTTGTTTCCTTGTCGCGCATGAAGTCTCTTTTTTCGCTCGCCACTCTCGTTGTCCGCCTCGAAATCTCTCTTTCGGCCTGTTTGCCTCACCGCACCAGCCTGAAAGTACGGCCCCAGCGCGTAATTTGGAACATGTGCGTGAGCCCGTAGGCAAGGTGATAAAGTCTATCACCCGGGGTCGGCGATCCCGTCAGATCGTTACTCAGCCCGTTCGATGACCAATAAATTATCATCGGACGACCAATGATATTCGCGCGGGGTACAAATCCCCAGTAACGGCTGTCCTGGCTGTCGTCACGATTGTCCCCCAGCACAAAATAGTGGCCTTCGGGAATGATCAACTGGTGATCCTCCACCAGCCGCGGCATTTCCTTCCACCATCTCGCGTCCACGCCGTAATCGGGCGATTCGGTGCGCGGAAAATCGTCGCGATACGGATTCCGCACATTCGTTATGTGCTGCGCGTACGGCTCGTCGAGTTGAGTGCCGTTTACAAACACGCGCTTGTTGATTAAGCGCACCCGGTCTCCTGGGAGCGCCACGACCCGTTTCACAAATGCTTGCGCTGGATTTACCGGATAGTGGAACACCACTATATCGCCGCGCCGCACTCTGCGGTACGGCAATAACCGGCCCCACGTTCCCCCGCTCCCGTAACAGAGCTTGTCGACCAGCAAGTAATCTCCGATCAGGAGGGTCTGCTCCATTGACTCGGAGGGAATGGTGAACGCCTGCGCCAGGAATGTCACCGCAAAAATGGCGATCACCACCGTGCCCGCGACCGATTGAACCGTGGCGGGCCAATCGCCGCTGACAAGTTTTTCGCTCCACGACATGACTACACAGGATCTTTCTCGTCCCGCGGCCGCGGTTCTTCCGGCGGTTTCGATAAATGCTCCAGCACCTGGCGCGCCGCCTCCTGCTCTGCTCGCTTCTTGGTTGCGCCCTGGGCGCGGCCCACAAAGCACGCCATCTCAGGTTCGGATAGTCGCGCTTCCACCGTGAATGTTTTCTTGTGCTCCGGTCCTTCTGCTTTCACGAGTACGTAGACCGGTTGCGACTTGCCATTTGCCTGCAGCGTTTCCTGCAAAGCTGACTTGAAATCCATCACTGGAAGGGCGCTGGTCTCCAGTTGCATGTGCCCCAATTCTGGTTCGACGATTGCCCGCAGAATGAAGTCGCGCGCAGCCGCCCAGCCGCCGTCCAGATACAAGGCCGCCAGGATTGCCTCCAGAGCATCTACCAGAACGCTGGCCTTAGCGCGTCCGCCACTTCTTTCTTCGCCTCGGCCCAGACGCATATAATCTCCAATGCGCAGGTCTTCGGCGACTCGCAACAAATGGTGCTGCCCCACAAGGTGGGCGCGAAGTTTCGATAGCTGGCCTTCCCCGAATCCCGGGAAGCGATGGAAGAGGGCTTCGCTCGTGACCAGGCCGAGAACGGCGTCTCCCAGGAACTCGAGTAACTCGTTATCGCCGCGGCCGGCCAGCCCATTCGACGCTCCGGCCGCCTGCGACTCGCGCGCCTGCGAACTGTGGGTGATTGCCTGCTCGATCAGTTCCCGGCGCCGGAAGCGATGTCCCAGGCTCTCTTCCAGCGCCATGATTTCGCGTGACTTCATCGCAATGCGGAAGCGTTCTCGCCCGGGCGTCAGTTTTTCGGGGGCTGGCTTGGCGCCGGCGGCGTGCCGCCCGTCAGTTGCACCAGACGATCGCGCTCGCGCCGCGCCGGTGTTCCCATGGGTGTGTTGTCTTGCGTCATGTCCACGGCACGGTTAGCCACTTTCAGCGCCTCCGGATATTTCTGCTGCTTGTCCAGAGAAAGCGCCAGCCGCAGTACATCGAGCGCGTAGGGATCGCTCGGATAGGCGTCGATGGCTTTCTCGAAGTTGGTTTGCGCGGCCGCGAAGTTGTTCTTGCTGTACTCGATCGCGCCCATCGTCGAATATGCCTGCGAACGCAGCCCCGCTTTGTAGGCGTCGAGCTTGTCCTGCGGCGTTCCCGAAGGCACGCTCACATCGGTATCCACGGTCTGAAGCGCCTTCTGCGCCATCTTCATACCTTCGTCAAATCGCTGATCCTTGTCGATGTCCGAGTCGCGGGTCCGCTCCGCGATCACCTCCGCTACCTGGGTCAGCGCTTCCGGATCGTCGGGATCAAGGGCGAGGACCTTCCTCCCCATCGCTTCCGTCTTCTCGGCATTGTTGCTTTTCTGATACAAGCGCATTGCGTTTTTGTAGAGCAGGACTCGCAATTCGCTATCCGGAAACTTGGTGGCGAAATCGTCGGCAGCTTTTTCCAGGCCGGCCGCATCGGTATTTGCGGACGCAGCTTTCCAGGCGTCAAATTCCGGTTGCGTCTTGGCCTGCGGTGGCCGCTTAACCGCAGCTGGTGCCGCCGCTGCCCCGGCCGCCGCCGTCTGACCCGCCGGCGCCTGCGTTGGTTGTCCGCTGGCCCCGGAGGTCTGGGCTGCGGCCCAAACCGCGAAGCTCAATATACCCAAGATGATTGCTGCTCGTTTCATGCTGTCTCCGTAGTCGAAAGTTCAAGGTTTCAGAGTCTCAAGGTTCCCGACAAAGCCTGCCGCTGGCAACGGACCCATTACTCTATCATCCAGGGCGTCGATTCCTTGAAACTTTGAAACATCGAATCTCTCCCCTTACTCCCGCTCCCCCGAACCGGGCGGCTCGTAAGGTTTCTCAAGGCCCTTTTGCGCCGCCAGTTTTACTTCCGGCAGCGCAGTCCCGGCCACGCTGATCGCCGATCGATATTCTTCGAGCGCCGCCGGCCGGTCTTCTTTCAAATCGAAAATGCGTCCCAGGTAGATATGGGACCATGCAACTACCCGTGCCTCGTGGGCCGTCTCAATTGTTCGCTGAAAATAGTTGCGTGCCCCTTCCATGTCGCGTTTCGCGGTTGCCACCCGCGCCAGGATAAACAAAGCCCGCCCCGCATCTTCCTGCTTTTCGTCGAGCGCCTGCTGCGCCAGTTTCTGCGCCGAGTCCGGATTCCCCGCCAGGAGTTGTCGCTCCGCATTCAGCAGCAGATGGGCGCTCTCCGGGCGCGCCAGGCGCAACAATTCCGGCGCCGCCTCGTCGGAAAAGTGGATTTGCGAAATCCGCTTCGCTTCCTTGTTCACGTCAATTGAATCCAGAAGGCCGCCGTAAGCATTTCGAAGGCCCGCCGGGTTTTCCTCGAATTTTATGAGCGCGTTATAGAAGTGCCGCGTCAGCACATAACCTGCACGGTCATCCTCATCCAGACTCCGCGCCCGGTCCGCGTCCGATAACTTCGCGCCGCCGGTCCTCAGTTCGATCGCCCGGATCAGACACTCGGTGACCAGCAGCGAGATGCTGCTCCGGAACGCCTCGTCCATCGGAGAAGACTTGACCGGCTCCAGGAGCGGGTGCAGCCGCGCGAATGCCACCTCATTCTTGAGCGCCAGCGGGTCCAGAAGATAATGCAGATATGTGTGCCGGATCTGCTGCATCTTGATATTCGTGCCCGCTGTCGGCGAGATCACCACATAGTAGTCCGACGAGTAGTTGCGCGCGTTGGTCTGACCCGGCGCGCCCATCGCGTCAAGATAAATTGTGAATCGACGCCCGAGGTACCCCGCCGACGGCAGTTTCAGGTAGATCTCAGTGTCAAAGGTCATCTTCGACAACGAATCGTGATAGATCTCGGTCAGCTCTTCGTAGCGGGCCTGGTGGCGTTCCCAAATCGCATGGAGGCCCGCCTTCTTGTAGAAATCCTGCGCCAAAGCCACAAACTCGACCAGGTTGGCCGCATCTGGCGGCATGTCGCTCGCTTTTTGCCGGAGCGCGAAGTCCGGGGGCTCATCGAGGCAGAGCGCGAGCGAAACATATTGCGACAAATCCCGCGCCGCATCAATCGCCAGATGTTTGCGATAGAAAATGCACATCGGCGCAACGGCGTCTTTCGCTCCCGGAGCGTTCTCAATTGCTTTGGCGATTTCCGACCGAATTTCGGCGCGCAGGGGATCGGAACTCTCCAGTTCCTGATCGTAGCCGCAGGTGTTGATTGCCGCCAGAACGGTAAACAGCGTCTCACTCGTTTCGAGCGACACCTGCTGGTGGCTCTGCGCCCGCGCGAATGGGGCTGCCAGAAATGCCGCCACGCCCAAAGCGAATGTCAGTCGGAAACGCTGTCCCAGGGAACTCCTCCTAGAATTTCACCGCCGCTGGGCTGTCTATGTGTAGTTTACGAACTTGCCATCAGACAGGTCAAACCAACGTGCCAGTTCCCACTTGCCAGATTGAAAGCCACAAACAAGAATCGAGAACTGTCTTTACCCCTTCACGCTGATTCTCGAAAACGAGATTACCGCACGACCTGCCGTCGGACGCCCCATCGCCAGGGCGGGACGGAAAGTGGTGAAGATCAGAAGGTTTTTCACCTGCGACATCACTGCCTGCGCGTTTTCCGGTTCCGACAGAATCCTATAGTCCTCAACCCGGCCGTTGGCATTGACAAATGCTTCAATCACCACCGAATCGTCGCTCGCCGATCCGATGCTCCCCAGCGATGTTCCAAAAACCGACTGCTCCATCTGCGGCCCCGTGTAGAACATCAGGGGAACGTCAGAACTGCTTGCCGCGAGCCGCTCCGGCAGTGCAAAGAAACCGAGCAGCAGCCCGAATGTCAGTACTGCGCTCAGGGCTCCCGCCGTCGCCGGAACCATGAAGCTGTTGAGTGCGTTACTCAGCCTTACCAGCGCGCCTTCCAATCGCCGGCGCCGTGCCGGCGCCGATTCGCGCGAGATAGCCACCCGCAGCCGTAGCGCCAAGTCCGCCGGTGCTTTTGCCTTCTTCTTCCCCAATGCCGCGAGCAATTGCTGCGTGTGCCTGAGCTCCGCGTACTCCTGCGTGCAATCCGAACACGATTCCATATGCTGCGTCAGTGCGAACATTTCGGCCCCGCTCACTTGGCCGTCGAGATAAAGAGAAAACTGCTTCTTGTACTCGGCGCACATCATGGCGTCACCTCAACCTCTCTGCCACCACTTGATTCCGGGTTCAACAATCTCTGGTTTGGGTGTTTTTCGTTCGGCGAGATCTGCTCGTGACCGGGAACCGCCAGTCCCAGTCCCGATTCCCGCACATATCCTGTCAACCTTTTGCGGAGCGCGTCCCGCCCGCGAGTGATCCGTGACTTTACAGTTCCCAGTGAAACCTGCAGAACCTCCGCAATTTCGTCATAGGGCATGTCTTCCAGATCGCGCAGTATGACCGCCGTGCGGTAAGGCTCCTGCACGTGCGACAGCGCAGCTTCAACTACCGCCCGCAGTTCCTCATGCGCAAACTGCTCGAAAGGCGATTCGCCGCGGTCGACCAGGCGCTCCTCTCCCCAATATTCGCTGTCGGCGCCTTCCACCGGATCGATCGTCGTTTCCATCGCCTTGTGCCGGAACCACCAGCGCCGCCGGTTCGACGCCTCATGCAGCGCGATCCGGTAAATCCAGGTCTTCAGGCTTGACTCGCCCTGGAAATTCTTCATCCCACGGAAGACCTTCAGGAAAACTTCTTGTGTTGTATCAGCCGCGTCGGAAGGGTCGTTGACGATGCGGTAAATCAAGCCGTAAATCGGTTGGTGAAATTCCCCGATCAGCCACGCATAGGCGTCCTCAGACCCCGCCTTCAGCTCCGCGATAACAGCTGATTCCGCGGTACGGGCTCCGATCGCGCTGACAAAATCGCCCACTGTCGTAGCTCCCGCCATGACTGGCGTTGCTGTCATTATAGAGGCACCTGTGCCTGTTCGACGGGAATCTTCTCGCTTCGGCGCTACTGGCTCGGAGTTCCCGCTTGATTACTTAGACCCCGGGAATGGCCTTGGAGTTCCCGGGTTAAGTCGATTGTTTTGTTGGAGAAAGAGGGGGTCAAATCATCCATGCTTGAGCGCAAACAGGATATCGTGAGTGCAATGCGGTGTTGCGTCAATGGTGCGGCTCAAGGACGCATTGTCGCTCAAAAAACCAAACACTCCGGCTTCGTACGA
>Ga0335080_10000234_pt1 | contig 49917 bp, 32 predicted proteins | sample Lox_Sample_34_FD_206720 | JGI IMG/M metagenome (GOLD analysis project Ga0335080, IMG submission 206720) | Soil microbial communities from Loxahatchee National Wildlife Refuge, Florida, United States - Lox_Sample_3.4 | ecosystem: Environmental > Terrestrial > Soil > Wetlands | place: USA... | reverse complement strand
GAAACGGCCTGTTTGCGGTTCTCTTTCACTAGCGAACTCCCCCTGCCTTATTGACGCCGCCGCGCACGCTCGTCGTAGGACGGTAGCGACGAAGTGTGTCGGCCCGTTGGCATTTCGGTGACGCTCGCGCAGCAACTGTCGCGCGCAACCGGTACTGAACGCCGTTCATGCGTCTTGCAGGTGCCACGTTAATCAGCTGCTTGTGGCGACTATCTCGCTCACCGCGCGACATCGTTCGTCGGCCCCAGGACGCCCAACAGCGCGATCGGACCGCGGGTCGATGCCCGCGCGCAGGGAGTGCGTGGGCGTGCCAGTGAGCGTGGCGAGCCGCGCCGTCCGTGTCATGAAACCATCACCTGCACTCGTTACAAGGTGGGCAGGCAAAAGATCAAACGGCCGTCGGCCGTCATCAGTTCCGATGACGCGGATCGTCCACGCACCGTGCCCGGACGGCTGCGGCGGATCGGCGTACTTCGGTGAGTCCAATGCGAGCGGCAGCGCAGCAACGACCGCGCGGGAGAGGTCTGTCAATGTCGAGCGTGACGAGAGTGGCCGCCGCGGTCCTGGCCTGTGCGCTCGCCGCGACGCCCTTGGTGGGCCGCGCCGAGAGCGATCGCCAATCGCTCGAGGAGCTCCGCAACACGGTGATCAACCTGTTGCAAACACTCGTCGAACAGCACGTGATGACCGCTGAACAGGCCGCGAAGCTCGTGCACCAGGCGCAGGAGAAGGCCGTAACGGACGCGCAGGCGGCCGCGAAGCGCGACGAAGGCGCCGTGCGCGTGCCGTATGTCCCGCAGATCGTCAAAGACGACATCGGCAGGCAAGTGGCGGCGGAGCTCGAGCCAAAGGTCGTCAACGACGTCGTCGCGACCGCCAAGACCGAGCGCTGGGGCGTCCCCGGCGCCCTGCCAGACTGGTTGTCGACGGTGCGTGTCACCGGCGACGTTAGAGTACGGTTCGAAGAGGACCTGTACGGCCGCGACAACCTCCCATTCTCTGTGCCCGATTACGGCGCGATCAATCAGGCCGGCGGCATCACCCAAGCGGGCCTCGGCGCATTCCTCAACACGACTCAGGACGTACAGCGCCCGCGGCTGCGCGCTCGGCTCGGACTCGTCGCCACCTTGTCCGATTCCTTTCAGGCCGGCATTCGGCTGGCGACCGGCGGCGCGCTCGACCCGTCGTCGGAGAGCCAGACCTTCGGCACGACTGCCGCACGCTACAACATCGGCCTCGACCAGGGCTACATCCGCTTCGAGCCGCGGTCACGTCCGGATTTCTCCTACGTCACCGCCATCGGCGGCCGGATGCCGTCGCCGTGGTTCACGCCGACGGAACTGATCTTCGCCCGCGACGTCAGCTTCGAGGGCTTCGCGACGACTGCTCGCGCACCACTCGGTGGCGGATCGAACTCGCCGACGTCGAGCCTGTTTGCCACGGTCGGCGCATTCCCGATCCAGTTGGTGCCGCAGTTTCACGGCGACAACAAGTGGATGCTCGCGAGCCAGCTCGGCGCGGATCTGTGGGCCGGGTCAGACGACCGGCTGCGACTGGCCGCCGCATACTACGATTTCATCCACGTGACCGGGATTCAAAACCAACCTGGGCAGACTTACTACAATTTCACGGCACCGCCGTTCGTCCGCTATGGCAACACGTACTTTGACATCGCGAACTCCCTCACCGGTTCGTCGAACCTGTTCGCCCTCGCGGCAAAATTCCGGGTCGCGAACCTGTCGTTCGTCTACGATCACCGGGTCGGCCGCTACACGTTCTCGCTGACCGCCGACGCCGCGCGAAACATCGGCTATGACGCCCACGACGTCGCCGTACGCAGCGGCATCGTTCAGGATGCCCGCACCCGGGGATACGTCGGCGAAATCGCTTTCGGCGACCCCGATCCCGCATCGGCTCTCGGGCGCTGGCGCGCGGCCGTCGGCTATCGCTACGTCCAGCGGGATGCCGTCCTCGATGCCTGGACGGACGCCGATTTCCACGGCGGCGGAACGAACGCGCGCGGCTACTTTCTGGTCGGTGATCTCGGGCTGTCGCGCGGCGTGACTCACCGCCGCCGTTCGCGCTCGACATCAGCCAGATCGACCTCAACAGCCGGTTCTGAGGCCGACCGCCACCATGCACGCCTGGCGACCGTCTGCGATCCTGATCGCCGCGCTGCTGGCAGCCACTGGCGGCGCGCATGCGCAGACTCAGCGCAGCGGCGGCGACAGTCAGCGCGCCTTGCAGCAGCTGCAGCAACTCGCAACCGAACGCGCCTCGGCCCAAGCCGACGCGGCCAAAGCCAAGCAGGCGCTCGCGGACGCCAACAAGCAAGTCGGGCTGCTGACGGCCGAGCGTGATCGCCTCAAGGCGCAGCTGAGTGCCGTCCAAACCGAGGCCACGACGGCCACGTCTCAGAAGCGCGTGACGGCTGACGAGCTCGAGCAGACCAAGCGTAAGCTCGCCGAGCTGATCGAGCGATTCCGAGACACGGCGAACAGCCTGCGCACGGTCGAGAGTGAGCGAACGGCGACACAGTCGGACCTTGTGGCGACAAGCCGCGAATACGAGCGGTGTGCCAGCGAAAATCTGGAGTTGTCGGGCATCGCGCTCGAGGCGCTGTCCCGATACGAGCGCGCGGGCCCGTTCAGCAGGCTTGGACGCGCCGAACCGTTCACCCGAATTGCTCAGACGCGCGCCGAGAATCTGGCCGACGAGTACCGAGCGCGTGTCGAGGAGCTGAAGGTCAAGAAGGTCACGCCGCCGCCACCTGCGGCTCCTGGCGCACCGCCGCGAATGCGCTGACCTTCGTGCGAATCGCCGGCGGCGAGGCGGCCGCGCGCGTCACCTTTGGAGACTGAGGTAACCGGATGACCATCTCACGCGGAATTGGCGTGCATCGTAGATCGAGCGGGCTCCTGTTGACAGCCGTCACGTGGGCCGTCGTCGCGTGCGTACTAGGCGTGCCTACAATCGCCGCCGGCGGCGAGTTCGACGTCGCACGAGTCGGCGCTGACGCCATCCGCTCTAGCGAACTCGATGCCCGAACCGCAGCCCGCCTCGCTGATGAGGCCGCCGCTTATGACCGCGAGCTGCGCCGGCTCACCGTCGAACACGAGCGCGCCCGGCATTCGATCGCCGCACAGGAGCTGTCCAAGCTTGTCGACGAGCGCGTGCTCGCCCTCGAAGCGCAAGCTCGCCATGTTACGACCACGGAGCTACTGGCCGCAGTGCCGCATCCGCCTCCGGCCGATGCCGAGGTCAAGGCGTTCTACGCCGCGCACAGCGATCAGATCGGTGCGCCGTTCGTCATGGTCGAGGGCCAGATTCGCGACCAGCTGGCCAAGGACGGCGAGCAGCGAGCCTTGCGCGCGTTCTATGACGAACTGCGCCGCAAGTACCATGCCGAACTCCTGCTTGAGCCACAACGCGCGGCCGTTGACGCAATCGGTCCGGCGCGCGGTCCGGATCATGCGGCCGTGACATTGGTCGAGTTCGCCGACTTCCAGTGCCCGTATTGCATCAAGGAGGAGCCGGTACTCGCCAAGATCGTCACCCAGTACCCTAACACAGTGCGCATCGTATTCCGTCAGCTGCCGCTGACCGAGTTGCACCCGGAAGCGGAGCGAGCGGCCGAAGCCAGCGTCTGCGCCGACGAGCAGCAGCGCTTCTGGCCGTTCCACGACGCGATGTTCAACGCGCGGGGCAAGTTCGACGCAGCAACGATCCTTGAGATAGCCAGCCACGCGGGGCTCGACATGGACAGCTTTCACGCGTGCCTGAAGAGCGGTCGCGCCGCGGCGAGCGTCAAGCGCGACGTCGGCGAGGCCGATGCACTCGCGATCAGCGGCACACCGGCACTGTTGGTGAACGGGCGGCTGTTATCGGGTGCCGTACCGTACGAGGACGTCGCCGCAGTCATTGACGATGAACTTCGGCGGTCGAGCAACGCGCAATCAAGCGCCGCAGCCGAAGCCGCGAGCCGCTGAGATCCGGCGGCAAAGCCCGCCTCCGCAATGGCTGAGAATCGACCCAATCCCCCTGCTGCCGACGGCGTGAGCGCCGCCGCGACGACGGCGCGCGGAACGAACGACGGAATCCCCGATGTCCGTCCGGCCGACGTCCAGTCGCTTACCCGACTGGGCATGCAGCTCGCGGCGAACCATCAGTTCGCAGACAGCATCCGCGCATTCGCGACCGCGCGCGATCGGCGGCCCGATTCGGCGAGCACCCAGTACAACCTGGCAATCGCGCTGCTCAACGCCGGGAGATCACTGGAGGCGCTCGAGCCGTTCCGGGAGACCGTCCGGCTGGCTCCGCTGTACTCGCCAGGCTACCTCGGCTGGATCAGCGCCCTGGAACGGCTCAAGCTCGATTCGGAAATCCTGGCGGTGTACGAGTGCGCCGAACGCAACGGCTGTCGCGACGCAGTGCTGGCCCTCAACCATGGCGTCGAGCTGAGCCACGCCGGCCGCGAGCGCGAAGCGATCGAGCGGCTGCTCGAAGCGAAGCGGCTGCGGCCCGCGCTTGCGGCCGAGGCCGACTTCAACCGCGGCACCGCCCTCGCCGCACTCGGTGAGCATCGCGAGGCAATTGCCGCGTTCGGCGGCGCGCTTGCCGTTCGCCCGGCCTATCCACAGTGCCAGGTCAACCGGGGGATCAGTTATGCGGCGCTGGGCGAGCATGCGGCGGCACTTGGGGACTTCGCCGCCGCGCTGCGCGTCGACGGGTCGCTCGGCCCGGCGCACCGCGCGTACGGCATCTCCAGTCTCGCGCTCGGCCGCTATGAGCACGCCATCGCCCACCTGCAGCGGGCAGTCGCAATTGACCGCACGGACCGCGAGGGCTGGGAGGCCCTCGGCGACGCTCACCTTGCGGTCCGCGGCGCCACGGCGTCGATCGACAGCTTTGATCACGCGCTGCAGCTGCTCGACGGGGCAATCGCGTCGACCGAGATTCGCGCGCGACTGCTGAACAAGCGCTTCGAAGCGCTGATCACGCTCGGCGAATTCGACGCGGCATTGCGCTGCGCGATCGAGCTGTGCCGGGTCGACCCCGACTACCCCTATGCGGCGGGCTATCAGCTATTCATGGCGGCCAGCACCGGCGATTGGAACAGCCTCGAGCAGCTGCGGACCGACGCGATCGCCGGCACGCTCCGCGGCGAGCCGCGGATATTGCCGTTCCCTCTGCTGAGCATCACACCATCGAGCGCGGTGCAGCGCGCCGGCGCCGAGAGCTTCATTGAGCGTGCGCAACTCCACCAGCAGGCGCCGCTCTATGCCGGCGGCGGCGACCGCCGCGACCGAATTCGCGTCGCGTACGTGTCCCCTGACTTTCGCGATCACCCGGTCGGCCATCTCATCGCCGCGACGATCGAGGCGCACGATCGCAGCCGATTCGACGTGACCGCCTTTTCAACGTTTCTGGAGCCGGGACAGGACCCGACGCACGGGCGGTTGCGCGACGCGTTTGATGAATTCATCGATGTCAGTCGACTGGACGACGACGCCGTCGCGTCGTTGCTCCGGGACCGGAACATCGACATCGCGATCGATCTCGCGGGACATACGAGAGGCGGCCGACCCGGCATTTTCGCCCGACGCGCCGCGGCCGTACAGGTAAATTTTCTCGGATTTCCTGGAACCTACGGCGCGCACTTCATAGATTACATCGTCTGCGACGACATCGTCGTACCCCCATCGCTCGAGGCCGGCTACACAGAACGCGTCGCGCGCCTCCCGGGCTGCTTCCTGCCCCCCGGCGACGCGCGGCCGAGGCCCGAGACGCGCACCCGGCGCGTAGACGTCGGACTTCACGACGATGCGATCGTGCTCTGTGCATTCCACAACGGCTACAAGATCATGCCGGAGGTATTCGCGATCTGGGCGCGGCTCCTCGCAGCGCACCCGCGCGCGATCCTCTGGATGAGCGAGCCGAACCCGCAGGCTGGTGCGGCCTACCGCCGCGCGCTGAACGCGGCCGGTGCGCGCCCCGAGCAGCTTGTGTTCGCGCCGCGGGAGCCGCGACGCGACGCGCACCTCGCACGCCTTGGCGCCGCCGATCTGCTGCTCGACACCTTTCCCTACAATGCGCACTCCTCGGCGGTGGACGCGTTGTGGGCCGGAGTGCCGATCGTGACGTGTTCCGCCGAGAGCTTCGCGAGCCGAGTCGGCCAGAGTCTCCTGAGGGCCCTCGGCCTGCCAGAACTCGCGACCGACTCGCTCGAGGCCTACGGCCAGCTCGCGCACCGGCTGATCGCCCGACCGGAAGAGATCGCGGCACTGAAGGCACGGCTTGCCGTCGCTGTTTTGACGTCGGACTTTTTCGACCCGGTCCGCCACGCGCGGCGGCTCGAGGCGGCTTTCGAACTGATGTGGCGGCGCGCCGAGCGCGGCGAAGCGCCGCAGGCCTTCGGCATCCCAGGATAGTCAGCGATTCGCGCGCTGCGTCGCGCTAACTGTGCGATACGATTCGCAGGCTGATCGGCTGGGGCATCTCGATCGGCGGCGGCTCACGCAGGCGACCGAGGCGGCCGAGCGCCGCCTCGATCGCGCCGTCAATCTCGCGGCTGCCGCTCGACGATGCCAGGCGCGCGTTCTGGACCTGTCCGTCGGCACCCACCCACACCCGGACCACGATCGAGAACCGCTTGGCCCGCAGCTCGCGATCCGCAGCGAAGCGATCGACGATTATGTCTTTGAGCTGTTGCGTGTACCACGCGAACACCGCGCCGCCGGTGCCGACCAGGTCATGCCCGCCCTTGCGCGCGGCGAGGCCAAAGGCGTCGCCGCCCGCGCCACCCTCGGCGTCGAGGCCCAGCTGCTCGGACGGGCTCGCGTCGTTGCTCGGCGAGGGCTCGGGCTGTTCCTGCGGGAGCGGCTCGTCGACCTTCTCAGGCGGTGGTGGCGGCGGCTCCTCCGGCGGAGGTGGTGGCGGACGGATGATCTGCACGACTTGCACCTGTCGGCCGGGCGGCGACTTCGCGCCCTTGACGAGCGCGTGAATGCCTGCCGCCATCAGGCCGACCAGCCCGACGCCCACGACACCGAGCAGCACGCGGGCGCGCAGATCCAACTTGTCGGAGTCGCGTGCCACCGGTTACTTCACAATCCGTTGAGTCACGAGGCCGAGCTGTGTGATGTCGACGCGCCCCACCAGATCGAGCACGTCGACTACTCGCTGGTACTGGAGTCCGGCGTCGGCTTTGATGATGACCGGCAGGTTCGGATTTGCAGCCTTGTATTGCCGCAACAGGTTCTCAAGCTCGGTAAGTGTCACCGGAAAGGTATCGAGGAATATAGTGCCGTCCGCCGTAATCGTGATGGCTTTGGTCTGCGGCTTCGCCAGCGCCGGCGCCTGGCTCGCCTTCGGCAGATTCACGCGTATACCCTGCACGGTCGCCGTCGTCATGATGATGAAGATCACCATCAGCACGTAGGCCAGATCGAGCATCGGCGTGATGTTGATCTCGTCGTAGACGTCACGGTCGCCGCTGTCCGCTGATCCTGACATAGGTGCCTTGCGACTACGCGTATTGTTCGGCGAGCCGGGCGATGAACTCGTCCGCAAACACTCGGTTCTCGCTGCCGATCGTCTTGATGCGGGAATTCAGCCAGTTGTAGCCGAACAGCGAGGGGATCGCGACCGCCAGTCCCGCAACGGTCGCCGCCAGTGCGGCGGCCGTGCCTGGCGCGATGGCGTTAACGTTCACGTCGCCGGAGGCCGCGATCGCCGCGAAGGTGATCATGACGCCGATCACCGTGCCGAGCAGACCGAGGAACGGCCCGCCAGAAATCGCGATCGTGAGAAGTACCATGCGAGCCGACAGGCGCTGCTGCACGCGCGTCAATGAAGCATCCATCGAGGCACGGATCGCCTCGATTGCCTGCGGCGAGAGCGCGATCGTCGTTTCCGGATGGCGATCGCCGCGCAGCACGCGCTTGAAGAGTTCGTCGGTTCCGGTCGAATAGATCTGATAGAGCGTCGAGGCGGAGTACGCCGGCTCCTCCGCCGCCGCCTCCAGCGGTTTGCGGGGCGCGTCGCCGCGCAACGCCGTGACGTCCTCCTTGAGTTTCGCGAAGTGCTCGAGAAAGCTCGAATTGGCGCGCTCGACGGTCGAAAGGTAAAGCGCCTTCATCACCATGACGCCGAGTGCCGTCACGAGCATCAGCATGCAGATCACGATCACGACCCAGCCGTCGACGGTGAGATTGCGCGCGATCGTCGTGAAATAGGAGCCCTGGCTTCCTTCCTTCTGCCCGTCCGCTCCGTAGCTGACGAGCGACGCGTCGGGACCTTGTCCCTTCGCCGTCGCCTTCAGCCAATCGGCGCTGCGCGCGATCCTCGAGATGCCGAGCTCGTCGAGCTCTCCTGTGTATCCATGGCCGCCCTTCGGCGCGCCGCCCAACGTGAGCGACGCGGCGATATCGGTCGCCGCGACCGGCACCGAGCCCGCAGCCGCGCCATCGACATACAGGGTCAGTTGCCCGGCCAGCACGGTCGCGGCGAGCTGGTGCCACTGGCCGAGCGAAAGGTCCGTCGCGGACGTCGCCACAACCGGTGCCGCTCCGGCCGCAATACGCGCAATCGCCCGCGCACCCTGAATTCCGATCGAGAATTCACCGCCGGCGTCGGAGAGCGCGAGAACGGTGGCGTCGGACTGCGGCTGATCGAACTTCACCCAGATGGCCGCGGTGTAACCCTTCGCGGCGCTCAGCTGCAGGCTGCGCGAGGCAGGTACCTTGACCGTACTGGTGCCCGAGAATCGCAGTCCTGCGCCCGCGAATGACGCGGGCACCGCCTGTGCATCCGCGCTCGATGCATTGTTCTTGTACGCCGTGCTGTCCGCCGGAAGCCCGTCGCCGCCAAAATGCATGGCCACGGCCTGATCGGCGTCGTAAGTGCCCGCAACATCACCGGCCGGGGGGGCATCCGGGTTGCCGTAGTAGAGATAGAACCGGTCGGACTTGGCGCCGCCGGTCAGCCGCGGTACACGGACCCATACGAACGCCATCTGGTTCTGCGGGTCGTAGCGTTCGAGGTGGAACTTGAGCGGCGTCTTGTCGTCGCCCGCCACCACGCGAAAGTCGGACCCGTCGGGCTTGGTGTCGGCAAAGTAGGCGAAGTTCGCGACCGACAGCCGCAGCAAGACTGGGACGTCGGTTGGACTGCCGCTCACGTCTGCGCCGGCCGGCGACAGGTCGAGCACGACCTCCTTGCGAAACTTCCAGTCGCCGTTCCACCACGACGCGCCGAGCGCAATGGTCGGGGCGCATATCAGTACGAGCGCCAGCGCCCGCAGCCCGACCTTCATGCTGACTCCTGCAACGGATCGACGCCAGAGTCGCGATTGTTCAGGCTGAATGTGACGAATTTGTGACGCATGTTAATTTCGCTTCTGTCGACGAAGGCAATCCAGGTCATCGGGCCGACAAGCTTCCTCTCCCAGCCCAATGACGAACACATCAAGCCAGTTGAGCGCCGTATCGGCCAGCGGCGACTTCGCCGGCGCTTTCTCACCTGATTCACTCACTCCCGAGCTGAGGCCACTTGCTGCGGTGCTTGAGCTCGCCGCGCTCGACAGGCTCACCCCGAGCCCGGTCGCCTGCACCGGGACCCCGACGGACGTGCCGGTGACGGTGATGTTGCTCGCGCCGAGTACCGCGGTTGCGGCGATCGTGAGGTTGCCGGCCACGATGCCGGCGTCGTTCGCGTTGACAACGCCGTGAGGCGCGAACAGGTCGACGTCGCCCGGCTTGGTGCCCGCGCTCGTCGCAATCGCCTGGATGCCGCTGCCGGTGAGTGCCGGCGGGAACACCGAGGTCACCTGGCCGCTCGCGCTAACGGTAATGACGGGCGGCGGCGCGGAAATCGCTGTCTTGGCACCACGTCCTGCGTCGATGTTGCCCTCAGTCGACCAGATCAGGATGTCGCCACCGTTGGCGGCGAAGATGCGCGACTGATTCACTTGCACGTCGGAGTACGCAACGGCACTCACCGACCCGACTCCTGCCGCCACGATGCCGAGTTGGGACGCCGGCTTCGTGATGCCGAACGTAGAGGGCGCCGCGGCGAGGCCGACGTTAATCTGCCCGCCAGGCGCGTAGAGGTCGATGTTGCCGCCTGCCAACGTATTGATGCGGCTGAAGTACAGCAGGATGTCCCCCTGGTACGGATTGACCTGGCCGGACGACACGTCAGGGTTGCTGCTCGGAAACAGAGTCTCGAGCGCGTCGAACGCGCGGGTGTAGTTATTGTGCGAGGCGCCCGCCGCCGCCGCCGCTCGCCCCCCGGCGCGCATTTCGGCGATAAACACTTCGTCGACGAACTCCACCTGAGCGCCTGATCCCAGCCCCTGAAAGGCCGCAACTGCCGCCGCCTTGGTCGCCGGGGTCGTGCCGGTCAGGGCGGCGACGTAGCTCGCGAGCTGTGCGTCGTAGGTCGACGAGTTCGTGATGTACTGGGCGATGAAGGCGGCGTAGTCCGGGCCCGCACCGGCGCCCGCGACTACGCTGACATCCGCGCCCGTCGCCGGCAGCGCCGGATTGCTGAGGCTGCCCGAGGTCGTGATCCCGAATGAAGTTCCGAGATTGACGTTGCGACCGGCCTGGACTAGCAAGGCTCCGGGCCCGCTGACATCGATCGAGCGCGTGTTTCCAAGCAAGATGCCGGAGGACGACCGTCCGGTGTCGAATATCAGGTCGCGCCCGGCGGTGACCGTATCGACGTTGCCCGGCGCGACGTTCTCAGCCTGCAGGCCGAGATCGACGATATCCCTGCCCGCGAACACGTTTATCGGTTTCGCTGAAAGGACGTTCGCGAAACTCGCGACGTCACTCGACTGCAGAACGATGTCGCCGCTGAGTGCGACGATCTGATTGGGGACGGGCTCGGGCGCGTGTACACCTTGCGCGTACGTGCTGCTCGCATCGAGCACGCTGAGCCCGGCCAGCGAGAATGCCGGATTTGCGACCGTGCCGAGCAGCGCGGGATCGGTGTCCGCCTGGCTGAGGTGAATCGGCCCGGCCCCGTTCGAGGTTGCAACCGTAACTCCGCCGGCGGCGAGGATGTCGAGCGTGCCGTGCGGCGAAGGCGTCAGATCGAAGCTGCCGTTGAACGTCACGTTTCCGGCGAGCGCGGCCGCGGTGAGATTCGGCGGCAGCGCGCGCAGCGCAATGTTATAGGCGTTGAAGAAGCCGCTGAACAAGAGATTCGGCAGCGACTGCGCGAGCGGATCGGTCGCCGCCGTCCGACCGGCCAGGACGAGATTTCCGCCCGCCGACGTCAGCACCGCCGCACTCTGATCGCCGTACGTCGAGTACAGCTCCGGCAATGTCGAGTAGCCGACCGGCTGCAGCGTGGAGCGCGGCAGCAAGGTCGGGTTGACTATCGTTTCCAGCGTCGCGTTCTGACGCGACGTGACCGTGAACACGTCGGATCCGAGACCCAGAACCGGATACGTGCCGGAGAATCGCCCGATCGGCGATCCGATCCCGATGCTTCCGCCGGCCGAGACCGTCGCTCCCGCGGCCATGCCCAAGAACTTGCCGCCGTCGATGTCGCCGCCGGCCTTGACTGTCAGCAGGCCCGCGCCGCTCACGATCGTCTGCGTGCCGGCAAGCGACCCATCGCCGATCGGGATCCCTGTTGTGGTGACATTCGCGCCGACGTCGACGAGGTTGCGCCCGGCGACGATCGTTAGGTCACCACCCCCGAACGCCGCGATCCCCTGCTCGAAGTTCCCGTAGGAGATCGTCCATGCCGAGGGCGTGTACCCAACCGGCGAGCTCGCGCTCGTACCGGCGCGCCACAACCAGTCGGAAAAGAGCTGGTTGCTAACCGCGCCGGTAACGTCCCGCCCGACCGTGATCAGAACGCTGCCGCCGCCGACCGGATAGCTCTGACCCTGGAAGCCTGAATCGGTATCGAAGAGCTCAAGACCCTGCGCGCTCGCCGCTCCCGCCGTGTAGATCACCGACGCCTGATTGGATAGGACGAGGTCGCGCGCGGCGGCGATGTCGATGAATCCGGTCCCGGTACGAATGACCGTAGGCCCGTTGACGCCGTTGAGGTCGCTCGGGATGCCGCGCGCCACGACGACATCGCCGCTCGCAAGCGCAGGGCCGGAACCGCCGCGGACCGCGAGCGGCTGGCTCGACGAGAAATCGGCGCCGGCGACCAGCCGGTACGACCATGACGCGCCGAAACCGGGCGTCAGCTGGTACCCGTAGTACGGATCGAACCCTGGGAATCCGTCGGACAGCGACGCATCGACATAGAGGTTTCCGCCTGCGCGAATCGTCAGCGCGCCAGGCACGGTGCCCTGCGGGCCGAAGCGCCAGGTCGACAGATCCCAGGCCGATGCCAGGTGCAGGTCGCCCGGCGCGTCAATCTCGATCCCGGGGAGCACGCTGAACGTCGCATCGCCTGCGCGTCCGAGCGCCGTCGAAATTGCCGGAGCGCTCGCCATGAATGTCTGAGCGTTGCCGTATATCGGGTTGGACGGGTCGGCGAATTCGTCGGGCGCGCCGATCGTGCCCGACGAGGCGTAGGCACGATAGCCCTCGACCGCGACGCTCGCAGCGCCCGAGATGGTACCGGCGAGCTGCAGCTGCCGGGTCGCCGGGTCGGTGTTCAGCACCGACAGCGCGCTGCTCTCGGGGACCCTGATCCAGATGGCGCCCGTCGCCGTCGCAGCAGCCGTCGCGCCGGCCCCGCTCGTGCCGCCAACCGAGAGCTCGGACAGCGGACCCAGGTAGACGCCACCTGCCTCGGACAGAAGATTGATCGAACCGCCGCGGACGGCGCTGGCGGTCGCATTCGCGAGCAACGTGCCATCGACGCTGACATTGCCACTCGCCGCAAGCGTCAGCGTGCTGCCGTTGGCGCTCGATGCATCGACGGTACCGCCGATCGTCACCGATCCCTGGTCCGCCGTCAGCGTCAGGTCGCCGGTTCGTATTGCCTGGCCCGCCGGCAGGTTGATGTCCCCGGGCCCGCGCAGGTGCGCCGAGAGTGCGCCCGTGAAGCCGCCGGTCGCATTGAGGTCGAAGAGTGCGCCGACCGGAAACGATACGGCGTCGAGGCTTAACGCCGCGCCAGACTGACCGCTCGCCCCTGCGCCGCGCAGCGCGCCGGCGAGCGCGACGCTGCCCGTTGCGGCTGTCAAGGAGAGCGACCCGCCGGTGCCCGAACCGCTGCCGGCCGAGACGTCGATCACCGTGGCCGCGTCGATCGCGATGTTGCCGCTGCTCGCTGTGAGCGAAACGGTACCACCGGCGGCGCTGACCGTCGTACCGAGGAAGTCCCTGCTGAAGCCCGCGACGTCCACGAGCGCGTGGCTCCCGAGCACGATGTCGCCGCTCGACGCCGTCACGACCAGCTGGCCAGCCGGGGAGCGGATTGCGGTGTCGATCGAAACGTCGGCTCCGCTCAACGCGTAGCCACCGCCAGGCGCCGCGACGATCGACGACGCAGTCGGCGCCGCGGAACCCGCCACGGCTAGGCTGCCGGCCGCTGAAATCGCCATATTGAACGCGCCGGATGCCGCGAGTTGTGGCGACGCGATCGTGAGGTTTCCGGCGCTTGCGAGCGTGCCGCCGCCGTCGCTGATGACGGCGCCGGTGGCCGTCAACGAAGTTGTCGCAACGCCTGCGAATGCAAACGACCCGCCCGCGAGGTGCAGCGACTGCGCATTGAGCGAGACGGCCCCCGACCCTGCGGTCGGCGGGACTGCGATACCGTTCGCGGTGCCGCTGAGCACGATCGACTGCGCGTCGACGCCGAGGCTCGCGCCCGGTGTCTCGGCGATGACACCCGGCGCAAGCAGCGCAAGACCGGTCAACGACAGTGTCGAACTGCCGAAGAACTCGACGCTGTTCGGCGACGCGAGCTGAAGGTTCGAACTGCCAAGGCCGGTGAGCAGCGAGGGCGTCAATGCGAAGCCGCTGAAGCCGGCCGGTACGGCGCCGATCGCGATCGTGTTGGACGCGAGCCGCACGCTGGCGCCGGTCGCCTGCAGCACGCCCTGAAAGTCGATCGTGCCGCCGGAGTCGAATGCGATCGAGCCCGTGCCGGCGATCACCGCGGATGGGGCGACCTCAATGCTGCCGTTGCCCTTGGCACCGGTAAACGTGAAGGCCTGCTGGGCGCCGGTCGACGTCCGCACGAGCGCGGCCCCGACCGGCAGCAGCAAAGCAGGCTCCGCTGCAACGGCCGTACCGCTCGCCTGCACGCTGGCCCCGGCCGCAAGCTGTACCGTGCCGGACGCCGCCAGCAGCAGTTCCTGGCCGCTCAGGCTTGCATCGCCCGCCACGACCACGTTGCTCGCACCCACGCTGAGCGCGACGCCCGCCTGCGTCGCGGTGCGCGTGCCGCCGAGCAGCAGGGATTCGGCGCCGAGCGCATCGAGCTGCGAGGGATCGAGCGTAACGTAGCCGGCCGGCGCGCCGGCGGAATCGCCGCTGATATAGAGATTTGCGCTCGAGATGTCGACGCTGCTGCCGCGACTGCCTGTCCCCAGGTGCGAGGCATCGACGCTGCCGGCCAGCGACGCCGCGAGCGTCGCGCCGATCGACAGGCTCCCTGCGTCCTGCGGCAGCCGCGGCGACGGCGTACCCGCTGCCTGAGCCTGGGCGCCGAAGAAGCCATTCGCCGACGTCAGCGTGTAGCTCGCCTCCTGCAGCGCGTAGGCACCCGGCATGACGTCGAAGCCGGTCCAGCGCGTCGCCCCGAACGCCGTCTGGCCGAAGGTGCGGTAGCCGGCGGTCACGACGCTGCCATCCAGCTGCGCGATCGGGCTCGACGGGGCGATGTCCGTGTAGCCTGCGACGGCCTGGACGAGGAAGGCGCCGGGCAGCAGCGCGTAGCGCGCCGGCAGCAACGTGTAGGTTCCGGCGGGCAAGCCATTGGCGCCCGCCAGATAGACGCTCGACCCCGCGCCGAGCGTAAATCCTTGCGACATCAGCGGGTCACCCGGTGCCGCAGGGAGCTGCTTACCGGGAAGCACCGCGTAGAGGTTCGGGTTGACGAGATTCGACAGCACGTCGATCGTGCCGCCCGTGCCGGCGGTGTACTCGAACGCCTGCAGATCGCCGCCCCCCGAGATGTCGACGGTCGCGCCGCTCGACAGATTGAAGGTGCTCGCGTTGATCGACACCTGCTTCTGCGGCGGCAGCGCCCCGATCCCGGTCGCCGAGTAGACCTGCGTCACGGCCGAGTTGAGCGGGTAGATCCACGCGAGCCCGCCTTGCGTCTCGCCGAACGGGATCGTCACGCCATCGCCCGCGACGGTCGTCACGCTGCCCGGCAGCAGATTCACCGTGCCTGCATTCATCACGATCGAACCGAAAGGCGCCTTCAGCGTCCCGGCATCGTCGATGGTTTGTGCATTCAGCGTCACCGATCCCGCCGCCGACAGCACCGGCCCCGGCGTGCCCGTCACAGCGTCGATCAGCAGGTGGCCGCTCGCCGGCGAAGTGCCGGTCAGGCTGACGGCGTACTGTGTCAGCGTGTCCGGGTAGACCTGCTGCGCGGCCAGCTCGAGCGAGCCGGCGCTGACCAGCCGCCCGGTGAACGTGTTCGTTCCCTGGGTCTGCACGCCAATCAGCCGGATGTCCCCGGAGGACGACAGCGTCGCGGCGCTGAAGCCCGCGACGTCGAACGCGCCGATGAGGTCGATGGTTCCGCTGTGCACCGACAGCGTCGCCCCGCCCGCGCTCGGCGCGGAATTGATGCTCTGCGTCGCGGTGTCGGCCGACCCGAGCGCCACGTACGGCGCCGACAGCTGCACCGACCCCTGCCCGAGACCCAGGATCTCGCCGGCCTGGACCCCGAGCGCGATCCGCGGCGCGAGCATCACGCCCGACTCGAACGCGACCGTTCCGACCGCGACGGAAAACGGCGCGGAGCCGTTCGATGCCAGCAGGTCGGCAGCGACGAGTTCAACCTGGTCGAAACCGCCCGCGTTGATCGTCGGCGCCGCGATCCGGCCCTGCCCGTTCAGTGACAGCGGCACGCTCGCACTCTCGCCGATGACGATCGGAATGTCGGACGCGGTGATGACGAGCTCGCGCGGCGTCGTCGGATAGGCCCCGATCGAGCGCGACGCGCCCGTCCCAAGATCGCCGTTGACCGTCACCGTCAGCGCGCCGCCGCTGGCCGCGGCGCCGGTCGCCGAGACGCCCGCGCCCGCGTCGGCGTGCATCGTTCCGTCGAACTGCAGCCCCTCGGCGCCGAACAACGCAATCGCTCCGCCCGACGTCGCGATGGTGAGCCGCTCGGTCTGCGCACTCGAGGCCGACTGGCGCAGATCGAGTGAGCCCGATCCGCCACGCGCGTCGAGCTCGGAACCGGGCAGCGCGATCAGGTAGCCACTGTTGGCGAGTAGCGAGATGTTGCCGCCCGGCAGCACCATCCCGGTCCGAAGTCCCAGTGGATTCGGCGTGTAGACCGTCGTGCCGCTGACATCGATGAGCGCCGTCGGACCCAACCAGAGTGCCTGGTTGCTGACCAGCCCGAGCGGATTCGCGACGGTCGTCAATGCCAACGTCACCGACCCGCCAGGCGCGATCAGCGTGCCGTTGTCGATGATTCGCCCCGGGGTGCTGAGCGACAGCGAACCGCCAGGGTCAGTCGCGATCGTGGCGCCGGTCGCCACCAGGAGGTCGGAATGCGGCTGGGAGGGATCGATCGGGAGCGCCGTCGTCAGGCTGAGGTTCGCTGGCTGCCGCGCGTATGCGGGCAATACCTGCTCGCTGACGAGTCCGGACAGGGACGCGCTCGAGGGCGCGGTGGCGGCTGCCGGGAGCAGCTGCCAGTTGCGCTGCGCAAGCTGCAAATCAACGTCGCTTTCTACCTCGAGACCCCCGGTCGTCGCGCCGAGGGACAGCCGTGCGAACCCGTAGCCCGTCAGGAAGCTCGGATCGATGCGCACCGCGCCCGCGTCCGGACATAGCTGACTCGAAAGGCAGAGCGCTGGCAATGCAACCGAGACGCTGCCGCCGGACGTGAGTCCGAGGCCGCGCAGCGTCGGTGCGAACACGGTTTGCGCCTGCGAGGCGTTGCCGAAGATGCCGGGCTGATCATTGATGACGATGTTTCCGCCCCGCCCCGGCGTGACGCTGCCGGACGTCGTCCTTTGCGCTCCGCCGCTGACGTCGATTGTCGCCCCCGACGGCATAACCAACGAGCCGCCCTGGGCCGTCAACGTCGCACTGCCGCCATTGATGAACAGCGGGAGTTGCGGCAGCGGCGTGACGAGCGGGCTGTCGTTGATCCATTCGCCGCGGACATCGATCGCGGCCGTCGCTCCCGCAATGAGCCCCGGCAGCGGCAGGCCGAACTGCCCGTTGAATAGCGCGGTCGGAATTGCTGACAGCGCCACCGATCCGCTCGGGGCGACCACCGTGCCGTCGAAGTTCACTCGCCCAGCGGCCAGCGTCAGCGCGCCGCCGGCGCCCGGCGCCAGCGTCACGTCGCTCGGCACCGTGATTTCGCCCTCTGAATAGACCGCGAGACGCCCGACGCCATCGGCGCCGAGCAGATCCGGATGCAATGTCGTGACGAAGCCGGCCGGCAGCGGATCGGTCGTCGGATCAAAAGCACCGCCCGACGGGCCGCTCAAAGTGCTGAGCACGCTTCCCGGCGCGAACCGGACGCTGCCGAGGACTTCTTGCTGCGTCGGATCCGAGAGGGCGCTCGCATTGCCAAGCACGAGCTCCCCGGCGAGCGGCACCTGGTTGTACGGCCGGTACAGCTGACCCGACGGGATCGTCGCAGCGGGCTGTCGCTGCAAGGGGCCGATCGTGGCCTGACCGGCTACCGTTCCGTCGATGATCGCCGCCGGAGCCACGATTGTCAGGACGCCCGCGTCCTTGCCCTCGACGTAACCCTGCTGGTAGGTGCCAAGCGGGTTGTGGCCGAACAGCGCCGCGCTCACTGCCGTGCCCCAGCGCGGATCGTTGACGCTGATGCTGTCGAGCGTGCCGACGTACTGCTGGTTGGGGTTCGCCGCGCCGATGTTGTAGGTGATGCCGTTCGTACCGAGCAGGACGCTCGACTTGACGTAGCCGGCCTGCCAGTCGATCTGTCCGCCGGAGATGTTGACCGTCGCGTTCGGGCTGACGATCACCGATCCCGAGGACGTTATCGACACGGTTCCGCCCGTCAGGTTGCGCTGGTAGACGTTGCGCTCGATCGTGCCGACATCGGCCGTCAGATCGGCGAGCGGGGTTCCGACCCACGCGGTGCCATTGGCGCTCACCCCGGAATTGCGCACATCGACGTAGACCGTCTGGCCGCGCAGCGCGCCGTCCCGCTGCGCGGGATCGTTGGCGAGCTCGGACCCGCGCAGCTGAACTGCCAACGAGTTATCGCTGACCGACTCGGAGATCGTCGCGCCGGACACGTCGATGACCGCGCCCGCCTCGAGCAGGATGCGGGAGGCATCCGGTGCCGCGCCCGGGACGATTCCGGCGGGGCCGGTCGCCGACACGGTGACGTTGCCACTCGTCGCCAACACGCTCGCATTCGCCCCGAGCGTCACGGTTCCGCCCTGCAGCTCAATCAGCGACTTCGGTTGCGTTGTGACGTCGAGCGCCAGATCCGTCGACGAACCCTGGAGACTCACCGCTGTAGTGCTCGAGGGCCCGAGCGTCAGCGTGCCGGTTTCGTTGAATTGCAATTTGCCCGGGGTGCTGAGCTGCGACCCTGTGGTGTCGTTGGCGAGCAGCAGAATCGAGCCGTTGACCTGCGTCGACGTGGTCGCCGAGATTCGTCCCGATTGATTGACCGCCAGCCCCGCGAGCGTCACGTTGCCCCGATCCGCGATGATCTGGCCGACGCCGCCGCCTGCGCTGCCGGTGCCGCCGTTGGTCACCGTGCCGCCGCTGCCAACCTCGATCAGCAGGCCGCGGATATTCGGGTCGCTGCTGGCCGTCAGGAACACGCGCTGGCCTGCGCCCAGGATCGTCTGACCGTCCGGCGTCTGGATGAGCCCGTCGTTCTCGACCTTGGGCGCAAACAGCATGACCTGGCCGCCGGATGCCGTGATCGTCGCGCCGTTCTGCACGAGGACGTCGCCGCTCGGCAGAGCCTTGCCGGCGGCGTCCGTATATGGCTGAAATGCCGGTGACAAGACGCCCGCGGCTTGCGCAATGCCGAGGCGCAGTGCGTCCGGACTGATGTTTAGACTGGAGGCCAGCAGACCCCCAACGTTAACGACCGCGGTCGTACCGAACAGGAATCCATTCTGATTGAGGAGGTAAATGGTGCCATTCGACTTCAAGGTGCCGAAGATCTGGCTGGGGCTCCCCTGGAAAATACGGTTGAGCGCGATCGACGACGTCGATGGCTGGGCAAAGGTCACCGTGCCGCCGGCACCGATGTTGAAGCTTTGCCAGTTCAGCAGCGCCGACGCGCTCGACTGATTAACCGTGAGCGTACTGCCCGTGGACTGGAGCGTCGCGGCGCCCTGCGTGACGAACGACGAGGGACCCGACGCCCCGCAGGTCCCGGCGGCGCACGCCACGGGCAGCGGTGGCGTGGCCCGGGCGGCGTCGAGCAGCGCCGCGCTCAAGGCCAGCATGACAACCCGACGCAGCGTACGCGACGCCCGCCGCCCCGCTCGCCCTGCCGTCCGCCCACCGTGGCTGTAGAGCATGGTCGTGTCGCTCATCTAATAGGAGAGCTTCAGGCTGAACTCGACGCGACTGTCGCCGACCGGCGTATGGGTCCCGGCCCGGACCGGGTGCGCCCAGTTCACGATCGCGTCGATGTTGGGGTCGACATTGAATCGAACGCCGGCGCCGAAACTTGCGAGGTCGGTGCGCACGCTGCCGGACGCAATCTCGGAGCCAAGCGGTTGCTGCATCAGGCCGACACCGCGGTCGTAGAATGCGAGCAACCGACCGGCGAACCGACCCGCGCGCATCTGCGGCGTGCGGATCTCAAGGCTCGCCGCGGCACCGGAGTCCACGAGCGCCTCGGCCTCGAGATAGCCGCGGACGGTGTCGACGCCACCGAGCGCAAACTGCTCATTGGTGACGAGCGGCTGCTCGGTGTACTGCCCCGCGAATCTCAGGCCGACGGTCAGGTCGTGCCACAGGTGCCAGTTCGCCGAGCCGTTGCCGCGCAGGTAGGCAAAGCCCGCATGGGCGCCTGAACGATTGAATTCGAAGTCAGTGTCGCTGGTGCCGAGTCCGCGCATCGCGAAGCTGAGCCCGAGCGAGCCCTGGCCGTCGAGATGCGCGCCCTGGCGGGCGGCGCTGTACTGCAAGGTCCAGATCACGTAATGGATCGGCGTGCGATCCGTCACGCTGCCGGGCAGGTTGACGTTCTGGGAGAAGCTCTTGTAGTCCGCGCCCGCGGAGAGCGACTGGACACTTCCGGACCCGGCAGCCAGCACCGCGTTCAATCGGCCGCCGACGATCGTGCCATTGCCGAGCACCGACAGCGTGCCGATCGCCGCGACATCGCTCTTCGAGCGGATCGCGTACGCGGACCAGCCGAGCCCTTCGACCGCGGTGCGCCCCGAATAGGTCGCCGCCGCCACCTCGACCTCCGATGGCTTCTGCGGCGCCGTCTGGTACTGAAGCGACAGAGTCTCGGCGCGCTGGAACATGTTTTCGTAGCTGAGCGTCGCCACAAGGCGCGTCAGCGTCGTGTCCGCCGAGTAGCGATTGTTCGACTCGATGCTGGCGTGCAGCGGAAGGCTGTCCTTGACGTCCAGGCCGACCGCGAGCGTGCCCGGTTCCGATCCCGGCTTCAGGACCGGGGTGATTTCGCGATCGCGCGATTCGGCGGCGAGCTCGCCGAGTTCGGCCTGCAGTGCCGGGAGGCTGGGCACCTCGCCGGCTTTGACCGCCGGCAAGCGCGCGAGGATCTTGCGCTCCGAGTAGTAACGCGCGCCCGCTATTCGCACCGTCTCGATTCGCCCTTCCGTCACCTGCAGGCGGACGATTCCCTCGTCGACCGCCTGCTCGGGAATATCAACGAGCACCGTGCCGAGGCCGGCTGCCCGGTACGCGGCGACGAGCGCATCGCGCGCGTCCTCAACGGTATGCAGCGTGCGGCCGGGGCCGAGAAACGGGTATACGGCTGCCTCGACGATCCGGGCGTCGAGCTTGGTATTGCCGAGCACGCGAAATTCACCGATGTCGAAGCGATCCGCAGCCTGGTCGCCCGCCGCGACCGCCGGAGGCGCTAGTTCATCCGCCTCAACCGCGTCAACGGGGCCCGTTAACGCGGCGATGGTCGCCACGATCACAAGCAACCCCTGCCGGCTGACGCCAGCCCGCTCCGGGCGACGGCCCATTTGCACCTGCGGCTCCCCTGCGACGCGAGTTAGCGACCGGCCCTACGAAAAGGCGGCCGCACATCCCTGTGCGACCGCCGGTGCAGATGCCCGGGACCGCCAGGCGTGCGCCTACGCGCGGCATAGCCTGGCGTCCGATCGTTGCACTAGTGTTTCAGATCAGGGACCCGCCCAGGCCGCATTGCCATCGACCGCAATCTCGGTCGCCAGGTTGTACGGGATGTAGCGCACGCAGTTGTTCGTGGTCCCCTTCGTCTTCCAGTACATGCTGACGGGGTTGGCCAGGAACGTCGCCTGCGTCGCGCTCGCCGAACTCGGCGCCGCGCCGTTGTTGCCCGGAATCACGAGCACGCCGCCGTCGAAGCCCTGGGTAGTCCAGTGCGACGCCGAGGCGACCCCCGCGACCGAGCCGACCGAGCCGATTCCGTCGTTGGTGCCGTTCGTGTTCTCGAGCACCGTGGCGATCGTCGCGGCGATGCCGGTGGCGGCATTCGATGCCGTCGCCGGCGGCGCGTACCAGAACGACTGCGCGACGAACTTGTAGCGCCCCGCCGCGGCGTTCTCGATCGACGGCACGACGTCGTCGAGCTTGACGTAGCGGAAGTCCTTGCGCGTGGTCGTGGACTGGTCGCCGCCCGAGCCGTTGTCCACGCTCGCGTAGCCGACCGCGAAATGACCGGCCTGGTCCTGGCCCTGCAGGCAGTCCAGCAGGTCGCCGGTGCCGTTGCCTGCGAACACAGTCTTCGAAGCGTACGACGACTGGACCCAGCTGCAGCCGTCCGTCGACTCCGTCGAGCACTCACCGAGGGACGGGTTCGAGATCGGATACGTGTTGGTTCCGCAGTTGTAGTCGTTGAAATAGATCTCGGCGGAGATCTGCGTGCCTGAATTGTGACCACGGCGGCAGACGTAAATCGTGCTGCTCGCCGCCGTTGCATTCGGCGGCGTCGTGCAAGCGGCCTGCAACGACGTCCCGTTCCAGCAGGACCCGGTCGAGTTACCGAACGGAACCGACTGCGCACTCACCGCCGTACCGGTCGCGTTCTTAATACCGGCCCAGCCGGTCGCCGGCGCCTGACCAGAGTACATCGCCGACAACTGACCCGTCGTCAGCGACGGCATGTTGGCAACGCCCTCGGCGCCGACCGTAAGACCCTGTTCCGCCTGCAGCGCGTGATAAAGACCCAGCGAGACCGCCGGCGCAAATACGATCTGCACCGTCGGGCCCGACGTCAGCGTCGAGGTGTCGAAGCCCCACAGCGTACCCTCGACGTCCGCGAAGCCCAGGTTCGGCACGACGCCCGTCGTCGTGAACCCCGTGCACTTGCGCGACGTGATTGTCTGCACGTTCGTGCCACTCACAGTCGACCCCGGGCAGTTGGAGGTCGTCAGTGCCGAGATTACCGGGTACAGCAGTGCCCCGCCGGTCGTGAACGGGCTGCCGCTGAACGTCACGTTCAGCACGCCGCCAACACCGTTGAACGAGCCGGCATTGTCTTCCTTGATGACCGCGATCGGCACCGAGTTACCGGAACCGTCGTTGACGAGCGCCGGGTTCGAATTGCAGGCGACAGCGAAGAACTTGGACGGAGCGCCCGTATTCTGAACGTAGAGGTCGACGAGGCCGTCGTTCTTGCACAGCGTCGTCGTATCGGTCGTGTTGTAGAAGTAGAGCTTGAATGCGGCGTCAACCGCGGTCGAGCCGCCCGTGTAAAGGATGTTGGCGGCGGGCACGGTCGTAATGTCGATGGCCGACGCCGTGCCGGCCGTCCCGACCGCGAGCGCGGCGAGGATGGCCTGGTGCAGACGGATGTTCATGCGATTCAATCTCCAGATGCGAAGCGAATGTGGATTTCGATCAACCATTGCGCCGGCGGCCCGTCACGCCGAGGCCCAGCAGCCCCGAGATCAGGAGCCACGCAGCCGCCGGGAGCGGCACCGGCGCAGCCGCCGCGAGCGTGTACGTCAGCGTCGAGCCCGACAGGCTGAAGAGGCCCGCGTGCGCGCCGTTGCCGACCGCCGAGACGCTGCCCGTTCCACCGGACGAGTCGGTGGTGCCGCTGTAAATCGCGAACAGTTCCTCGGCAGTCGTCGTCGGGTTGGTGGCGTTGAAGCCCGCGGTGCCGAGGGTCGCGCCCGGGTACGTGGACACCGTCGCCGGGTTCCACGACGTGTTCGAACCGTTCGTGACGAAGCTCAGCAGCGTGCTGCCCGTCGGCGCCGCGAAAGTCCGGGAGTCGATCCAGGGCCCGACGGTCGTCAGCAGCGCGCCGTTGATGTTGCCGGCGTTCCAGATCGAGACGGTCGGCGTGACGTTGTTGAGAGCCGACGTGTAGAGCGTATTGCCCGCGTATCCGTTCGGATTGACCGCTGCGCCCGTAGAGTCACCCGCAACCAGCTGAAACGTAATCGTCCCGGTTCCAAGGTTCGTAAGCAGAGCAGGATCGAGCGTCCACGACGTCGTGTATCCCGCGCTGTTCGCAAAGGTGGAGGTGTTGCTGAGCGCCGTCGTCTGGACGCCGAGGTCGATGACCTCGCCGACATTGCTCGTCTGGTTGACCACGACGAGGAACACGTCGGACGGAGTACCTAGGTCCGTCGAGACGACCTGTCCAAAGGCAGCCGACGAGGCGGACAGCGCCAAGACGGCCGCGAGTGCGGTGCGAACGTTGAGCATTAGTTCAATCTCCCTAGCGGTTATTACGGCCCCAGCCAACGCGCCTCAGTCCGAACGACACGTCGAGCGGAGCGCCTCTTCCAACACGTGCAGAAGCGCCGCGAGCGCGTCGCTGGATGCCGCCGCGGTTGTTTCCGCGCTCGTCACCCGTTCCTCGCTCGCACGAACCATTCCATCGAACGACGCAAAGGCTAGGCAGGGCCTGTGACAGTCCATTGACCGCCTCGTGAACCTCGCGCGCCGAATCGACCGCGGCGAACGCCCGGCGGTGCCGCACCGATGTGAAACGTCTGTCAGGTGTATGACACTGGCTGCCACACGTGCGCCATCTGGCGCCGGCACACTCCCGCGCTAGGCTTTGTTCAGCGACCACGCGAAGTTTCGATGAATCGACGTCTCCGCCCGCTCGCGCCACTGCCGGCGGCGCCAGCGCTCGCTAGGCTCACCGCCGCAGTCTCGGCGCCAGCGCTCGTCGCGAGCCTCATTGGCGTCGCGATCGTCGGCGACACTGGCCTTGCCATCTGGCGGATCACTCGCCCCACCGTCACGGCGAGCGTCGTGACGAAGCGGCCACCGCTACCGGCCGCAATGCTCCCGGGAGTCGGCTCGCTGTTCGGCATCCCACTGCATGCCGAATCGGCCGCTGCTCCACCGAGCGCGCTCGTGCTGCACGGTACCCTCGCGGTTCCCGATCCGACGGCTGGGCTCGCGATCATCCAGGTCGCCGGAACTGCCACCGTCTTTCGCGTCGGCTTCGACGTCGCAGGCCGGACACTGCGCGAGGTGTACACCGACCACGTCATGCTCGAACGAGACGGTATTCTTGAGACGCTGGTGCTGCCGCATGCCTCGACGGCCTTCATCGTCGCAGGCAACGCAGAACCGCGCGCCCCGACGCTCGCAGCCACCGCGGATACACCGCCCGAACCGCCGCCTCCCTCGGCCGATGAACTGGCCCATCGCGTCGCGACGGCGACTGCCCCGCTCGCGTCGGTGTTGACGGCGCGACCGTTACTCGACGGCGGCCAGTACCGTGCGCTCGTCGTCGAGCCCGCCGGCAACAACGCCAGCTTCGATCGGCTGGGGTTCAAGCCCGGCGACGCGATCCTCGCGGTCAACGACCTGCAGGTGAACGAGAACACGCTTGGCCTGCTTGCGCAGTACGTCGCGTCGGGTAAGCCGGTGCGCGTCTACCTGAACCGTCAGGGCACGGGGCCCATCGAGGTTCCACTCAATACCGCCGTGCTCGGCGTCGCGGCGGTCGAGTGAGCGTCCCGCGCAGCGCTGGACCAGACTCCAGTGTCGTGGCCGACGTCGAGCAGTGGCTCGACACGGGTCACCACGCGCAGCTGGACGGGCGCCACGACGAAGCGGCGCTCTGGTACATGCGAGTGCTCGAGCACGAGCCGGCAAACTTCGACGCCCTGCAGCTGCTCGGCCTGGCGCGGATCAGCGCCGGTCGCCTCGACGAAGGTGTTGACCTCCTTCGCCGCGCGCTCGCCGTCCGGGCCAACGACGCCGCGGTCCACAACAACCTTGGGAACGCTCTGCGCGCGCTCGGACGCCGCGAGGAAGCGATCGACGCATTGCGCTGGGCGGTGCGCCTGGAGCCTGCGAATCCGACGATGTGGCTCAACCTCGCCCACGCCGAGCTCGATGGCGGCAATCATGCCGGCTGCATCGCGACACTCGAGGCGCTGCTTCGCATGCAGCCACGATTCGCGCAGGGGCACGCCAGCCTCGGGCTCGCCCTGCGGGCCGCCGGGCGGCCGGCAGAGGCGCTGCGGGCACTCGAGCGGGCGCTCGCGCTCGAGCCCCGTCTCGCGGATGCGCATCTGCACCGCGGCCTCGCCCTCGCGGACCTGGGGGACGCGGCGGCCGCGTGCCAGGCCTTGGTGGTCGCCACTGATCTTGCGCCGGCGGGCTCGCAGCAGTCGGTCGCGCTATTTTGCGCGTACGCAGGCCTCGAGGTGGCGGAATGGTCGAGATGGCCGCGCAGCCCGCTGCGGGCGCCCCCGGCTGGTGGCCCCGCAGCGACTGCGCTCGATCCGATCCGTGCGATGCACTTCCCCACGACGGACGCCGACTTGCGCGCGATCACGCAGCGATTTGCAGAGCACGAAGGTGTCCCGACGACGCGCGCGGCTCCCCTGATGCCGCGGACACATGCCGCCCGCCCCCGAGACAGCATTCGGATTGCCTATCTCTCCCCGGACTTCGGCGACCACCCAGTGTGCCGGCTCGTCACGCCGGTGCTCCGGCGTCACGACCGAACGCAGTTTTCGGTGCTCGCGTACGGCTGGGGGAGCGGCCGGGGCAGCCCCCACCGCGCCGACCTCGCCGGAACGGTCGACCAGTTTGTCGACGTCGACGGACTGAGCGATTCAGAGCTCGCCGAGCGGCTTCGAAGCGACGGCATCGACATCGCGATCGACCTCGCCGGCTACACGGCCGCGGCCCGCCCGCGCGTATTCGCGCTGCGCGTCGCGCCAGTCCAGGTCGGCTGGCTCGGTTACCCGGGCACCCATGCGACCGGCGCGCTCGATTACCTCGTCGCCGACGCGATCAGCATTCCGCCCGCGGCGGCGCACGCCTTCAGCGAGCAGGTCGTGAGGCTGAAGCAGGGGTTCATGCCGTACGAGCCTCAGACGCCGATCGCCGAGCAACGATCGCGTGCTGACTTCGGGCTACCGCCGGACGGCTGCGTGCTTGCCTGTTTCGGTCAGACGCGCAAGATCAACCCGCCTCTATTCGATGCCTGGATGGCGGCGCTGCGGGCGGTTCCGGACGCGATCCTCTGGCTCGCCGCAAACAGCCCGGCGGCACGCGACGGCCTGCATCGGCAGGCCGTGATGCGCGGCGTTGCGCCCGGCCGCATTGTCGTGACACCGCGCGTTCCGAGCCAGGCCGAGTACCTCGCGCGCTACGCGACCGCCGACCTCGTGCTCGACACCTATCCGTACGGTTCCCACAGTACGGCACTCGACGCGCTGTGGGCCGGCGCACCACTGCTCGCGCTCGCCGGTACGACGATGGCGAGCCGCGTCTCCGCGGCGATCGTGACCGCGGCAGGGCTGAACGAGCTCGTGTCCGACTCGCTCCACGACTATGAGACCCGCATCGCCCAACTCGCTCGCGACGGTGCGTCGCGATCGCAGTTGCGTGAGCGCGTGCGCCGCGCCCGCCTGGAAGCCCCGCTATTCAACGTCGATCGACTGGTCGCGGATCTCGAACGGGCCTACGCGACGATGCACGAGCGAGCGCTCGACGGACTGGCGCCAGCGGCCTTCGACATCGAGTAGCTGCGGCGGGCCGATGACGCTTGCGGCGGTGAGGGCCGCAACCGCGGCCCGGAGGCGAACACGCAACTTCCCGCTCACCAGCGCTCTCAACCCGCCGCATCGCTCGCCGCCCGAAGCGCCGCCACAAAACTCGATGCATATTCCGCCTCGTCGAGCAACGCCGAGTGCCGCAGCCGCTCGCGCAGGGAATCCCGCGTCGCCCGCAACTGCTGCCGATCCTGCGCCACGGCGGCCGCGCACTCGACCCACGCGTCGTGTGACGCACACGCCCATCCGGCGCAACCCGCCGCGCTCAGGATGGACCGACCCATTCGCGAGGCCGGCGTCGTTCCGACAAGCGATATGACCGGGACGCCCATCCACAGCGCCTCGCACGTCGTCGTTGCGCCGTTGTATGGAAAGGTGTCGAGCGCGACGTCGATCTCGGCATAGCCGAGCAGGTGTTGCTCCCGGGTTGGCGCCCAGTCCCGCAACTCGATCCGCGCTGGATCGGCACCCGCGCGCGCCAACCTGGCGATCAGCATCGCGCGCGCGCCCTCGCTTCGCAGCCCGCCCGCCTTGATCACCAGCCGCGCGGCCGGCAGCGCTGCCAGGAGCCGCGACCACAGGTTCAGCGTCGTGTCCGTCAGCTTCGGCAGCGCATTGAATGAGCCGAGAGTCAACGGCGCGTCCACGAGCCGTCCCGTGTAGCCAGCCGGCTGCTCAGCCATGGGGCGGAAGCAGAAGTAGCTGTTCGGAAGCCGCAATGGACGCTCACGATCGCCACCGACGTCCTCCTCGATCGGATCGACGATCGAGTCGGTCAGCCGATAGTCCATCGTCGCGATTCCCGTCGGGCCCGGGTAACCGAGAAACCCGGCTTGCACCGGCGCGATGCGTCGCGCGAACAGCTGCGGACGCCCGCCCGTCGTGTGACCGCCGAGGCTTACGAGCACGTCGACCTCGTCGCGCATGATCCGCGACGCGAGTTGCTCGTCGGTCAACGCCGCAGCCTCGACGAAATCATCGGCGCGCTCGCGCCACAGACGCGTCGTCTCGTCCGCGCGGCGATCCGTGTGATAGCAGTGCAACGAGACGCCTTGGGCCGGCAGCCGGTCGAGGAGCGGTGCCAGGAAGTACCACACCGAGTGCGTTCGGAAATCGCCCGACACGAGCCCGACCCGCAGTGCACCGCCGCGCCGGCCGCGCCGCACGGGACGCGCGCCCCGGCGCTCGGCCCCGGCCGCGATCGAGAATTCGCGGTGCGCCTGCTCAAGCGCAGCGGCGTCCACCGACACGTGGCTGAGGGCCAGCAACAGGAGGCTGTGGGCTTCCACATAGTGTCGGTCGGCCGCCAGCACGGTGCGGAGCGTCGCGATAGCCCGCGGCACATCGCCGCTCAGGAACTCGCAGCCCGCGGCGTCGAGGCAGAGACTGAGATCGCCGGGTACGAGCGCGGCGACGCCGCGGTACACTTCCGCCGCTTCCGCGTACAACCTGCACTCGCCAAGCGCGCTCGCGAGATTCACGCGGGCGGCGACCACGTTCGGCGCGACCGCGACTGCGCGATGTGCCGGAACGAGCGCCTCGGCGGGTCGACCGAGCCGCGCCAGCAGCGCCGCCAGATTTATCAAGGCTTCCGCATATTCGGGATGACCATTGAGCGCTTCGCGATAGCTTTCGAGCGCCTCGGAGTCCCGTCCCGCTGCCTCGTGAAGCAGCGCGAGCTGGAAGTGAAGCCGCGGTGCGGCCGGCGCGCCCGCCAGCGCCGCGCGCAGCACGCGCTCGGCCTCGATCAGCCGCTGGCCCCGCCGCAGTGCCGCTGCCAATGCGCCCGCGATCTCGCGATCGTCGGGACGCAGATGCAACGCGGATTCGAAGGCGCCAGCTGCGGACTCCCAGTCTCCCAGCGCGAGACGGCTGCGTCCGAGCAGATCCCAAGCGGTCGCCTCGGAGGGATAGCGCTCGCAAACGAGAAGCGCGCGGGCGGCCGCCGCATCGGCGCGACCGTTCGCGAGTTCGGATCTCGCCGCGCGCAGCTCGACTTCCACCGGATCAGCCCGGCCCACGGTCCGCCTCATCGGGCCCTGCCCGCGCCCCTCGCAACGCGCCGAGGTGAAGAGGAGACGCGCCGTTGGACGCGCGGTCGCACGGGCCCCGCATGGCGCGCGAAGGCGTTTCGCGCAGTGACGCCGACTTGCGAGAGGTCGGCCGAATGTCCGCGACGCGTCTCATGTGAGTGACACGACGGCGTTGAGCCAGCGCCGTTTATGAGCGATTGCACGGGGCCTCGGGGCACACTCGGGCGGCGCAGCGTACCCGGGCGTGGTTGCAGTTGCGTGAATTGCACCGGTGGGGGGGGCGCGCAGCGCCCGGCCATCCGCCACGTGGCCAAGGTGGCTGGTTATCGAGTTGTCATTCGCACGGCGGATACTTGGTGGGCAACCCGGTTTGCGCGGCCCGCGAATCGGATAGGCCGCCGTGCGCCACACCGACGCCGCGCGAGCCATCGGCCTTGGACGTCCGCGCAAGAGCCGGAGCATTTAATGCCACAGTCGTTGTCGGAGCATGTTAGGCGATGAGTTCGGGCGAGGGGATCGTGGAGTTGCTGCGCGGTGGGCTGGCGCTCCAGCGCGCGGGGCGCGCTGACGAGGCGGCCGAGCGCTATCTGCGCGTCCTCGACTCGCAGCCGCGCAACTTCGACGCGCTGCAGCTGCTCGGTGTACTGCGGTTCCGGGACGGGCGCGTGATCGAAGGCCTGAAGCTCCTCGAGCGCGCTATCGAGCTCCAGCCTTCTCATGGCCCGACGCTGAACAACCTCGGCAACGCGCTGCGCGCGGCCGGGCGTATCGACGACGCGCTCCGCGCCTACCGGCGCGCGGTCAATGTCCTGCCCAATGCGCCCGCGGTCCTGATGAGAAACCTGGGATCGCTCTTGGTCGAGACCGGCAGCCTCGAGGAAGGCGCGCGCTGGCTGGGAGCCGCACTGGCCGCGGACCCGCTCGACCCCGAGATCCACTGCTGGGCGGGACACCTGAACGTCGATCGCGGCCAGCCGACGATCGCGATCGCCGCCTACCGCGCGGCGCTCCGACTCAACCCGAACCTCGCCGCCGCGCACCGTGGGCTCGGACTCGCCTACGTGCTGCAGCGCGAGCACGGGGCCGCGCTCGCCTCGCTCGCCGACGCCCTTGCGCTTGATCCCTCGGACTTGATGGTCCGCACGCTGCACCTCGCCGAAGCGCTGCAGCTGGCCGAATGGGAAGCGTGGCCGGACGCGATCCGGGCTATCGAGGCGAGCGCAGCAAGCGCCGGTCCCCCACCACCGGTCGACGGGTTCCGCCTGCTGTACGCCGTCGATTCGCTTGCGACACAGCGTCGTTTCGCGGACAGCTACGCGCGCTTCTGGCGCGAGCGGGGCGAGGCGCCGGCACCGAATGCCGATCGGCCGGCGAGCCTAAGCGCCCGCACGCGCATCCGGGTCGCCTATCTTTCCGGTGACATCCGCGAGCATCCGGTCGCACAGAGCTTGGCCGGCGTTGTCGAACACCACGATCGGTCGAAGTTCGAGATTTATGTGTACGCGTTGGGACCTGCGTCTGTCGCAGGCGTGGGCAGGCGAATCATCACCTCATGCGATGTCGCGCGAGTCCTCGAGTCGCCGAGCGATGCGGAGCTCCTCGCGCAGCTGCGCGCCGACGGGCCGGACCTGCTGATCGACCTGATCGGTTATACGGACGGACGACGGCCCCGGGTGCTTGCGGCGCGGCCTGCCCGGCTGCAGGTGGGCTGGCTCGGGTACGCGGGCACGCTCGGCGACGGGCTCCTCGACTACATCATCGCCGACGCATTCGTCGTGCCACCGGGTTCCGAGCAAGGATACGCGGAGCGAATCGTACGTCTGCCCGACACGTTCTTCCCCAGCGATCGTAGCCGCTCAATCGCCGAACCCCGCGCGCGGGACCGTTACGGGCTGCCCGAGTCTGCGGTCGTGCTCGCATCGCTCGGACAGGTCATGAAGCTCAATCCCATCCTGTTCACGATCTGGCTCGATATCCTCCGTGAGCAGACCGACGCCGTCTTGTGGCTTGCGTGCGCGACCGTCGAAGCACGGGAGAATCTGCGCCGGGCCGCACGGTCGGATGGCGTCGACCCGGAGCGAATTGTATTTGCGGAGAGACTTCCGTCTCTGGCCGACCATCTTGCCCGCTACCGAGTCGCCGACCTAGCGCTCGACACATTCCCGTACGGTTCGCACACGACCGCGGTCGACGCGCTCTGGGCCGGCTGCCCTCTCGTCGCCCTGGCGGGCGAGGCCTTTGCCTCTCGGGTATCGGGCTCAATCCTGCGCGCCGCCTGCTTCCCCGAGTTGGTCGCGACGAGCATCGAGGACTATAGGGCGCTCGTCTCCGACCTCGTGCGCGATCGCGGTCGACGGATGACGCTGCGCGCGCGGCTGGAGGCCGGCCGGGAACGGTGCGCGCTCTTCGACCCGGCGCGCTTTACCGCCGCGCTCGAGCAGGCCTACGCCGAGATGCACGCGCGCGCCCGGACGGGCGCCGCCGCGGCCGATATTTGGGTGCGGCCCGACGCGACCGACTGATTCCGCGCTCCGGCCGGCGCTTCAGACTCTAGGTCGACAGGATTCGGCCCTGATCCTCCCGCCGTCTCCGGGCACCGCCCCGGCGTCGCCGGCAATTCAAGCGGTATCGCGTTCCGCGGTGCGTCGATCGCGGTGCATCGCGCGAAAGGCGTCAGCCGCGCTCCGACCCATGTACTTCGCGAGCACCTTCTCATCGGTGTCCAAAAGGTCCACGGCAACGAGCACATCTATTGAGTTGCCGAATGCCGGGTCGACGTTGAAGCCGAGGACCTTGGCCCCGAGCTTCAGGTACTGGCGCAGCAGCACCGGCACACCCTTGCCGTCGCCCTCGAGCGAAGCGACGACGCTCTCGAGCGCGTCGAGCCGCCCGACCGCCGCCGCTTCGCGGTTCACGAGGCGGGCCCCGCCCGAGTTCGGCAGTGGATTTCGCGCCCGAACGAGCCGCGCGCGCCTCCGGTCGCCGCTCTGCGCGCGCAGGAATCCCGTGATCAGCGCGCGCGAGGCGGGCGAGTAGTCGTTGCTGATGCTGACCGGGCCGAACAGCACCCGGTACTGCGGATGGGCGACCAGATACGCAGCGATTCCCTTCCACAGCAGCAACAGGGGCGCGAAGCTCTTCTGGTATTCGGGACGCACGAACGAGCGCCCGAGCTCGAGTGCCGGCCCGAGCGACGGCAGGAGCCCTCGCTGGAAGTCGAACAGCGTGTGGGTGTAGAGGCCGCGGGTCCCGTAACGTGCGTAGATCTTGTCAACCGCGCCGATCCGATATCCCCCGACGATCTCGCGCGTCGCCCGGTTCCAGACGAACAGCTGATCGTAATAGCTGTCGTAGAGATCGAGGTCGCGAGCCTTGCCCGTGCCCTCGCCGACGGCGCGGAACGTGATCTCGCGCAGCCGGCCGAGCTCTTGCAGGATCCACGGCGCCTCCGACTGAGTCGCGCACCAGACCTCGAGGTCGTTGTTGGACGCAATGCGCCGCGACGGATCGAGTTTCGCGAGCTCGGTCTCGAGCAGCGCGGGTTCAATCGCCTCGGCCGGCGGCTCGAGCGACGACGCGATGCCTGCGTTGCGCGGTCGACGACGCGCCTGCGGTGGCCGCGGCGTCGCGACGCAGGCGAGCGCGTACACGTGCAGCCGCACGTAGTCGCACAGGAAGTCATCGCCCTCGAGCGCCTGCAGCGTCTGCGCCTGAAGCACCGCGCCCACGCGCACGCGGATCGTCCGCCCGCGCTTGTTGAAGAGCTCGCGCGGCAGCAGCGCCGTGCGAAGGCGCGCATGCAGACGACCTGCCGCGTGGAAGAGCCCGCTGTTCGCGCCATCGACGAACACCGGGACGACCGGCGCCTTCGTGATGCGCAGCAGCCGCGCGATCGATCGGTGCCACGGGGGATCGACGATCGTCCGGGTCCGATCGTTCACGGTCGCGACCTCGCCAGCCGGGAACACGATCAGCGCGCCTCCATCCTCGACCCAGCGGATCGCCCGGCGCATGGCGCTCGCGTTCTGCTGTGCCGCTCGGCGCCCGCCGAGCACGTTGACAGCAAATATCGCCGGCGCGAGATTCGGCAGGTGCGCGAGCAGCTCGTTGCCGAGGATGCGCACGTCCGGGCGCCGCGCCGCGAGCAGCGAGTAAAGATACAGCCCCTCGATGCCGCCATAGGGGTGGTTCGCGACGAGCACCAGCGGTCCCTCGGGCGGGATCGTCTCCACTGCGCCCTCGGGCGCGAAGCGCACGTCGAGGGCCTCGAGCGCCGCACGCGCGAACTTGGACGGGCTCGCGAATGGCTGCAGCCGCGCGTAGGTCCGCTCGACGCGCCGCAACGCGAGCAGCGACTCGAGCGGCGGCGCGAGCACCGAGGCGACCGGTCTCGGCACGAAGCGCGACAGGAGCGGATTGAGGCGGAAGTTGACTTCAGGGGCGACAGGCATGCGGCGGACCTCGGATCGCGATGGGTGCGACGGTACCGGCCGTGCATTTCAGTATCTTTAAAGTTCGCGATCCGCCAGCTGCTTACAACGCGAGATTGGGATCGTTTATGTATAGACGCTGCAGGACACTGAGAACTCGGACATTTTTGTTCCGCATTGTCACGACGGTGTCACGCGTGGGCGGCACACTCGGCCGATGCTGTTCGATTTCCGCCGGCATCCGTGACGACCCATCTCGTTGACGCAACACTCTTTTTCTCGCCGACCAGCGGCGGCGTCCGACGCTACCTGCTTGCGAAGCACCGCTGGCTCAACAGCCGCAGCCGCGCGCGCCACACGCTCATCGTTCCCGGCGCGACCGACCGGGGCACAGTCGGGGGCATCATCGAGTTCGCAAGCCCGGCCATTCGCTCCGGCTATCGGTGTCCGCTCCGGCTTCCGCAGCTGCGGAGTCTCCTGACCGAACTCGGGCCCGACCTGCTCGAGGCCGAGGATCCGTACCAGATCGCCTGGCAGGTCGCCGAGGTGGCGGATGCGCTCGGCGTTCCCACGGTCGCGTTCTGCCACTCGGACCTCATCGGGCTCTTTGGCCACTGGTTCGGCGGCGCGGGCGCCACGATCGCGGCGCGCTACCTGCGCGCGCTCTACGCTCGCTTCGACCTCGTGTTTGCACCGAGCGAAGTCGTCGCGGCCCGACTCGTCGAGGCCGGGATCGAGCACGTCGCGGTGCAGCCGCTCGGCGTCGATGCGGCGACGTTCGATCCCGCGCGCGCCGACGCGACGCTGCGCACGCGGCTGGGGCTATCCGAGGGCACGCGGTTGCTGGTGTTCGCCGGGCGCCTGGCTCCGGAAAAAAACATCCCGGAACTGATCGCGATGGCCGAGTCGCTCGGCGCCCCGTATCACCTCCTGATCATCGGCGCCAGGGAAGTAGCGCGGCCTTCACCCTGCGTGACGCTTTGGCCGTACACGGGTGATGCGGCGGCCATCGCGGCCGACCTCGCGGCGTGCGACGTCCTGGTGCATGCCGGACGCCAGGAAACGTTCGGGCTCGTCGCGCTCGAGGCGATGGCCTGCGGCCTCCCGGTCGTCGCCTACGAGGGCGGCGCGCTCGCCGAACTCGTCGACTCGAGCGTCGGCGAACTCGCGCCGGCCGCGGGCGGCCCAGCGGCGCTGGCCGCCGCCGTCGAGGGCGTCTGGGCCCGCGATCCGGCGGCGCTCGGCCGCGCGGCACGCGCCCGAGTGCTCGCGAGCTACACGTGGGACGCGACACTGACGCAGCAGATGCGCGCCTACGCGCCGCTGATCGGACAGGCATCGCTGCTGCACGCACAGCCGGGCGTGGCGACCGTCTGAGGCGCCATGGCACTCGAATTCTCCATCTCGCTGCACGACGTCGCGCCCGAGACCTGGCCCGAGTGCAGGGAGCTGCTTGCCCTTGTCGATGCGCTCGATGCGCCGCTCAGCCTGCTCGTCGTGCCGCACTACCATGGCGGCGTGCGCGTCGACGCGGATCCGCGTTTCGCGAACGCGATGCGGACGCGGCTCGTGCGCGGTGACGAGATCGTGCTGCACGGCTACTACCACGACGATGACGACGGGCCGCCGCCCCGCGCACCGCTCGACTGGGTGCGACGCCGGGTTGTCACCGCCGGCGAGGGAGAATTCGGCGCGCTCGACGGCGCGAGCGCAGCACGCCTGATTGCGCGCGGCCGCGCGGTGCTGGGCACGATCGGAATATCGCCGGTCGGCTTCACGGCGCCCGCGTGGCTGATGAGCGCGGCGAGCCTCGCCGCGCTCACCGCGAGCGGCCTTCCCTACGCCGCGACGCGCGACGCGCTGATCGACCTCAAGCGCCACACCGAGGTTCCGGCGCCGAGCCTCGTCTACTCGACCCGCAGCCGCTGGCGCCGAGCAGTCTCGCAGCGCTGGAACGCGCATCGCGCGACGGCGCTCGCCGACGCGCCGAGGCTGCGCATCGCGCTGCACCCGTCGGACGCGCGCTACGCGGCCGTGCTGCGCGACTGGCGCCGTCTGCTCGAGCGCATCGCGAACGATCGGACGGCCGTGCTCGAGTCGCGCTGGCTCGGCCAGAGCGCGCCGCACTAAGAGACTTGCGGCGGGACGCGAGCCGGGCGGCGCTGGTTCGTATCGTTCCGCGCCGCATCCGCTGCGAGGACGTTAGGGTCGAAGCGCTGAGACGCAGGTGTTGGTCAGCGGGTTGAGTCGCTGCCCGGCCGGGCACACGGTCAGCACGGGGCGCACTGGCGCGAGCATCATGCAACCGCCGCTGCCGTTCGCGACCTGTCCCGACGGACACCCGGCCGAGCTTCCCGCCGGCGATGCGACGCACGCACGCGTCGTCGTGCTCAGCACCTGCCCCGCGGGGCACGACGCGGCCACGCAGCCACCCGAACCGTTCGCGACCTGCCCCGACGCGCACATGCCCTGGCTGCCCGCCGCCGGATACGCGCAGCTGCTCGTGCCGGGTGCAACCCACATGCCGGGCGGACACGCCGCCGCGACGCAGCCGCCCGAACCGTTCGCGACCTGGCCCTGCGGGCACATGCCCTGGCTCCCCGCCGCCGGATAGCTGCAAGTGCTCGTGCCGGGCGCAACCCACATGCCGGGCGGACACGCCGCCATGACGCAGCCGCCCGAACCGTTCGCGACCTGGCCCTGCGGACACATGCCCTGGCTGCCCGCCGCCGGATACGCGCAGGTGCTCGTGCCGGGCGCGACCCACATGCCGGGCGGACACGCCGCGATCGTGCATCCACCGGACCCGTTCGCGACCTGGCCCTGCGGGCACATGCCCTGGCTTCCCGCCGCCGGATACGCGCAGGTGCTCGTGCCGGGCGCGACCCACATGCCGGGCGGGCACGCCGCCATGACGCATCCGCCCGAACCGTCTGCAACTTGCCCGGCGGCGCAGCTCGCCGCACTGCCGGCCGGAGCGTTCACGCAGCCGCCGGCAGGTCCGGCCGTTTGTCCGGACACGCAACCAGGCGACGACGGAGTCTGTCCGAGGGTTGGTTGCGCGAGCAGCGTCGCAAACGCGACCAGCGCGATCAGGAGAGGCGTTCGAGTGGGCATGCGCACTGAGTCGATGGCGGATGGTGCGCGGTTCATTAAGAAGCACGTTCGGTGCATCGCGGGGCTTGTCACCGATACGCGCGGCCGCCGATGAACCGAGAGCGCGCGACGGACGACTCATCCGTCATCGAAGCGGGCGCGCGCCCGAGGCACCTCGACATGAAACACGCCCACGCTGCGCCCTTCGTCACCCTGACCGCCGCGGCACTCTCTTTCTCGGCGCCAACCGCGCACGCCACCACTGCGGCGACGGGCTGCCCCGCCGGTCAGCAATCGACGGTCCTGAACGGCGCGATCCTGTGCATCCCGTCCCCGGGCGGCAGCACGGCGACCTGCCCCGCGGGCCTCGTGGCGAACGGGATCGGAGCCTGCGTGGCGCCGCCCCCGCCGTGCGGTGCCGGACAGTTCACGACGTGGTCGAGCGGAATGCCTCAGTGCGCACCCTCACCCGGCGGCTCGACGGCGACCTGCCCCGCGGGATCGGTCGCGAGTGGCGCCGGTCGCTGCGTGCCGCCGCCGCCGCCGTGTCCTGCCGGTCAGATCGGCGTGTGGAGCAACGGCAATCCGTACTGCGGCCCGGCCGCCGGTGGCAGCACCGCGACCTGCCCCGCCGGTCTCGTCGCCAACGGCATGGGCAGCTGCGTGCCGGCGCCAGCCGCGTGCCCGGCCGGCCAGTTGATCGTGTGGTCGAACGGAAGTCCGCTGTGCGCGCCGTCGCCGGGCGGCTCGACGGACACGTGCCCCGCGGGGCTCGTTGCGAACGGCGCCGGCCGCTGCGTGGTTCCGCCGACGTGCGCGGCGGGCAACCTGCTCGTCTGGTCGACGAACGGGCAATCCGCGTGCGTGCCCGCTGCCGCCGGAACGCCGGCGAATTGTCCGGCGGGCCAGGTCGCGACCGGCAGCGGCGCGTGCCAGTGCCCGGCCGGAACCAAGCTCAATCCGCTGAACGGCTCGTGCATGGGCGCGTTGGTGCCGCCGCGCTAGCAGCAGGCGCCGGCGCGTCCGACTATGGCGACTCCGGGCGCGCGGCGACGCGCGGGGCCGGCGCGCGGGCCGCCGCGGCCGCGCGCGCCTCGACGAGGTTGCCGAGGAACTGTCGCGTCGCGTTCTCCCAGCGATACTCGAGCGCCTGGCGGCGGCAGGCCTCGCGCGAGAGCGCGAGCGCATCGGTGATCGCGAGCGCGAGGTCCTCGCGCAGGCAACCCGTCTCCCCGTTGCGCACGACGTCGATCGGCCCGGTCACCGGATACGCGGCGACGGGCAGTCCCGAGGCCATGGCCTCGAGCATCACGAGGCCGAAGGTGTCGGTACGACTCGGGAACACGAAACAGTCGGAGCCGGCGAGCAGCGTCGCGAGTTCCTCGCCGTACTTGTAGCCCGGGAAGACGACCCCGGGGTAGCGCGCCTTGAGCTTGCCGAGCGCCGGCCCGCCCCCAACGACGAGCTTGGTGCCGGGGACGTCCGCGCGGCAGAAGTCCTCGATGCTCTTCTCGACCGCGACGCGCCCGACGTAGATCAGGACCGGCCCCGGGTACGGCAGCCGGGTCTCGGGGCGCGGCCGGAAGAGCTCGGTGTCGACGCCGCGTCCCCAGTGCACGAGATGGCGAAAACCGTGGCGCTTGAGGTCGCGACGCACCTCCTTGGTTCCGACCATCGTGCGCGTCGCGGCGCCGTGAAAGTGCCGCAGCATCGCGTAGGTCGCGCACTCGGGGATCGGGTAGCGCGCGCGCAGGTACTGCGGGAACTGCGTGTGGTAGGACGTCGTGAACCGGAGCCCGCCGCGCAGCGCGGCGTTTCGCGCCGCGAGGCCGAGCGGACCTTCGGTCGCGATGTGCAGCGCATCGGGTCGCTCGGCGGCGAGCCAGCGCGCGACGCGCCGGCCCTGAAAGAGCGCGAGCCGGATCTCGGGGTAGCTCGGGCATGGAATCGTCGGCAGCCCCTCGGGCGTCATGCGGACGACTTCGTGCCCGAGCGCGGCGAGGCAGTCGCTGGTGCGCATCAGCGTCGTGACGACGCCGTTGGTCTGCGGGCGCCACGCGTCCGTGACGATCGCAACCTTCATCCGGCGCTACGCCGCGCTTTCGAAGGCGGGCCGCGGCGCGACCGCGGGCTCGGCGACGCCGAGCACGTCCGCGCGCTCGGTCCAGCGCAGCAGCGACAGGCGACCGTTGCGGTCCTCGACGAGAGCCGAGCAGTGCTCGACCCAGTCGCCGTCGTTGCAGTAGCGGATGCCGTCGACCATCCGGATGCCCGGCCGGTGGATGTGGCCGCAGATGACGCCATCGAGCCCGTGGCGCGCGGCCGCGTGCGCCGCGGCGTGCTCGAAGCGCTCTATATAGAGTCGCGCGTCCGGCACCTGGTACTTGATCCACGAGGCGAGCGACCAGTGGCCGAAGCCGAAGCGCCGGCGCACCGCCTGGACGCCGCGCCCGGCCCACAGGAGCACGTCGTAGATCCGTTCGCCGAAGTGCTTGAGGAGGCCGCTGAACTTCACCGCGTTGTCGAAGTCATCGCCGTGCAGCACGAGATAGCGCCGGCCGTCGGCGGCGACGTGGATGAAGTCGCGCCGGATCGTGATGCCCGCGACCTCCGCCCCGCAGAGCTCGCGAAAGCCCTCGTCGTGATTGCCCGGCACGTAGGTGACCTTCGTGCCCGAGCGCGCGAGCTTGAGGATCGCGCGCAGCACCTCCTGGTGCGACACCGGCCAGTAGACGCTGCGCTTCAAACTCCACAGGTCGACGATGTCGCCGACGAGCACGAGGTGCTCGGCGTCGAGATGCTTGAGGAAGTCGAGCAGGTACTCGGCCTGACAGCCCCGGAATCCGAGGTGCACATCCGAGACGAACGCCGTGCGAAGTCGCGGTAACGGGGTCGGGGTCGCGGGGCTCATGGAATCCTCAGGGCCGCCGGTTTGCTGCACTCTGGCGGCGCTGTTTGACGGATCCGTGTACGCCGTGCGAAATCTTTCTTACGAATGACGGGCTTGCGAGGCAACGCTCTCTTGCCTTCGATGCAGGCCGCGGAAGTGCCGGATTTGGCGTCGGTTGCTGCGATGCCGCAACTTGGGATCGCTGCCTTGAGGGCTGCGACAACGGCTCGATAGCCTTATCGAAATCAGGCGTTTACGACGACGGGCGCGCGGGCGACGACGCGTCGCAGCGGGAAGTGACACGTGAACGTGCTGCCGACCCCTTCCTCGCTCTCGATCGAGAGCGTCGCCCCGTGGCGCTGCAGCGCGTGCTTGACGATCGCGAGCCCGAGTCCCGAGCCACCGGTCGCGCGCGCCCGGCTGGGATCCGCCCGGTAAAAGCGCTCGGTGATCCGCGGGATGTGCTCGGGCGCGATGCCGACCCCGGTGTCGGCCACCGAGAAATGCGCGCCGTCCGCATCCACCCACCAGCTGATATCGACGCGGCCCTCGCGCGGGGTGTACTTGACGGCGTTCGAGATCAGGTTCGAGAAGATCGAGTGGACCTCGGGCTCGGCGCCGAGCAGCTTCGCGTCCGATTCGAGCTTGAGCGCGATCTCGGCCGGCCGCTCCTCGAGCGCCAGCACCTCGCGGCGGATCAAGGTCAGCATGCCGCCGACGTCGATCAGGTCGTGGCCGGCCTCGCCGCCCGTCGACTCGAGCCGCGAGAGCTCGATCAGCGCATCGACCACCGTGCGCATGCGCTCGGTCTGGCGGCGCATCTCCTCGAGCGGCCGGCGCCACAACGGATCGACGGACGGATCCTCGGCGAGCGTGTCGACGTAGCCCGTGATCACGGTCAGCGGCGAGCGCAGCTCGTGCGAGGCGTTCGCGACGAAGTCCTTGCGCATCGCCTCGAGCCGCACCTGGCGCGTGACGTCGCGCACCAGCAGCAGCTGCTGGCTGCCGTACGCCACCATCTGCAGCGACAGGTGGGTTTCCGAGTCGAGCGAGGAGCGCACGACGACCGGCATCGTGTAGTCACCCGCCTCGAGGTAGCGGACGAATTCCGGGTGGCGGATCAGGTTGTCGATGCGCTGGCCGAAGTCGATCTTGCGGCGCAGCTTGAGCAGCCGGCCGGCATTGCGGTTGAACCACAGGATCTCGCGGTCGGTGCCGAGCACGATCACGCCGTCGGGCATCGCCGAGGTCATCCGGCGAAACTCGCGGAACAGCTGGACGATCCGGCGCTTGTGGAACTGCTTGCGCCGGTAGATCCGCATGATGAGCGCCACCGCATCGCCCCACACGCCGTGGAAGTCCGGTGGCGACTCGGTGCGCCGACGCCGCAGCCAGCGCTCGAGGCGATAGAGGCGCGTGAACGTCAGCGCGAGGTACCCGCCGAGCGCGGCGATGATCGTCAGCTGAACGTAGCCGAGCGCCCAGCCGACCACGGTCGCGATCGCGACCAGTGCGACGAGGCGCGCGATCGCGAATGACCAGGCCGATGACATTGCTGGGTGTGTGGGGTCGGCTTACTCGGGTCGCGTCGAGAAACGGTAGCCAGCGCCGCGCACGGTCTGGATGAACTTGTCGCAGTCAAACCCTTCCAGCGCCTTGCGCAGGCGCCGGATGTGGACGTCGACGGTCCGTTCCTCGACGTAGACGTTACCGCCCCAGACCCGATCGAGCAATTGACCGCGCGAATACACCCTTTCGGGGTGGGTCATGAAGAAGCTGAGCAGCCGGTACTCGGTAGGGCCAAGCGGGACGGTCGCCTCGCCCACCATGACCCGGTGACCGGCCGAATCGAGCAGCAGCCCGCCCGCCGCCACGACCTCGTCGCGCGCCGAGACCTGGCTTCGGCGCAGCACCGCGTTGATCCGGGCGAGGAGTTCGCGCGGCGAGAACGGCTTCGTCACGTAGTCGTCGGCCCCGCCCTCGAGGCCGCTGACCTTGTCCTGCTCCTCGGCGCGCGCGGTCAGCATGATGACCGGAACCTCGCGCATGTCCTTGTCTTTCTTGAGGGCCCGGGTGAGTTCCAGGCCACTCATGTCGGGCAGCATCCAGTCGACCAGCACGAGGTCCGGGCGCCGGTCGGCAATCCTCTCCCGAGCCTCGCGGGTGTCCTCGGCCTCGACCACGTCGAATCCGGCGCGCCTGAGGCCAAAGGCCACCATCTCCCGAATCGGGCGCTCGTCCTCGACGACGAGGATCTGGCGGTTGCTCATGTGTCGGTCACGGGCCAAGGAGGACATCCCCCATTAGAGCGACATCGTGTGACGGTTCGGTTAAATCCAAGCGCATTCGGGGGTCATCGTCACAATTCTGTCACCGTGGCCGCTTCGCGCCGGACTGCTGCGCAACGTCGTCCCGAAGATAAACGGGCACGGCCGCCTCGGCCGAAACCGCGAGTCCGGCCGCGAATCCCCTGGCCCCGAGGCGCGCAATCTCGACGGCCCGGGGCAGGAGATCCGTCCAGGTCGCCGACACGGCCGGCGCGAGCCGCGAGGCGAGCTCGGGATACGCGGAAAAGCCGTGACCCGCCGCCACCCGGACCCGGCCGGGCTCGAGCGCGGATGCGAACGCGCCCTCAGGCGCCGCGAGCGCCTCGTCGAGGAGTTCGACGCCGAGCGCCGCGTGCGGCCGCACGCGGGCGCAGTACACCGCCGCCATGCGCGCATCGAGGGCGACGAGTGCCTCGAGCGCGGCGCCCGGCCACTCCCCCGCCGCGCGCTCGAGCGCGCGCGCGCCGAGCGCCGCGAGATCCGACACCGGCACCGCGGGAAGCTCCGCACCGAACGCGAGCCCCTGCGCGATGCTGACGGCGATCCGAACGCCCGTGAAGGCACCGGGCCCGCGGCCGAAGGCGATCGCATCGAGCGCGCGCAGCGATATTCCCGCTTCGGCGAGCAGTTCATCGACCATTGGCAGCACGTGCTCGGCGTGCCCGCGCATGACGAGCGCCTCGCGACTCGCGACGGCGTCGTCGATGAGGAGCGCGGCGCTGCACGCCTCGGTCGCGGTGTCGACGGCGAGGATCTTCACGGCGTGCCCGTCGCCGCGAACGCGCCCAGGTGATGGCGCAGGAAGGCGATCGCCTCGCGTTCGTCGTCGGTGACCGTCATCGGCGGCAGACTCGCGATGAACGAGCGGCCGTAGCCGCGCGAGCGCAGCCGGGGATCCCCGAGCATCACGACGCCGAAGTCGTCGGGGTCCCGGATCAGGCGGCCGACGCCCTGCTTCAGGGCCAGCACCGCCTGCGGGACCTGGTGCTCGATGAAGGCGTTGCGGCCCTGGCGTTTCAGTCCCTCGAGCCGCGCCTTCAGCAGCGGATCGTCCGGCGATGCGAACGGCAGCTTGTCGATGACGACGAGCGAGAGCGCGGGTCCGCGGACGTCAACGCCTTCCCAGAAGCTGCCGGTGCCGAGCAGCACCGCGTTGCCGAGCTCGCGGAACCGGCGCAGCAAGAGGTCGCGCGGCGCCTCGCCCTGGACGAGCACCGGGAAGGCGTCGCCGGCGCCGAGGCGCTCGCGCAGAACCCGCGTGCCCTCGGCGAGCGCCCGATGGCTCGTGAACAGCAGGAACGAGCGCCCGCCCGCAGCCCGCACGAGCGGCAGCGCCGCCTCGACGAGCGCGCGCGTGTAGTTCGCATCCGCGGGTTGCGGCAGGCCCTTCGGCAGGTACAGGCGCGCCTGCGACTCGAAGTCGAACGGGCTCGGCACGCACAGCGTCGTCGCCTCCTCGAGGCCGATGCGCCGGCTGAAGTGGCTGAAGTCCTCGTCGACCGCGAGCGTTGCCGAGGTGCAGATCCAGGCGCACTGTCGCGCCGCAAAGTGCTCGCGTAGCCGTGCGGCGACGTCGAAGGGCGTGAGCTCGACGCTGAAGTGCCGCGCGCCGACCTCGACCCAGCGCAGGCCCGCGGCGGCGTCGGCGCCTTCGATCGCGCGCAGCCTTTCGGCGTACTCGCGGGCGCGGCGCGCAGACTGGCGAACGCCCGCCGCCTCGAGCGCCGGCTCGCCGAACTGCGCGCCGAAACCCTCGAGCGCGTCGGCGAGCTCGGTCACCCCCTCGTGCGCCGAGTCGGGAAGCGCCTCCCAGTCGGTGCGCTCATCGAGTCCCGCGAGCGCGCGCTGCAGCGCGCCGATCGCCTGCTCGATCGACTCCACGGCCTGTCGCGCCGCGCCGTCGAGGAGGCCGGCGCGCGTCAGCTCCGCCATCGCATCACGCGCCAGCGAGGCGATCGGCCGCGAGGCGACGCGCGTCGCGAAGAACTGCGCGGCGATCTCCGGGAACTGGTGGGCCTCGTCGAGAATCACGCCGTCGGCGCCCGGCAAGAGCTCGCCGAACCCCTCCTCCTTGAGCGCGAGGTCGGCGAGCAGCAGGTGGTGGTTGACGATCACGAGGTCGGCGGCCTGCGCCGCGCGGCGTGCCTCGGCGACGTGGCAACGGCGGTACTCCGGGCAGTCCTGCCCGAGGCAGTTCTCGCGCGTCGAGGTGACCTGCGGCCAGACCGGGTCGCCCTCCGGGACCGAGGCGAGCTCGCCGATGTCGCCTGAGCGCGTCGTGCGGCTCCACGCCTCGACCCGCTCGAGCGCCGCGCCAGGCCGGCGGCCGAGCTCGGGAAGCTCGGGCGCCGTGCGCGCGAGCTGCAGCCGGTGCAGGCACAGGTAGTTGGCGCGGCCCTTCAAGAGCGCGACCTTCACGGGCCGGCCGATTGCGCGGCTCACGGCCGGCAGGTCCCGGTGGTAGAGCTGGTCCTGGAGCGTGCGCGTACCGGTCGAGATGATGACGCGCCCGCCGGAGAGGAGTGCGGGCAAGAGGTACGCGAACGTCTTGCCGGTGCCGGTGCCGGCCTCGACGATCAGCCGGCCGCGCGATTCGAGCGCATCGGCGACCGCGAGTGCCATCGCGAGCTGCCCGGACCGCGGGCGAAAGCCCGGCAGTTCCGCGGCGAGCGGGCCCGATGCGCCGAAGAGCGCCCGAAAGTCCGGTGCGCTCAACGCGCCAGCCGAGGCGCGGCCGCCCCAGTAGGAAACGCGGTCATCGACGGATTATAGAGGGGCGCGCCGCCTTACGCCCCGAAGCTCAGGCGGCGGCGATCGGGGTCCGGCGGCGCGCGAATCCGGCGATCGCCGCGAACCCGGAGGCGAGCAACCAAAGGCTCGCCGGCAGCGGCACGGCCTGGACTTTCCACGACCCGACCACGGCCTCGGCATTCGCGCTGCCGGCGAGTGAAATGGAGGTCGGAGTGCCCATGATCGTGACCGTGCCCGTATCGTTGAACAGGAACTCGTTCGACGTCGGGTAGGCGGCGGTCAGGAAGAGCTTGAGCGCGTTGCCGATGCCGGAGTTGAGCGCGATGACGTCGCTCTCCAGCGTCGCGAGCGGAAGAACGCCGGCGCCGGACCCGGACAGCGTCACGGTGTAGCTCGTCAGCGGCGAGCCGGAGACCGACAGCATCGACATCGTCACGGGCATCCCGGCCGAGAACGGCGCGAGCGTGCCGTTCGAGATCGCCAAGCCCGCGAGCGTCGGCGGCGCCGGCAGCACGGAGATCCCGTCTGCGGACAGCATGTACGTCGTCGCAGCCGAGGCCAGAATCGTCGCGTTGTACGTGCTCGGGTTGACGACCGGCGGCAGGTTCGCGTCGGTGTCGGTTGCGGTGATCACCCCGCTGCTCGTGCCGCTCGAGGGAATCGTCAGCGCGGCCGTCCAGTCGAGCGTCACGGTCGAAGCGTGCGCGGCACCGGCGGATCCGAACGCGAGCAGCGCCGCGAGCCCGGCGCGCAGGCGCGCGCGCGGCAGCGCCAGCCAGCGCGAACGCGACTTCGATGCCGGTCTCGTCGAACGAACCTGGTCCATGGTTCACTCCGAGATAATCGCGAATCCGAGTCCATCGAGACCGCCGCCGCGCGCTGCGCGTCGGCTGAACATAAGCTACCTGCGCGCCGCCGCCGGTAGGTGACATCCGGGTTAAAGGGCCGTGACACCTGCGCGCCCTCACGATGAAGAGCACGCATCGCGATCACCCGCCGCCCCTGCACTCGCCCGAGGGCTCGCCCATTGGCCGGCGCCTGGACGACTGCGGGTCGCGATGATCGGCCGGATCCGCACTCTCGCACGGTGCGCCGATGGGGCCGCGCGTGCTGCGCGCGGCCCAAGTTCGCTCAGCGCGCGGCCGGGAGTGCGGCCGTATGCTCGAGCTGCACGCCCTTGAGCTCCGACGCGGGCACCCCGAGCGCCTCGGGAACCGTCGGCGCGATCTGGGTCGTCTCGACGTGCGCATCGAGCGCGCCGGCAGCTTGCCGAGCGAAGGTGACGGGGGCGTGACCTCAAGGCGTCTGCGCGACGACGAGTGAGGGCTCCCTCATCGATGTCCGCCGCCGCGCGCGGTGTCCGACGGCGGCCGGGATCGGGGGCAAGAAAGCGCTGCCCGATGGGGATCGCGTGGCGTGAATGAGACGGCGCCTTCGGGTGTGCGCCGGATCCCAAACCCCGGTCGCCGCCCGGAAAAAAGCGCGAGGGGCTCGGCAGATCCGCCCCAAACTTGAGCCCGCTGCTCGAAAGTTGCGAACCGCGTCACGACGGCAAATTGTCAAATTCCGACAATGCCGACCGCCCCCCGGTGGTCCCCTCGGCCGGCGGTGGGGTCCGCGGCGCAGTTGAAGCGTCGATCCTCACTAAGGAGTAGTCATGCGCAGAGTTCTCATCGCCACCGCGGCCGGCGCCGCCCTGCTCGGCGGGGCTACGGCCAACGCGGCGACCACCACGACGACCTTCCAGGTCTCGGCCACCGTCCTCAAGACCTGCTCGGTCAACGCGACCGCGCTCGCCTTCGGCAACTACACGCCGGCGGCCGGCGCCGTCACGGGTTCCTCGACCGTCAATGTGCTGTGCACGAAGACGACCCCGTTCACGGTCGCGCTCAACGGCGGCACGACGGCCGGCGGCACGATCGCGCAGCGCCTGATGGCGAACGGCGCGAACACGCTGCAGTACAACCTCTTCACGACCAACGCCTACGCGACGGTGTGGGGCGACGGCACGGGCACCTCGGTGACCCAGGCCGGTGCCGGCAACGGTCTCGCCTCGGCGGTCGCGTACACGGTGTACGGCCAGCTGCCCGACAACGCGACCAACCAGGCCGCGGTGCCGGGGGCCTACACCGACACGATCACCGTCACGGTCACGTACTGACGGCGACGGACGACGTCGACATGGGCACGGCGGCATTCGGGTGGCGAGGCCGTTCGACCCTTGCGCTCGCGGCGTGGCTTGCGGCGGCGGGTAACGCCGCCGCAGGCTCGTTCAGCCTCGCGCCGATCCGGCTCGAAATGGACAAGGCCCATTCGACCGGGGTCCTGACGCTGCACAACGATGCCGACGCCCCGGTCACGATCCAGATCGAGTCGCTCGCCTGGTCCCAGCCCGAGGACGCGGACCACTACGCCCCGAGCCGCGACCTGATCGTCACGCCGCCGGTGTTCGTGGTGCCGGCGAAGGGCGAGCAGATCGTGCGCGTCGCGCGCCGCGTGAAGGGCGAGACGACAAGCGAGGTCCCGTACCGCCTCTTCTTCCAGGAGGTGCCGGACTCGACCCCGCAGGCCGGCACGGGCCTCAAGATCGCGCTCAGGGTCGGGATTCCGGTGTTCGTCACCGCGCCCGGCGCGAACGCGGACCTCTCCTTCACCGCGCAGAGCGACGGCAAGGGCGGCGTCGAGGTCCTCGCGACCAACAAGGGTCGCGCGCACGTCCAGATCACCGACTTCGAGGTCACGAGCGAGGCGGGCCCCGTCGGCAGCATCAGCGGCTCGCGTTACCTCCTGCCCGGCGCCTCGTCGCACTGGACCCTGAACCCGAGCGGCGCAACGCCCACCGGGCTCCTCAAGATCCGCGGCCACAGCGATCGCGGCGCGATCACGGCCGACGTCGACCTGGCCGCGCACTGACGGCGAGGTTGCGCGAGTGAACGCGACCCCCAGACTGCGCGCGCCGACATACCATATTCTGCTGGCCGGCGCGCTCGCGCTCGCCCCTTCGTTCGCACGCGCCGACGGGCCGCTCGGCCTCAACGAGGCCGTCATCGAGGTCTCGGTCAACGCGCGCGAGGGCGGGCAGATGCTCGTCGTGCTGCGCGACCCCGAGGGCCGTCTTTACCTCGAGGCCGGCGACTACGCGCGCCTGAACCTCGTGACGCCGACGCAAGGCGGCCGCGACAGCGACGGCAAGCGCTTCTACCCGCTGACCTCGCTGCCGCGCGTCGCGCTCGAGTTCGACGAGGCGAGCCAGCACCTCGACATCAAGGCGCCGCCCGAGGACTTCCTGACGACGCGTCTGTCGGCGCCGGAGCGCGTGGGGCCCCGCCTCACGAGCGCCGAGCCGGGCGCGTTCCTCAATTACCAGCTCTCGGACCAGCAGATCGCCGGCAGCCGAAGCGCGGGCGCGCTCGCCGAGCTCGGCGCGTTCGCGGGCGCCGGGGTCCTCACCTCGACGACCGTCGGGCGCTCGCTCGACGGCACGACCCAGACGCTGAGGCTCGACACGACCTTCACGCACGACTTCGTCTCGAGGCTCGAGACGCTCAACGTCGGCGACTCGATCTCCGATCCCGGCAGCTGGGGGAACGCGGTGCGCTTCGGCGGCCTGCGGTGGAGCAAGAACTTCGGCATCCGTCCCGATCTGCTGACGACGCCGCTCTTGACGACCGGCGGCACCGCGGTCGTGCCCTCGACGGTCGACGTGTTCGTCAACAACCAGCGCGTCTCGAGCACCAGCGTCCCGCCGGGCCCGTTCCTGATCGACAACGTGCCGACGGTCTCCGGCGCCGGCGACGTGCGCGTCGTCGTGCGCGACGCGCTCGGCCGCGAGCAGGTGATGACGCAGTCCTTCTACACGGGCGTCACGCTGCTCGCCCCGGGGCTCGCGCAGTACTCGGTCGACCTCGGCAAGATCCGCGACGACTACGCGCTCGCGAGCAACCACTACGGCGACCTGATGGGCGCCGCGACCTACCGCCGCGGCATCACCGACGAGCTCACGATCGAGGGCCACGCGGAGTTCCAGGCACACGATGCGCGTGCCGTCGGCGTGCAAGTCGCCTCGCGAGCCGATACGCTCGGCATCGTCACCGTCACGGTGGCTGGAGGGGGCGATGCGAACGGCACCGGCGCGCTGGCGGGCATCGGGTTCGAGCGGCGCGAGCGGCGCATCAGCGCGGTGCTGAGCGCGAGCTACGCCACCGACGGCTACCGCCAGCTCGGCGATGAACTGATCCCGGGACTTCGCTTCCGCACGCGCTCGGTGGCCCAGCTTGGCTTCGACGTCGGCCGCGCGGGCACGCTTGCCGCGGCCGCGGTCGTCGAGACCCACAAGAGCGGCCCCAACCTCGAGACGTTCAGCCTGACCGAGTCGGCGCCGATCGGGCCGCAGGGGTCCTTGAGCCTCACGGTCTCGCGCACCAGCGGCGCCGCGAACGGCACGAGCGCCTACCTCACCTACACGATGGCGCTCGGCGGCCGCCGCGCGCTCACCGCGACCGCGGTCGCGGGGTCGGGCAGCGGCGTCGCGCAGAACGAGGTCTACGCGACTTACCTCGAGAACCCCCCGATCGGGCCCGGTGCCGGCTACCGCTTCAGCGCCGCGAGCTCCGGCAACTACGACGCCGACGTGCGCGGCCAGTGGGAGCCGATCGACCTCGAGGCCGAGGCGGCGCGCAACCAGGGCGTCAGTGGCACGAGTGTCTACGTGCGCGGCGCCGCGACGCTGCTCGATGGCCAGCTGCGCGCGACGCGCTCGGTGACGAGCAGCTTCGCGCTCGTCGACGTCGGCGGCCTCGCCGGGATCCCGGTCTACCTCGACAACCAGCTGGTCGCGCACAGCGACGCGAGCGGGCATGCGCTGTTGCCGAACCTGAGGGCCTTCGAGGCCAATCGCGTCAGCATCGACCCCGAGGAGCTGCCGCTCGCGACCGAGATCGACGCGCGCAGCGTCGTGCTCGCCCCGGGCTATCGCAGCGGCGTCGTCGCCCGCTTCCCGGTCCAGAAGATCCACGGCGGCACGTTCAGGCTCGTGCTCGCCGACGGCAAGGCGGTGCCGGCGGGCGCG
>Ga0335080_10000233_pt1 | contig 49921 bp, 37 predicted proteins | sample Lox_Sample_34_FD_206720 | JGI IMG/M metagenome (GOLD analysis project Ga0335080, IMG submission 206720) | Soil microbial communities from Loxahatchee National Wildlife Refuge, Florida, United States - Lox_Sample_3.4 | ecosystem: Environmental > Terrestrial > Soil > Wetlands | place: USA... | reverse complement strand
TGATGAGCGGCATTCCTGGCCTCGGCTTTGTGCCAGGGCTCAATATGGCGATGGTCAACAACACCAAAGAGATCGACTACGACGAGTTGATGATCGCCATTACACCGCACGTGATCTCGAACTTCGACCGGAGCACGAACGAGATCTGGCTGAGCGAGAAGTAGAAACTCGGGCGTCCGGCGTCAGGCTTCCCGAATCGAGTAGACCCCAGACGCCCGAGTCGCGTTACTTCGCTTCCTTTGCGGCAAACTCCACCAGGCTCTTATATACGTCGGACAAACGCGCATCGAAGCTGCCGATCTTGCGGCCGTTGATGTAGAGGGTGGGAGTTCCGGTCACGTCGACTTTCTTGCCGAGAGCAAGCGAAGCGTCCAGGTGCGACTTGGTCTCGGGCTTGGCGGCGCAGGCGGCGATCTCGGAACCCTTTACGCCGACGCCGTCAGCGATGGCGGTCAGCTTCTGGTCGGCGTTGTCCGCGGTGATATCGGACTGGGACTCGTACGTTTTCGAGATGAACTTCCAGAAGGCGTCGTTGGACGCGCGGCCTACGCAGTCGGCATAGGCGGCGCCCTTCGCGGCCCAGTTGTGAATGTCGAGTGGAAAATTCTGGAATACGAAGCGGGCATTCGGTTCGGCGGCGATCAGGGCTTCGATGGTCGGTTGCGCGGCCTTGCATGCCGGACACTGCAGATCCCCGAACTCGACGATCGTCACTTTCGCGTCCTTGGGACCGCGAGACGGACCGGTAATCCCCTTCTCAAGAATGTTCCTGGCGGGATCGAAAGGCCGGGCTCCGAAAGGAATGACTTCGCCGACCAGCGCGTGCTCACCGTCCGGCCCAACGTAGAAACGCGTGACCTGCTGTCCTTGCTGATTCGCGAGGACGACCGTGACCTCGGCGAGTCCTTCGATCTGCGACGGGCGAATGCTGGAAATCTTCCAGGTGACGTCGGGCTCGTAACCGAACTGCTGATGAAGGAAGGAATCGACCACCGCCTCGGAGGGAAGATCAGGAGTGGCGTGGGTGCCGAGTTTTTCGGCCGGCTTGGCTTTTGCGTCCTTGTCAGTTTGAGCCGAGGCCACGCTGGCGGCGAGGAGGAACAGAAAAAGCAGGTTCAGAAGAGAGCGCATGGTTTCCTTTCGTGTTCTGCTTGCAGGCATGGAAGCTTTCTTGGACTTATTAGGATACGTCAGATTCCGACTCACAATTCACTTTTGGCCGCAATGGGGAATCGCCGACCATACCCGAATGCCTTGGGAGAAATCTTGAGGCCGGGGGCGGCTTGCTGGCGTTTGTACTCGGCGCGATCGACCATGCGAATCACGCGGCGCACGGTTTCGATGTCGATGCCCCGATCAGTGGCGATACGGTCCGCCGAATGCGAGTCCTCGACGTAGTCTTCGAGCACCGCGTCGAGAACGTCATACGGCGGCAGGGAGTCGCTGTCTTTCTGATCGGGCCGCAGTTCGGCGGAAGGCGGCTTCTCGATGGAGGCGCGAGGGATCACCGGGCGGCGGGAATTCACGTACTCGCTCAACCGGTACACCAGCGTTTTCGGAACGTCGGAGATGACGGCGAGGCCTCCGACCATGTCGCCGTAGAGGGTGCAATAGCCGACTCCCAATTCGCTTTTGTTGCCTGTCGAGAGCACGATTGCACCGAACTTGTTGGAGAGCGCCATGAGCAGCGTGCCGCGGGCGCGCGACTGGATGTTTTCTTCCGTGACATCTTCTTTCTGTCCGGCGAAGACCGGCTGCAGCGTCTGGCGATACGCCTCGTACGCCGGATTGATCGAGAGCAGTTCGAAACGGATGCCGAGATTTCTGGCCAGATCGCGCGCGTCGTCAATCGAGCCTTGCGAGGAATACGGGCCGGGCATGCCGACGCCGATGACGTTCTCGGGACCAACGGCATCGGCGGCGATCACGGCGGTCAGGGCCGAATCGATGCCGCCGCTGAGTCCGATGATGGCCTTCTGGAATCCACACTTGCGGATATAGTCGCGCGTCCCCAGAACCAGCGCGGAGTAGGCACTGGCTTCGTCGCCGGGAATCTGATCGTGCAGTTCTCCCGATAGATCGCGCGAGTCGAAATAGATCAGATCCTCTTCGAATGACTTGCCCTGCGCGATGACGTTGCCTTCGCGATCGAGCACGAGGCTGGATCCGTCGAAAACGAGGCTGTCGTTGCCGCCGACCTGATTGACCAGCGCCACCGGGACTTTGTGCCGGCGGGCGATGCTGGCCAGCATATCGCGGCGGAATTCGCGTTTGCCGATCCAGAACGGGGAAGCGGAAATGTTCAGGACAAAGTTGCCGCCGGCTTGGATGAGGGATTCGACGGGATCGACCGGGTAGAGGCGCCGCTCCCAGAATTGCTTGTCGTTCCAGGCGTCTTCGCAGATGGTGAGCGCCATCTGGTTGCCACAGAAAGGCAAGAGTTGTTGGCTTCTGGCGGGCGCGAAGTTCCGCATCTCGTCGAAGACATCGTAAGTGGGCAACAACATCTTGGACTGAATGAACGTGATCTTGCCATCCTGCAGAAGTGCGGCCGAGTTGCGGACGGTCTTGCCCGTATCGGAGTCTGCGGGAGTAACCATTCCGCAGATGACGGCGATTCCCTTCGTGGCGGCAGCGATGCGCTCGGCCGACTCGCGATTGCGAGTCACGAAGGTTGTGCGCTCGACCAGGTCGCGGGGCGGATAGCCGCACACAGACAACTCCGGGAACAGGATCAAGCCTGCGCCGGCGGCTTGGGCACACTGCGAGAAGGCGATGATCCTGGCGGCGTTGCCGGAGAAATCTCCGACGGTAGGATTGATCTGGCCGAGAGCAATCTTCACGGTTTCAGTGTAAAGCCTGCTGCATGGAGCGCGCGACCCGGCTGTTTCGAACCGAGGTTCAGCACCCCGACGGAAATCGGAGGCGCCCTGCTAAAATATCGATTTTGCCACTCTTTGCCACTCTTGGAGGTCATTTCATGGCGCTGTCCAGGCAGTCGGTTCGGCTGTTCCCGTTTACCTTTTTTGTCCTGGCATTTGTAACTTCACTTCTTCCCTTCGCGGCGGCTCAGTCACAGAAACAATCTCATCCCTGGATGAATCCCAGTCTGTCTCTCGATGAACGGGCGTCGATGGTGGTCAAGGAGATGACGCTCGACGAGAAGATTTCGATGTTGCACGGCACCGGCATGCCGGGATTGGGGGAAGTGAGCCCGCTGCATATCAACTCGAACGGCGGCGCTGGATATGTCGTTGAGATTCCCAGGCTGGGCATTCCGGCGATCAACATGTCCGATGCAGCTTACGGCGTTCGCGCTAGCGGAGAAAACGGCCGCTACTCGACAGCCCTTCCCGCTTGCATTGCTGGAGCTGCGAGTTGGGACCCGCAGGGCGGATTCGAGTTTGGCGCCTTGATCGGGCGTGAACTGCGCGCGCAGGGCTTCAACATGTCGTTGGGCGGCGGCACGAATCTCACTCGCGAACCGCGCAACGGACGCACGTTTGAGTACATGGGCGAGGATCCGGTGCTGGCCGGCAAGATGGTGGCTTCGGTCATCCGGGGAACACAGGCTCAGCACGTCATCGGCGATATCAAGCACTTCGCACTGAACGACCAGGAAGCTGGGCGCGACTCTTACAACGTGAGCATCGATAAACGCGCCGCGCGGGAGAGCGACCTGCTGGCCTTCGAAATCGGCATCGAGGAAGGCCATCCCGGCGCGGTGATGTGTTCATACAACCGCGTTTACGGTGACCACGCGTGTCAGAGCAAGTATCTGATGACGGATCTTCTGAAGAAGGACTGGAGTTTCAAAGGATTCGTGGTCAGCGATTGGACCGCAACGCATAGTTCGGCCAAGGCCTCGGCAGCCGGGATGGACCATGAGGAACCGGGGTGGCATTTCTTCGGCGACGAACTCAAGAAGGACGTCGAATCCGGCAAGGTGCCGGTGAGCGAGATTGACGATCACGTGCACCGTATCCTGCACGCGATGTTCGCCACGGGCGTGGTCGATCACCCGCAGGAGAAGAGCGTGGTCGACGTGCTGGGCGGATTCGAGGTCGCTCGCAAACTGGAGGAAAACGGAATCGTCCTGTTGAGAAACGAGGGAGCACAGCTTCCGCTGGATGCAGGGAAAGTCCACAGCATCGCGGTTATCGGGCCGCATGCCGATGTGGGCATGATCTCGGGCGGCGGCTCGGCACAGGTCGATCCTCCGGGAGGAAATGCGATCATGCCTCCGGGCAAAGGACAAACGTCCTGGATGGTGCCGATCTGGTTCCCGACCTCGCCGCTGAAATCGATTCGTGCGAAGGCTCCCGGAGCGAAGATGCAGTTTGATTCGGGCGCAGACCCGGCGTCGGCCGCGGCTTTAGCCAAGAACTCCGATGTGGCGATCATCTTCGCCTACCAGTGGGAGAGTGAGAGCGCGGATCTGCCGAGCCTCGCTCTGCCGGAACATCAGGATGATCTGATCGCGCGGGTTGCGGCTGCGAATCCGCACACTGTCGTCGTCGTAGAAAGCGGCGGGCCAGTGACGATGCCATGGGCCGACAAAGTCAGCGCGATCGTGGAAGCGTGGTACGCGGGCAGCAGCGGCTCGGATGCGGTGGCGAACGTTCTGTTCGGAGATGTGAATCCGAGCGGAAAATTGCCGCTCACTTTCCCACGGACGGAAGCGGACTTGCCGCATCCGACGATCGTGCAACCTCCGCCAACTCCGGCAGACTTCTGGACCGGGGACATCTGGAAGCATATCGAAGCCGGATTGCCGACGTTCCCCGTCACCTACGATGAAGGCGTGAAGGTCGGCTACAAGTGGTACGACGCGGAAAAGAAGTCGGTGCTCTTCCCCTTCGGCTATGGACTTTCCTACACGACGTTCGCGTATGCAGATTTAAAAGTCACGCCGGGCAAGACTCCAAAGGTGACCTTCACGGTGAAGAACACCGGGAGCCGCGATGGAGCGGAAGTCACCGAGGTTTATGCGTCTCTGCCGGCATCGGCGGCGGAACCTCCGAAGCGGCTGGTCGGGTTCAGCAAAGTGCCCCTCAAGGCCGGCGAGAGCAAAGAAGTGACGATCGAGGTGAATCCGAAATATCTGTCGATCTACAACGTCGAGAAGAATGGGTGGCAGTTGCTTCCGGGTGAATATGGCTTCATGGTGGGCGGATCGTCGCAGGATCTGCCGCTGAAGCAGGCGGTCACGCTCAACTAGAAACTGAAAATCATGCGAAACCTGGCCGCTAACGAGACTTCTCGGAAGCGGCCACTTCTTTTGCGGCAGCGAGAACTTCTGGAATGACGGCGTCGACATCGGCGTCCTTCGTCCGGTGGTTGACGATGCAGGCTCGCAGGCAGAACTTCCCTGCCAGCGTGGCGTTCGAGATGTAGACGCGGCCTCGCTTCTGCACCCGCTGCAGGATGGCAGAATTCAAGCGGTTCAGTTCTCCATCAGCGATGTTCTCCGCACGATAGCGGAAACATACCGCACTCAGTTCTCCGTACCCGACCAACTCAAGTTCGGGCTCGTCTCTGATCGCCTCGGCGAGACGGTGCGCGTGATCCAGATCCTTTCGGATCGACTCACGGAATGCAGCCAGGCCGTGGTAGCGCAGCGACAGCCAGAGCTTCAGCGCGCGGAATCGCCGCGAGAGTTCGAGCGACTCTTCGAAGAAGGCAAATCCTTCGATGGGGTCCGCGCTCAGCGCACGCGTATAGTCGCCGCTGTGAGAGAAGGCTTTCTGCGCGGCTTCCGAGGAGCGATAGAGCAGGCAGCCGCAATCCAGTGGCTGGTAAAGCCACTTGTGGGGATCGAGCGAGATAGAGTCGGCGCGTTCCAGGCCGTCGAACCTATCTCGCACCGCGATGGCGGCCAACGCACCGTAGGCGCCATCGATGTGGAACCAGGCGCCATGCCGATGAGCGATGTCTGCAATTTTCGCGAGAGGATCGATGGCTCCCGTGTTGACCGTCCCGGCGGAAGCGACAACGGCGAGCGGAATTCTCCCCGCTGCTTTGTCGGCTGCGATCTGGCGGTCCAGCGCGGCCGTGTCCATGCGCAGCGACGAATCAACAGGAATGAAACGCAGATTGTCGCGTCCGATGCCAAGCAGCGCCACGCTCTTCGGGATCGACATGTGGACTTCTTGTGAGGCATAGACCAGCGCGCCGGCTGCGACGCCAGACTCGTTCGCGGGCGCCTTCGCCTCGCGCGCCATCGTCAGTCCCATCAGATTCGCTGAAGAACCTCCTCCGGTGAGATAGCCGCGATATCCGGGACAGGCAATGGCCTGCGCGAGCCAGTCGACGACCGTTTTCTCGATCACGGTGGCCGCTGGGCCGGAGCGCCATGCGGTCACGTTCTGGTTCATCACACTCACCAGAAGGTCGGCGGTGGCGGCGACCGGGTCGCCCGATCCCAACACGTATCCGAAGAAGCGGCCACTCGGTGCTCGTGACAGGCGCAGCACTTCGGACAGATCGTCAAACGCCGCCTCTCCGATGCCCTGTTCAGGCAGCGTGCGGTCAAAGGGCGCGAGAGATTCCTGACCGGTGATGGCGGGCATCACAGGCAGCGAGTCGACGCGATCGAGATAATCGGCGGCGAGTCGCGAGACTCTTTCCGACAGGCGGCGAAACTGCTCCGAGGAAATTTCAAGGGGGTTCATGCGATCAGTCGGCCTCAGCTGGAATCACGCTGTGCTTCGGCGCGGGTAACGGGGTGGCTCCCTTGCGGTCCTTCCACAACACGCGGTTCAGACTGGCCGCGCCGGCGGCGTCGGGGCGCGAGAAGTCCATCTTCGAAGAAATCTTTGCTCCCGGCGCCGTGCTCTTGTTCATCTCGTAGATCAGGCCGTTTTTCAGATTGCGGTCGTCGGCACGGTAGGGTCCCTGGTCACCGGCACCGGTGAACAATCCGCTCATGACTGGAGCGTAGGCGTCGTTCTGATTCATCGGCGGAAGTCCGAGCAGCATTTCCATGGTGTGCATCATGTTGACAGTGGTGTAGAAGCGATGCTCGACGTAAGGCTTGGCGGCTGATCCGGGAGAGTATTTGCTGATCACGAAGGCGATCGAGCGGTGTGCATCGACGTGATCGGCACCATCCTGGGCGTCGTCTTCGAGGACAAAGATAGCGGTGTCGTCCCAGTACGGGCTGTGCGAAACGGCGTCGACAACGCGGCCGAGCGCAAGATCGTTGTCGGCCACGTTCGCGGCTGGGCGGGCGCGATCGGGGCGCGTGCCTCCGGTGTGGTCATCGGGCAAATAGAGCAGGATGAACTGTGGGAGTTCGAGATCGGGGCCTTCGTGCTTTTCGCGGGCGCGAACATAGGCGGCGAATTCGTTGAGGAATTCGTCGGCACGAAGCTGGTCAGGATAGTCGGTGTTGAAATCGGGATAGAGTGGATCGAAGTGATCGCGCAGCACTGCCTTGCTCGGCTTCACGCCGCTGAATAACGGAACCGCCCACGGCCACGGACTCTTGCCGCCGTGGGGATCGCCGACGTTGGGCGGGAGCGTTCCCCCTTGCGACACTTCCGTGCGCGGACATTTAGTTTGCTGCCCTGAGGGAGTTCCCTGCTTGGGGCTGGCCGCCTTGCGCTTTTCGTTGCACCACTGGGCGCTCACGAATTCGCCGTAAATGCGGAAGGTCTTGTTGTTCTTGGCGAGATCGTCCCAGATGAAGCCGGTCATGGGATCGTCGATGTCGGGCAGGTTGTGCTCGAGCGGGTATTCGTCGGCGTTTTGTCCCTGAAAATCGTAGGTGCGTTCCTTACCGCGGTAGGCGAGCTGCCAGGTCTTCTCGTTGTAATCGGTCGTGATGGCGGCTGTCGACCAGACATGTCCGTCGCCGGAGACTTCACCGCTGTCGTAGAAGTTGTCGAGCACTCCGAACTGCATCGCGAGCTTGTGTTCGTTGGGCGTGATGTCTTCGCCGTACATGTTCAGCGCCGGATCGCCGTTGCCGACCTTCAGATCACCGAGCACCTGGTCGTAGGTGCGGTTCTCCTTCATCACATAGATGACGTGCTTGATGGGACTGGCGCCGTTGGCGAAGGTGATGGTGCCGGGATCGCTGTGGAAGAGGTTGTCGCGCTCGACGACTTTCGTTAGTTCCGGGAGCTTTTCGAGCGTGGAGGGAATATTCAGACGCGCGATGGAACCCCTGAGGAGAGTGGGGATATAAGGATGATCCCGGTGGCGGAGTTCGTACGCGGTCTTGCCCTTCTGTTTGTTGGGGCCAGCGCCCTGGCCTTTGGCGGTGGCGATGAGGAGATCGTCGCCGTGGACCGCGAGAGCGGTGGGATACCAGTCAGTGGGGATGGAACCGATGGCGGACGCGATGATCGGCCCTGTCGCGTACTTGTCGCTTGCATTGATTGCGCGAAGGTACGCGGACATATCGAAGACAGCCACTGCGTCACCTGACGAGTTTGCTACAAACAAACGGTTGCCATCGCCAGACTGGGCGAGGGCGCTCGGATAGCCTCCCCCCAACTTCTGGCCCGGGCCTTTGGTGTCGAGCGATCCCCCTCTCATGAGGTTGTCTCCAAAGCTGCGGCCATCGTCGCCTACCAACTTGGCGGTTGGAAGCACTCTGACCGTGTCCTCATTCGAAAGTGTTACGTAAAGCAGCCTCTCGTCGGGACTCAACAGCATTGCAGTCGGATGTGACGTGGGCGCCATGGAATCGTCTGACGACCTTACCGAAATCCAGAGCGCGATCTTTCCACTGGCTAAGTCCAATTCGGCGATCTTGGAAGTATTCCAGAGGCTGCACCAAGCGCGCCGTCCGTCTTTCGTCGCGACGCACGTGTACGGATAGGACGCAGGCACGAGATTGTTCGTGCTGAGATCAAACGTTTGAAGAATCTTCCCCGTCGCCGGATCAAGCAGGATCAAGTTGTCCGACAGATTGTTCGCGATCAGCAGCTTGTCGTGGCCGCCATCGGCAATCAGCACCATCCCTGCTGGATACGGAATCGCCATATGCGGCGGGGCTTTCAAGCCGACCGCCAGCTTCTTTCCCGTCGATAACGGCTGCAACGGTATCGGGATGAACCTCTCGGGCGCGACCTTCCCTTGCGAAAAGCTGTAGACCGCGATGCCGTTCCCGAGATCTCCCGGATTCTGGCCGGTGGGATCGGTCAACGAGCCGACCGAGGCGTACAGATGTTCGCCGTCAGAACTGAACGCCAGCCCGATGAAGTAACTCTGGTGCGCCATGTCGTTGAAATGTGCGTCGGGAAAGTCGGCGATCTGATTGTTGTCGAGATTCAGGACGGAGATCGATTGCTGGGCGAGCGTCTCCTGCGTTCCGAAGCCGTCGTTCAGAAGTGCGGCGTAGTGGCCGTCGGGGCTCAGAACCATCGTGGCGGGAAAACTATTGGTGCTGCCGATGCGGCCCGGGACGGGCACGGTGAGCTGCTTGCTGGTCGGTAGGTTGATGGTCTTCTGAGCGGTTTCGGGAGTCTGTGCATTCAGAGTAAGGACAACGGCCAGACAAACGACGGCAAGAACGCGAGAAAAGTTGCGAATCACAGGCCCTCCACGGTTGGCGTTCAGGATAATGCGAGGGGGCGTGCGAAGGAAAGCGCTCAAGCCGTTGATGGCCGTCCTCACCGCTCAGCATCAAACTCTTGTCATCCTGAGGACTGCGCTTCTTGCAGTCCGAAGGACCTGTGCAAGCTGTCTGCGGCGCAAATGCTGTCGACAGGATACATGGATCCTTCGACGCAAAAATACGTCTCAGGATGACAAGGGCTTGGGAAATCGCAAGAAAAGTCCAGGACACCAAAACCGTTGAATGCTCGATTCGCTCGCAGGACAGCCGAAGGCGGCTGTCCCCACATGGTCCGTTACATTCCCGATGCGCGCGACGTCGGTTGAGCCGAGTCCGGCGGTTGCGACTCGTCGGGGTGGACGTTGTGGCGAACATCGGACCCCTGCACCCAGAAGATGACGTCCTCGGCAATGTTGGTGGCGTGGTCGGCGACGCGCTCCAGATTGCGGGCTACGAGCAGCGCATCAAGTGCCTGACGCACGGCTTCGGGACGCTCGTTCATCGTCTTGACGAGCTGGATGAATGCGTCATCGCGCATGCGGTCGATCACGTTGTCCATCTCAAGCACGGCCTGCGCGAGTTCAACCTTTCCTTCGATGAACGACTCCAACGCGCGGCGCACCATGGCGCTGACGGCGGTGCCCATGCGGGCAATGTCCACCGGAAGATCGACCGGAGGAAGGTCGACCATGTCCATCACACGCTCGGCGATGTTCACTGCCTGATCGCCGACACGCTCGAGGTCGGAATTGATCTTGGTGACGGCGAGGATGAAGCGCAAGTCAACGGCCATGGGCTGCTGCATGGCGAGCAGGTCGAAAGCAATCTCGTCGATTTCGCGCTCGGCGGCGTTAATCAGGCTCTCGCCTTCGAGCACCATCTGGCACCGGGTGAGGTCACGCTCGACGTAGGACTGACGCGCGCGGTCGACGGCCTGCTCCGCCAATCCTCCCATGCGAAGCAACCGCTGCCGCAAATCGTCCAGTCCCTGTTGAAAGCGAGTGCGCATCGATGCGACCTTTCTATCCGAACCTGCCGGTGATGTAGTCTTCCGTCTTCTTGTCGGACGGCTTGGTAAAGATCTTTTCTGTCTTGTCGAACTCGATCATCTTGCCCAGCAGGAAGAATCCGGTAAACTCCGCGACGCGGGCCGCCTGCTGCATGTTGTGAGTCACAATAACGATGGTATAGCGCTCTTTGAGCTGAAAGATCAACTCCTCAATTTTGCCGGTCGAAATCGGATCGAGGGCCGAGCAAGGCTCGTCCATCAGCAGAACCTCCGGTTCGACGGCCAATGCGCGCGCGATACAGAGTCGTTGCTGCTGGCCACCGGAAAGGCTGGCGCCAGACTTCTTGTGCAGGTGATCCTTCGCCTCTTCCCAGAGGGCGGAAACCTCGAGCGACCGCTGCACGATCTCGTCCAGCTTGCGGCGATTGCGGAATCCGTTGAGCTTTAATCCGGACGCCACGTTGTCGTAGATCGACATGGTGGGAAACGGATTCGGCTTCTGGAAAACCATTCCGACGCGCCGCCGAAGCTGTGTCGCCGACGTTCCGTTGTAGGCGTCGATCTCGCCAATGCGCACTCGTCCTTCTACACGCGCCTCGGGAATCGTCTCATGCATGCGATTGAGGCACCGGATGAACGTCGACTTGCCGCAGCCTGACGGTCCGATCAGCGCGGTCGCGTGGTTCGCCACGACATTCAGATTGATGTCGTAGAGCGCCTGGCCTTTACCGTACCAGGCGTTGAGTTTCTCGACCTGAATTCCAACGCCCATGATTTATGACGCTCCCCCGAACGAGCCGCGGCGCACGACATAGCGGACGGCCGCTACGGATGTGACGATGAGTACGATCAGAACGAACGAGCCAGCCCAGGCCTGGCGATGCCAGTCTTCGTATGGAGAGTTGGCGTAGACGAAGATCTGCAGGGGCAGCGCCGCCGTCGGCTGGTCGTAGCGGATGTTCCAAAACTGGTTGCCCAGCGTGGTGAAAAGCAGCGGAGCAGTCTCGCCCGCAATCCGCGCAAACGCCAGCATGATTCCGGTAATCACGCCCGACGTCGCTGTGCGCAGCACGATGGAGAGCGTGGTGCGCCAGCGCGGCACACCCAGTCCGTAGGCAGCTTCGCGTAAAGCCTGTGGCACCAGGAGAAGCATTTCCTCTGTGGTACGCGAGATTGTAGGGACCATCATGATCGACAGAGCCACACCGCCCGCCAGCGCGGAGAAGTGCTTCTGATAGAGCACGACAATCGAGTATCCGACAATGCCGATGACGATGGATGGAACGCCGTTCAACACGTCTGCCGTGAAGCGGATGATGCCGCCCAGCCGGTTTCGCCCGAACTCTGCTAAATAGATTCCGGCACCGACGCCGAACGGAACACCGATGATGCTGGCGATGGCCAGAATCATCACCGAGCCGATGATTGCATTCGCCATCCCGCCGCCGGATTCGCCAACTGGCTTCGGAGTCTGCGTGAGGAACGCCCAATTGATCGAGCCGACGCCGCGATAGACGAGGTACGCGAAGATGGCGACGAGTGGCGCCAGCACGAGAATGACCGTCAGAATTGCGGCGCCGGTCATCGCATGATCGGTGATTCGCCGACGCAAGCTGATGGGCGGAACGGTGGTGGTGTGAGGCGCGGTCCCGTTCTCAGACATGGCCCCTCGCAGGCTGGCCGCGGGTAACGGTCCAGACCATCAGCCGCGCCAGAGCGTTGACGACGATCGTTACCAGGAAGAGTGCCAGTCCGATTTCAACCAAGGCTGAAAGATAGGTGTCGCCGGTCGCTTCGCTGAACTCGTTGGCCAGCACGCTGGCCATGGTGTAGCCGGGTGCGAACAGCGACTTGGCGATTTCAGGCCGGTTGCCGATGACCATGGTGACCGCCATCGTCTCGCCCAGAGCTCGGCCCAGACCAAGGATGATTCCACCGACGATGCCAGCGCGAGCATTGCGCAGCACGCCGACGCGGATCATCTCCCAGCGTGTCGCTCCCAGGGCCAGCACGCCTTCCCGCTGATGTTGTGGCACGACCATCAACACTTCGCGGGTGATGGCGGAAATGATCGGAATGATCATGATCGCCAAAATGATTCCGGCGGCGAGCATGCCAATCCCATACGGCGGCCCGGAGAATATTCCAGTCCAGCCAAAGGTCTTGGCCAGAAATGGCTGAACATACTCGCTAAGAACAGGAACCAGAACGAAAATCGCCCAGAGACCGTAAATGACACTGGGAATGGCGGCCAGCAGTTCGACGAAAAACGACAACGGACTGCGCAAAGCCTTGGGACACATCTCCGTCGTGAACACGGCGACGCCGACAGCCAGTGGCACTGCAATGACGAGTGCGACTAGCGACGAGACGAGCGTGCCGTAGATAAAGGGCAACGCACCGAACTGCTCGTTGACCGGATCCCATTCGCTGGTGGCAAAGAACTTGAAACCGAACGCGTGCCAGGAAAGGCTAGAGCGCGTCACTAGCTCGTAGACGATCAGGCCCAGAACGCCCAGCACTGCCAGCCCGCAGGCCGTGATCGCGGAGCGAAACGCGCGATCCATGACCTCGCCGCTGGAAGTTCGGAGCAACGGCGCCCGCTCGACTGCGTCAGAGCTAACTTTCGTCGCTACAACGGGTTGCGGACCAGGCATATCAGGCCGAGGAAATGCACGATTGGCCATCTGTTCAAACCTAGCAGACGGTTGTTACAAAAGTGTTAAAATGGCGCACGCTTTTTGCCGCCAGCTTTACCGGATCAAAATTTAGATAGGGTCGGGTGGGTTGTGATCCACGCCCGGTTGGGGCGTCGATTCCCACATCGAAAACCCAGTTCGTATATGGCGATCGCTGCGGATCTCGGCAAATCCATCTTCCGAAGAACTGAAAAGCAGCTGCTGCGCCTGGCGTCGGAGCGCCATGCCGAGGCCGTGCATGGCTACCGCACAACCGTGCGGCGCCTGCAGACATTGCTGGAGCAACTCGTGACCGGTGACGGTGGCCAGAACAAGAAGCTCTTGAAGAGGCTGAACCGGATCCGCCGGGCTGCAGGCAAGGTGCGCGATCTTGACGTGCAGTTGGAAGCCCTACGCAGCCTGAAAGTGCCCCAGGAGCCGCGTCGCAAGACGCAGTTGATGCAACATCTGATCGACACTCGTGCAAGACATGAAAGGAAGCTGCGCAAACTGCTGGGAAAAGACGACATTCGAGAGATGCAGAGGCGCCTCAGGCGGGCAGAGAGAGCGCTACGGTACGAATCCGGGCGCGATCCGCTCGGCGTCGCAAAAGAGATACTCGGCAGCGTCGCGCTTCCCGGCGGGCATGCGGACAAAGAGGTTCTTCACCGTTATCGCGTGGCAGTCAAGAAGGCGCGCTACGCGGTGGAGTTTGCGCCAAGCTCGGCACAAGCAGCCACATTCCTGACGGGGTTGAAACGACTGCAGGATGCGCTGGGCAACTGGCACGACTGGCTGACGCTGAGTGATACCGCGGCGGAGCAGTTGGGGAACGTGAACGAGTCGCCGCTGGTCGCAGCGCTTCACAACGTAACTCAGGGGAAGTTCAGGAACGCGGTGGCGGCGATTTCGAACCATACGAACAGGTCGGCGCGAATCCGCGAAATCAGACCTCTCCCCAAGAGCGCCGCAAGTAAGACAGCGACCGAGCCAGACCGCACAGCGGCGGCTTGAATTGGACACCCTTGTCGCCTCTCTAAAGTTCTGTCGCGCGGTTCCCTTCTGCATGTAAACTGTGGGGCTTCGTATGCCCACGTTCGCCGCCGTCGATATCGGTTCCAATTCCGTCCGGCTTAAAATTGCGCGTTTGCAGGCGGGGCGTCTACGTTCCCTGCATGAAGACCGGGAAGTCACGCGGCTCGGCGAGGGAGTATTCGGATCGGGGTTTCTCACCCCCGAATCCATGGCTGAGACGGTCAAGGTCCTGCGCCGTTTTCATCGCACTACACAGCAGATCGTCACCGACACAGTACGGGTCGTAGCCACGAGTGCCCTGCGCGATGCCCGCAATTCGCAGGCGTTTCTGGAGTGGGTACGCTCGGCCACTGGATGGCGAGTGGAAATCGTCTCAGGGGTGGAAGAGGCGCGCCTCATTCACCTTGGGCTGATCTCCGGAACCCGAGTCGACCGGGTGCCCACGCTGATGATGGACCTGGGCGGCGGAAGCTGCGAATTGACCGTGTCCCACCGCGGGCACATTCGCGATGCCGTGAGCCTTCCTCTGGGCGCGGTCCGCCTGACGAATGAATTCCTGCGGCATGATCCGGCGCGCAAGGGAGAACTCAAACGCTTGCACGGGTTCGTGACGCGCGAAGCCACACGGATTGTGAAGCGAATTGGGGAGGCACGGATTCGCAATGTGATCGCGACCTCGGGCACAGCGGCCGCGCTGGCTGCGGTGGCCAGTCATCTGAGGCGTGACGGAAGCCGGCAACGAACCATCGTTTCGCGCGCCGAGATGAGCAAGATCGCGCAGCAGTTGTCGCGCCTGCCGGTGGTCGAGCGGCGAAAGATCGAAGGCATCGGACCGCGGCGTGCCGAGATCATTATTGCCGGCGCCATCGTGTATCACGAATTGCTCGACCGCTTGCGGCTGAAAGGGTTCCGTTACTCGCCTCTCGGCTTGCGCGATGGAGTTCTCGCGCAGATGGCGGCCGACTACGACCGGAGCACGCGTTCGGGCAAGCAGATCGAATCGGAGCGCTGGGAATCGATTCTCAAAGCGGTCGAACACTACCGGATCGACCGCAAGCATGCACTCGAGGTTCGCGACACTGCAATTTCACTCTTCACCGCGCTGCGGTCGGTTCACCGCCTGCCGCCGGAGTACGGCGAATGGCTTTCGGCGGCGGCGATGCTGTATGAAGTTGGCGACTATGTAAATCGGAGCGGGCACCATCGCCACACTCACTACATCATTTCGAACTCGGAGATTCTGGGTTACACGCCGCAGCAACGACGCATCATCGCCGCCATTGCGCGCTATTTGGGGAAGTCTCGTCCCACGGTGGAGGACGGGCCGATGAAAGTCATCGATAACCTGGATCGGCCAGACGTGCTGAAGGCGATTGTTCTGCTGCGCATGGCGCGGGCGCTGAATCTCAGCCGCAGCCGTGCCGTCGAAAAGGTTCGCATTCGCGTGCACGCGCCCGGGGTCAAGTTGACCCTCGTTCCGCGGCGCCGGATGGGAATGGACCTGGAACTCTGGTCCATTGAAAAAGAGCGGGACTATTTCCGCGAGGTTTTCGGGCGCGAACTTTCGATCGCCGCGTCGTAGAGAGTACGAAGCACTCTCGGCGTCAAACACCATTGAAGCGTGCCCGAGGTACGTCGCATCTCCACCTTGGCTACTGCTCCCTTCTTCAATTCCAATGAGGCCTCGCAGCCCGAATCGCTGATCACCGATCCCAGGAACTGGCTCAGGTTGGGATTGTGTCCGACCACCATCACGGCTTCCTGGCGCGCATATTTCTCCAGAATTTTCCGGAAGTCAGCCAGCCCGGCTTCGGGACGAAGCGCCGCATCCAGCTGCAGCTTGCCTTCGTAGCCGAGCTCGTTTCCCACCAGAGAGGCCGTCTGCGTGCAGCGTTTTAGCGGGCTGGAAACGATCACATCAACCTGGACATCGAGCGCCGTCAGGGCGCGTCCGATGTAACCACATTGCTCGATGCCTTCCTTGTCGAGGGCGCGTTTCTCATCTTTTTTGGGGCTGGTAAAGTGCTCGCCGGCGCTGGCGTGGCGCAAGAAATAGAGAATCATATGGGCTTATCGTACTCTTGTGGCTGTTTTGCGTTTCGTCATGGTCTTGGGCGCGGGAAATTCCGCGGGGACCTTGCCCTCGGCGATGGTCATCAGAAAGTCCTGTGAGCAGAACGCCGCTGCGCCGACGGGCGGACGCCGATTCCGCGTCCCGTGAAGCGGTTGCCAGGCGCGAATGTAACTCGCGTCCTTGAGCAGAATACGCGCCTTGCGGTTGTCGGCCAGATAGGCGTCCAGTATCTCGTGGCGAATGCGGTTGCGCAACATTTCATCGCGCACCGGCACCAGGACTTCCACGCGCTCGTAGAGGTTGCGGGGCATCCAGTCGGCGCTGCCGATATAGATCTCTTCCACGCCTGCGTTCGCGAAGTAGTAAATGCGGCTGTGCTCGAGATAGCGGCCCACGATGCTTCGAACCCGGATGTTATCGCTGACGCCCCGCACTCCCGGGCGTAACGCGCAGATGCCCCGTACGATCAGGTCGATTTCAACTCCAGCCTGTGAGGCGCTGTAGAGGGCCTGGATCACCTTCTTGTCGAGCAGCGCATTCATCTTGGCGATGATGCGCGCCGGATTTCCCTTCCTCGCATGTTCGGCCTCGCGCTCAATCAGGGAAATGCACTTGTCGGCGAGATCCAGGGGAGCGACCAGGAGCGGATCGTAGCTGGGATTCTCCGAATAGGCCGTCAGGAAGCTGAACACGTCGTGGACCGCGCGGGTGATTTCCTGATTCGCCGTAAACAAGCTCAGGTCGGTGTAGATTCGCGCCGTCGTTGCGTTGTAATTGCCGGTGCCGATATGGCAGTAGCTGCGCGTGACTCCGTCGGGGTCGCGCCGGACCAGAAGCGACAGCTTGCAGTGCGTCTTCAGCCCGACCAGACCGTGGAAGACCTGCACGCCTGCATCTTCCAGATCGCGTGCCCAGCGGATGTTCGAAGCTTCGTCGAAACGGGCTTTCAATTCTACGACTGCCGTGACTTCTTTCCGCGAGGCGGCTTCAATCAACGCGGGGACAATCAACGAGTGTTCGCTGGTGCGGTACAGCGTTTGCTTGATGGAGAGAACGTTGTCATCCGCGGCTGCTGACTCGATAAAGGACACTACCGCGTCGTAGGAATCGAAGGGATGATGCAGGAGAATATCGTGTGACCGCAGTTCTTCGAAGAGATCCTTGGACTTCGAAGTCAGGCGCAATTCTCTCGGCGAGAAGCTGCGGTACTTGAGGTCGGTGCGGTTTACCTGCTCGTAGATGTTGAACAGCCGAACCAGGTTCACCGGTCCGTTGACCGGGAATACTTGCCAGGGATCGATTTCAAAAACGGTGCGCAGGCGCTCGATGATCTCCGGGTCGGCGTCGGCCTCGATCTCCATGCGGACCGCGTCGCCCTTGCGGCGATTGTGCAATTCTGCGCGGACCGACTCGAGTAGACTGCGCGCCTCTTCCTCCGCCAGGTAGAGGTTGCTGTTGCGAGTCACGCGGAAGGGCGCGGACGACACAATATCGTAACCGTGGTACATGCGCACGGCATGATGGGCTACCAGGTCCGCGAGAAAAATGAAGTCTGCGGTTTCTGTCGAGGGCAAACGGATCAGACGCGGCAGGACGCGCGGCACAGAGACCACACCGGTGTAGGTCAGCGCGGAGCGGCGGCGGCGGCGCAGCAAGAACCCGACGCACAGCGCCTTATTGATAACGCGGGGGAACGGATGTGCGGGATCGACTGTGACGGGAGTCAGAAGAGGGTCCAGTTCCCGCTCGCAATATTCGTCGACGAAGCGCAAGCCCGCTGCGTCCAATTCGTGCAACCCCAGAACACGAATTCCATTTTGAGCAAGCGCGGGACGCAGGCGCGAATTCCAGCAGTCGTACTGATCGTGCACGAATTGATGCGCGAGCTTGGAGAGGATGTCCCGTTTCGCGGTGAGCGTCAGCCCATCAGGCCCGGCCTCGTTGTAGCCGTCTTCGATCTGCTGCATCATCGCCGCCACGCGGACTTCGAAGAATTCGTCGAGGTTGCTGGCGCTGATCGACAGGAACTTCAGCCGTTCGAGAAGCGGATTGCCCTCGTCATCGGCCTCTTCCAGCACGCGACGGTTGAAGGCGAGCCACGAGGTATCCCGGTTCAGGAAGTGCTGTGGACTGTCAAGCGAGATGCGTGCCATGAAATGAGAACGGCTGGTTTGAGATCAGGTTCCCCGTGGTGCGCTGCGGCACCCTAGTATAAAGCATCTGTGAAGTGGTTACTGAGCGGTAATCAGAGTAACCGGCACCAAGAAAAAATCGGCACCCGAAACGCTCCGGGTGCCGACTTATTTTCCCGGGTCTCAATCATTACGGCAGGTAATAGCGGAACGAGGTGAAGACCATTCCGTCGAGCCCGTGTGGTTCGAAGCTGGAGGCTCCGGACCAGGTGTTGCGGGTCACGTAGGAGAACTGCGGTCCCCACTGGATGCGGCCTCTGGGGCCCTGATACACGCGATACCAGAAACCGGCAGTTCCTTCCACCAGGACGCGGGTATCGGCCGTGCAACTGGAACCGAGACCGCCCGGCAGGAACCCGCTGTTGTTGACAGGCCCAGCCTCCACAAAGCACCCCGAATTGGGGAACAGCGGCGAGCCGTAGCCCACGGCCTTGTTCAGGACGGGATCGAAGCTGGCTGCGCGGCTGGCATACTCGGCGCCGGCGTTAAGGTAGACGTCAAGTTTCGGACCGTGCCACTCGAGCGTCGCCAGCCCCTGGGAGCTGCGAATCAAATGAAAAGCTCCCTGCTCGGTGATCGAAGCGTCCGGCAGGGTCGCGGTGCCGTAACGGCCTACGCCGCTGCCGTAGAGGGCGTGCAGTCCCAAGTCCAGACGGTTGTTGTTCTTCTTGAACAATGCCCAGCGGGCGTTGGCGCCGATTCCCCCGCCATTCTTGGAGAGGTTGGTGGCTCCCAGCGCTGAGGGCCCAGTGACTCCGAGGCAAACGGTGGCGGCGGCGACATCCTCGCAAGGAAATGCGCGGTCACGGAACCGGCTGAAGATTCCGAATACCTCATAGTGGCCAAATCCAGGCTCGAACGCGACCTTGGCGATGACGTCCGGCGAGGGATTGAACGCGTAGTTGGCAGCCGGAGAACAAGTGGTAACGCCGCTGCCGTTGGTGCTGCAGGTGGTGATGGCGCCGTTGTACAATCCGCCGCCCGCACCCGCCGAACCGACAAGGAAGTTGGCCGCGTTGCTGTGGGTTGAAATCGTGGCCTGCGGATTCTCAATCGAGACTCCGAAGAAAACCTTGTTGTTGAAGTTCTTGGTGAGACGCAAGCCGTATTGCCGCGCCCAGCTGAAGCCGACGGTGTATTGCGGATCGATGGTCATCGGCAGAGCTTCCGAGCGGTTCTCCAGACCGCGGGTGGTTTCGGTGACCAGACTCCACATCTGGCCGCCGGTGATGGTCCACCCGTTGTCGAATGCAGCCTGACCCCATGCCTGACGTTGACGCAGGGTGTAGCTGTTGCTCTGGTTGTTGTTGGAAGTAATGCCGGCCGAGAGGAAGTCGGCTTCGACGTAACCGGTGAGCTTCGCACTCTTCAGGCGGCCTTCGACCAGCATCGACACGCGCGACTGACGGCCCGAACCAAAGAACTCCGAGATGGCGCTCTGGGAGGCGCCGGGCATGGTCAGCGAGTTGAACGGCGTGTTGATGTCGGCTGCCAGGGCGCGCGAGCGGCGGACAAATTCCGCGGCGAAGAAGCCGCCCGGAGTAATGGTCACACCTTTGAAATGCAGCGAGGTAGGAGACTCGGAGACGTTTTTCTGCGTCTCTTGCAGATTGACCACGGTGTTGGCAATCGCCCCCTGGAGGTCGGTCACGTTGCCCTTCAACTCGGTCACCGCAGCCTGCTGCTGGCTGGCTGTGGCCTGAGCGGCGTCCGCCTTTCCGGCGGCATCGGTAGCAGCCGTTTGGGCCTGCTGCACGACCTGATCGCGGTGCTTCAATTCGTCGCGCAGTTCCTGAATCTGTTGTTGTTGTTGAGCGAGCGCTGCCTGCTGAGCGGCAATGGCGTCTTTCAGCGACTGCACGTCAGCGGCGGTAATCGCGCCCGACGACGCTTTCTTCTTGGCCGGAGCGGCGGTTTGCGCAACCATCCCCGCCGCCAGCACCACGACTGCACAGAATGTCCATGCGGACTTCATTCTCATCTTCTCCTTTTTTTCCTTCGACGAACGTTCCCCCGTGCCCACAGCTACTTGACTTGCTTAACGGCTTCTTTCACTTTCGCGGCGACGTTCTGTGGCAGAGGTGCATACGTCAAGGCCGCGGTCATCTGCTGGCCGTCATTCACCATCCAATTGAGGAAATCCTGCAGGATTTTTCCCTTGGCTGCGTCTTTGGATTTTTCCGGGATCAGCAGCCAGGTGAAGCTGGCGATCGGATAGGCCTCTTTGCCGGGAGCGTTCGTGATCGACACACGGAAGTCCGCCGGCATCTTGGGTGCAGAAGCAGCGGCCGCAGTCACGCTTTCGAGCGAGGCTTTGACGAAGTTGCCGGAAGAGTTCCGGACTACTCCGTAGGGAATGTTGTTCTGCACGGCGTAAATCAGTTCCACATAGCCGATCGATCCCGAGAGCTGGCGGATGTATCCGGCAACGCCCTCATTGCCCTTGCCGCCCATTCCCAGAGGCCACTTCACCGAGGTGTCGCTGCCCACCTGCGCCTTCCACTCCGGGCTGACCTTCGAAAGATAGTCGGTGAAGATGAAGCTGGTGCCGCTGCCGTCGGAGCGATGCACGACGATGATTTCCTTGTCGGGGAAATTGATGCCAGGGTTGGTCGACGTAATCGCTTTGTCGTTCCACCGGGCGATCTTGCCCAGGAAAATACCGGCCAGCGCGTCCGGAGTGAATTTGATTTCGCCGCTCACCCCGGGGATGTTGTACGCCGGAACCACCGCACCGAGCACCGTGGGAATGTTCAGGATCTTCACCTTCGAGTCGCTCAGTTGCTTGTCGGTCATCGGCATGTCGCTGGCGCCAAAGTCTACGGTGCCCGCGGTCACCTGGCGGATTCCGCCACCGCTGCCGATCGGCTGATAGTTGATTTGCACGTCGGAATGAAGCTTCGAGTACTCGCTGAACCATTTGGAATACATCGGGTTGGGAAATGTAGCACCGGCTCCGTTCAACGTGGTTTGCCCAAATGCCGGCAGGGACAGAAGTGCGCACAACACGAGAAGCACAAGTTTGCGCATCGCTAGATAATTCCTCCTTGTCAGGGTATTGGTTCTGGTTCTAGCGGCCGAATGTTACAGGACAGTTACAAACGAATGAATTTCTGGTGAATGGGCGCTCACTTGTTCCGGCGAACGTTGAGAACAGGGCGGTTACGGGAAGACTCAATGCCAGAAAAAACGCTCAGTGGATGGAGCGCAGGTGTTCGATTTCGCGCGGGAAAAGCGTGTTCCCGGGAAATTCGCGCTGCAATCCGGCAAGCAATTCCACGGCACGGGCACGGTCTTTTTCGCGTGCGTATGCGATAGCCAGTAGGATTCGCGCGAAAGGTGCGAGGTAGTGGCCGTGTGCGGCCGTCGTTTGCAGATCGGAAATGCCGCCCTGCTTATCGGCGGGGAGTCCACCCATCCGCAGAATCCAGCGCACCGGAGCGGACATGCTCCCAATGATGTACTTGCTGAACCCGGTGGCCAGCAAAGCGTCATAGCAGTCGGGGCAGACCGCGAGCAATTGCTGGGCCGAGATCGACGCCTGTTTCGTGTAGTGCAGCGACGCCATATTGCGCTTTTCGATGAGAGCGGCATAGTCGGCCTGAAGTCCGGCCGATAAAGTCGTCGCGAAGAGGGCGTCGCGGTCTTTGGGATCCTTCGTCAATTTCGCTTTCGCGAGAGTCTCGGTACGGGCGATCGCTTTCTGGAAGTTATCGTGCAGCGCCGGGTCGGGAGTCAGCTTGGGGCGTTGCGCGAACTGGTCGTCGTTCTCGTAAAACTGTGCTTCCAGGACTCCCAGGCGATTGAATTCAGCGAAAAGAAATCCCGCAGCCTCGCTGGCCGGGCCCATGGGATCGTCGGGATGGAGCTTCTGCCACGTCGCGAAGTCGGCCTGAGCGGCACCGAAGTCGAGGTTGTAGAGTCCCGAAAACCCTTTGTCGAGCGGAGACACGGCGACGGGACCCGGAATATCTTTGGCGTGCAGCCTAGGCGCCAGGACGCATCCGCCAAGAACTGCGGCCAATATCCATCCTCGTGCATCAATCACTAGCGACATACGCTCATCACTCGCGCTGGTCTATTATCTTTAAACTCTTTCTAGTTGCAATAAAAACCTGCTGGCGCGCTTACTAATTCGATGACAGACGTAGCAGAAGTTGGCGACCCGGTTTGTAAATAGTGTGTCAAATCAGCCGGGGTATGACCCGTCGGGTTACTGGGGACTGACACAAAATGGCTGAGATTCGATTTGCGTCCGGCTGGCCGGGCATTCCGCCGCGCTGGACGTCCAGCGCCAAGACCGGCGTGGGCACGGCGCTCAACCAGCACAGCAAAGTCTGGTTCACCATCAGTCACGGCATCTTGAATGAGGTCTACTTCCCCCGCGTCGATCAGGCCTGCACGCGCGACATGGGATTCATGGTGACCAATGGCACGGACTTCTTCTCCGAGGAGAAACGGCATTGCACGTTTGAGAACCGCCCCCTCGAGCCTGGCACCCCGGCATTCAAGCTCATCAACACCGAGATCTCCGGGCGATATCGCATCCATAAAGAAGTGTTCAGCGATCCTTATCGAAATGTCGTCCTGCAGAAGGTGCGATTCGAGCCCTTGCAGGGAGAACTCTCCGACTACCGGCTGTTCGCGTTGTTGTCGCCACATCTGGCGAACTGCGGCTACGGAAATACGGGATGGATCGGCGATTACAAAGGCTACCCGATGTTCCTCGCTTCGCACGATGGCACGACCCTGGCGCTGGCTTCCTCCGCGCCCTGGAAAAAGATGTCGGTGGGCTTCGTTGGCGTGTCGGATGGTTGGCAAGACCTGTCACAGCATTTCCAGATGAACTGGGAATATACCCGGGCGGAAAACGGGAACATCGCCTACACGGGGGAAATCGATCTTGCCGCCTGCCACGGCGAGTTCGTCCTGGCTTTAGGTTTCGGCCCCATCTGGACCGAGGCCGGCCAGCAGGCTCGGTCCAGCCTGTTCGAAGATTTCGACGAACTGCGTTCCCATTACGTGATGCACTGGAGGAACTGGCAAAACAGTTTGCTGAAACTCGACGATCCGCCGCGGCAGAACGATCTCTATCGTTCTTCCACTGCGGTCTTGCGCGCGCATGAGTCGAAGGACTTTCTTGGGGGGATCATCGCCAGCCTCTCGATCCCGTGGGGATTCAACAAGGGCGACGAAGATCTCGGGGGATATCACCTGGTCTGGCCGCGTGATCTGGTCGAGACCGCTGGCGCGCTGCTCGCCGCCGGCGCCGTGGGCGACGCGGCCCGGGTGCTGCGATATCTCGAGGCAACGCAGGAGGCGGACGGCAACTGGGCGCAAAATCTCTGGCTTGACGGACGACCGTACTGGAGCGGCATCCAGATGGATGAGACCGCGTTCCCCATCCTGCTGGTGGACTTGATGCGGCGCGAGGCGCCCGACGCTCTGGGCAAGATGGAACGCTGGTGGCCCATGGTGCGGAACGCCGCGAGCTTTATCATTCGCAACGGGCCGGTGACCCAGCAGGATCGCTGGGAAGAAGACTCCGGCTATTCTCCGTTCACCCTGGCGGCAGAGATTTCCGCGCTGCTGGCCGCGGCTGAGATCGCTGATCTGACGGGCCATCATGCGCAGGCGCAGACCATGCGGGACACGGCCGATGCATGGAACGACAACATCGAGCGCTGGACGTACGCCAGCGGCGGTGACCTGGCGCAGCAACTGGGAGTCTCCGGCTACTACGTGCGTATTGCGCCGCCGGACACAGATGCCGCGGCCTCGCCGACGCAGGGATTCGTTCCCATCAAGAACAAACCTCCAGGGCAGGATGGGGACAGCGCGTATCACATCATCAGCCCGGATGCGCTGGCGCTGGTTCGATTCGGGCTGCGAGCGCCCGATGACCCACGCATTCTGAACACCCTGCGCGCGATCGACGCCCTGCTCGCGGTGGAGTTGCCCCAGGGTCCGTGCTGGTACCGCTATAACGGCGATGGTTACGGCGAACATCGCGACGGTTCGGCGTTTGACGGTAGTGGAATTGGACGGCCATGGCCGCTGCTGGCTGGCGAGCGCGCTCACTATGCGCTGGCGGCCGGCCACCGAGACGAGGCTGAAGCTCTGCTGACGGTGATGGAGCACTCCGCCGCCGGTCACGGCCGTCTGCTGCCGGAGCAGGTCTGGGATGCCGCCGACATTCCCGCACTGGAGTTGTTCCGCGGGCAGGCGTCCGGATCCGCGTGCCCCCTGGTGTGGGCGCATTCCGAATACATCAAGTTGCGGCGCTCGATTCTCGAAGGCCGAATCTTCGACCAGCCGCCGCAAACCGTGCAGCGTTATCTGAAAGAGAAGCCGGTGCGGCAGTTCTTCGGCTGGAGATTCAACAACAAGACGCGCTCCGTCCCGCATCACAAGACTCTTCGACTCGTGCTGTTGTCGCCAGCCATGGTTCACTGGAGCATCGACGACTGGAAGACCACGCACGATACCAACACCCGCGACACGGAGCTGGGCATTCACGTTCTCGACCTGCCCACCGCTTCCCTGCCCAGCGGCGGCGAGGCGGTGTTCACGTTCTACTGGCCGAATGAGAACCGCTGGGAGGGGACGGATTTTCGGGTACGCGTCGAGTAGTCCCGTCTCTGTCGTACCAACCACGCGACGTTGACATGCGCTCCACATGAAAGTATGCTCAGAGCATGTCGAAGATGATCCAGCTTCGTAATGTTCCTGACGCTTTGCACCGTCGGCTCAAGGCTCGAGCCGCAATGTTGGGAATGTCTCTCTCGGACTATTTGCTATCAGAGATCAGAGAGGTTGCAGAGCGCCCTACGCTGGCAGAGATGCGGGAACGTTTGCATCGGCGTGAGCCGGTTACGGCGCGCCTTGACACAGTGCGCATTCTTCGCGAGGAGCGAGCCGCGCGTTGATCGTCCTCGATGCGTCCGCTGCCGTCGAGTGGTTGCTTCAGACGAGCGCTGGGCTCCAAATCGAAAGACGCATCTACTCCCGCGGTGAGTCCCTCCATTCACCCCACCTACTGGATGTCGAAGTGGCACATGTGCTGCGGCGGTTTGTTTCGGCCGGCAGGATCTCCTCCACCCGCGGCGACGAAGCCCTGCACGATCTCCTTGGGCTGAGGATCACTCGCTATCCGCATGACATATTCCTAGGCCGAGTCTGGCAGCTTCGCCACAATTTGTCGGCTTACGATGCATGCTATGTCTCTCTTGCGGAAGAACTAGGGGCGCCTTTGTTGACGTGCGATGCACGATTATCGGCATCGTCCGGACACAGGGCGGCTATTGAATTGTTTTGATTGGCTGAACTTCTATGCTTGCGTATTCGCGTAGCAGAGTTCCACGACCGTGCAGTCGTCGCTGAGCGGATTGCCCGCGCAGAATTCCGTTACCGCAGAGAAGATTCCTTCCAGGGTCGGCGATTTCGCGGCCGCAGCTTCCAGTCGCGAGTCTTCAAAGAAATCTCCGGCGGCGTTTTCAGCTTCGGTAACACCATCAGTCACCATGACGAAGCGGTCTCCCGATTTCATCTGGCAAGTCGCGGTTTCAAACGGAGCATCGGCGAGCAAGCCAACCGGAACGTTCCCGTGCGTGGGACGAATCACCTCGGAGCCGCATACCAGCAGCGGCGGGACGTGTCCGCAATTGACGTACTCGAGTTCGCCGTCACGGCGCAGGCGCGCAATCAGAAGAGTCGCGTATTTTTGTCCTTCCATCTTCGCGGCAAAAAAGCGGTTGACGGCGGTGACGACGTCGAGTAGAGACATGCCGGCCGTAAGGTGGGAGTAGATCATCCCCTGTAGAGTGGATGCCAGCAGGGCAGCGGAAACTCCCTTGCCGCTGACGTCGGCCAATACCACCGCCAGTCCATCTTTGGTGTTGATGGCGTCGTAGAAATCGCCGCCGATTTCCTTGCACTGCATGTTGCGGCCATTCATGCGGGCAAACGGGACTTCAGGAATCTTCACCTGCATGAGACGTTGCTGGATGCTGGCCGCGATGCTCAACTCCTGCTGATAGCGGCGGGCTTCTTCTTCGGCCTGCACCAGGCGTGCATTCTCGATCAATGACGCGGCTTCAGTCGCGATCGCGTGCAAAATCTCCTGGCTCACGCCCGTGATATCCCGCGAGGCGAAGCGCGAATCGACGTAGAGAACTCCCATGGCCTGTGCCGCGACCCCGGGCGCTGGAGTCTGCGCATCGCGGGTCTGCTGCACTTGCAGCTTGCGCAGCGGAATGCATAGCACGGTTCGCAGATCGTAGGCGACGATGCTCTGCCGTCCGGCCAGATCGAGCGATTTGCTGGTATCGGTGAAGAGGAACTCGTCGTTCGACCGGATCGACTCTTCGAGAGTGGAATGCGAGATCGTCTTGTCGTCGAGCAGGGGCTCTTTCTTGGAATTGCGACCGGCAGCCAGGCGAAGCTTGCCGTCCTCGTCCTTCAGGAACACGTAAGCGCGCTCGGCACGCGTAAGTTGCAGCGTGACGTCCAGCATCGTCACCAGAATTTCGTCCAGCACGCCGGCAGTGTTGAGCTTGCGCGCAGCTTCGAGAAACAGGCGCAGGGTTTCGAGCTCGGTCGCGTCAGGTTTGATGCCGCCGATCACCGAGATCTGGCTCAGGAATTCGCGAGCGGTATTGGACGACTTATGGGAAGGATCAAACAGCACATACGCGGAATCGCGCGCTCCGAACTCGAGACGGTCGCCGCGTTCCAGCTTATGCCTCTGGATGCGTTCGCCGTTGACGAAGGTTCCGTGCTTGCTGCCCTGATCCTCGATGAAGAAATCCTGGCCATCCTGCAGGATTTGGGCATGGTCGCGGGAGACGCGGGGGTCGGCGATGACCAAATCCTTGTCAACCTTGCGGCCGACCGTGAAGGGAGAGCGATTTAAGACGATATTTTTCTGCTCACTGCCCTGAACGAACACCAGCGCCGGAAACACCCCGGAACCGGAATTGTGCTGACCGGTTTGGCTGATTGTATTCAGGGCCATGGACGCTTTGCCCGGCGCATCTCGTCGCCGCAAGACCGCCGAATCCGTGGAAAGAACAGACTACTTGACGTTGCGCCACCCCGCAAGCCACGCGCACTATTCGCGAACGTTCGGCACGATCTCCGCGGACAGGACTTCTCTGGAAACCAGCAGCAGAGAGTACAGGGTGATCGGGATGGCGAAGCTCGGATAGAAAGGGAGTCCCCAGGCCCTCAGAACGGTGGCGCGGGAAAGAATCGCCAGCGCGATCGTCAAAGCGACTGCCGAGAAAAATGGCCAGAAGACGGCGAGTGCCGTGATCGAGCAAAAGAAGCGCGAGAATCGATTGCGCTCCCAGATCTGGCGCGAGGTGCGCAGAGCCTGCATCGCTCCCGGCAGCAGAAGAAGCTGATTGTAAGGTGCGAACATCGGGATCACCAGCAAGGTGGTCGCAAGGGTGAAACAAAGCGACCACTGGAACGCCGCCGTTCGCTCGTCGGCGCGGCGGTACCGCCAGACAAAAAGCAGCAGCATGGCAACCAGCAGGGCCGAAACAGTCTTGCCCAAGATTGGCGAGAGCACACCGTCGAGCATCGAGTTCCCGCCGCCAGTGTAGTTATAGTAGTGCTTCATCGCCGTCAGAAACTCCGTAATCCAGCCCGGCAGCAGGAGCTCGCCTGCAATAACGAGCAATGCCGTCGTGATGGCGAAGCTCCAGAGCACACGCTGCCGCCTGCGCCAGTCCCCGACGCTCCAGATGCACAACCACAGAATCAGGAGAAAGATGAGCTGTGGCTTGATGGTTGCCAGTGCCAGCAGCATTCCGGCCAAGACAAAGTGGCGGCGTGCCACCGCGTTCATAGCGCCCGCAATTAGCGCCGTCACCAGGACTGTTAATTGCTGCAATCTCAGGCCCTGGATCGCGGGAAAGCAGCTCAGCGTGAGCAGAACCCAGACTACGAGTTCGGTTCTCGAAAGGCGCCATCCGAGGGTGCGCAGCCACAAAGGGACCGATACGGCAGTGAGGACGACGAAGAGCCAGAAAAACACCCGGCGCGCTTCAGCAAATGGAAGCTTCACCGTCGGTGCAAGCATCAGCACGACATAAGGTGGATAGGCGAAGGCCTGCTGGTCTTTGGGATCGTTCGGACGCGCCGCGTCCAGCGGACGCCCGTAGTAGCCGGTCTGAATTTCACGTGTGATGTCGGCGCCATAGGGATCCCGGTGGTGCAGCAACAATTCCCGCGCCCCCAACCAGCGCGGATAAAGGTCGGAGAGATTGCCGCGGGGAGCGCCACGCTCCACCGATTCGGTCTCCTGATGCGGTACGGCGATCCACTGCATCCAAGTCCACATCGACACCGACAGCAACAAGGCTCCGCCGAGAACGAATATCTGCCTAGACATTGGCGAGCAGTCCCGCGCTCGGTAATGCCTGCTCCGACTGACTCCGCAAGCGCCGCACTTCTCTCCAGATTACATACAGCCAGCACAGCAGCGAGAGCGCCATCAAGTTTGTTCTTTGCCAGCGCATCCAAAGAAAGAACCAGAGAGGGCTGATCAGCAGTGGAATCGCCGGGACGATCAACGACCGGTTCCACAGCATTTGGCCGCGAGATTCCGAAAGCCTGTGATTCTCGACCAAAGCCAGCGGGGCGATCAAAAGGGATAGATCATAGGTGTTCGTGCTGAATCCCACGAGAACCGCCGCGATCACGGCACAGGCAAAGCTCAGCCGGAATAATCTAGGATCGGTAACAGCCTTTCGCAAACTGGCAACTGCCAACAGCACGGCTCCTGAGCCGGCAGCCGCGGCCAGCCGCAGGAATGGAATCATCTTCTCTGAGACCGGCCATCCCGCGAGTAGTCCCCACAGGTCCGGAAGCTGTCGCGGCGGAATGCCGCCCAGTCCCGGATTTGAAACCACCTGCCAGGCGAACGCTGGATACTGCAGCGCACCCTTCCACCCGACGAGGCTGAGCGAGATCAGCACCCCCGCCGACGCCGTCGCGGCGAAGCCAAATAGAAACCTTCTTCCCTTCCAAACAGTGAGAATCAGGGCGAGCGGTAGTATCAGGTGATATTTGAAAACGCCCAGTCCGAGCCAACATCCGCCGAGGAAATCCGCCCCACGGTCCAAGGCTCGAAACCCGAGCCCCAGAAACAACAACAACAGAATCGCATCCTGGCCTTGATGGAAATTGGCGAAGATCGGAAAGAAGGCCAGGCAAGCTAAAACCGCCTGCCAGGTCGGGATCGCCCGCAACGATGGCAGGGACGTCCTGAGCAGCGCCGCTACCCCGGCGAGAAGGGCGATGTTCACCAGACTCCACACGACGAAGGCTTGTGAATAGGGGAAGAAGGTCAGCGGCAGAAAGTACAGGGCTTCGAACGGAGGATGGATGTAAGGCAGGGGACCGCGGCGAATGTCGGAGTCTCGAGCGAACTCCGCCTGCGTGGCCAGTTGAGCTGGTGCCTGGTAGAGTTGCGCTCCCCGCCCCTGGCGAAGCATCTTGCCAGCGGTGTAGTAGACGGTGAAATCCGGGTCAGCCCGGGCAATCCGGTCGCGCACCCGCCAGAGAAAATAGCCGTGGATGGCGATCATGGCAGCCACAAATAGGCTCAAGAGCACCCTTCGGTGGCGCCACAGCCTGGGTGACGAATTTAGTTCGGTGGGCAGAACGGTACAGGATTGTAACGCGGCAGCTCTGCCTATCGCTATGACTGCCAAAGCACTCTCCTGCAGCAATAACGACCCGGTTTTTGCCGCTGAAGTAGCCCGGAGAGCGGCAGGCATCGGTCTTGGTTCGGGAGCATTCCAACGGTTACTGACGGTTACCTTGCGAGGTGCAAGAAATTGTCACTTTCTGGCTAAATGCAGGTTATGATTAGCCTAGTCGAGTGGTGACGCGGATCGCGTTGTGGAGTCCCGGCCTGGGCTCCGGAAGAGCCATTCCTTATCGACCGTTTCCACTTCAAGGCTTGGCAGGAGGCGAGACAATGTTGAAACAACTTGTGCGCAAGTTGGCGTTCGAACAGGACGGACAGGATATTGCCGAGTATGCCGTGATGCTGGCCGTCATTCTCGTCATTGTCGTTGGTACCATCCGCTTGATTGGGTCCAGCTCCAATAATGTGTTCTCGAGCGTTTCCAGTTCGATGCAATAGTTTCAGATTCAACGAAGTCGGACAGGTCGTCTCACCTGCCGGCTTGGCGGCTGTAGCCTTGCGTCCCAGGGAAAAGGCATGAATCGCACACGTTTGTTGATCATCGGAGTTCTGGCGCTGGCTGTGGGATTTTTGGCGGCTGTCTACGTCTACAGGAACCTGCAGCCGCGAAACAACGCTAACGCAGACATGGCTGAAGTCATGGTCGCGGCCAACGATTTGGCGGTCGGAGCGAGGATCGACGATCGCGACGTTCGGATCATCAAGATCCCGAGCGCAGATCTTCCACCCGGCGCTCCCCGGTTGAAGAAGGACGTTGTTGGCCACGGAGTGATTATCCCGATCTCCAGAGGCGAGTTTATCTTGCCCAATCGGCTCGCGGGCGAGAACGCCGGAGCGGGCCTGCCGGCCCTGATCCCGCCCGGGATGCGTGCCGTCTCCGTGCGAGTGAACGAAGTCATTTCCGTTGCCGGATTCGTTACGCCCGGAACGCGGGTCGATGTCCTGCTCACGGGAGCGCCCAACGGATCGGGGGAACAGCAGACCACCACAGTTTTGCAGAACGTCGCCGTGCTGGCTTCTGGACGTACGCTGGAGCGTAATTCGAGCGGCGAAGCTCAGAACACCGCGGTGATCACGCTACTGGTCACTCCTGACGATGCGCAAAGATTGACGCTGGCCAGTTCGGAAGGCCACATTCAGCTGGCTCTGCGGAATCCCCTCGACACCAAGCAGGACGAGGTTCCGCCCTCAGTTTCAAGAGCGTTGTACCGCGGAGGGGCGCCTCCGCCGCCGACGCATGCGCCGGTCGTCCACCACCCGGCTATTAAGCCCACAACGCCAATCCCGACGTCCACCGGCGTGAGCGTCGAAGTTTATCAAGGCGACAAGAAGCCGGACGTAGTCAAATTTCCAGAAGAGGGCTCGGAAACCAAGTGATGCGGACGAGTTTGACTCTGGAATTTGCCGTGATGCACCACCGGAAGGTTCCTCATACGGAGACCAAACGGAACATGAACTTCTGCAAGACTCTGCTCGGGGGTTTGCTGCTGGCAGTTCTGTCCTTCATACCGGCATATTCAGAAATCCTGCAACAGGACAACGGAGCGCAAGCCCCAACTCCTCCAGCCACCAGCACCCAGACTACTACCCTGCCGGCGCAGCCTCAGGCTCCCCAAGGATCGGCGCCGCTGCGCGTGATGGTTGGCAAATCGCTGCTCATCAACACGACGGAGCGGCTCAAGCGAATTTCCATTACTGACCCGGCGATTGCCTGGGCACAAGTGATTACGCCGACGCAGATCCTGGTTCACGGCAAGGCTCCCGGAGAAATCTCCCTGCTCATCTGGGATGAGCTTGAGCGCTCCCGCAGTTTTGACCTGCGCGTGGACGTCGACGTGAGCGCTTGCGCCGAAGAGGAGCACCGGGTATTTCCCGATGAGCAGATCTGGGTGACGCCGTCGCGAGCGGCGATCGTTCTCTCGGGCCACGTCTCCACCGAAGACGTCTCCAAGCGCGCCGGAGAACTGGCCAGCGCTTACTCGCCAAAGGTCGTCAACGTTCTGACGTTCGGTCCGGTTGGGGCCCAGGAAGTCTTGCTGCAGGTGAAGTTCGCCGAAGTCGATCGCACCGCCTTTACACAGATGGGAGTGAACTTCCTGTCGACCGGCGGGGGCAACTTCATCGGCAACACCACCACGGGCCAGTTCGGCAGCTTCGGCCCGCAGACTCTGACCCAGAATAAAGGTGCGAACGGAACCACGACGACCAGCAGCGGCGAAACTATCAACAACGTCCTGAACCTGTTCCTGTTCCGGCCCGACATCAACTTCGGCACGGTGATTGAAGCTCTCCAGAACAAAAACCTGCTGCAGATTCTTGCGGAACCCAACCTGATCGCGGTGAACGGCAAGGAAGCCAGCTTCCTCGCCGGCGGGCAATTCCCCTTTCCGATCGTGCAACCCGGCAATGGATTTACCGCGGTGACGATATCGTTTAAAGAATTCGGTGTGCGGTTGCAGTTCACGCCGGTGATCACGCCGAATGGCTACATTCACCTCAAGGTTGCGCCTGAAGTCAGCACGCTGGATTTCGCGAATGCGCTGCAGATCCAGGGATTCACCGTACCTGCGTTGAGTACTCGCAAGGCTGAAACCGAATTCGAACTGCAGGACGGACAGAGTTTCGTGATCGCCGGATTGATGGATAACCGGGTCACCGACATCTACAACAAGATCCCCGGGTTGGGCGACATCCCGATCCTGGGGAATTTCTTCCGCAGCAAGAACGTGCAGAAGAGCAACTCCGAACTCATGGTGTTGTGTACGGTGAAGAAGATTTCGCCCAGCACTGACCAGCCGGCTGGACCGAAGCTCTCCAAGCCGTACATGGATACTGAGAAGTTCGACAAGAGCAAGTAAGCGGGGAATTCCAGGTAGTCAGGATCGCATGCCAGAGCTATCAGTCGTCATCGTCGCCACCGACAACGAGCAGCGGGCGCTGCTGCAGGTGCTCGTGGATGGCACCAGCGTGGCGCGCACGGTCCATACCTGTGCCAGTTTTCCGGTAGCGGGAGCCGATCCGGTCACGCGCCGCGTACGGGCGGCGAATCCTGACGTAACCCTGGTCGATATCCCGGCCGACAATCCGCAGCCCGCTCTGCGCGCGATTGAATTGCTGCATCAGGAAATGGTGGAGGGCGCCATCTTCGCCATCGGCACTCTGAGCCAGCCGCAGGTGATTGTGAATGCCATGCGTGCGGGGGCGCGCGAATTCATCGAGCGGCCGACAACCACCACCGACCTGCTGGAAGCTTTCGTCCGCCTGACAACGGCGCAGCGGAGGAGCCAGCAAGAAGGCATCCGCGGCAAGGTCTACTCGGTCGTAAACGCCAAAGGTGGGAATGGCGCCACCACCGTCGCGGTAAATCTCGCGCTCGCTCTGCAATCGTCCTACGGACAGACGGCGCTGGTCGACCTGGCGCCACTCGGGCATGCTGCACTTCACATGAACCTGAAGCCGGCGTTCACGGTCACCGACGCCACGCGCAACCTGCACCGCATGGATGCTTCCCTGCTGGAGAGCTTCATGACCCGCCACAGTGGCGGACTGCAACTGCTGGCGGGAACCAATATCCCTGCGGCAGTGGATCCCTCCACGGCGGAATTTGTCCGACTGTTCGACATGCTGGTGTCGCATTACCGTTACGTGGTGGTGGACTCGTCATCGCGCTTCGATGCGGCCACCCGGCTGATTGCCAGCCTTTCAGAAAACGTTCTCCTCGTGGCGTGCAGCGACGTAGCTTCTCTGTGGAGTGCAGCCCGAGTTCAGCAATATCTGGGAGAATCCGGGAACCGGGAGCGAGTGCGGCTGGTACTGAACCGGTTCCGGAAAGTGCCCGGTTTCAGCGAGGCCGACGCCGAGTCGGCGGTGGGGGCGAAAGTCATCTGGCGAGTACCCAATCAGTATTTTGCTATCTCGAGTGCCATCGATCGCGGCACGCCGGTGATGGATCAGCGGAATTCCGAGATCGCCCGCTGCTTTGCCGGACTGGCACAGGAGTTGACACGCAACGACTCGGACGTGAAGCGGGACGCATGGAAGTTGTTCAGGTCGGTGTAGATTTTAAGGACCCATGGCAAACCTTCAATCCTTCGAGCGAACCGACATCCAGCAGGTGAAGGCGGACCTGCACCGCAAAGTTCTCGACCGTCTGGACCTCGAGAAACTCGGCAAGACCTCAGGCGATTCGGCACGCGACGAGGTGCTCGTCGTCATTCGCTCGGTGGTGAACGGCGAAGCCGTGCCTCTTAGCTTTGCCGAGCGCGAACGGCTTTCCCGCGAGATCCTCGATGAGATCTTCGGCCTGGGACCGCTCGAGCAACTGCTCAAGGATCCGAACGTCTCCGACATCCTGGTCAATCGCTACGACCGGGTGTACATCGAAAAGGCCGGCAAGCTCGAACTCACGACCTTATCGTTCAAAGACAACACGCACCTGATGCAGATCATCGAGCGCATCGTTTCCCGCGTTGGACGCCGCGTGGATGAGTCTTCGCCGATGGTCGATGCGCGCCTGACGGATGGATCACGCGTCAACGCGATTATTCCGCCGCTGGCCATCGATGGACCGTGCCTGTCGATCCGCCGTTTCGGACGTGACCCCGTCACGGCCCGGCAGATGCTCGAGAACCAGACGCTCACGGAGTCGATGCTGGAATTACTGTCGTCGATGGTGAAGGGCCGGCTGAACCTTATCGTCTCAGGCGGAACCGGCGCCGGCAAGACGACTCTGCTCAACGTGCTCTCCGGCTACATTCCCAACTCCGACCGCATCGTCACCATCGAAGACGCGGCGGAACTGCAACTAAAGCAGGAACACGTCGTGCGGCTCGAAACGCGCCCGCCCAACATCGAAGGCAAAGGCGCGGTACGTCAACGGGAACTGGTGATTAACAGCTTGCGTATGCGGCCCGACCGCATCGTCGTAGGCGAGGTGCGCGGTGAGGAAGCGTTTGACATGTTGCAGGCGATGAACACCGGCCACGAGGGATCGCTCACCACGGTGCACGCCAATTCCCCTCGCGATGCCATGGCCCGTGTCGAGAACATGGTGTCTATGGCGAATCTGAATATTCCGGAGCGGGCGGTGCGACAGCAAATCGCATCGGCGGTTCACGCCGTGGTCCAGATCGCCCGTCTGTCCGATGGCACGCGCAAAGTGATAACCGTCTCGGAGATCACCGGAATGGATAACGAGACCATCGCCATGCAAGACATTTTTGTGTTCGATCGCACCGGCATCGACGAGAATGGAAAGGTCCGCGGCATGTTCCGGGCCACGGGCGTCAGGCCTCATTTTGCCGACCGGCTGGCGACCTCCGGAGCACGCTTGCGTCCGGCGTTGTTTGAATCGAAGGCTGAGGTCTAGATTCCGGCTATGGCAGCAACACTCATGGCGCTGGTGGTACTGGTGGTGGTCGCGGCGGCAACGTTCGCCCTGGCCTGGCTGGTCGACAAGCGCAATGCTCGAGCCCGCGTCATCAAAGAACGTCTTGCCGCCGAGCGCAAGGCCCCCGAGCGTGGCGCTGAGGAAGAGCTTGCCCTGCTGCGCGACGAGCAACTCAGCGAAATTCCTGCCCTTGACACTCTGTTGCGGCGGTCGACTCGAGTCTCGGACCTGCAGAAGATGCTGGCGCAAGCCGACATCACCATGCGCGCCGGCAATTTCCTCGGCGTCTCGGCATTGGCAGGAGTGGCGGCGACGGTGCTCGCGTATGGCATGAGCAAGCGGGTCGACGTGTCCTGGATCGCGCTGCTGGTCGGATTCATCCTGCCTTACTCCTACGCTTCGATCCGGCGTAACAAACGCTTCGAGAAATTCGAAGAGCTTTTCCCGGAAGCCATCGACACGCTGGCCCGCGCAGTGCGCGCTGGACACGCGTTCACCACGGCACTGGAGATGATCACGGCCGAGGTGGCCGAGCCCGTTGCGGGGGAATTTCGCCAGCTCTATGAAGAGCAAAAGTTCGGCATGCCGGTTCGCGACGCTCTGCTCAACCTGACGGACCGCATGCCGCTGGTCGACGTGAAGTTCTTTGTGACCGCCGTGATGCTGCAGCGCGAAACCGGCGGCAATCTGGCTGAAATTCTCGATAACCTTTCCTACGTCATCCGCGAACGCTTCAAAATCCAGCGGCAGGTGCGCGTGTACACCGCCCAAGGACGCCTCACCATGGCGTTGCTGATGGGCATGCCGCCCATCATCGTTACGGCGATGTTGTTGCTGAATCCGAGTTTCATTCACCCCTTATTCTCCGATCCCATCGGCCATACGTTGCTGGTCGGAGGGATCACGTTGCAGACGGTCGGATACTTCGTGATCCGGAAGATTATCCGGATCCAGGTGTAGTGAATCCATGCCGATTTCGGTTCTAGTTATCGTCGTGTTCCTAACCGTCGTGGCGGCGGTCTTTGCCTTCGGCGCCGCGGCGGTCACGCCGAGTTCGGTCCTGGGAGCACGGCTGCGTGCCCTCGGCAACCAACAGCAGCAGCAACCGGAGAACCGGCCGGCGATTCGTGAACGCATCGAGCAGGCGCTCGACCCTCTCAGCAAAGCTATTCCACTCTCGCCGGCCGACGTGTCCCGTACCCGCCAGCAACTGATTCAGGCCGGGTTCCGCGACGCCGGTGACGTCAACTACTATTTCGGCGCCAGAGTCCTCGCCGCCGCCATCGGGTTCCTGGCCGTGGCCTTGCCGCTCGGCTTCGACAATCCCGCACTGCTGATCGGTATCACGGCCCTCGGATTCCTGCTGCCGCGATTCGCCCTCAAGCGCATGATTCGAGACCGGCAGAACCGCATACGCCTGGGCTTGCCCGATGCCCTCGACCTCACCGTAATCTGCGTCGAAGCTGGCCTCGCGCTCGATCAGGCCCTGATGCGCGTGGGCCAGGATCTCCACCACGCCCATCCCGATCTCAGCGACGAGTTCCATCTGGTGAACCTCGAAATGCGCGCCGGCAAACCCCGCGCCGAGGCTCTGCGCAATCTGGTCGATCGGACCGGCGTTGACGATATCCGCTCTCTTGTTGGTACACTGATACAGACAGACCGCTTCGGCACGAGCGTGGCCCAAGCCCTCCGCGTGCATTCCGACTCCCTCCGCACGGAACGCAGGCAGCGCGCCGAGGAACAAGCTGCAAAAACCACGATTAAGATGGTTCCCCCGCTGGTGATCTTTGTCCTGCCGTCAATTATTTTCGTCACGATCGGTCCTGCCGTCATTGAACTCATCCGGCAGCTCGGGCCGGTTGCGGGCGGCCGGTAGAGCGGAGTTCCAATCCAGAAGTTACGGGGTGTCGATGGCTTTTTTCCCCGCTGCAGGACAAGCGTTCAATCGTACGCGCCAGGCGCATCTGGCCACAGCGTTGGCCGTGGCGGATACGCACTGGACTCGCCTGCGCGGACTATTGGGCTTGAGCACCGAGGATTTCGGCAGCGGTTCGGGTTTATGGATCGTGCCCTGCCGCGGGGTTCATACGCTCGGTATGGGGTTTCCGATCGACGTCGTATACCTCGATCGTGGATTGAAGGTAATTGGCATCAAACCAGAAGTGGGGCCGTGGCGTTTTGCCCCGGTTGTAAGGGAGGCCGCTTCAGTGCTGGAACTCCCGTGCGGCAAAGCAGCCGAAACAAGCACGGCGGTGGGCGATACAATTGAGATAACCCTCTCCAAGGACAGCAGCCAGCTACACGCATGAGTACGACTCTGGAACTCGAAGAGGCTGTGGTCACGCACGAGGCACCCCGACTGCTCGTGCAGTGGTCCTCGCCCTGGCAGGAGTTCCTGGGCTCGATCAAACCGGCTCTCAGACGTTCGCAGTCCCGGCTGGCCGGCGAAGCTCCATTCGGCCTGATTCCTCTGCGGATCATGATCCCCTCCTATGTTCTGGAGGCTTTCGTGATCATGTCCTTCATTTTCATTAAGGTAAAGATCGACGAGTTGCGCCCACAGGTCCTGCCGGCACTCTCCAGCCACGACGTGATCTATTACAGCGGCGACGAACTACCGCGCACGGAAGATCTCGGCGGGGCCGAGGCCGGACGTACCGGGCAGGCGGGCGGGAATGAGGCATACCACCGGACGCAGACCATCAAGGTCGCGCGCGGGGGATCACTTGTCCAAAAGGTCGTTGACGCGCCGAATCTGAAGCTGCCGTCCTCGCGGGATGCGGTGGCCAACTTACTGGCGATCAAGCCCGATCCGGGACCGCCGCCTGCAGAAGGAATGCGCTCGTCCCGCTCGGCACCGAGCTTGGCGGCGACACTCGTTGCCCCCTCACCTGATGTAATTCGCGACTACACGCGCAACGGCATTCAACTCGATCCGGTCGTCGCCCCCGCGCCATCGGTGAGCCGCGACCGGCCGCTGACGGCGCCGAGCCTGAGCACAACTCCGATCGCCCCGGCCCCGAACGTTGCGAGCGATCACACGCTGGTTGCCCCGGCGCTGGCGCCTGCCGTGGTTCCTCCGGCGCCGACCGTTTCCCGAGACCGCCAGCCAACTGCGCCGTCGCTTGATCCCTCTGTGGCGCCGCCTGCGGAGAATGTCCGGCGCGACCCCTTCCGCCCCGGCCCTTCCCTGGCCGCGAATGTCGTACCACCAGCCCCTGCCGCAGTGACCCGCCAGTTTTCTGCGGCGCCCTTGAAGGCTATGGATCCGGCAGTGGTTCCACCACCAGTTTCCGCTCCCGAGCGGGCGAATGCGCGCAGTTCGAAGATGGCTCTGCCAGCCCCCGCCGCCGTGGCCCCGCCGCCTTCAACCGATGTAGCCGCTGATATGCGGCGGCTGTCGCCGGGAAGCGTTACCGATCCCGGCAAGGCGGTCGTGCCTCCGCCTCCGTCACCTTCGAACAGTGGATCGTTCGTCAGCAGCCTGCTCGGCAAGATCTTTGGACCCAGCGAAGTTGTGGCGCCGCCCGCCACGTCGGTCGGCAAAGGCACGGGCTCGGCTTCGAGACCTACACTTCCCGACGCTGTCGCTGCACCTCCGGCGACAGTGATCGCTACGGATGCTGGTGGCAGTTCGCGCGGCAAGCGCACTGGAATGGGCGCTTCTTTGGGCTCGAATGTCGTCGCGCCGCCGCCTTCAGCCGGGGTCTCGGGCGGAGCGGGGACTTCTGCTCGCGCCGCCGCGCCTTACGTTGGGAATCCCACTGTGGTGCCTCCGCCTCCCGTCCTGGGCGGGACCGGCGGGGGAATCGGCAAGAACGGAGGCTCTGCCGGAGCAGGAGGCGGAAAGCTCCTGGCGGACAACGTTGTACCTCCACCGCCTTCCGTTGGCGGCGGAGCTGCCCTCTCCGGCTCAGGCACTGGCCGTAGAGGACCGGGACTCGGCGCCCCGCTTGACGCTGGAGCAGGACTCACCCCGCCGACGAGCGGTGGCAGCGGAAAAGAGTCCGGAACTGTCATGTCAGCCCAGCCTGGCACAAAGATTGGCGTGCCCGCGAATGCAAGCACCGGCTCTCTGGCGATGTCTCCCGCTGGTGGCGACAAGCCCGGCTTGGGCGGCTCGGGCGGCGGCACAGGCATCGGACGCGGCAACGGCCCCGGTAGTGGATTGACCAACTCCGGCACAGGAGCCGCCAAGAGTGGCGCCGGGCATGGCTCCGAACCCGATGCACACGGAGGCATTTCTCCGGCGATCGGCCCCGGAGGCGCCGGCCACGCTCCTTCCGGCAACCCGCCGGTGCGTGGAGTGGAGATCAGCGGCGGCAGCAACATCATCACGCTGCCCGGATTCGGCTCCGATCCGCCCGCCAGCGATCCCAGCGCTCCGAATCGCTCGCCGGTCAAACCAGACAGCCGTACTCTGGGCGTAACTATCGTGGCTACAGCCAATTCCGGGGGAGCTTTCGAGCCCTACAAGAATCTTCTGAAGGGGCAGAAATATACCATTTATCTCGATACGGCGCTGGGCACGGCAGTCATGGAGTTTGCCGACGAGGCCGATACCAATCATGCCTTCGCGACAACACTGACCGAACCTGCCCCGATTCGCAGCGAGCTCCCCGCAGGTCTGCCGCACGCGCGCATGGTTGTGACCTGCGTTCTTGACGCGTCCGGCAACGTGAAGAATGTACGTGTGCTGGAAGCTGGCCCCGCGCAAATGACTTCAAAGGTCCTGACTGCCCTGAGCTCCTGGAAGTTTCAGCCCGCCATGAGGAACAATCAACCGGTCGAAGTAACCGCCATCCTCGGCTTTGGAATCAACACGGACGACCGATTCTAGGCGCCATGCGCGGCGGTTGGGCGGCCTAGACTACTGCCGGATATTCCAGTATCAGATTCATCACGTCGTGCCGCGTGGTTGGACGAGAACCGTCTGGTTCCCTGAGTTACTTCAGTTTCTCCGCAGATCGAAGAAGCAGTTAATCTTCCACCGCACAGCTGCCGATAGAGCACATGGGATTGACCCGTCTATCCCCGCGAGAAGCGATCCCATCCATGAATTTCGATGATGCCATTGCCTCCCACACGTCCTGGAAACACCGACTCTCCCAGTATCTAGCCAAACGAGACAACAGCATGAACGTGGCCGAGATCGGCGCTGAGGATCGCTGTGTGCTGGGCCAGTGGATTCGCGATCAGCCGAAGCCTCACTCGGAGACGCCGGAGTTGGTCCGTCTCAAGAAGGCCCATCTTCGATTCCATCAAGCCGCCGCAGACCTGGTTCGCCGGGCGAACGCCGGTGAATCGGTGAGCCAGGAAATGGTATTCGGGGCAGGCTCCGAGTTCTCGAAGGCCTCTTCAGCGATCATTCAGGCCATCGTTGCCATGAAGAAGAAGGCCGCCCAAGCCGCCGCAGCCTCCGGATAGTACCCCACAGGCTTGTTACTTCGCGCTCCGCCTGGCTCTGCGCCGCGACGGCGGTACCACCCCTCGCTCCGGCGTTTCTCTTTCGATCCTGTCCGAGATCCGGTGCAGCGGCTTATCCTGCGCCGAAGAGAGTTGTCGTCCCGACATCTTCACGCTGAGACCTTTGGCCGTGTAGATGGCCTCTTTGAAGCTGTTCGAGTTGCCGAAGGTCACGCTCGACTGTTGCGCCACCGCGAACACTCCAGATGGAACGCCGTTTACGAACGCGGTCGCGATGTAGTCGCCCACCATCAATCCGTTCTGCGAATTGGGCAGCCAGGTGAGGAACATGGGATTTGCCGTCAAGGTGGTCGGAGCATTCCACGTCGAACCGCCGTTTGCGGAAGAGATATATCCCACAAAGAGCTGGCAGCTGGAAGCGTTGCAACTGCTCTGCGAGTAATAGTAGTAATGCACGGCGACGTGAGCGGACGCCCCCGATGTCTGCGGATCGATGCCGATCCCTGGAATGAAATGATCCAGGGCGCTGGTGACATCGTCAATAGGAATGCGCGTAACCGCGCTCCACGTCGCGCCGTCGGCGGAGGTGCTGTAAACAAGATCGTTGGTCGAGCAACTGGCTCTGAAACGGCAGTCCTCCCACACCACCCACACCGTCCCGGCTCCGTCAATCGCTGCGGAAGGCAACGGGCCGCTGCGAATTCCTCCGGCATCGGCGTGAGACTGGATATTCGAGATGGATACGGGAGCGGTCCAGGTGGCGCCGCCATCGGTCGACATGAATGACGCCATCGTGTCGGTCTCGATGGGCACGATGACGTTGCCGCTCGGCTGCACCAGCGGTTGTCCGCCAATCCCGCGCGCAGAATTCGCGGTCGGCTTGGCCCCGGCCCAGGTCAGCCCGCCGTCGCTAGAAGTGCTCATGAGGATCTGGTCGCTGTTGGAAGGATCGTCCCATTCCATGTAACAGTTGCCGTAATGCGGGCTGGTGGGCCACGAGTCGCATACGATCCAATTCTTGTCGGAGCTCGGCGCCGTTGAGTCCACGCTGACCGGGTTCTGCCAAGTCAATCCTCCGTCTGTGGAACGGCTCACCGCGACCGCTGGAACTTGCAGCGTCGCCGAGAGCGGCAGCGAGGCGATCATCCACACGCCGTGCTTCGCGTCGTAGGCCACCGCGGGATCGCTGGCAGCGTCATACGGCCCGCTTCCCTCTCCTTTGGTAAGTCCGGGCAAGGTGCCATGCGTCCATGTGGTGCCGCCGTCGGTCGATGTCGCCCAACCAATGTCGGTGGAGCCGCCGGGAGCGATTCGTCCTACCTGGAAAGCAGCAACCATCGTTGTGCCGTTCGAAAATAAGTGCGGCTCGACTTCCGTTGCGTGCTGTCCCGGACCGACGCTAAATGGATCGGAGCTGATCTGATTGAGATTCGATCCCACGGGATTCCCCGGCTGCGAGGGTCCGGTCGACGAATTGGACGATCCGCCGCACCCGGCGAGTGCAACGGTGAGTGCGGCAACGGACAGCAGCGACCACCTGTGGAGGCAAGTCATAAATTCATAAATCCTACGATGCAGTGCGCAACGGTCAGGCTGCTCCATCATCTGCGGAATGTGTCGGAGACGCAATCGAAATTCAACGGGAAGGAACCTTGTCCCTGTCTTCATGGACACTGGTATCTACGAACACGGTTGCGACGTCGTCGGAATAGACACGCTTCCACGCCGGCATTTTCCCAAGCACGGCGGACAAGGGCGCGGTCCTCGGCAGGATGAGGCATCCGCCCCACTCGACGGTCTTCTCCCACCCCGGCTCGAGATGCATTATCGTCAAATATCGCCTCATCAGCCACTCGCCGTAGAAGTCATGGCGGTCGTCGACAGTGACCGTGTTGTTCGGGTACAGCCGGTAAATGAGATAGCCGCCCCAGTAGTCTGGACTTGCTAGGGGCCCCGACGCACGACACTGCGGGATTTCCGAAAATATCGGTGCATGCAGTGCCACCGCCCGAGCTTCATGGGCTTCGATGAAATTCACCGCGCCGACTGGCATCCGCTGTGGATCGAAGTGCGCATCCATCAATTGCGTCGAGCCGACTCGGCCGTCGTGGAGCGCGACGACCACCGCAGCAACCGCCGCCACGATTGGCCAGAGATGACCTTTCATCTTGGTGTCGACTGCGTGCATCTTCCTCGAAAGCGGCGCGAGTGCAAGCGATGGAATCAGCGGCCCGACAATGAGTACCAGGAGAACGGACGAGACCGGAATATTCCGCGACGCAAAGAGCGCCGCGAAGATCGCAAACATCAGAAGCAGAATTTCCCTGAGTTTCAGCCTCCGCACGCGAGCTACCAGGGTCGCAACCGCAATTAGAAGGAGCGCGAGAAAACACTTCTGCGCGATGCCATGAAAGTTCGGCGACTGGAACTCGTCGATGTGGTCCATGAAGAAGCGATTGGTGAGATAGGAGTAGATGTGCTCGTGCAAGCTCCATCCGTAGGGATTCACGAAGGTGGCTAGCGGCGAGGCTAGTCCGACCAGAGTCAACTGCCACGCACGCTTCCCGGCAGCGATTCCCTCGAGCGAGTCCTCGATGCGCAGAGGATTCGATCGCAACCACGTCCAAACCGACTCCACCCAAAAAGCGCCGAGCAACACAAAGCCCAGCAGAAATCCGCCATGCAGGTTGGCCCACAACAGCATCAGGGCCGGCAAAAGCCAGAGGCGACGACTTCGGTCCGTCGCTTGCAGAATCCAGAACCAGACCACAACAAATAGCCAACTCAGCACGTGTGGGCGCGCGAGGAAATGAATCATCGAGGCCGAGATCGCCAGCAACGTCAGGACCAGCGCGGCCAGGAAGTCAGCACCGCGGCGGAGGAGCAGTCGAAACAGCAGCGCAAACGTTGCCGCGATGACGATGGCAGCGAACCACACCACGCCATTCAACCCCGCGCTGGTTTCAAGTCTTCCGACGATTACGTCGTACAGCCATTCCCAGGCGATCCAGGGCTTGCGGATTTGCGACGAGAACGGATCGACCCGCGGAATGGCGTGGGCACTGAGAATCTGCTGACCGTCGCGAATATGCCAGCCGATGCCGGCGTCGTTGAGCAGTTTCACGGAAAGCGGCGTGAGCAGTAGCACGCCCAGAATGGCCACGAAAATCAGGTCCGCGGCGGAAGGCATGACCCAGCGAATCCATGTCGAATCCGCACTCCCCGAAGAACCGGAGATCGAGAACTTTCTGGAACCGTCAGCCATCGCGTGAATCTTATAGATATGGGGCGGGGAGCAGCAAGATGAGTGATAGGCCTCGAGTTGTCATAGTAGGCGCGGGCTTTGGGGGACTCAACGCGGCACGAGCGCTGGCCAAGGCGCCGGTGCAGATTACCGTCATCGATCGCAAGAACTTTCACACGTTCCAGCCTCTGCTTTATCAGGTCGCAACGGCGGGGCTGTCTCCGGGGGAAATTGCGGAGCCCATTCGCTCGATTCTGCGGCCGTACAAGAACGTCGAAGTCCTGATGAGCGAAGTAACTGGATTTGACCTCGAACGGAAGGTCGTCGAGACGCCGTACGCAGCGCTTCCTTACGACTACTTGATCGTAGCTGCCGGGGCCACGCACTCTTACTTCGGGCATGATGACTGGGAGGTCTTCGCTCCGGGGCTGAAAACGATTGAAGACGCACTGGAGATCCGCCGCCGCGTTCTGCTGGCGTTCGAACTGGCCGAACGGCAGGCTGCGGCTGGCGAGACGAAATCGCAGCTGAACTTCGTTGTCATCGGCGGAGGCCCCACCGGCGTCGAATTGGCGGGTACGCTTGCTGAAATCAGCCGCCACGCGCTTGCCCATGAGTTCCGCTCCATCGATCCGCGACGCACGCACATTCTGCTGATCGAGGGTGGCCCTCGTGTACTTCCCGCCTATGCCGAAGATCTGTCGCGCAGCGCGGAAGAACAGTTGCGCGGACTGGGAGTGGAAGTCCGCACGTCAACGTTGGTCACGCACGTGGAGGCGGGGTCCGTTCATCTGGGCGACACCCGGTTGCCCGCAACAGTCGTGCTCTGGGCGGCGGGAGTGGCAGCATCGCCTTTGGGCGTGAAACTTGGCGCGCCCGTGGATCGGGCAGGCAGAGTACCGGTCCAAGCCGATTTGAGTTTGCCCGGACATCCGGAAGTCTTCGTCATCGGCGATCTCGCGGCGGTGAAGGACGAGCAGGGCAAACTGGTGCCGGGCGTCGCTCCCGTCGCGATTCAGCAAGGGAAGTATGTGGCGAAGTTGATCCGTCGCGAGCTTCAAGCCGGCCGTTCCCACTTCACACGCCCTGCCTTTCACTACTGGGACAAAGGCAGTCTGGCGACGATCGGGCGTGCGGCGGCTGTCGCGCAGTTCGGCAAGATTCACATCTCGGGATTCATCGCCTGGCTTTCGTGGCTCTTCGTACACATACTGTTCCTGATCGGCTTTCGCAATCGCTTGCTCGTCTTCATTCAGTGGGCCTGGTCGTACGTGACCTACGAGCGCGGCGCGCGCCTCATTACGGGCAGCAACTATTTGCCGGGCTGGAATGAAGGCTCCGAGGCAAAGGTTACTTCTGGTAAGAGCTCGTCTCAAGAAATCCCCTCTGGCGCGGCGAAATAGGAGGACAATATTATTAGCGGCAAGCGGCACAGTTACCGGCTGCCGCATCACGCCATGAAGAAATCTGTCATTCTCGCGATTGTCGGCCTCGCAGCAATCTTCCTTTCCTCTTTCGCATCCGCTGAGGTGCTGAAAGTCGTCGTGAACGATACGATTCAGCCCATCAGCCAGGAGTACGTCTCCCGCGCCATCGACGAAGCCGCGCGGCGGAACGATCAAGCCGTGCTGATCGAGATCAACACTCCCGGCGGCATGCTCAGTTCCACGAATGCCATCATCAGCAAGATCACGAGTTCCTCGGTGCCGGTGATTCTTTACGTGACGCCGACAGGGGGGCACGCCGGCTCGGCAGGCATCTTTATTCTGGAGTCGGCGGACGTAGCCGTGATGGCACCCGGAACCGCCGCCGGGGCGGCGCATCCAGTCGCGTTCCTCGGTCCGTTCCAGATCAAACTCGATGACGACGAGCGAAAGAAGGTCGAGAACGACGCTGCTGCCCTGATCCGTTCCGTGGCATCGAAGCGCGGACGCAATGCCGACGCGGCCGAAGGATCCGTGCGGGAGTCGAAGTCTTTCACTGACCAGGAGGCGCTCGCGCAGCGCCTGATCGACTATGTCGCGTCCAGTCCTGAAGACCTGTTCCGCCAGATGAAGGGCAAGCCGTTCAAGCGATTCAACGGTGAGGCTGCGACTCTGAATCTTGACGGACAGCCCATCGTTCCCTTCAACATGACATTGAAGGAGAGGATCCTCGATGCGCTGATGGAGCCGGATCTGGCATTTCTGCTGCTCGCGATCGGCGCGCTGGCGCTGTACATCGAATTCAACCATCCGGGTGCGGTAATCCCGGGGACAATCGGCGTGGTGTTCATTCTGGTTGCCGCGTTTGCGCTCAACCTGCTGCCCACGCGCTTTGCTGCGCTGGGCCTGATTCTGGGTGCGTTCGCGCTTTTTGCCGCGGAGGCGAAGTTCGCCTCGCATGGGGTGCTGACCGTGGGCGGCATCGCGCTGCTCACTCTTGGCGGACTTCTGCTGATTGATTCTCCGATTCCGGAGATGCGCGTTCATCTGGCAACCGCGTTGGCGGTGAGCATTCCGCTGGGGATCATCACGGCCTTCCTGATGAGCATCGCGCTGAAGGCCCGCCGCAACAAGATCGTCACCGGGGAGCAGGGCCTGGTCGGCGATACCGGGGTCGCGCAGACAGCGCTCTCCCCGCAGGGCAAGGTCTTCGTCCACGGCGAACTCTGGGACGCCGTAGCTTCGTCCTCCCTGCCAATTGGCCAGCTGGTCGTCGTGCGCAGAGTGGACGGCCTGGTGTTGCAGGTCGAACCAATTTCGGTTGCCTCACAAACGCCCGAGCACACCGGCGCGCTGGTTTAGATCGCTCAAGACACAGAGGCCCACGGACGACATGCCGTGGGCCTTGATCTTCTACTTCAGGTTGAACAGCGCATTCACGTGCGCCGTGACGGTGACCGTCTGAGGCGTGAAATCCTCAGTGGGAGCGGGAGCCGCCGATGCCATTGCCGGGCCAGCCATTGCCCGCGCCATGCGCGGCATCACGATTCGTGGATTCTCAAACGTATCGACTGACGCATAGGAAAGATCCCCAAGGACTCTGCCGCTCGCGCGGGCAATCGTCTCCGCCGAGTTGCGCGCTCGCCGGTACGCGTCTTCGACGGCATGATTCTTCGCGTCGTCCATGTTCTCTAGGATGTAGTTCAGCGTCTGCGTCTCGCTGACATTCGCCTCGGCCAGTTGCTGGGTTGTCGGCCCAATCTTGGAGAAATCCTTCAGCTTCAGCGTAACGTCGGTAGTGACGCGGTAGCCGACGACGTGCTGCCTGGGCTTCCAGTCGTAGACGGGCTGGACAGAGAGAAATCCGAACGTCGCGAGTTTGGTATCGAGTCCGTTGGAGCGCAGAACGCCGCGAACGAGTTCTTCGGTTTTGGAGGCATGCTCATAAGCGGACTTCGGGCTGTCATCCTGCACCGAGATATTCATCTGGATCACCGCCGTATCCGGCGGGGCTTCGAACTTGCCGTCCGCACCGACGTAGACCGAGTTGGGCTGCGCGGTAACGGCGGGATGTTCCTGGGCGAGCATGCCGGCGGAGAGAAGGAGAACGGCGCAGACAAGCGCTGCAAGTTTCATGGCGTTCCTCACGGTGGAGATTATCGGACATGAGGGCAAATCCCCAAAGCCGTCTCTTCTGAGGAACGTCACGTCGCGATGAATTTGCGCGAGTCCAGCCGACCGTTTGCCGAAACGATCAGCGGAGAACGAGATTGCGATCGAGCCGGATTTCGAGTGCAGTTCCTTTGTCCAGCACAAGATCATGGCCCGACTCGAACGCGTTATAAGCCGAGTTCGCGGCGCCGTTGCCCGCTCCGGCTGCTGCTCCGCGCTTGCCTCCGGTGCGCATGCCCTCGGCTGCACCCTCACCTGCACCAACCACGACAGCTTCAGCGATCTCTTCCTTGCTCATCCCTTTGCGCCCGATCTCGCCTTCTTCCCCGATCTGCTTCAGGCCGTGCTCTCCGGGAACACCTGTCACGGTAGCGATGAGAGGCAACCATCCGTGCGAAGTTTCGATCGCGTCAAAGCTCAACAACAGACGGGTGCGCAGCCCCGGTTCGACCGCGCTGACATGTCCCCTGATCCTGCGTCCTGTTTCGATCATCGTTCCGCCTGCCGTGGTCAGAGGTTCGGCAAGTCGCGCCTGGAAGTGGTCACCGGCTTTGACGGATCGAGTGTCCAGACGGTCGGTCAGCTGGATCAGAACCACTGTGCCTTGCACCACAGCGTTGGGAGGCGCTGGCGGTGCGTCCTGCGCTGTCAGTGTCAATGCGAACGTCAGGAGTAAAACCGTCACAAAGCTCGTGACTTGGAGAATGCGGTTGGACATAGGTATCCTCTTCGGCTGAAAGCCACTGTGCGATTGGATGCAAGCCGGCTCGTGATTTACTGTCCCAAAGATAAGCCCATTGCTTGCTAGTGCTTGCGACTAACTCCTCAAGGAAGGGCCAGAAACGGCAAGGACGTCGACTGCGAGCGGAGCGGCGTGTGGCCTCGGCACTGTGGTGCACATCTTTTCGCCCGAGGCGGGGAACATGCCTACCGCACAATTCTTCCCGGCCAATTTCGCACGCTGCAGTCCGCGATCGGCAATGGTGAGCACCTCTTCGTAATTCACGGCACGCGGGTCGTCGAGAAACCACGGGAACGCCGCCCAGCCCATGGAACAGGTCCGCCGCATGGTCTCGCCGGAGGAACCCACGCGGAAAGGCGCATCGGCGACAGCCAAAAGGACGCGCTGCGCCAGCAACTCAGCCTCGTCGCGATCGGTGTAGCGCGAGACGATGAGGAACTCTTCCCCGCCCCATCGCACCAGAACATCGGAATGCCGAATCGAGGAACTCAGGCGGCGCGCCATTTCGATCAATACGGTGTCGCCGACGTCGTGTCCGTATTGGTCGTTCACTTCCTTGAAGTTGTCGGCATCGATCAGATAGAAGACCAGATCGCGCGTATAGGGATCGTGTTGGTCGGCGTGTGAGCGCAGGGCCTGCCCGACGTCGGCGTCAATGGTGGCGGAGAAGTAGCGGCGATTGCGCAACCCAGTCAGCGGATCGGTCAGCGACGCCTCCTGCAATATCCTGTTCGAGCGGCGCAACTCCTCGTTGAATCGCCGGTGCTGGATAAACAGCAAAAATGCCATCACGAACATGGTGGCGAGTGTGGCGGATACACGAAAATTCGAAGCGCTCTGCGGTAGACGCGGGTCGAGCATGGCAGCCAGCGCAATGATCGGCAGCGACAACACCGCCGTCATCGCTGCGTTGCCGATCCAGGAGTCGTACGAATCGTCAGTCGGCGCCTCGCCCGATGGCGACAACCCCCGGCCCATCAGCGCAACTCCGGCATACGCCACGAACGACCCGCTATACGGCAAGTCATACCAACTGCCGGTGTAGTAGACGCCTCGCGCCAGGGCGCGGTTGATCAGAAAGAAGGCGACGGCATTAAATGCCGTTGCGCCGCAAAAGAACGCGTAGAACCGCTTCCAGGCTCCCGAACTCTCTCGCCATAGGAACAGGAGAACCATCAGCGTCAGGAGCGATCCCGCCTCTGAGAGTCGATCGAAATTTCGGCTGTAGATGATGTC
>Ga0335080_10000232_pt1 | contig 50083 bp, 46 predicted proteins | sample Lox_Sample_34_FD_206720 | JGI IMG/M metagenome (GOLD analysis project Ga0335080, IMG submission 206720) | Soil microbial communities from Loxahatchee National Wildlife Refuge, Florida, United States - Lox_Sample_3.4 | ecosystem: Environmental > Terrestrial > Soil > Wetlands | place: USA... | reverse complement strand
ATCCAGTTGAAATGGGTTCGTTCCGCTATTTGTGCTCCAGAAAAACAGAAACTGGTGATCAAAGGGCTGGGCTTCACCCGGCTCTATCAAGTGATTGAGCGCCCCGACACCCAGGCTATCCGCGGGATGGTGGCGAAGGTGCCGCACATGATTGAGATAGTGGAATAGTTGCTGTCCAGCTATCAGCCGTCAGCGAAAATTGCGTGGCTGAGAGTTGACGGCGGATCGCTGAAGAGCACATTTATGAACTTATCGAACATTCACGCACCGAAGAAGGCGACCGAGAAGCGGAAGCGGGTCGGCCGCGGCATGGGCTCCGGGATGGGGAAGACCTCCACTCGCGGACACAAAGGCCAGCGCTCGCGCACCGGATCGCGCATGATCCGCGGGTTTGAGGGCGGACAGATGCCGCTGCACCGGCGCATGCCGAAGCGCGGCTTCACCAACATTTTTCGCCAGGAATACAACATCGTGAGCGTGGAGCGGCTGGCGGCTCTTGGCGAAACCACGATTAACCCCGATGTCCTGCGCAAGGCGGGCGTCATCAAGACGAAGCATCCGGTGAAAGTTCTGGGTGACGGCGAACTGACGGTCGCTCTCACCGTGAGCGCGCACAAGTTCTCGAAATCGGCACAGGAAAAGATCACCAAGGCAGGCGGCAAGGTCGAGGTCTTGCAGTAATGCTGGATAAGCTGGCAAATATCTTTCGCATTCCGGATCTGCGCAAACGCATTCTGTTCACGCTTGGGCTGCTGTTTGTGTACCGGTTGGGCGGACACCTTCCCACGCCCGGAATCGATACTGCCAAGCTTGAGTCCTACTTCATTCAGAGCGGCACAGGCGGATCGCTGCTCGGCTTCGTCGACTTGTTCTCCGGCGGCCAGTTGCGCCGCATGACGATTTTTGCGCTGGGGATCATGCCGTATATTACGGCGTCGATCATCCTGCAGTTGCTGACCGTGGTTTACGAACCGCTGGCCAAGCTGCAGAAGGAAGGCGAGCTAGGGCGCAAGAAGATCACGCAGTGGACGCGCTATATCACCGTCATTCTCAGTTCGGTGCAGTCGTTAGGAATCGCGTACGGTCTGGAGAAGGGCGGGTTCGCCCTGAGCCCTGGGTGGGGATTCCGCCTGATGACGATGCTGACCCTGACTACGGGCAGTGCATTCATCATGTGGCTGGGCGAGCAGATCACCGAACGCGGCGTCGGCAATGGCATGTCGCTGCTCATCTTCGCCGGAATCGTCGTCGGCCTGCCGCGCGGTGTCGTCGAACTTATCGACAAAGCCAAGAATGCGGCGTGGGGCCCGATCACGTTTCCGCTCATGGTGGGCCTGATCGCGTTCATGGTCGTGGTGGTCGCCTTCATCGTTTACGTGGAACGAAGCGAGCGTCGAATACAGGTCCAGTATGCGAAACGAGTGGTAGGCCGCCGGGTCATGGGTGGACAGTCAACCCACCTTCCGTTGCGCGTAAACGCCGGCGGCGTGATGCCGGTCATCTTCGCCTCGTCGATTCTGACTTTGCCACAGACCATCGGCTACAGCCTGAAAACCAACCGCTACTTCGGACCGCTGTTTGACGCGATCCGATGGGGGGAACCCCTGTACGCGTTGCTGTATGCCGTGGGCATCATCTTCTTCGCGTACTTCTACGTTTCGATCGTGTTCAATCCGAGCGAAGTTGCCGACAACATGCGCAAGTACGGCGGGTTCGTGCCCGGCATTCGTCCCGGGAAGCGCACGGCAGATTTCATCAATGAAGTTCTGACCCGCATCACGTTGGTGGGAGCGCTGTACCTGATCATCATCTCGTTCATTCCGGAGTGGATGATCACGGGTATTCACCTCAACCATCTCTGGGGAGCCGCCGGTCGATTCTTTGACAAGTTGCCGACCTGGGTGACGAGTGGCTTGGGCGTGACCTTCTATTTCGGCGGAACATCGCTTTTGATCGTGGTCGGCGTGGCGATGGATACCGTGACGCAGATCGAGGCGCAGTTGATCATGCGCCACTACGACGGATTCACTCCACGGAGCGGACGTATTCGCGGACGCCGCTGGTAGTTTGGGGACGGTGTCCAGGCAAGGTAAGGGGTTGCTGCACCTCGGTGGTCCACGACGAGCGCCGGGGAGTTTGAGGTCGGGAGGCTTTGGCCAGCCGATGGCGCAGGAAACCTCGCGTGCAATAGGGCCTGTGGTCCTGCTTGGGCCGCCGGGTGCCGGGAAAGGCACCCAATCCAAGCGGATCATGGAGCGCTACGGGATTCCCCAGGTTTCAACGGGCGATCTGCTGCGAGACAATGTTGCGCGAGGCACGGAGGTTGGTCTCGCGGCCAAGGCAGTCATGGCCCGGGGAGAGCTGGTTTCCGACGACCTGGTCTGCAACATGGTCCGCGAGCGGCTGATGAAGCCGGATTGCCAGCGCGGCTACATTCTTGACGGTTTTCCCCGGACTGCAGCCCAGGCCGGGTGGCTCGATGCGTTGCTCGAGGCTGAGCTCTTTGACAAATCGCGTCCGACGCGGGCGTGGCCGATTGTGGTACGCCTGGACGTCGACTATAATCAGTTATTGCTCCGAATTACTGGGCGACGTTCTTGTCCCACCTGTGGACGGATTTACAACGTCCACTTTCAGCCGGCGCGCGTGGATGAGCAGTGCGATGAGAGTCACGCGACGAAGTTGGTGACCCGCAACGACGACCGGTTGGAAGTCATTCAGCCGCGAATTACGGCATATCAGGAGCAGACTCGTCCTGTGGCTGACTACTATCAGCGCACCGGCCGGTTGATCTCGGTGAACGGTGACCAGCCAATGGACGAAGTGACGGACCAGATCTTCCGGATTCTGGATGACCATCACGCGTGAGAACGTAGTTATGGCAATTGTTTGCAAGTCGGTGAGCGAAATCGAGAAGATGCGGCGCAGCGGCCACATCGTGCGTCAGGTTCTGGATCACGTCAAAGAGCTGGTGAAACCGGGCGTGACGACGATGGACCTGGAGCGGGCGGCCGAGCGGAAGATCAAGGAACTTGGCGCCAAGCCGGCGTTCAAGGGTTACTACGATTATCCCTGCGTGCTGTGCACTTCAGTGAATGAAGAAATTGTGCACGGCATTCCCTCGGAGAAACGGATGTTGCACGAGGGCGACATCGTCTCGGTCGACTGTGGCGCAGTGCTCGATGGGTATTACGGTGACGCCGCGGTCACGGTTCCGGTGGGCAATGGACTGAAGCCGGAATTGCAGAAACTGCTGGAAGTCACCGAAGCTTCGCTGTACCGCGGAATCGAGCAGGCGCGGATCGGCAACTCGATCGGCGATGTCGGCGCGGCAGTGCAGGAGCACGTGGAAGCGGCCGGATTCAGCGTAGTCCGAGAGTTCGTCGGACACGGGATTGGTACGCGACTGCACGAAGAGCCGCAGGTTCCGAACTTCGGGAATCGCGGACACGGTGCCCGATTGCGCGAAGGCATGGTGCTGGCGATCGAGCCGATGGTGAACTACGGCAAGCCCGAGACGCGAGTTCTGGGCGACAAGTGGACGGCGGTCACCGCAGACGGCAGTTTCAGCGCGCATTTTGAGCACTGTGTGGCGGTGACGAAAGACGGGCCGGTGATTTTGACGCAGTGAATCAGCTATTAGCTATTGGCTTTTAGCTAAAGGCCAAAAGCTAAGAGCTGAATGCAAGGAGCGAATGAGCAAAGAAGACGCGATTGAAGTCATGGCAGTAGTGCTGGAGCCGCTGCCGAATGCGATGTTCCGGGTCGAACTGGAGAACAAGCATCAGGTGCTGGCACATGTATCCGGGAAGATGCGTAAGAATTTCATCCGTATCCTGCCCGGGGATAAAGTCGCGGTGGAACTTTCCCCGTACGACTTGAATCGCGGAAGAATCGTATACAGGTACAAATGATCTTTGTGGGGACAGCCGCCTCGGCTGTCCGGTCGAGCGAAGCCCGACGGCAGACTGGCAACTGGCCACTGACAACTGGAAACTGATTTTATGAAGGTACGAGCATCGGTTAAGAAAATCTGTGACAAGTGCAAGATCATCCACCGCAAGGGTGTGGTGCGGGTGATCTGCGTGAATTCGAAACACAAACAGCGCCAGGGATAGAAGTCTTGGGTGCACCGCCAAGGATAAGGTCGTGTGGTGCAGCGCCGGGGATTTAAGAGGTCTTTGGGTGGCGCAGCGCTTTAGCGCTGCGATCACTGGGTTGCTAGATCGCGGCTTTAGCCGCTGAGGTCAAACGACACATGGCACGTATTGCAGGCGTGGATCTTCCCCGCCAGAAGCACATCAACATCGCGCTGACTTACATCTACGGAATCGGGCATCCGCGCGCGGGACGCATTCTCGACGAAGCGAAGGTCGACCCGATGAAGAAGGTCCAGGACCTCAGCGAAGAAGAGGTCAACCGCATCCGTACGGTCATCGAAGCCGAAGGTCTGGTGGAAGGCGATCTGCGCAAGGAAGTTTCGATGAACATCAAGCGGCTCATCGAAATCGGCTCCTATCGCGGATTCCGTCACCGCCGCAACCTGCCGGTTCGCGGCCAGCGCACGCACACTAACGCGCGTACTCGTAAGGGACCCCGCAAGGGAACGGTCGCGCAGAAGAAGAAGTCGACAGCGAAAACCTAAATCGGTCGTCGGTCGTTGGTCATTGGTCGTTGGCCAAAACCGGCATGACTCTGCTAACGACCAACGACTAACGACCAAGGACGATTTTCATGGCAAAACCAGCAGCAGCGGGCGGCGCAGCGGCGACACCCGAAAAAAAAGGTAAAAAGAAGACGTTCAAGAAGAAGGAGCGCAAGCACGTTCCGCACGGACTTGCTTTCGTCCAGGCGTCTTTCAACAACACCATCGTGACCATCTCCGACATGAACGGCAACGTTCTGTCGTGGAAGAGTTCCGGTTCGCTGGGGTTCCGCGGATCGCGCAAAGGCACTCCGTTTGCCGCGCAGCAAGCCGCCTCGAACGCCGCGAACATGGCTCGCGATCATGGCGTCCGCAGCGTTGACGTTCGCGTCAGCGGGCCGGGATCGGGCCGCGAGTCGGCCGTGCGCGCGTTGGCCGCCGCCGGAATCGAAGTCCGCTCCATTCGTGACGTCACGCCGATTCCGCACAACGGCTGCCGTCCGCCGAAGCGCCGCAGAGTATAGTTTCAAGTTTCGGGTTTCGAGTTTCGAGCGTGAAGTAGCGCGAGAAGCGGATGTGGAGACACGAAACCAGAAACATGAAACTCGAAACTGATTTTCGACCGGGACGAAGGGTGAAGCCAAACCTGTAAACCGGTCATCTAATAAGGAGAAGGAACTTGGCACGTTACACCGACGCAGTTTGCCGTCTATGCCGCCGCGAGGGCATCAAGCTATTCCTCAAAGGCGCCAAGTGTTTCAGCGATAAGTGCCCCATCGAGAAGCGCAACTTCGCTCCCGGACAACATGGGAAGGACCGCAAGGCCAAGATCGTAGGCTACGGTCTGCAGCTTCGCGAGAAGCAGAAGGCGAAGCGCATTTACTTCACCCAGGAAGGCCAGTTCCGCAACTACTTCGAGAAGGCCGCGCGCTCCAAGGGCGTGACCGGCGAGAAGTTGCTGCAGCAACTGGAACGGCGTTTAGATAACGTCGTTTTCCGGCTTGGGTTCGCGCAGTCGCGGCGCCAGGCGCGCCAGTTGGTGCGTCACGGACACGTGGCCGTCGACAATCGCAAGGTCAACATTCCTTCCTACGAAGTGAGCGCGGGCGAAGAGATCTCGATTCGCGAAGGCAGCAAGAAACTCACCGTGCTCGAACTGGCGAAGGAATTCTCCAGCCACGGCACGCTGCCCAGCTGGCTGGAAGTCGATCGCGACAATTACAAAGCGCGGGTGCTGAATCTGCCCAAGCGCGAAGATATTCAGCTGCCGGTCAACGAGCAGTTGATTGTTGAGTTGTACAGCAAGTAGTCGTTAGTCGTGAGTCGCTAGTCGTTAGCCAAAGACCAACGACGAAAGACCAACGACGAGTACGGTCCAACATTCGAGCCAAATCAGCCTGCGTTGGCGCCTGACCTGAACCCGGACCGGTTCAGGGAGCCTGCGCTGAGCCACACGGCCGAAGGAGAAACACATGCTTTGGAAGGGTTTTCAGAAACCGAAACGTCTCGCAGTTGACACCTCCAGCCTTACCGACAAGTACGGCATCTTCTGGGCACAGCCGTTCGAGCGCGGATTCGGCACAACCGTGGGCAATGCCCTGCGTCGCGTGCTGCTGAGCTCGATCGAAGGCGCGGCCGTGACCGCGGTAAAGATGGAAGGTGTGCTGCACGAATTCCAGTCGATCCCCGGTGTCGTCGAGGACGCGACCGACATCATCCTCAACCTGAAGCAGATTCCGTTCAAGCTGGCAGGCGACGCGCCCAAGGCCATCTATCTCCGCGCGGATCAGCCCGGTGTCGTCACCAGCGGCATGATCGAAGCCGACGGCGATGTTGAAGTCCTCGACAAGGACGTCTATATCGCGACGGTGAGCGAAGGCGGCAAGCTCGACATGGAAATGCGGCTGAAGCGCGGCCGCGGCTATGTCTCCGCCGACAAGAACTTCGACGAGGATCTCGGCATCGGATTCATTCCGATCGACTCCGTGCACTCGCCCGTGCGCAAGTGCAATTACACGGTCGAAGCTGCCCGTCTCGGACAGATCACGGACTACGACAAGCTCACGCTCGAAGTCTGGACCAACGGCTCCATCACGCCGGCCGATTCGATCGGCCTGGCGGCGAAGCTGCTGAAGGACCACATGAACATCTTCATCAACTTCGAGGAAGAGATCGAAACCGGAACGTCGTCGAGCGACGAGCGCAAGCCGGAGATTCACAACGAAAATCTGAACCGTTCGGTCGAGGAACTCGAACTCTCCGTGCGCAGCTACAACTGCCTGAAGAACGCGAATATCCAGACGATCGGCGAGCTCGTGCAGAAGACCGAGGCCGAAATGCTCAAGACCAAGAATTTCGGCCGCAAGTCGTTGAACGAGATCAAGGAGATTCTCTCGTCGATGGGACTGAGTCTCGGCATGAAGATCGACGAGCACGGCAACGCCGTACCGGGACCGACTTCGAACGTACCGTTGCCCGCCTCCGCTTACGGACCGGACGACCAGCTGTAAGAAACTAGTTTCAAGTTTCGAGTTTCAGGTTTCGAGCGAGGCAGTCGCGAGCTCATCTGAATACTCAAGACTTGAAACCCGAAACTAGAAACCGGGGTTTCTCATGCGTCACAAAGTTTCAGGATACAAACTCGGACGAAACACGGCGCACCGGCGCTCGCTGCTGCGCAATCTGGTCACCTCGGTGATCGTCGAGGAGCGCGTCGAGACGAGCGTTCCCAAGGCCAAGGCGGCGCGTCCGCTGGTCGAGAAAATGATCACGCTGGGCAAGCGCGGCGATCTGGCGGCTCGCCGGCAGGCCGCCTCGTACCTTATGACCGACGAAGCCGTGGTGAAGCTGTTCGACACCGTCGGACCTCGCTTCGGCGACCGCAACGGCGGATACACCCGCATCATCCGTACGGCGTGGAACAAGGGCGACGGCGCCGACAAGGCATTCCTCGAGCTTCTCGGCAGCGAGAAGATCCTCGACGAGAAGAAGGAAAAGCGCGCCGAAGCCCGCGCCAAGAAGGCCGCCGAAGCCAAGAAGGCAATGGAAGAAGCCGAGGCACAGGCTCAGGTAGAAGGCGCTGCTGCCGAACCAGCGGAGGGCGGCGACAAGAAAGAGTAACGGGAAGGGCACGACTTAAGTCGGGCCGAAAGGCTCCCCGCAGACCAGGGGCTTCAGCCCCTAAGGTAAGGTTCATGGGCACGGCGAGAGCCGTGCCTTTCTTTTCCCAGTCGTACATGTCCGACCGTGTCTCACGCTGGTAATCTTGCCTCCATTTGCCATCTCCCTAAACTCCATCTAATGGCCTTTACTAAGACCCAGATCGGCATTGCCGTCGGCGCCGCCGCCGTGCTGGTGCTGATCTTTGTCGGGTATCTGTGGTGGCTGAGCAGTCAACCGCCTGTACTGGCGCGATCTGACGACAAGGACCCCCTTACGGGACTCCCCATCAGCATCAAGATGAATCCGTTGCGCGACCGGTCTACCGAAAAAGCCGCCAATAAATTCCTGCGCGAGATGCGCGACGGGCACTGCGACGAACTTCTGGCCAAGTGGGAACACGACTACCACAAGAAATATGCCCGCTACATTTGCAAGTCGGAAACTGAGCATCCACTGCTCTCGTGGGAGTTGGTGGATTGGGAAGACGCGCCGCCGCTGGTGATCCTGCACTATCGCGGCAAGCGCCCCAGCAATGCGGGCCCGGACCAACCCGGCATCGATCAGAGCCTCTTCACCCTCACCCTCGAGCACCGCCCAGCGGAGTGGGTCGTCACCAAGTACGACGCGATGTATTGAAGCGCGTCTTTGGTCGTCTGTCGTTGGTCGTTAGCCAACCTCGCTCCGTGATACAACCGATGTATGTCTGACCGCTCTCCCCGGCCTCAGCCATCGGCTGCGCGCAACATTTACTCCTTCGGCATCACCTCGTTCTTCAATGACACCGCCACAGAAATGGCGTACTGGGTCCTGCCGGCATTCCTGGTGTCGCTCGGGGCCGGGCCGGCGCAGCTGGGAGTGATCGAAGGCATCGCCGAAAGCGTGGCCTCGTTCGCCAAGCTGTTTTCGGGATACCTCACCGACCGCATCGACCGCCGCAAGCCGCTCGTCGTTGCCGGCTATTTCATCGCCAACGCAGTAAAGCCTCTGCTGGCGATCGTGACCTCGTGGTGGCACATCCTGCTGATTCGCTTTTCCGACCGGCTCGCCAAGGGAGTGCGCGGTGCCCCGCGCGACGTGATGGTGGCGGAGTCGGTGGGGAAGGAGCGCTTGGGATCCGCATACGGCCTGATTCAATCCATGGACTCTGCCGGAGCGATCGCCGGGCCCCTGATGGCTCTCGTCCTGCTCGCGCGATTCGGAATGCGTAGCGTGTTTTGGGCCGCAGCCGTGCCAGGGGCGTTGGCAGTGCTGGTGGCCGTCCTTGGAATCCGCGAGACAACGCGGCCATCTTCGGGCGAAAAGGAGCCTGATCCCCGCAAGCATCTGGAAGATGCCGCCGGGCCTCGTCCCGGCGCGACAGCCGAGGCGGCTGTTTCCAGGCGGAACGTCCTGCCTGCCGCATTTTATGTGGTTCTGGCGGCGGTCACGCTCTTCTCGCTCGGCAACTCCAGCGACATGTTCTTGGTGATGCGCGCGCAGAGCATGGGCATCGGCGTGGCGCTTGCCCCGTTGCTTGGATTGGTTTTTAACCTGACCTACACGCTTGGATCCTGGCCGGCGGGCTGGCTCAGCGATCGCGTTTCACGGCGCTGGATCGCGGCGCTCGGCTACCTTATCTTCGCGGGGGTGTACTTCGTGTTTGGGTGCGCTCCCTCCGTGATGGCGATCTGGATCACCATGGCGGTCTACGGCCTCTACTACGCGCTGACCCAGCCGGTGCTGAAGGCGCTCGTGGTCGACACTGTTGGGCAAGACGTCCGCGGACGAGCGCTTGGGATTTACTTCTTCACCACAAGCGTGGCCACGCTGGCAGCAAGCGTCATCACCGGCCAATTGTGGAATCACTTCGGCGCGGGTGTGCCGTTCTATGCCTCGGCTGGCTTGGCAGTCATCTCGGCAGCAACGTTAGCCTTGGCTCCGGTCCGACGCGCAAAATAAACCAATCAAAAGGAACGCGGCCCTCGAGAGGGCCGCGTGTCGAAATCCGCGCGAAGGTCCTACAGAGTAGAACTCTTCACGATCTCTTCCTCCGGCTTCGCCGTGCCATTCTTGAGGGACTGATCGAACAGCTGCTTCATTTGGCGGGTCGCCTTCTGGGCGAGATCTTCCTGCTGCCGGCCCAGCTTCTCCTGCAGTTCGCCGATCTTGCCCTGCTTGGCGCCCAGCGCCTCCTGCTGCTCGCCCAGTTTGGACTGCTGCTCGCCCGCCTGCTCCTGAATCTCGCCAATCTTCCCCTGCAGCTCTCCGATCTCAGACTGCAGTTCGCTGATCTGCTCCATCGTGGCGGTGGAACCAAGTTTCTGAAGCTTCGCCTTGAGGCTGTCCAGTTCGGCCGTCATGTCCGGAACGTTGACCTTGACCTCTTCCATTTTGCGGCCTAGTTCATCCTGGAGCCGGCCTAGTTCTTCCTGCTGCTTTCCGAGTTCCTCTTGCTTCTTCCCGATTTCATTTTGCGGAGTCCAGAAGGAACGGGCGCGATCGATGGTGGCCTTGTCGCGAATGATGTAGGACTGCCCCTCACGCTCGAACCAGATGAAGTCGCCCGGAATTTGCCGCTTCAGCCTGTCGACATGATGGATTTCTTCTATGTCGCCTGACATCGTGTACGCATCTCTGTTGCCTGTGACGATCACAAAACTATCCGTGTCGCCGAATCCGTAGGCGTACGCGAAGCCTCGCGCCGGAGGGGGTTCCGGGGCTTCTGGCGTTTGCGGCGCCTCCGGCGCTATGGCTGGAGCAGGGATCCCCGCCACTGGAGCCGATCCAGGTATGCCCGCCACCGGTGCGACTGAGGGACGAGCGCTGACCGCTGGAGTTGCCGGGGCCGGAGGCACGGAGGGCACTGCTTGTGGCGCCGGACGTACTGACGCCGCCAAGTAGACGACGGGAATTCCCAGAACGATGACGGCGACGAAAAGCGATCTCTTTAAATTCATGGTAACCGTTCCTTTCCAAGCGAGAATTCGTTCGAGCCGCTGCTCGGCCTGACCGGCTCTTGCCATGGAAACTCCCTGCCAACGTATTCTTCCTGGCGTGTGCTGGGCGGCTTCGAAGAAGCTCAGCAAGGTTCGAGCGTAGTGATGCTGGTCGGCACCACGAGAGAGAGCAGCCTCGTCACTGGCCTGCTCGGCGAGTTCGGACAGATGCCGGTTCAGCCACCAGGCCAGCGGATTGAACCAGAAGATGGCGCGATGCAGCAATGCCACCCGTTGCGTCAGCGAGTCGCGGCGCCCCACGTGCGAAAGTTCGTGCGCCAGCACGGCGTTAAGCTTGGCCCGATCCCATGCCTGCCAGTCGGATGGGAGCAGGATCGTCGGCCTGACGGTTCCTACGGTCACGGGCACGGTGATCAGTTCCGACGCGGCGAGTCGTAAAGAACTGGGCCCAGCTAATCCCGCGGCGATGGATCTATCAATCGTCCGGGAGCCGCGCACCAGCCTGCGCGAGAATACGACTGCGGCCAGGAAGCGCGCGAGAAGAAACAGGACGCCCAGCAGGTAGATACCGGACGCAACCACCTGCCACCGAAGAAGATTCCCGATGCGGACCGAATTCGGTCGCGCCTCAGGGCTCGCCATAAGATTGGCAGCTCGCCCAGACTGCAACACGACCCGAGAGGCGGCGTGTCTGCTCATGGACGGTTTCTTCGTCGTTACCGCCACGAACTGCGGATCGGTCGCGGTCGGATTGCCCTGCGCGGCCAGCGGTTGCAGCAACTGCGGCAGCGGAACCTGCAATGGCGGCAGCATCCATCCGAGAATTGGCAGCGCCAGGGTGGCGTAGAGAACGCCGCTCCAAACGAACAGGCGCAAGGAGGTGCTTCGGACGCGGAAAGCGGCGACTCCCGCCGCCGCGACGCCCGCCAGCGCGAGGGACCGTCCCGCCGCCGCAAGTAACTCCGACAGCACGGCAACAGATGCTCCGTCGAGACCCGGCATCATGCGTTTCTCTCCTTCTTCGCCGAACCGGCTGGGCTCCCCGTCGTACGCTCCGCGATCTTGCGAGCCAGGCGTTCCAGTTGCTTGCGATCCAGCACCTCGTTGTCGACCATCCCGAGAACGAGTTCCTCGGCCGAGCCTCCACAGAAGCGGTCGATAATGTTCTTCACCGCGCGGACGGCGACATTCTGCGGCTGGTCGGCCGCGCGGTAGATGAAAGTCCGGCCATCCACCAGGTGGCTCAGATAGCCCTTCTCCTCCAGCCGGCGCAGCACCGTTCGGATCGTCGAATCCTTCATCGGGCGGGAAGAAGCAAGGCCTTCGCGGCAGGACTCCGCGGTCGACGGTCCGTGGCTCCAGATGTAGTCCATGACGCTCTGCTCGACTTCTCCCAAGTTCTTTAGACGTGTCTGCCGTGTGTTAGTCATTGTAGCGTTACAAGATGTAACATTTGACGGCAAACCTGTCAAGCGGAAAACGGCCGCAGCCCTAGAACCAGCGCCGGAGGAGAAAGATCGCCAGTTGGGCTGCGATTCCCGCGCCGGTATCGAGAAGGACGTCGCGAATGGTGCCGGTGCGTGTCGGCAGGTAGCTCTGATGCCACTCATCCAGACTGGCGACCAGCGTGGTTCCCAGCACCGCGATGGTGGCCCAGTGGAACGCCCAGCGTGCACCAGAGTGAGAAGGCAGTGTCTCACGCCACGCACGGAAGAGAAGAATGCTGAGCAGACCATAACCGAATACATGTCCGCCCTTGCGGAGGACGGCGTGATACGGTTCGAAGCCGGCGTAGTCGAGGCCAAACAGAAAATGCAGGGCAGGGTAAAGAAAGCGGCTGGTGTTCTGCGACGAAAGGTACGTGGTGGATTCAATAGCGATCACGATCAGCCACAAGATCAGGGCGATCCAGGCTTTCAGCGCATGGTGGCGGTCGCGGCTCAATCGGCTCGGGAGTTGAAACGTCGGGAGTAGAAACAGATTGGGGCGTCCCACTTCTCGCCGAGATTGCGAGAAGTGGGAATTGATTGAAATCCGGGATTATTCGATGGCATAGTTCGGCGCTTCGCGGGTAATCATGACATCGTGCACATGGCTCTCGCGCAGGCCGGCGCCGCTGATGCGGACGAACCGTGTCTTCTGCAGCAACTCGGGAATGGTCGAGCAACCGCAGTAACCCATGCCCGATTTCAGTCCGCCCACCATCTGGTAAATGATCATCGCGACCGAGCCGCGGTAGGGAACGCGCCCTTCGATGCCCTCGGGGACGAGTTTCGCCAACCGGTTCGACTCGCCTTCGGAATTCGATGCTGAGGCTTCGCCATCCGTGCTCTGGAAATAGCGTTCGCTGGAACCTTGCGCCATCGCTCCGAGCGACCCCATGCCGCGGTACGACTTGAATGAGCGGCCTTGATACAGGATCAGTTCGCCCGGGCTTTCATCGGTGCCGGCGAAGAGCGATCCGATCATGACCGCGCTGGCGCCAGCGGCGAGAGCCTTCGTGATATCTCCGGAGTACTTGATGCCGCCGTCGGCGATGATGGGCACACCCATGTCTTTCGTGGCGCGATAGGCCTCGGCAATCGCGGTGATCTGCGGGACTCCTGCGCCCGTGACAACGCGTGTCGTGCAGATCGATCCTGGTCCAATGCCCACCTTAATTCCGTCGGCACCGGCGCGCGCCAACTCGCAAGCGCCATCGAAGGTGGCCACGTTTCCGGCCAGCAGATCGACCTGCGGCAACTTCTCCTTGATCGTCCTCACTGCCTCGAGAACCTTGCTTGAGTGTCCATGAGCGCTGTCGATGGCGAGCACGTCAACTTTGGCTTCGACCAGTTCCTGCGCGCGCTCCAGAAAATCTCCGGTAGCGCCGATTGCGGCACCAACCCGCAGGCGACCGTGAAAATCCTTCGCCGCGTTGGGATACTTCAATTTCTTCTGAATATCCTTGACCGTGATCAAGCCCTTCAGGTTGTACTTGTCGTCAACCACCAGAAGCTTCTCGACGCGATGCTGGTGAAGAATTTTCTCGGCCTCTTCGAGGGTGGTTCCCACCGGAACCGTGATGAGATTCTTCTTGGTCATCACGCTGTCAATGGGAATGTCGAAGCGCGTTTCGAAGCGCAGGTCGCGGTTCGTCAGGATGCCGACCAGCTTTCCGTGCTCCGTGATCGGCACTCCGGAGATCTTGTACTTGCGCATGACCTCGAGCGCGTCGGAAACCTTGTCGGTGGCATGCATGGTGACCGGATCGACGATCATGCCGCTCTCCGAGCGCTTTACCTTGTCGACTTCGTTGGCCTGATCTTCGATCGAGAGATTGCGGTGGATGATGCCGAGTCCGCCCTGCTGGGCGAGCGCGATAGCCATGTGCGATTCGGTGACGGTGTCCATGGCGGCGCTGGCGATTGGGATGTTGACGCTGATGTTGCGGGTCAGTTGCGTCTGCGTGTTGGCGTTCGCCGGGACTACATCGGAGCGGGCCGGCAGCAGAAGAACGTCATCAAAAGTAAGGGCCTCAGGAACGGGAAAATGAATCATAAATGTCTCGGAATTCCCCAGCGATGTGGGTAAACAGCCATTCTAGAGAGGGGGAGGGGATTAGGGCAAATGCCCCGGCCGCTGCCGACGCACCTCCGCCGAGTTTCGGAGTAAGCGGCTGGGAGCGTACTGCCGATCAATCCGCCTCAGTCCACAGTGAGCGGGGCGGTGACACTTCCAATCTTGCCGGTGACGTTGTCGCGCACCACAAAGCGTACAACGTAGCTCCCGGGAACAAGCTTCAATGCGTTCTGAAAGTACACGCCGTTCTGTTTGATGGTGGCCAATTGATCGGGGGGAACCGATTTCGCGTAACTGAAGCTGACCTGCCCCGCCTGCTTGCTGTCCTTCATGTTGTACGCCAGGGCGGCGAAATCGAAACTCAGGCCATCCTGCTGGCCGGGGACGAACGCCAGCCCGTTGGCGGCAGTGTGCACCAGAAAACCGGCCTTCTTCTGTTCGCCATCTGGGCTTAAGCCGCTCCAACTCACCGTCAGGGGAACCCCTGTGCCTTCGATGGGCGTGGTGAGAGCAAAAGACATATCGGATTCGCGTGTCGTCTCCATGGAAACGGTCGCTTTGGTCACAAAGAAGCCTCTGCGTGCGCGAACTGCGGCGTCCTTCGATCCGACTTTGACTTTGACGTCCCGCCATCCTGCCTGGGTGTTGTGCGTGTCTAGATAGTAGCCGAGCAGATAGTAGGACGAAGCATCGTCGGCAGCGCGCTTGAAGCTTCCGGCCAGGTCGTTCGAGTTGTAGAAGGCCTTGCCCCCCGTCATTTCTGCAAATTGGTTCAGTGTTTCGCGAGACGACAACTGCAGCCACGAGCGGTTCCCGATCTGGCGTCGAAGGTCCTGCGGAGAATGGGATCGGGTGGCGCCTGCCTCGATTACTGCCGGGTTCGTCAGGCCGCGCACGTCCACCGGATACACCGTAATGTTGGCCTCGGAGAATGCCTGCAAAGCTCGTTCGTACAGTACGGAGAGATAACCGCCCGGAACGACATCGGGCGAGGAGATGGCAAACGGGAATCCTCCTGTAACCCAAATTACCGACTTGCGTCCGGGCACGCCCGATAGCGACCACGCGAGAGCGAGGAAATTGTTCATGGTGGTCTCGATGGCGTTCTGCTGCTGGAACGTGGCTTCAATTGCGTCCTCGCGCTCAATGAACTTCAGAATAGCCTCGAGGGGCTTGCGACCGAGCTCTGTTTGGGGGTACGAAGGAAGGTCTGCGAGAGCACCGCTAGCGCCTTCCACGCGTGCGTCGACACCGAACTCGTCCGCAACGGTCAGTTCGCTACCCGCTTGCTTGAGTGCTTGTACCAGGTGATTTGGATCTTCAGTAAGTCCTGAGACAGTTTTCAGGCCGCGAGAACTCATTACCGCTAGGGCCAGAACTTGGTTAGGGTCGACAATTTCCCCGAGATACTTGATGAGGGCACGCCGTCCAGTTTCCTGATCGAGGAAGGGCGTGTTGACGGTATCAATCGCGATGACCGTAATCGCGCGCGGTTCTTTGTCAGAAAGTGTCAGGTTCGCGAACTCGCCGGGCGTTTGAGCCGGCAATGACAACCTGGTATTAGTGGTTACGATCTCTTCGAACGTCGAAATCTTCTGTTCTTTCCCGTTCTCAAAGATCCGGAAGTCATCTTTGGTGAGGTTATGGACATGGCCGCCCGCCTTGTTGGTCACGATCGCAGGAATCTGCATCAGGGTCGCTTGCGTCCGAAAGATGACCTTCCCTTCATGGTCTGCTGTTTGGAGCGGCTCGTTCTCGGGGAAATTAATCCGTGCGGGCGATACTCGGACCGGAGCGGTAGCTTTTTGCGCTCGAGCGGCCATGGAGAAGAAGGCAACGAGGGTTAGTAGGGAAGCAAGACGAAGAGCGCGCATACTACCTCCTCGGGGAAAGATCAGCCTAGTCGCTCGAAGGAGTCTGGAAAGTGACTGTGATCACACCTTGAGAACGTAGCGATCCGGTTGTGCAATACATCCACCAAAGGAGCGAACCCCAATTAACTCCATGAGTTTCGACAGAAGACGGGGAGCAGACTCCACGTTTGTCTTTTTACCCTTCCCCGGCGTATATTAAAAGACTGGAAACTGCTGTGTACCGGCATTTGGCGAAGCACACCAGTGGGCGCAAGCCCACATTTTAGTTTGGAGCCCTTCGGGTGCTGCTGCCATCCGCCAGTAAGTTATTGGATTCATGGCGCTTGACGTTGAACGTGTGCGGGTTATCGCGGACCGGGTCGCAGCCTCCAGCGGACTCGAAGTCCTCGACGTCGAGTTCCTCGGTGGAGGCAAGGCTCGAATGCTGCGGGTTTTTCTGGATAAGCCCGCGGCCGGCAACGACCCGCTGGCTGGAGTTACGCACGAAGATTGCTCGAATTTCAGCCGCGAGTTCGGCACGATCCTCGACGTCGAGGACGTGATGCCGGGATCGTACACGCTGGAAGTTTCGTCGCCGGGGTTGGATCGGAAGCTGGTGAAGGCCGCTGATTTTGCGCGCTTCACTGGAAGCCGCGTGAAATTGACCACACGCGAACCGGTAGACAACAACCGTCACTTTGAAGGCCGCCTGGAGAGTTTTCAGGACGGCCGGTTGACGCTCGACTTGAGCGTAGCCAGCCACAAGTCGCGCAAGAAGATGGGCGACGCGGCCGGCAAGAAGATTGAAATTGAATTCGCCAACGTCGAGAAGGCGAATCTGGTACCGGAATTCTAGTTGCCAGTGACCAGTACCCAGTTGCCAGTAAAGGCAACGTAATTTGATGGGTTGAAGGTTGCGGTTGGCAAGGCCACTGGTCGAATTTGGATTTTAACTGGCAACTGAGAACTGGCAACTGAGAACTGATTTTTATGGCTAGCGAGCTTTACAACATCATCGAAGGCGTGAGCCGGGAAAAGGGAATCGATCCGCGAATTGTAGTCAGCGCGGTGGAAGACGCCATTGTTATGGCGACCCGCAAGCACTATAAGTCGCAGGAGAACTTCCGGGCGAAACTCGACAAGGAAACGGGCAAGATCAGCGCCTTCGCGGTGAAGACCGTGGTTGAGACGCCGGAGCAGGTGGAGGACCCGAACCTGCAGATTACGCTCGAAGACGCCCGCCATCTCGATCCCAGCCTTGAGGTCGGTGGAGAACTGCTGACACCCAAACCCATCGACGGGATTCTGGGCCGCATCGCCGCGCAGCTCGCCAAGCAGGTCATTTTTCAGAAGGTCCGGGAGGCCGAGCGCGACACGGTCTACAACGAGTACATCGGACGAGTGGGCGAGATCGTCAACGCGACCGTAAAGCGCGTGGAAGGGCCGGATGTCATTTTCGATATCGGCAAGGCCGAAGCCCGCATGCCCCGCAAGGAGCAGTCGCGGCTCGAGTCGTTTGCCGTCGGCGAGCGCGTGCGCGTAGTCATTGCCCGGGTGGAGCGAGCCGCCAAGGGCCCGGGGGTCGTGGTTTCGCGCGCCGCGCCGGAATTGGTGCAGCATCTCTTCCAGACGGAAGTCCCGGAAATCTACGATGGTACGGTTGTGATCCGCGCCATTGCACGTGAAGCCGGCGAGCGCACCAAGATCGCGGTGATGTCGAAAGACAAGGACGTGGACGCGGTCGGCGCCTGTGTCGGCATGAAGGGCATGCGCGTGCAGTCGATCATCCGCGAGCTGCGCGGAGAAAAGATCGACATCATCGAGTTCCACGAGGATGCGGTCACATTCGCCGAGAAAGCGCTGCAACCCGCGAAGGTCAGCCGCGTCACTGTACTCGACAGCGGCGAAAAACACCTGGAAGTTGTGGTCGACGACAGCCAACTTTCGCTCGCCATCGGAAAGAAAGGGCAAAACGTCCGCCTGGCGGCGAAGTTGCTTGGATGGAAGATCGACATCAAGAGCGAGGAAGAGAAGCGTCAGGAAGTCGAGCAGCAGATGGCTGCCCTGAGTCCGCAGGTTACGACTCCCCTGGAAAACGTTCCCGGCCTGGGCGAGGGTGTGCTCGAGAAGCTGACTGCCGCAGGTGTGACGACGGTGGAAGCGCTGGCCGATATGACCCCGGAACAGCTTGAGGCGATCGAGGGCATCGGACCGAAGACCGTGGAAAAAATCAGTCTCGCGGTCAATAATTACTTCGCCAGTCTCGAGCCTGTTGCCGAAGGCACGGCGGAAGCCGAAGTGCCTGCCGAGGGAGAAGTCGCCGCCGATGCTCCCTCTGAAGAACCGGCGGCTCAGGAAGCCGCTCCCGAGGCGGAATCCGTCAGGAACGCAGGCGAGCCTGCGCCCGAAGAGGGCGCGGCTCACGAGACAACCGAATAGTGATGGCACGCTCGTTTCAAGATCGATTGCGTGCGAGTCTACAGAACTGACTCCGTGAGGCTGCGATGAAGACCTAGCACAACGCGGGGAAAAGAAAGGCCGGATGAGTAAGGTTCGAATCAACGATCTCGCCAGAGAGCTGGAAGTCAAAAGCAAAGCCATTCTCGATGCGCTACCGCACGTTGGAGTGACCGAGAAGAAGACGCATTCCAGTTCGCTGGAGGAGCATGAGGCGGAAAAGGTGCGCGGCTACATCCGCGGCTCGTCCGAATCGCAGACCTCGTCTGCGCGCAGCGCGCGTCCATTGCGCGGCGAAGACGAAATCAGGACCAAGATCGATCTATCCCATATCTCCCGCCCAGGGGACGTGTTAAGGGCGATCACCCAGAAGAAGGAAGCTGCTGCAACGCCTCCGACGCGCCCCGTGGTTCCTCCGCCCCCGGCGAGGCCGCCCATTGCGCCGACAGCAGCCAAGCCTCCGGTTGCGGCTGCACCGCCGGCGGCAACTGTTCCTGCAGTTCCACGGCCTGCGGCGCCGGTTGTGCGTCCCACGGTCGTTGCGCCCGCAGTGGTTGAGAAGCCCGTTGAGCCGGTAGCTCCTGCTCCGGCAGCACCGCCGGTCACTGTGGCTCCTCCCGCGGCCGTTACGCCACCGATTCGTCCGGTTGCTCCACCGCCACCGCCGCCACCGCCGACAGTAGTCGCGACTCCGCCAGCACCGCCAACTCCTGTGATCACGGCTGCTGCGCCGCCGGCCGCTCCGGCACCGCCGGTGGCTCCGCGTCCGGCGAGTCCGCCGGTGTCAGCTACGCCGACGACCCCGGCGCCGAGGATGATTGTTCCGCAAACCGGACCGCGCCCGGTCTATAAGGCCCCCCCGCCGCGTCCAGCTCCACCCCCGCCGACTATGCAGGCCGGATCTCCAGCGGGAACGATGCGCTCTGTGCCAGGCCGCCCGGTTCCCGGACAGCCGATCTTCCAGCGCCCTCGTCCACAAGGAGCGCCGGGAGTTGGCGGCCCGCGCCCGCCGCTTCGTCCGGGTGAGCGCCGTCCCATGCATCCCACGCGCTCTGCCCCCACGGGTCCGCGACCCATCGGAGTCGGACCAGGACTCCCCCCGCCGGGACCAGTTCGTCCGGGCAGCCGTCCGGGCGCGCCCGCGCGCCGTCCGGGACAGCGCTACATCCCCCGCGGCGTAAAAGAAGGCCCGATGAAGGGCTACGTTCCGCCACCTCGCATGGTGGTGTCGAACGAGCCGATGCCGATCACACGCAACATCACGATCACCGAAGGCATAAGCGTCAAAGATCTCGCCGAGAAGCTCGACATTCGCGCGAAGGATTTGATTTCCCGCCTGCTGGCTCGCGGCGTCTTCGCGACGATCAACCAAACCCTCGACGCGGAACTGGCCAGCGAAATGGCTCGCTTCTTTGGCGCCGATACGAACGTGATCAGCTTTGAAGAGCAGGCTGCGAAAGACATCGATGCCGCCGCCGCTGGCGGAGAAGAATCGGCTGCTGAGGCCCAATCGCGTCCGCCTGTAGTCACGATCATGGGACACGTCGATCACGGCAAGACGACGCTGCTCGACTCGATTCGCGCCACCAACGTGGCCGAGGGCGAGGCGGGAGGTATCACGCAGCACATCGGTGCATACAAAGTTCGGATCAGCGATCCCGACTCGCCGGCCTTCGGCCGCGAGATCGTGTTCCTCGATACGCCCGGCCACGAAGCGTTTACCCGCATGCGTTCGCGCGGGGCCAAAGCGACTGACATCGTCGTACTCGTCGTCGCCGCCGATGACGGAGTCATGCCGCAAACGCTCGAGGCCATCGACCACGCACACGCGGCCGAAGTCCCGATCATCGTGGCGGTCAACAAAATCGACAAGCCCGACGCTCTTCCGGATCGGGTCAAGAAACAACTGGCGGACCGCGGTCTCGTTCCGGAGGACTGGGGCGGCAAGACCGTGTTCGTCGACGTTTCCGCCAAGCAGAAGACCAACCTCAACCTGCTGATGGAAATGATTTGTCTGGTTGCCGACCTGGCCGAGTTGAAAGCCACGCCCGAGCGCGCCGCCACTGGCGTTGTCCTCGAAGCGAAACTCGACCGCGGCCGCGGACCCGTTGCCACGGTGCTCGTGCAGAACGGCACCCTCGACGCCGGAGACAACTTTGTTGTCGGCAATGTGTTCGGCAAAGTGCGTGCCATGTTCGACGATCGCGGCGCTGTCCTGGAATCGGCACCACCCTCCACTCCGGTCGAGATCCTCGGCTTGGAAGGCTTGCCGCAGGCTGGCGATCAATTCGTCGTCGTTGCCGATCGCGACAAGGCGCGCGGCATCTCCGAATACCGCGAACAGAAAGCACGCGAGGCCGCGCTGGCCAAGAGTTCCCGCGTTTCGCTCGAAGGCTTGGCCGAGCAGATCAAGAGCGCGGGCACCAAGGAACTGAACATCATTCTGAAGGGCGACGTCCAGGGTTCCGTGGAAGTGCTCAGCGACCTGCTCTCGAAGCTCTCGAACGACAAGGTGCGTCTGAAACTTCTGCGGTCTGGCGTCGGCGCGATCACAGAAACCGACGTGCTGCTGGCTTCGGCATCGAACGCCATCATCATTGGTTTCAACGTGCGGCCCGAACGCAAGGCGCAGGAACTGGCCGATCAGGAAGAAGTCGACATCCGCCTGCACTCGATCATTTATGAGTTGCAGGACGAGATCAAGCGCGCCATGACCGGCCTGCTTGAGCCGACGATCAAGGAAACCTACCAGGGCCGTGCCGAGGTGCTCGAAACCTTCCGTATCCCGAAGGTGGGAACCGTTGCCGGTTGCCGCGTGATCGACGGATTGATCAAGCGCGACGCCGAGGTTCGGCTGCTCCGCGACAATGTGGTCGTCTTCAAGGGCAAGATCGGTTCACTCCGTCGCTTCAAAGACGACGCCAAGGAAGTGCATAACGGCATGGAGTGCGGCATCTCGATCGCGAACTATGGCGACGTCAAGATCCACGACGTGATCGAAGCCTTCACCACAACCCGCGTCGCGGCAGAAGTCATCGCGTAAGAATCGTCAATGGTCGTTCGTCGTTGGTCGTTAGCCAACTTGGCTTTCGCCAACGACTGACGGCCAACGACCGACGACTCTATGCCCATCGCTTTTCTTACCCTCGAACTCCACATCGAAGCGGCGCAATCCATCAAAGATCGCCGCCAGGTTGTGCGTAGCCTGAAAGACAAGCTGCGCACCAGCTTCAACGTCGCCGTGGCCGAACTCGATGGCGCCGAACTCTGGAACCGCGCCACCATCGGCGTGGTCAGCATCTCGCACTCGCGAGACTACCTTGATGGCCTGATGAAGAAAGTGGAAAGCGCCGCCACTCGCATCGCCAACAACAACGGCGCCGAGATCGCGGACTCCTTCGTGGAATACTACTGATCCGAAGTCTGGGCGACTCGCTAAATCGCTGTTATCCCCGCAGTTAACAGGGACCCGCAGGGCCGCAAGAATCCCTGACCGTTTGGTTCAACACCCGCAGCCATTTTTCTGATATTCTCAACCGTTTTACCTGAGGTGCAGTCTTGGAGAAGCGCGGGCTCAAGCATCATCGCGGACGGGTCGGCGAAGCGCTCCGCGAGGAGATCGAAACGCTGGTGGAAGGCGAGCTGGCGGACCCGCGAATCGGCCTGGTGAGCGTGACTGCCGTTCATGTTGCCGACGACGGAAAATCCGCGGAAGTGTGGGTGAATGTCGAAGGGGACGATGACGAAGCCGATCGCAGTCTCGAGGGCTTGGAGGCCGCGCGGGAATACATTCGTCATGAGTTGGTAGAACGTCTTCGCATCCGGCGCGCGCCCGAACTGGTTTTCCGCCTCGACCGCGCCGAGCAGGCGAAGGCTCGTGTCGAGGAACTATTGGGGCGGACGAAGAAGAGAAATAAAGCACCGAAGGAAGCACGTGGAGAGCAGGCGTAACGACATGCTGCAGGACGTCCTCCGCCACATCGGCGAGCGCGATCGTTTCGTGCTGACCTCGCACGCCCGTCCCGACGGCGATGCGGTCGGCTCCGCGCTGGCCTGCTGCCAGGTTCTCCGCGCGCTTGGCAAGCAAGCCGATGTCGTCCTGCACGATGGTGTGCCGCGCATCTACCGTTCTCTTCCTTTCGCGGACCAGGTTGTGCAGGCAGACCGCGTCGTGGGTGGCTACGAGACCGCAATTATTCTGGAATGCGACAGCATCCATCGCACCCGTCTCGAAGGACTCGAAGACCGCTTCCTGATCAGCATCGACCACCACGTCAGCGGTCGTCCCTTCGCTCATGTGAACTGGATTGATCCCCACGCCATGGCGACGGCTGAGATGGTATTTCGTCTTGCCCGTGAGGCCGGCGTCAAGTTTTCTCCGGGCATCGCAACCTGCCTGTACACCGCCCTGATGACCGACACCGGATCCTTTATGTTCCAGGGAACGAACGAGAATACTTTTTCGCTGGCCAGAGAGCTGGTGCTGGCCGGTGCCGATCCGGCCCACTGCGCCCGTGGAATCTACTTTGCTCATTCTGTCGCGAAGATTCGCCTGCTCGGTGAAGCGTTGCGGAATCTGAATATCGAGCGGCACGTCGGTTATGCCTGGGTCACGCGCAAGCAGATGCAGCGCTGCGATGCGTTGGAGGAAGACTGCGAAGGACTGGTGAACTATATCCTCTCGATCGGCGATGTTGAGGTCGCGGCATTTTTCCGGGAGACGCCGGACGGGCGCTATCGCGTCAGCCTGCGCAGCAAGGGAAAACTCGATGTCGCCCGGGTGGCCGAGAGCTTTGGCGGCGGCGGCCACGAATGTGCTAGTGGTTGCTCGCTCGACGGGCCTCTGGCCGAAGCCGTACGCGCCGTGATTCTCCAGCTTGGACGTGGCCCTTCCGTGCAATAAACGAAATTTGAGATTGTAGATTTCAAATTGCAGATTGCCGTGACGATGGTCTGCTCAATCTACAATCTAAAATCGGCAATCTGAAATCTCCATGACCAACCGCACCCGCACAGACGTTCTGCTGCTCGCCGGCTTCTGCGCATTTCTCTTCGTCTATGGGATCGGGCAGTTCGGCTTGATCGGCGCCGACGAACCGCGTTACGCGCAGGTCGCGCGGGAGATGCTTGAACGGGGCGATTGGATTACACCCACGCTCGGCGGACATGCGTGGCTGGAGAAGCCGCCGCTCTATTACTGGCAGGCGATGCTCGCTTTCAGCGCGCTCGGGATCAGCGACACCGCGGCGCGCATTCCCTCGGCAATCGACGCCGTGCTTCTGGTCGTGGCGGTCTATTTGTTCTTCCGCAGATTCCGTCGTGGTGTGGAAGTCGACGCTGCGCTCATCACAGCTTCCTGCGCTGGCGTTATCGGTTATGCGCGCGCCGCCTCTATGGACATGGGACTCGCCGCCGCGTTCTCCATCGGGATGCTCGCCTGGTGGGCTTGGTATGAAACCGGGACTCGTGTCTATCTCGGTGGATTCTACGCGTTCATGGCATTAGGCATGCTCGCCAAAGGCCCAGTGGCCCCTTTCCTCGCTGCACTGGTGATCGTCAGTTTTGCGGTTGCGGTGAAGGAGGTCCGCCTAGTTATCCGAACTCTGTGGGTTCCCGGGATTCTGCTATTTCTCGTGATCGGACTCCCGTGGTACGTCGCAGTCCAGATGCGCAATCCACAATTCTTCCGCGAATTCATCCTGGAACACAATCTCGCCCGCTTCTCGACGAACCTCTATCACCATCCCGAGCCGTTCTGGTATTACGTCCCGGTTCTCCTCTTGGCGACGCTGCCGTGGATCGTCTTCGTGATCACAGCATTTGTTCAATCGATTCGTGCCTGGTGGGCGGAGAGAAGTGAAGGCCTCGATCACGAGTTGCAGTTCCGTATCTTTGCCTGCTGTTGGCTGATCGTGCCGCTTCTGTTCTTTTCGATCTCGCGTTCGAAGCTTCCCGGATACATTCTTCCCGCAGTGCCGGCGGGAGCGATCCTGCTCGCCGATTATCTGCGCCAACAACTCGAACAGCAAACTCCCATCCCCAAGTGGATCGCGATTCTGCACGCGCTCATCGCCTGCGCCCCGATCGTCCCGGCAGCTCTGATCAGCTACATCGTCACCGATCATCACCTGCCGGCAGGCCGGGCGACGTGGATCACGTTTGTGATTGCCTCGGCTCTTGCGGTCGGCATCGCCATCACGCTGATGGGACGCATGCAGTGGCGCATGGTGCGATTCATCACGCTAATCCCCGTAGTGCTCGCTGTCGCTGCGGTGTTGAAACTGGGGACGACAGCCGTGGATCAGAAGCTGTCAACGCGCCCGTTAGTTGTCGAACTGGCCGGCATCGATACGCAGAGGCTTCCGGTCGCCGTTTGCGGCGCTTCTCGCGAAGTGGAGTACGGGCTGGCGTTCTACCGCGATCAGATCATCGATCGCTATGAAAGTGGAAGCATTCCGGCCGCGGAACATCTGTTGGTCCTCGCGCCGGACTGGAAGCCGAACGTCATCGAATGGACCAAAGGCCGTCGCGTGACCTTGCTGGGGCACTACGCCCCACAAAACCTGGACTATTACTTTGTAGCTGCTGCCACTGCCGCGAAGCAGTAGCCCCACCTACTCCTTCTCGTACCCGACTTCTTCCAGTTCCGGAGGAGCTCCGACTCTCGCGGTTGTTCCGTATTCGTATCCTCTGTCGAACGCCTTGAGATTCAATTCGCGGAAACTTGCCGGGACCGAGTCAGCAACCGCCTTCCGCACCGCATCCGGATTGAGAAGCTTTGTCACCGCGGTAAAGAAGCCTACCATCACCGAATTCAGCACCATGCGCTTGCCGAGTTCCTCGGCGAAGCGGGTCGCCGGAATGGCATAGACCCGCTTGTCGCGATTGATGTTCGACACGCGTACCAGGTCTTCTTCAATGATCAGAATGCCGCCCGGCTTTAGTTCGTTGGCGAAGCGGTTATACGCCTCCTGCGACATGATCATCATGATGTCGGGATGCGTCGTGTACGGATACAGCACTGGCGAATCCGAAACGACCAGCTGCGCGCTGCACGCGCCGCCACGCGCCTCCGGACCGAAGTTCTGCGTCATGGTGGCGAAGCCGTTCTCGTAGATCGACGCCGCCTTGCCCAGCACAACCGCCGAAAGGATGACTCCCTGGCCCCCGAAGCCTGCAATTCGAATCTCAGTTAGCCGCATGAGCACTCCATTTCCGGGGTCGCATCTCCAGTCACTTCAATGTAGCGCTCGCCCAGCGACTCGACATACTGCGCGCGCATCATGGTCTGATAATCCGGCCGGTCGCGATCGACGAATTTGCCGACTGCGATCTCGCCGTCGAGCGTGAGTCCTACTTCGCTCGTCGGAGCGCCGTTCTTCACTTTGCTCTTTTCCTTGTAATACTTCATCGTGTCGAGGCCGTCGCCCATCTTGTTACGACGCTGATAGAGCGTCGGACAGGGCGAGATGACCTCGATAAACGAGAAGCCATTCTTGGCAAAAGCCTCGCCGATGGAGCGCGCGAGTTGCCGCACGTGGAAGGTCGTCCAGCGCGCCACGTAGACCGCGCCTGCAGCCTCCACCAGATGCGGCAGATTGAACGAAGGCTCGAACGTTCCGTATGGGTTCGTAGACGTCGTAGCGTGCCCCGGGGTAGTAGGAGCGGTCTGCCCGCCGGTCATCGCATAAATAAGATTGTTGACGCAGATGACCTTCAGATCGATATTGCGGCGCGCGGCATGAATCAGGTGATTCCCCCCGATCGCCGACAGGTCGCCGTCGCCGGAGTAGACGACTACATTCAGCTTGGGATTCGCCAGCTTCAATCCAGTCGCAAACGGAATCGCGCGACCGTGCGTTGTGTGGAACGAATCGAGCTTGACATAGCCCGCCACGCGGCCCGTGCAGCCGATGCCCGAGACCAGTGCGATCGAGTTCAAGTCCACCTTCGACTCGATCAGCGCGTGGGCGAATGAGTTTACCGTCGTGCCGATGCCGCATCCCGGACACCAGATGTGCGGCATGCGATCCGTGCGCAAGAACTGTTCTACAGGATTCGCGGTGTCATCGATTATGTTCAGCATCGGCTTGCCTCCACGATGGCTTTGAGAATTTCTTGTGGGTCGTGAACTCCTCCGCCGGCGTGCGGAACCAGCAAGGTCTTCGCTTTTCCACCCGCGGCTCGCTCCACTTCCCGCACCATCTGTCCAAGATTCAATTCGGGTACTACGAATGCCTTGACGTGCGCCGCCAGCCCGGCAATCTTCTTCTCCGGGAACGGCCACGCGGTGATGAGGCGAAGCTTGCCCACCTTCATCCCGCGATCGCGCGCCAGATCGATAGCACGCTGCGCCACACGCGACGTGATGCCGTACGACACAACCACGACATCGGCGTTTTCCATCCCGTCTTCTTCAAACATGCAAATCCGGTCGGCGGCCGCCCGAACTTTGTTCTGCAGCCGCTTGACCAGTTTGTCCTGCGTGGCCGGCGTCATGTTCGGATAGCCGCGCTCGTCATGCGTCAGTCCCGTCACGTGGAACTTGTAACCCTCGCCCGCATGCGCCATCTCGGGAACCATGTCGCCGTTGGCGCCGTAAGGGAGATACTCTTCGACCGATTTATGCGTGTGCTTGCGAGGCACAACCTGGATCTGGTCGGCCGGAGGAATCACGACCTTCTCCGTCATATGGCCGACGACTTCGTCCATCATGAACATGACCGGGACGCGGAATTCTTCCGCCAGGTTGAAGGCCTTGATCGTCAGGTCGAAGCACTCCTGCGGGGAGTTCGGGCACAGGGCAATGATTTCGTAATCGCCGTGCGATCCCCAGCGCGCCTGCATCATGTCGGCCTGCGCGGGGAGCGTCGGCAAACCGGTGGAAGGACCGCCGCGCTGCACATCCACGAACACGCAAGGCGTTTCGGTCATCGCCGCGTAGCCGATGTGCTCCATCATCAGCGAGAAGCCGGGGCCCGAAGTGACCGTGAAGGCTTTCGCCCCGCCCCACACCGCGCCTTGCAGCGTGATCGACGCTGCCAGCTCGTCTTCCATCTGGATGAAGCTGCCGCCAACCGTCGGCACGCGGGAGGCGAAGCGCTCCACCACCTCCGTCGAAGGCGTGATCGGATATCCTGCCGCGAATCGCGCTCCGGCGGCCAGCGCGCCTTCGCAGCAGGCATGGTCGCCATCAATAAAATGGGTGCCGGTCAGAACACCATGTGGATCGGCTTTCACTTTTCACCTCCGGTCGCCTTCTCGGTCTTGGCTTCTTCCGGATTCTTTCCCGCCTTCGTGCCGTAGATGGCGAAGTCCGGACAGTACATGCCGCACAAGTCGCATCCGCTGCACTTCTCCGGATGCACCACGTGCGGTGGATGATAGCCTTTGGAATTGAAGGCCGAGGAGAGCGCCAGCACATGCGTGGGACAGAACTCCACGCAGAAGCCGCAGGCTTTGCAGCGCTCCACGACGATCGAAACACGTCCTTTTGCCACGAGAACCCCCAGCTCGGAGTAACGAGCACTCCAGATGTCCAACTGCGGAGGATGTGATTATCGCGGGGAAGCCTTGTGAACTGGTGTGATGGCAGTCACAGAAGACGGTGAGGTGGCGCACGACCCGGCGTTTGGCCTCGCTAGGCGTAACCTAATGGAAATAATGGATTTATCGCTGATTCTGAGGCCCATGCGCGCCCGAGATTACGTTCCCGGTACGTTTCGGGAGTGATGTAAATCACAAAGACGCGTGAGATTAGATACAGGGTCGGTGCCATCGCAAACGCTATTGCCGCCGTTTGTTCCCGCCGTTTGCCTACGCCGCGCAAGAACATCTACACTCGATTTTCGCTACGGTGTCTGCCGCTGACGACCAGCGCAGGCCGCCGCAGGAGCCCTTTGGAAATCCTCGACCTCAGGCATTTTTCTTCCGTGGATTTGCGTCCCCTGCTGGACGACGAGAGCCAACTCTGGGCGCGCCTGCTGGCTTGGGACTACTCCAGTTCGGCGGAGATGATTCTTCGCTACGTCGACGCCAAGATTCTGCCCGGTTACGCCGCCGTCGACCGCGGCCGCGTCTTCGGCTATTCCTTTTTCGTATACGAGGGCAGCAAGGGAGTCATCGGCGACCTCTATGTCACCAACGGCAATCGCCTGCCCGACGCGCGCCAGGTTGAAATGAATCTGTTGACTCACGTCATCGAGACGCTGCAGCAATCACCGGGCATCCATCGGGTCGAGGCGCAACTGCTCGCACACGAAGCCAACGCCGTCTCGCGGCCCTTCCTCGAAACCGGTTTTCAGCGCCACCCCCGGTTGTTCATGGTATTGACCTTTGCAAGCTCACCGCTGCCACAAGCGGAGCTTCATGCGGACGTCGAGATCCGGCAATGGACTGACGCCGACTATCAACCGTCCGCAGCCGTGATCACGGCGGCATATCGAGGCCACGTCGATGCCCAGATCAACGACCAGTACCACACCCTGAGCGGGTCCCTACGCTTCCTGAACAACATCGTGCGTTTCCCCGGCTGCGGTGTATTCGATCCCGAATCATCGTTCGTCGCGCTCGATCGCAAAACCAAGGGCCTGATCGGTTTGATTCTCTGTTCGCGCGTGCGCCACGACGTCGGCCACGTAACCCAAGTTTGTGTCCTGCCAGAATTTCGCGGGCGGGGAATCGGCGAATCGCTGCTTGCGGCGACAGAATTGAATCTGCGCAAACGGAATTTCTGTCTGCTCTCGCTCACCGTGACGGAAGCGAATGCCCGTGCGGTAGCGCTGTACCGCCGTCTCCATTACGACTCAAAGCGGATATTCGACGCGTTTGTATGGGAAGGCTAAGACCGGACCTCGGCCCTCGGACCTCAGGGCTGTGAGGAGATGAAGTTGGCATCTGCAACCGAAGCGTTAATACATTGGATCGTTGCGAAGAACGGCTTAAGTTTAAGGACTAAAGCGAGAGAGCCCTCCGCGGCGGGCGCCCGAAGGCTGAGGTCCGAAGTCGGAAGTCCGCTTTGCCTATCTCTTCAGCACCCACATCGCCCAGCCAGCCACCAAGACGCCGCCGAGAAACATGACAAAGCAATAGAGGCCGTAACGCACCATTTCGCGGGCGTTGTCGCGGTGCGTAATGCCGAACACGATGGAGGCGAAGATCGAAAAGACCAAGGCGGCGCTGAAGTGATTGAGAGTGATCACTGCTGTCTCCGCAGAGTGTTTTTGACTGGCAACTGGGTACTGGCCACTGGCAGCTGCCTCACTGTTTCTTCCCGATCGCGATGTGATACGCATCCGCCACCGCGATAAAGTTCAGCAGTCCCGCGACGATCATGAACTTGGTTCCGTAGTCCGCCGTCGCGAAGGCGATTGCCCCCTGACCCCAATCCATCGCGAGGGACAAAACGTAGAGCGCGCCCGCGCCTACATCGCCGATAAACCCGAGCATTTCGAGGATATCGCCGCCGTTCGCCTTGTAAATTCGTCCCTGCATCGCGAGCCCCAGCACAAACAAGGTCACGATCGAGATGAACAGCAGCGCGCCGCGAATCCAGCGCCTCTGGATCATGTGTCCCGCCCCGGGGATGAACCATGCCACCGCGGGCGCCAGGACCGACATCGCACTGACGGGCGCTGCCGGAGCCTTTGATTTTTCTGCCGTGGAATTTGCCATTCAGATGGTCACAATCTCGCGCTGAATTTTTCCTGTTACTTCCGCCGACTTGGCGCGAATCAGCATGTTCACTTCGCTTCGCACTCCGAACTCCGGCAGATAGATGCCCGGCTCGATCGAGAAGCAGGAGTTCGGCAGGATCTGCCGCTCGTCGTGAATCTCCAGATCGTCCATGTTCGCTCCATTGGAATGGACGTCTGTCCCGATGGAATGTCCCGTGCGATGGATGAAATAGTCTCCGTAGCCCGCCTTCTTGATGTGCCCGCGGGTCGCGCGGTCCACTTCCCATCCTGCAATCCGGCGGCCGGCGCCGATGGCATCAACCACGGTCTTCACCCCGGCGTCCCGAGCGTCACGAACGATCTCAAATACTTGCCGCATCCGGTCCGACGGAGCGCTGCCCACAAAGCCCATCCAGGTGATGTCGTAATACACCGCATTAGGTGTATTCTTCTTGCCCCAAACGTCGAGCAGTACCAGGTCGCCCTCGCGAATCGGCATTGGACGGCTGGCATGCGGCTCGTAGTGCGGATTCCCGGCGTTCGCATTCACCGCCACGATCGGTGGATCGTCAGTAACGATGTTCTCCCGCTTGAATGCTTCCATGAACCACTGCTGGATCTCGTGCTCCTTGGCTCCGCCATTGCGCACGCGCCGTCCGATTTCCTTGAAAGCTTCGCCGACGACCGCATCGATGCTGTCGCGAGCCGCAAAGTGCGTGGCAATCTGCTCGTCAGTCCAGGTAGATTCGAACTGCGCCACCAGGTCCGCGGAACTCACTATGTTTTTTCCCAGCCCGCGAAGCAAGTCGACAGTGCCGGCATCCACCAAAGAAATCGTGAACACGCTGTTGTTCGGCGAATATTGCATGGCCAGATCGAGATGCTTGGCCAGGATTGCCTTCAGTTGCTCGAACAGTTCCTGCCAGCCCGAGTACTGATGCTTCTTGCCGGGAAGGGAATCGAGATGTCCCGCCTCGATCTTGTGTACCAGTTTGACGGGCTCGCCTTCGGCCGGAATCAGGTAGAACCAGCGGCGAGTCACCATCAGTGACGCGGGAACTCCGAGCACGCGATAAGCGATCGGATCCCGGTGGTGATGGTCATAGAAAAGCCACGCGTCGATGTTCCGCTGACGCAGCGCAGACTGTATGGCAGGTAGGTCCATGGGCAAACGTCTATTGTAAACAAGAGGAAGGATTTGGGCGAATCAGCGACACCCGGTGTCCCATGCTCCAAAAGCAATGGCCCCGCCCTGACTGGAGCCATTGCCCTTGCCGCAGATGTAATTCAGCGCTCTGCCTATCTCATTATCGGCAACATGAGGCGAGAACTCAAACCTGCACGGTACGGAGCTTCACACCAGCTGGCACCATGCCTCGAACGAATGCAGCGCGATGTTCTTCGTTTCCCAAGTCCATTTCAAAACGGGTCCACCGTCCTTGTTGATCGATGATGGCCATATTCCAGGGACCACTTGCGGTGTCCGAAAACTGCCAAAGTATGTGATAGCCATCCTCGTTCGTGAACCCCTCGCCATCGGCTTGCAAGATGCCCCCGCACCTGGCCCACATGCGGCTCTGGACGGCGTGAACGGCCGCCCATCCATCGTCTACCTCGGTTCCTCCCAGCAGTTGGAAGGCATAGATCACCTTGACCCGCGGCAGAAACTGTTCGAGCCAGCGAGCAGTGGACTCCGGCTTCTCACCTTTCACTTCTTCGATAAACTCAGCGATCTCGGCGCTGCCTAGCTCATCGGCCGCCACGACATTTCGTTCGATCAAAGCGATCTCTGGCCCATCGCGGTGGCGAAGAACTAGCTGAGACCATCCGTCATCGCCAGCGCTCTCAACAACAAGTTCGGCGCTTGATGTACCTGGCAGGCAGCTTCGCAACTCTTCGTCGGTAGGGAGAGCCGAGTTGACCGCGAGAACGCGAATGTAATATCCCATGCAACCTCCTAACCCAAGACGTCTTTCTTGAGGTTGGCGGGCAGCGTCTCACACGCCGTCCGCAACACCAGCCGCGGCGCACGCGCACGAATCTTCATGAGATAGGGCAAAGTCCGCTTCGCATCGAACTTCACCGTCTCCCGCAACAGCCAGCCGAGCCCCTTCTGCACCATGTCGTCCTCGTCGCGGAGGAGCGAGTTGGATAATTTCACGATCTCCGGAAAGAACATCCTTGCCCGGGCCCCGCGAATCAGCGCCACGCACGCCGCCCGCCGATGCCACCGGTCCTTCGACTTCGCCCATCGGAATATGGACTTGATTCGAGCCGGTTTCGTGGCCACCATCGGCGCAATCAGGCAGTGCACAAGCCCGTCGTGGTCGGCCCAACTGCTGATTCGATCAAGCCAGGACTCGAACATCCGAAACTCGCGATCGCCGCAAAGCGAGTCCAGCCCCTCGAGCAGGAGCACGCCCGCCGATTTCTCTTCCAACACTCTCCCGGAGAAAAGACGATCTGCGACCTCAATCAGGAAAGCGAATCCGCGCTCACGCAGAATCTCTTTCCGGCACTGCTGCATCGCGCGCCGTAGTGGCGCCGCACGCCATCCATATGACTTGATTTCCTCCTTGAAGAACCACTGCACGCCAGCCGCGTGTTCAGCCGAGCCGCCATCCCGCAGTGCCTGACAGATATGTTTGGCGATTTCCGCGGAAGTTCCGCTCAGCCCCGGCACTTTCTCCGCTTTGGAGTTTCGAGACACGCGAGCCTTGTTATTTCACATCCGCCGTCTTCACCCCGACGAAACGGTCGTAAATCCACAACAGCGCTGCTGTCACAATTCCCACGCCGGAGACACTCCACCAGATCATCGATGGCTGATGCTGGACCTCGCCATAGTGATGCACGAGCGTTCCGCCGAACCATCCACCAATCAACGACCCGATTCCGATCGGCAGAAACGCAAATCCCATGTATGTCCCCTGCTGTTCCTTCGGGGCGAGCCTGGAGATGTAGTCGTAATACCGAGGCGCCTGCGTGATCTCTCCCAGCGCGAGCAAGAATAACGAGAGCACCGCACCCCAGACCGTGGGTCGCAGCGCAAGAACGACCCACGACAAAGAAGTGACGAGCGTTCCCAGGATGACGGCGGCAAATGGCGGCACTTTCTGCGTCAATACGCCCACCACCAGTGTCAGGCAGATGACGGTGACCCCGTCGGTGACGAGTATCTTCTCAACGTCAGCGGTTTCGCTGATGTATCCATGAATGAACCCCGGCAGACTGATGTACTGCTGCCAGAAGACGACCCAGTAGCCGGTGAAGATCACCAGAAACCACATGAACCGGCTGAGACCGGCCAGCACCAGCAACAGCAGTCCCACCCAGACCCACCACGGAACCGCCCACTCCGGCTTGAACCAGAGCGCGATCCGCAGCGCCAAAGCTACGAACAGTACCGGCAGTACCAGACGATAGTTGCCGAGCACCACGCAAAAATTACGCGCGACCTGGCTTATGGATGGGGCCGGCGCGTCCCCCGCCTGACGCGGTTCGCGAAAGAAGAGCAGCACCACAAAGAACATCGCAAAGACGCCAACCGCCCCTACCCTGTAGACGTTTTCCACTCCAAGGTGCCGATGCGCCCACGACGCGTAATACGGCCCCGCCGCTCCCCCAATATTCACCATCGTGTAGTAGATCGAATATCCAATCGAGCGGACATTCTCCTTCGAAGCGCGCGCCGTGGTCCCGACTACACAGGGCTTCACCAGCGAAATGCCCAGGGCCGGGAGAATCAGAATGAATCCAACAAACAGCCCGAGGGGCACAGCGTTTCGGATCGGGGCAAGCCAGGATGCGCCGATCGATCCAATCAGAAAATAGGCGCCTCCGAGAATCAGATACGCAATGGAAAGCGCCCGTCGAAACCCGAGACGGTCGGCGGCGGCACCGCCAAAAATAGCAAGGAACCAAACCATGCCCCCAAAAATTCCGGTCAGGGTTCCGGTCTGCTCGGTCGAGAAATTCAGTTTCTCCTGCAGGTAAAGAGCGAGCGAAGCGAATGCTCCGTAGTAGGCCAGCCGCTCGAAGATCTCGGTAATATTCGCAACCCAAAAGGGTGCCTCAAATCCCGTAAGGATCTCGTGCAAACGTTCTGAGAAGGTCAAAAGACGCTCCTGGAATTGCAGAAGTCAGAACTGAGAAGTCAGAAGTAGCAGGCAGACGAGGCGTCGCGTCTTACCTCTGCACTCTGACTTCTCACTTCTGACTTCCCAATTTGCCCAACCGATCCTGCACGTACTCCACGGTCACGCCGGCCACGCGTATGAATTTGTTCCGGCTGCTCTGGCCGGACGCAATGGTAACGGAAGAGCGCGGCACGTTCAAAAGTTTCGCGAAGAACTCGATGCACGCGTCGTTAGCTCGTCCTTCCACTGGAGGCGTCGTCAGCGACACCTTAAGGGCATCCCCTAGTTCGCCCGTGATCGCGTTCTTCTTCGCGCGCGGGTGGACCTTCACCGCAAACGACACTCCCCGGCTGCCCGCTTCCACTTTGATCATGATCGACTCGGCGTCTGCCATCCTGCTCGAAACCGGGGCTCGATGCAAGGCCCCGCCTGCTGTTCTGTTCAACTTGACCTCCACGGCAAACCTCTGTGCGCAGAAAGCATCCAATGGGGCGCAAGACAGCACCCTCCCTCCAGCCTCACTGAGCGGAGAGGGGTTGGAGGGTCGGGCGCCGCAGTGTGCGCATCAGGCAACGAATCGCCCGCCGTCCGAATCTCACCAAGAGCCGTGCCTGGGGGCTCTATCCCGTTGTGATTCGATACACTAGAACGATGAAGGCTATCAACCGCGTACTACTTTGCCTCGCACTGGCGGCTTGGGGATTTGCCGCGGTGCCCGCGTCCGCTCAGGAGGGTCCACTCGACGACTCGCCGCCGAAGGGAGTCACTTCCGACGAGATCATCAAGCGCTTCGCCGAGAAGGAGACAGAATTCGCCAAGGCTCGCGAACTGTATACGTACCGCCAGGATGTCAAGGTGCAGACACTCGACGGCGAGACAGCTGACGGCGAATATCGCGAAGTGTTCGACGTTATCTTCGACGACAAGGGCAAGCGCATTGAGAACGTCGTGTTCGCTCCGCAATCCAGCCTGTCGAAGATTTACATGTCACAGGAGGACTTCGACGACATCCGCCACCGTCTCCCTTTTGTTCTGACCACTGAAGAACTTCCTGAGTACAACATTCTCTACGTGGGCCAGCAGCAGGAGGACGAGCTCCACTGCTACGTGTTCGATATCGCTCCCAAGAGGATCGAAGGCAAGAAACGCTACTTCCAGGGACGCGTCTGGGTTGACGACCACGATTTCCAGATCGTAAAGACCTACGGCAAGACCGTGCCTGACATTCGCAGCAAGCACGGCGACGAGGAAAATCTTTTTCCCAAGTTCACCACGTGGCGCCAGCGGATCGACGGCCAGTACTGGTTTCCCATCTTCACCAGAGCCGATGACGAACTCCACTTCAAGATGGAAGACGTCCACATCCGCGAGATCGTGAAATATCAGGACTACAAACGCTTCGGCGCCAAGTCGACGATTCTGTTCGAAGGCAAGGAAGTCCCGAAATCCGATCAGAAGACGCCAGATCAGAAACCGGACAGCAAGCCAGAACAAAATCCGCCGCAGAAGTAGAGACTCGGCCTAGTTCGGTTTCGACGTCGACGGCGAATAGAAATCACGATTCAGTTTTTCCAGGCGCTCGTTCGACAGGGCGCCTGAACGGATCGTCCGCTTGAGAAAAACGGGAAACGTTTCCCCATTGACCGGGAAGCCCTGTTGCTTCATCAAGCTGTAGAGGGCCACCGCAAGTACGTGAATACCACCGTCCTGCTCTCGCCAGTATTCCTGCGGGTTGTGCCCCATGGCAAAGTGTTCGGCAATCACTTCTTCCAGTGCCTGCACGCAATCCTCTTCTTCCAATCCTTCGAGTGAGTTGTAGCCGTAAGAGCGATCGTGATGCTCTACTTTGTTCATCAGGAAAGGATCGTTGCGCAGCGATTGCAGCGCCGCGCTGAGCTCGGAGTCGTGCGCCAGATCGTACGGCGGATGCATCATCTCGTGAATCGCGTTTCGCAGAACGATCCGGAACGGATAAAAGTAATGAGTCAGGAATCGTGTGCCGGTGATTTTGATCCCGTGCGGCTGTGAGTAGTACAGCAGGTAGACCGTAATCTTGTTGGATGCTCGCGGCGCCCCCAGGACCGACTCGACCTCCGGAATGACGTTGTATCGCGGCAGGTCCTTCCCAATCTGGCTGATTGCAACCTCGATTTGAGGCTTAGCGTGTGCCACCCAGTCCTCTTCAAAGTGAATCCGCTTGAGTGCCTCAAAAGCGATCTTGAGATCCGGCCGGCTCGCCTCATAGACCTTCCAGCCATCGTCGTCGTAGTAAGGAGTGGTCTTCAGATTCCGTTGCATGGCCGAACTGTCCGCGACGACACCCAACAATTCGTCGAGCGACTCCGCGTCGCTGGCCGAAAAGTAAAGAGCGAGATTCGCGGAGATGATACCCCCATTTTCGTCCTTGATGCGGTGCTTCAGGCCGGCAAACGCCGCCCGTTCGTCCGCACGGAGCAAGGGCGAAAGGCGATCGTAGTCCGACTTGTAGTATGCAAGATAGTACGGGTCCCCGCTCAACACATTGAGCGCGCAGAGAACGTCGAACTTGAACGAGGGTCGGAGATCCCACTGCGTCGTCGAGTGGAAACCGGGGGAAGATTGAGCTGTCGAGGTTGAAATCCACGCCAGACTTGCGAAAAATACTGCTGCACAGGAGCGGGCGACACAACTTGCAGATCGTGTCATAAGATTTAGACGAGCGGAAGCCAAGAACGTCAGGCTGACATCTGCTTACTCAGAATTGACGGCTTTCACCCGGCGGAACTCGGAAGAGCGCCGGGACTAATAAAACAGATACTTCCGCCACTTATCGTCCGACCTGCCCATCAGTCGCATGATATGCCGGCTGGTATGCAGGTTGAACGCACGCGGCTCACGCATCAACTTCATGCCTGCTTCAGCGGGGAACTGATTTCCCTTACGCCGATTACAGGGATGGCAGCAGGCGACGAGATTCTCCCACGTCGACAGACCTCCGCGCGAACGCGGGATCACATGGTCCAGCGTCAGTTCGCTCGAAGGCAGCACTGTCCCGCAGTACTGGCAGGTGTTGCGATCGCGCAGCAGGATATTCTTCCGCGAGAGCGCCCGGCTCTGATGCGGGATGCGCCGATACTCCAACAACCGGATCACCGAAGGCAAACGCATCGCCACCCGCGCTGAGTGCAGGAAGTGCCCGTTCTCTTCCTCGGTCATGGCCACACCCTTCAGCACGAGCACCAGCGCGCGCCGCGCCGCGCACACGTTAATCGGCTCGTACGAGGCGTTCAGCACGAGAACCGGCGACAGCAGGGCATGGCCGTCGCTGGGACGGTGAGGAGCCGCCGGCGCAAACAAGCCGGCGGCGTGCCGGGATCCTGCATCGTGTTCCATTCGTAAAGACATAAACCCTGGTTTCAGCTCTGCATCGCTTCGAAGTCTCGTGCTTCGGGCACTTCTTCGGAATCCGCGCCCCCGATGAAACTCTCAGAATCAGAAGCTTCGAAACCCTCATTATTAGATGCGTGTTTTAGCGTGCGAGCCACTGTGGCGACCCATATGCGGGACGCCCCAGCCTTGCGCAGAATGCGGGCACATTCCGTGACGGTCGTTCCCGTGGTGTAGACATCGTCCACGAGAATGACGTCGTGCCCCTTGACTTCTGCGGCATGCGACACCGCAAATGCGCCGCGCATGTTCTCTTGCCGCTGATGGCTGGTCAGTCCAATCTGCGATTGAGTCGCCCGAGTCCGCAGCAGAAGGCCCGTTTCCAAACGCAAACGTTCCTCACCGGGAAAGGCCTTCAACGCGGCGCGCGCAACCACTTCTGCCTGGTTGAATCCTCGCTGCCGCCGCTTGCCCTTGAACAGTGGCACCGGCACGACCAGCACCGTGCCCTGTGCGAATTCACCTTCCAGCTTCGCGATGGCCTCGGCCAGCATGCGTCCCAGCACATTCGCCGCCGGACGCACGCCGTTGTACTTCAACATGTGAATCAGTTCACGCAATCCGCCGTCGTAGCTGCCATAGGCCACTGCCCGCAGAAACGGCCGCTCCACTCGCCGACAAACCGGGCACCGCAACATTCCTTCGGGATCCGGTTGGGCGTACGACGAAAGCACTTTCTCCCCGCAGATCGAGCAGACCTGGCCGCCGATGGCAACGATCCCCGCCAGACAATCTGTGCAGACCGGAAGGCGAGACAGGTTCAGCAGAGGCAGGCCGCAGATGCGACAATCGGAGGGGAACAGAACAGAGAATAAACCCTGAGCGGCGCGCAAAACCCCTCTGCGCAACGAGCCTGAGGAAATCCGCTCAGAAACAATAGAACGCCCAGCTACTGCAACGGTGGCCTTAACAGCCCGGATTCGGTCCTCACTACTGCTGAAGACAGCCTCCTTGTACCTCCGCGGTTCAGACTCCTGGCCGCGGTCCATCCTGTATACCCAGCAGTATAGCGGCGTTTTGCGCCCTTAGGCAACGTTCCGGTTGGCCGCGGCCGGACGCTTCCCCGGCGCTATGGATCGGGTGTCTGAAAGCCGGTCCCGGACTTCCGTGAAAACCAGCCGGTAGTCGCGCCGGAAGCACTGTCCGCACCGGACCGGTCGCAAGAATAACAATCGCAGAAGATACCGCTCCAGAAACGTTCGCCGCCGGGAGCGGAACCCCACTTCACTCCCACAATCCTGGCAACGGTAGACGAAAGACGAGCCGGACGTACCACTGCTCATAGCTGCACCTCAAGGGTGTAAGAAAGAAAGGGGCGTGGAAACAGATTGCTACCATTTTACACCGGCGGGCGACATCTCGCTTTCGTGGCAACTCAGATTAGAAGCTGGCGTATACTGACCGCGGCGTACAGGACGCCTCCCGTCCGCGGACAGGACGAGTCCACCTGTGAGTGTTCCCAAAAATCAGGTTCGGAACGAACCTCCTTTTCGCCCCGAGTTGCGGACCCCGGGCATGACCTGAGGAGGTCCGTATGCCGAAGCAGTTCTACGATCGTCACTTTCCCGTTCGTCCCAACCTCGACCAACTCCGCAACCAGGCCAAGGACGTCTTGCGTGATCTAAAGCGCGCAGAGCCGCGTGCGCTCGAACTCTGGCAGAAACATCATCCCGGATCGACTTTGCCCGCAGCGGTCAAGCTCGCCGAGGCCCAATTCCTTCTGGCGCGCATGTACGGCATCGCAAGCTGGCCGCGCCTCGTCACCGCCTGCCGCATGACGGACGCACTCTGGCGCGGCGATGTCGATGCGGTCCGCAGGCTGGTGGTGAAAAATCCCAAGCTGCTCGAGGAATCCGCCACCGGCGTACCCGATAGCAACTGGGGACCGCCCATGTCCTACGCCGCCAACATCGGACAAGACGCCGTTGTCCAGATATTGCGAGAGATGGGCGCAGACGACGTGCAACATGCGTTCGAACGCGCGTGTCTGCAGGGGAGGATCGACACCGCTCGCCGCCTGCATGCGATGGGTGCGCATCCGACGCAACGAGGATTGATGTGGACCTGTGAAACGCTGAACGATGCGGGCATGTCATTTCTCCTCGGCCTCGGCGCTGAACTGGCTGACGAGAACGGCAACCGCTTGGCTCCTATCGCTCTGCTGCTGGAGACCTACAGCCGCTATCCCGACGGAAAGCATCGTTGTCTGGAACTCGTTGCCGATCGGGTCCCGCTGCCGGATAGTCCGCCGATGGCGTTTCATCGCGGCCGCATCGACCTGCTGGAACAGCACCTGAAGCGCGATCCCGAGTTGGTTCATCGCACCTTCCCGCACGAACAAATCTATCCCCCCGAACTGGGCTGCCATCTCGATCACTCGTACGCGCTGCACGCCACACCGCTCGATGGCACCACGCTCCTTCATATGTGCATCGACTTCGACGAAGTCGAAATCGCACATTGGCTGATCGATCATGGAGCAGACGTGAACGCGCACGCTGAGGTAGACAAAGACGGCTTCGGTGGCCACACCCCGCTCTTCGGATGCGTGGTCTCCCAGTCTTATTCAGGCGGACGCCAGCGCGACGCCGCCCTTGCTCGCCTGCTGCTTGATCGCGGCGCCGATCCCAACGCGCGAGCATCGCTTCGCAAGCGGATTCGATTCATCCCCGACGAATCCGTCCACGAATACCGCGACGTAACCCCGCTGGCCTGGGGCGAGCAGTTCCACGGCCAGCGCTACCACGACTGGGTCAGCAAACCCGCCATGCAGCTAATCGCCGAACGTGGTGGAAAAAGTTAGCAAGATTCAGAAGTGGCCAATCCCTAACAGGTGTCATCCTGACCGGAGCCGTTCTTCAGGCGGAGGGAAGGATCTCGCGTGCAGCCGGGTGCCCCACTTCTGGCCGGTGTTGCCAGAAGTGGGGGTTTTCGACTGCACGCCCAGAGTTCCACGTTACAAGGCACGTAGCCGATCCCGCGTCCCGCACTTGTCACAGCCCCAGCCCGCGTGCTAACGTGCGCCGTTACTAAATGCGCCTCTTAAGGCAACGTAAATAGACGTGCTTCCATCCCACGCCCTAAAAGGATTCTGCCCATGAGCAGCCCCGTCACAGAACTTCCTGCGAAAAAGAAACACACGCCCTACGTCCCCGAAACGATGAGCATGAAGGAATTCACCCTCCGTGCGCTGCTGATCGGTCTTGTTCTCACTGCTGTTCTCGGATCGGCAAACGCCTATCTCGGATTGCGAGCCGGCATGACGATCGCCGCGACCTACCCGGCCGCTGTAATCGGCATGGCGCTCCTGCGGCTGATGAAGGGCTCCCTGCTCGAGGAGAACATCGCCAGGACGATTGGCACCATCGGCGAGTCGGTTGCCGCTGGCGCAGTCTTTACGATTCCCGCGTTCGTGATGGCCGGTTTGTGGGATAAAGGACTCACGCCCGACAGGTATTGGAAGTCCGCCGCGCTCATGATTATCGGCGGCACGCTCGGTGTGCTCTTCGTCACCCTTCTTCGCCGAGTGATGGTCGAAGATCCCGACCTTCCCTATCCCGAGTCGGTTGCTGCGGCAGAGATTCACAAGGCGGGCCAGCAAGGATCCAAAGCCGCCAGGATTCTCTTTGCCAATATGGGTTTTGGCGCCTTCATGTTTCTCCTGGGCCAGCTCAACATCTTCAACCCGACAAATACATTTCACGTGAAGATCGCCGAGCTTGGCAAGACGCTTCGGCTCCGAACCAGCACCAATCCCAGCGTCACGACAACCATCACCGGTGGCGCAACCCTCTTCAACGCCCCCGACATTAGCCCCGCCTACCTTGGCGTCGGCTACATCATCGGCCCCAGTCTGGGCGCCTTAAACTTTGCCGGAGGTGTGCTCGCCTGGGGACTGCTCGTGCCTCTACTAACGTTCGTCGCAGGTCCCTACATTCAGGCCGCGCAGCCGGACGGTAAGCCACTCGAGTGGAGCCTGCTGGCTCAGGCCATCTATTACTCAGTAGTGCGTCCCATTGCAGTCGGCGGCATGCTCGTCGGCGCCTCCTACACGCTCTTCAAAATGCGCAAGCAGTTGGCGCTCGGCATTGGGCGCGCGGTCTCGGACTTGAAGAAGTCGGCCGCCGCGCAGGAAGCCACCAACCGCACGGAGCGCGACCTGAGTTCCAAGTTCGTTTTCGCGGGTGTCGCCATCACATTCGTCGCGATGTTTCTGTTGTATCGCTTCTTTATTAGTGATGCCGGTAGTCTGGCCGGTTCGAAAGTAGTTTCGGCGGCGTTGGTCGCTGCTGGGGTAATGATCATCGTCGGCTTCTTCTTCGCAGCGGTTTCCGGCAACCTCGTCGGAATGATCGGATCCTCCAACAATCCAGTCTCGGGACTGACGCTCTGCACGCTGGTGATTGCCGCGTTGCTCATGGTTGCACTGGGCGTCTCGGGCAAAGGCGGCGTTGCGGCAGTGCTCGGAGTGGCTGCGGTCGTGTGCGTCTCCTCGGCGGTCGCGGGCGAGTTGCTCCAGGATTTGAAAGTGGGACACATCCTCGGCGGAACTCCGTCCAAGATGGAGATCGGCGACCTGATTGGCATCGTCGTCGCCGGACTCGTCCTCTTCCTGCCCCTCTCGCTGCTGGACCGGGTCTATCATTTCGGCTCCCCTGAACTTTCTGCGCCGCAGGCTGGCCTGATGGCGATGCTCTCGAAGGGCATCGTCGGCGGCGACATGGCATGGCCTCTGGTGATCGTTGGAATTTTCCTCGGCCTCGCCATGATCATGATCGAGGTCAAAAGCGTCATGCTGTTCTCCATCGGCATGTATTTGCCGCTGGGGACGACGTTCGCGATCTTCGTGGGTGGCTTGATCCGCTGGGTCACCGACACGCTGCGTGACCGGCGCAATCTCAACGACGCGCAGAAGGCCCGCGTGGAAAATGCCGGCATCCTGACTGCCTCCGGCCTGATCGCTGGAGAGGCGCTGTGCGGGATCGCCGTGGCCGCGGTTCTGGCGCGCAAACTGGCCAAGGATCCTCACGCCAAAGCGCTGCTTTATCAGTTCAACAGTGGCAACTACCTGATCACCGCCGCGATTGCGTTGGCCGTGCTCGTGGCCGTCATGGTTTTCGTGCCGCTGGCCAACGCCGGCCGCCCTGAAGATCCGGCGCCGCCGACCGCAATCATGTAATCTCAACCACGCAGGACACCAGGTTCACAGAGGGAGCGCTCCTCTGTGAACCGGCGTGTTCACGGTGTGAATTTTTCCGTATGTCGATCCGCGAGAACATCCAGGAGCTACAAGACAGGCTTGCTCAATCTGCCAGACGCGCAGGAAGAAATCCGTCAGACATCGCGCTGATGGCGGTCACCAAGACGCACTCGCCCGAGCGCATCCGCGAAGCCTTCGACACCGGCCTGCGCTTGTTCGGCGAGAACCGCGTACAGGAATTCTCCGGCAAAGCCAGCGCGTTAGCCGATCTGCAGGGAGCCGAATGGCACATGATTGGCCACCTGCAAACCAACAAAGCCGCGAGGGCGGCCGAACTCTTCAGCGCCGTAGATTCGGTCGACTCCCTCAAACTAGCCGAGAAACTCGATGCCGCCGCCCGCGCGTTGAACAAGAGACTTCGAGTGCTCATCGAGGTGAATGTAGGAGGCGAAGCGGCCAAGACCGGAGTCGCAGCCGATTCGCCGGAACTCGAAGCTGTGATGAATGCCTCGCCGCGCCTCGAAGCCCTCGAATTCCGCGGCCTGATGACCGTTCCACCGTTCACCGAAAGCCCCGAAGGCGCGAGACCTTATTTCCAGAAACTCCGCACTCTGCGCGATCAAATCGCCGCCCGCCGACTCCCCGCCATCGCGATGGACACCCTATCCATGGGCATGTCACACGATTTCGAAGTTGCGATCGAAGAGGGCTCAACCTGCGTCCGCATCGGCACCGCAATCTTCGGGGAAAGAGCAAAACCGTAAACGCCGCTTCTTCCGCTCTCATTGTCCAACCTCTTGTCATCCTGAGGAGCGTTCTTAGCGACGAAGGCCTGCCCTGAGCGAAGTCGAAGGGACCTATGCAACCCTGCCGGCAGCACCGGTACTGCCAGCCAGTTGCACAGATCCTTCGCCGCGAAAAGCTCGCGGCTCAGGATGACAAAGGCCGGGAAGGTGCTACACTCATCCGTTTGTCGTAGAGACGTTGCTTGCAACGTCTCTCTAGCCACGATCTCGAATGCCCTCAGCCGAGACGTAGCTAGCTACGTCTCTACAGCAGGTTTCACGGAGGTCCCGCCATGCGCCGTCTTCTCATTCTCTTTGCCGCACTCATCACGTTCGCCTCGTTTGTCGCAGCTCAGGCCAAGCATCCCTTCACCTTCGAAGACATGATGAAGCTCAAGCGCGTCGGCGACCCGCAGGTCTCGCCCGACGGCAAGTGGGTGATCTTCAGCGTGGTCGACGTCGATCTGGCCGCGAATACAAAGACGCCGCACATCTGGATCGTGCCGCTTTCTGGAACACAAGGTCCCTCGACTGCGGCGACGGATTCGCAAGCGAATCCGTCGTCCTCGCTCGGGATGACAAAAGAGCGCGAGATCATCGCCGACCAGGACGCTGATCGCCCCCGCTGGGCCCCCGATGGCAAGCGCTTCGCCTTCCTGTCGACGAAAGACGGCGGCTCGCAGGTCTGGATCGCAGACTTTGATGGAACAGCGGGACTCGTGACGCGCACGTCGAAGCTGACGTCGATCGCGACCGAAGCCGGCGGCGAACTCTGGTCGCCCGACGGCAAGAACATCCTGTTCACCTCCGACGTCTATCCCGAATGCGACGGCGCGCCTCAGGCGGAAACCGACTGCAATGTGAGGAAAGTGAAAGGCGCCGAGCAGTCCAAGGTCAAAGCCCTCATTTTCGACCATCTGCTCTACCGTCACTGGAACGCTTACAAGGAAGGCAAGCGCACGCACATTTTTCTCGTCCGTGCGCCAAAGCCGTCGCCTGAATCCGACTCCGACGCAGACTCGATCGCAGAGAATTACCCGCGCGACCTGACCCACGGCGACTTCGACGCTCCAGTCTTCTCTCTTGGCGGACAGGACGACTACGCTTTCTCTCCCGATGGCAAAGAGATTTGCTACGCCTCGAATCACGACAAGAATCCGGCAGCGTCGACCAACAACGATTTGTGGATCGTCCCGGTAAATGTAGGGGCGGACGCCTCGTCCGCCCTGAGCGGAGCCGAAGGCTCCGGTCATGATTTGGCACGAGCCGCTCAATCTCACGCCAAGAACATCACCGCCGACAATCCCGCCAGCGACACGTCGCCGCTCTATTCCCCCGACGGACGCTACATTGCCTACCGCGCCCAGCAGCGTCCCGGATACGAGAGCGACCGCTTCCGCCTCATGCTCTACGACCGCAAGACTGGCAAGAGGATGAATTTGAAGGAAGAGTGGCCCGGCTGGATCGAATCGATGGTTTGGAAACCTGATTCCAAGTACATCTTCACCACCGGAAGCGATTCTGGAAGAACTGCGATATACGCCATGCGCTTGGTGATCTCACCAACTGGCGACGTTGAGGGAACTGCGCCCTTGGCTGAGATAGGAGAGGGCACTAACGATTCACCGACCCTAACGCCTGATGGCAAGCTCATGGTATTTTCTCGCAACACTCTCCGTTTTCCATCCGAACTCTTCACAACGCCAGCTGACGTCATGACGGTGCGCCTGATTTCGGAGAAGCCACCAGATACTGGGGAGCACGTTGTACTTGGTGAATCGAAGCAACTAACTCATCTCAACGATTTCGTTCTTTCCCAAGTCGCGATGGCGCAGCTCGATACGTTTTGGTTCAAAGGGGCGAATAATGAAGGGGTCCAAGGTTTTCTAGTCAAGCCCCCAAACTTCGATGCCTCCAAGAAATATCCCGTGAAGTTTCTCATCCACGGCGGCCCGCAGGGCGCCTGGGGAGACGACTGGTCCTTCCGCTGGAATCCCGAACTTTTCGCGTCACCAACTTCAGCGACGCCCAGTGGATACGTCGTCATCATGATCAACTTCCACGGCTCGACCGGCTACGGACAGAAGTTCATCGACGCCATCAACGGCGACTGGGGCGGCGCTCCCTACGAAGACCTGATGAAAGGCCTCGACTACGCCGAGCAGACGTATCCGTTCATCGACAAGACCCGCGAGTGCGCCCTGGGTGCCAGCTACGGCGGATACATGATCAACTGGATTCTCGGCCACACCGACCGCTTCAAGTGCCTGGTCTCGCACGACGGCATGTTCAACGCCGAGTCCGCCTGGGGATCGACCGAGGAAATGTGGTTCAACAACTGGGAGTTCAGAGGGACTCCCTACGACAATCGCGAGAGCTACGCGAAGTGGTCGCCGCACCAGTACGCGAAGAACTTCAAGACGCCCACGCTGGTCATTCACGGCCAGCGCGACTATCGCTTAGACGTAAGCGAAGGCTTCCAGCTCTTCACCACGCTGCAGATGGAAGGCGTGCCGTCGAAAATGCTCTACTTCCCCGACGAAGGCCACTGGGTGTTGAAGCCGCAGAATTCACAGCTCTGGTACAAGACGGTCAACGACTGGGTCGATCGGTGGATCGGGAAGTAGGCGGCAGGCGTCGGGCGTCAGGCGTCAGCACGGCTCATGTAGGGACAGCCGCCGTAGCCTGCCCTGAGCGTAGTCGAAGGCTGTCCAGCCGAGCGAAGCGAGGCCAGCTTTCGACCGCGATGTAGCTCAATCGCCGCGATCATTGGCGCGACGCCTTGCGCAGGTCAGTCCCGGAGGGACTATCGACAATAGCCCGCCAGTTCACTGGCGGGATCCGAACGCACGATTGAATCCCGTGCCGTAGGCACGGCTGACCCCGGCATCTGGCTCCTGCCGGAAACCGCCCAATCACCTCCCACCTGCGGCCGGCTCTGCAATCGGACGCCTCACCGGCGGACTGCCCATGTTCGACGACCGGCTTCCACTGGCCGTGGAAAGCAAGAACAACGGATCATCCACGAACGCCGATGTCCCCGCCGACGCCGACACATCCACCTCCACCGGCGCGCTGAATCCGCCACTCGACGGCGTAAGGCTGGCCAAACCATTGCCATCCGTCGTCACATTGCTCTGCGATACCGCAAGGATCACTGGCATCACAGGATTCCCCGAGTTGGAATCGCTACCTCCAATTCCCGGCACCGTCCCACCCGACCGCAACACGGTAGTCAGAAAACTGACCGGCGCTGCCATCACGGCATGTGGCGGCGATGACGAATCGACCACCCTTACCACGACCGGCTGAAACACCTGCCCCGTCGAGGCCTGCCCTGCGCCCGACACTGGCTGCACCTGTTGCTGTGCCAGTGGCACCGGGCCCGCATAGAACACGGCACACGGAGAGTTGCCCGGAGCGACGCAAGCATTCCCCTGCACAACCGCACTCAGATTCGTCAGGGAAAGCGTTACGGTGGCGTATCCGCTAGCGTTGGTCACGGCGCTGCCGGCGCTGAAATTCCCTGGGCCGCTAAGGATCGAGAAGTTCACCGGCTTATTGCTCTGGGCCACCCCGTTGCTCAGGACGCGCGCCGAGACAGGGACGCTGACGCTCGCTCCCTGGGAGATATACAGATAGGGCGTTGAGATTCCAATATCCGAGGAAGACTGCGTCGCGCTCAGCGTAGCGCTGACGGACTTCGCCGGAGAATACACTCCGGGCGCCAGCGTGGCCGTAATCGTCGCCGCACCGGGTGCCGCCGCCGTCAGCCAGGTTGATGCGTTCCCATTCTGATCGGTGATCACCGAACACGCCGAGACGCTACCACAAGCCGAGAGTTTCACGCTGTTGGTCCCGCTCCACCCGATGGTTGCGCCGACAACTGGAGTCGTTCCATCGTTGGCCAGCACGCGCACGCTGACCGGATTCGCTGCCTGTACGCCTACAGGCGTCGAGGGATTCGAACCACTCAGCAGGATCAAGTTGTCATCGGCCGCCGCACCATATGTCAGCGCGCCTGTCATCGCCGTCGATCCGCCACTGACCGGATCGCTGACCGCGATGTTCTGAACCCCATCCGTGTGCGCTAGAACCGCCACAACCAGGTACGTCGCCCCAACCGCAAGAGTTGCGGCGGGAGTGGAACCGACCACCGTGTTCAGCCCCGGCGCAAACCCGCTCCCCTGCAGCATGATCGTGCCGCCATTTACGCTCACTCGCGCCGGTGACACCGAATCGCTGTACAGAACATGGGCGTGATAGTGATAATCTGGCCGCCCATCCCCGCGCACGTCCGAGATGCCGATCAGAAAGCTGCCCGCCGTGAGTATGTTCGCGTCAAGCCGCGTCATACCGACAGGAATTTGGTTGAACGGTGCCGGAGTAAACGCCCCGGGACTGCTTCCATCTGGATCGGATTGGGCCCACATCCCGACCACAGGCTGGGCTTTTACCACCGCTGGATTTCCTGAATCGTCCAATGCAGTGACCGCTACGGACAGCGTGCGATTCGGCTGGGCGCGCAGTTGTACGTAGTCCGTTTGCCCATAATCGCCCAGCGACCCCTCCCAATCTCCTCCTGGGGGCAACGGCAACGGAGAGGCCCACGACGAGGCAGCCTGCGCCAGGGGCCGTGCACTGCCGCTCATCAGAATGTCTTGTTCCACGTCACCGCCCGGCGAAACGGTAACCGTAATTGCTGGCGCCGAACCCGACGGCAAAACCGGCCCGGGGGAATACGAACCCACTTCCCTCGACCACACGGGATCGAGCCGCTCCACCGTCAACTGATACTGCGTGCCCGCCGTCGGAGGCTCAAGCCCTGATAGATCGAAGAATCCTTCCAGAGCAGAATCCGTCGATCCCCACTCCGCCCACGGGTTGCCGATTGCATCGTCTAGTCCGGTAACGGTATTCCCGGCGTTGCCGGTGAAGAGGAATCCTGACACCGACGACACCGCGTACTTCCGCGACGGCTGCCGGGTTGACGGATCGATCCACCTCGCGACCACATTCACGCCCTGCATCGGCTGCGTGCGATTCCCATGCGCGTCCGTAAAGTACACTGCCCCGTGGATGCGCGCCGTTGTGCTGGCAAACACCTGCTTGCCGGGAAAGCTCGCCACATTTTGCGCGGTCACTGGATACATCCGGGAAATCGCAGCCATGTCGTCCATCGACAACTGGTACGGATTCTGATAGCAGCGCGTGATCGGCACGCAGCCGGTCGCGTCCATGAAGTGCATCACTGGGAACCCCGCATAATCGTCGGCGGTCGGCGCGGGGCCTCCTGTCTGCACATTCACATTCAGCTGCGACCATCCCAGCCCCAGCACACCTCCAATCGCCCTTATTAAGCGATACTCCACGTCGGTGAGTTGCGAGGCCTGTTGTGCGCACTGTCCGTTGATCACGATGAGCGCATGCTGATAGCTCGCCATCGCTCCGTAGTTATCGTTGCCGCCGAATACGGCGTTGAAGCCGCACTCCGCGGAACCGCCCGCTCCCTGGCCCAGGAAGGCGTCGGTCACCGCGCCATCGGAGTCGTAGACAATGCCGATCGGGGTTCCGGTCGCACTTGACTGAATGTCGAGCGGCAGCGAGATGGTGCCATTGCCGTTCACCGTAACATTGGTGCCGTTGACATCTTCGGAGAGCGATCCCGCATTCGTCGCCGCCAGCGCCGCTGTGGGCACCGAGGTCCATACACTGAACGCCCCCGCGACGAAACTGTTCGCGGATGCATTCGGCAGGAGAGGACTCAGGTCGCCCTGGTCGGTGTAGTAAGTGATCCCGCCTTGCGGCCAGGTCAGCGGCTGCCCCGTCACCGTAGGATCGAAATAACTGGTTCCCGCAACGCACTTCGGCCCGCCCGCCCGCGTCACAATTGCAAACAGAAAAATGCCCGCTACGGCCACGGCCAGCCTGAGGAGGAACACGCGCGCGATCGATGCCACGTTGGTTTTCATGGTCACCTTCCTCACCACGTCATTCCTCCTCACCGGCGTGCCTTACCGCCTGGGCAAAGTCGCTGAATCGTGCGCGCGACCTCCCACCCAGGACGGGATCTCTTCGAAACGCAGTCAGGTGCTGGGCCGTCAGCAGCACCCGGCCCGCGCGATCGACATCAAACCGCCCCAGCCCGCCACCCACACAGCTGGTCAGCCCCAACTTGCTGTTCGGATATAGAAACAGAAGCACTCGTTCCCCCACGCGATAGCGCTGCCCTGCCGACCACAGT